>Ga0206808_1024_pt1 | contig 47317 bp, 40 predicted proteins | sample Alteio_BWOrgCont_58_FD_152899 | JGI IMG/M metagenome (GOLD analysis project Ga0206808, IMG submission 152899) | Enriched cells from forest soil in Barre Woods Harvard Forest LTER site, Petersham, Massachusetts, United States -... | ecosystem: Environmental > Terrestrial > Soil > Temperate forest >...
CCACACGGACAAGCACCCTCATGGCCATCCACATGCTGGGCGAAACTCACGCGTCCGAAATTGCCGCGCTTCTTGGGCGCAGCCTCAGCCGAATCCAAGCCGCCATCGACCACTTGGAGCGATCCGGCCTCGTCATCGGCGCCTTCGAAGGCAACGCCCGACGGTTGCAGGTAAACCCTCGGTTCCCCGCGATTGACGAGCTAAAGGCATTGCTGAATCGGATGGCGATTCTAGATGTCGAACTTCAACAACGACTCGCCCAAAAGCGACGAAGACCGAGAAGGTCAGGCAAAGAGCTGTGAAGATTGGTCCGACCACAGCCACACGGACTTGGCCTTTATTGGACCCAGTCATCGCCTATAGCGCTGGCTTCGAATGCGTCCGCCGCAAGGCAGAACAGTGAAACACCGGATCCGCGCACACACATTTCGGATAGGGAGTGACCGCGCAAGGCACAGCCGAAACGCCCCGGGCGATGGAGTCAACCCCCGCCACGTTAACAATCCCAACCGGCCTGCCTCCGACTTTACGCGACAAGGCAACCCTTGCTTCAAGCACGCTGAGCGCCGGTGCAAGGGCAAAGATCGAGAACATCTTTGATTCGAGAAGCAGCCCAAGACGGGCGTCTGTTGGCAATTCGCCTCGCTCCTGCAGGCAGTCGTAGGTTCCCTCAAACTTCGCGACCATGGCGTCCCAGAACGTAGAGGTCGCGCGCGTCTTATCGGCAAAGTCGGTGTCAACGTGCTCGCGCTTATGGACAGGAATGACGGGGGCGTCCCAATTCTTCACCTCAAGCCAAACTGGTGGTGTCGAGGCGATTTCAAAGTCAACGCCGGTGTCGTTCGGGTTGACTTCCTCGTGGTGCCGCGAACCTGCGGGCAAGTTGAACCGCAGATAGCTCTCGCAGACCGGACCTGTCATTCAGACGGCCGCTCCGCAAAGGCTTTGGCCATCTTTCGATTATAGAGGCTTTCATATTGCCGAAGGATCGGGTTTGGCCTGAGGAGGGCCAAATCGTCCGAGCCGTTCACGGTCACCGAATTTCCGTCGCGCTCGAAGCCGAAGTAGCGCACTTCGCCGGCATGGGCCGCGTCGCGTAATTCCTCAAGAAGTACGTAGCTGTGCGTGGCAAGAAAGACCTGAACGCCCGTCCGTGCTATCTCTAAAAGTGCCCGAACCACCTCGTCCATCAAAACGGGATTCAGGTTCACCTCGGGTTCGTCCCAAAAGAGGGTCGTGCCGCTGTTGATGGAGCCGTTTTCGAGCAGCGTGTGAAGAGTCGCAATCTTACGCAGACCCTCCGCGACCAGCGGCATCGGTTGCCGGTTGCCGCCCTGAACGAGGTAAAAGCGTTCCTCCAGGTCGTCAAACTCAACCTTTCCATGCAGCGCGTCTTCCTCAAGCTGCCGGATGACCTGCTCGAATTGCGGAGCCGGAGAACGACGCCGAATGTTAAGTAGGCGGACGATGTCGCGGACCGTCCAGTCGAAGTCCAACTCGTACGTGTCGTAGGTATCCCCGAATCTTTTCGTATGGCCCAGCATTTCGATCGCCGGAATGAAAACCGGACGCTCCATGCCCTGACGAGTCAGATCGGCATGGATTCCCCGCTCTCCGCCAGGAACTCCAGCCCCGTAAAGAACCTCCGCCCAGTCGCGTTCCCCGTAGGCCAAGTCGATCGAAGCTCGATGATCACTTGCGTCAAACCGAACCAGACTCTCCTCGGAATCGGCCTGCATCACCCTCAGGAGTGTCTTGACAAACCCAAGATCCCGCGCATCCTTGAAGCTTTGGCAGAGCATCCAAGAGAACAGCAGCTTCATCGCATGGGTCTTCCCCGTGCCATTCTCGCCAACAAAGACATTGATGCCCCGTCCAACAAACTCGAAGTGGGCGTCCCCGAACGTCGTAAAGTTTTTGAGGTGGAGCGAATCGAAGAACACGCCCTTACGTTGTACAGCCTGCGCGCTACTCATCTTTGCCTCCCCCCGATGACCTAGTCTAACACCGCCGCTCCCTCATTTCTCCGACGCCGGACAAAGGGGATGCTCCGGCCAGATCGTTTTGACCATGAAACGGGCTGTCGGAACCGCTAGAATGACTTGATCCGTCCGAAAAGGAAGCCATGCGCCGTGAAATCCTCACCCCCCAGACCACCGGAACAGGGCAGAACCCTAATGTCACGACCATGAAAGAGCCCGTCAGCGTGTCGCCGGAACTGGTCGAAAAAATCCACCTGGACGGTCGGGACGACGGAGCCATACAAGCCCTGTTCACGCCCGAAAGGCTGGCCATCATCGACGCAGCAGACGACGACATCAGCGCAGGGAACGGCCTAACCTTCGAGCAACTCAGCGTCCGCCTTGCCGTGCCTAAGAGCGAATCGGCATGTCCCTCCTCCGAAGCACCTCTAGACTTCGACCGCGCCTTCTTGCCTCTCCGGTGATTTCGCCGGGAACAGTCAAGGGTCGCGGAAGCCGGTGACAAAGGAACACTTTGAAATAGAGATCAGAAGGCCCCTTTGAATCTGATAGGGCAAAAACCATTCGCCTTTCAGGCTTCGAATTGAGCCATCCAAAGAACACTTTGAAATAGAACTGTGCGAAATCAATCGGGAACGGGCGTCGAGGGAAAAGATTTCTTTTTTCGCGGGCCGCCCAAAAAGAGCGGTTTGGGATCTTCTATCCCCAGAACGGCAGGTAACGCGAGAACTTCTTGGACGCTCCGACAGCAGCGTCCAAACGGATGAACCCCGCCTCAATGGTCTGATTGATAATCGCGCTGACCAGAGACGACTTGCTGCCGGGTAGGTGGAAGCGCTCCCGGAGTGACTGATTCGTCATGTCTTGGCGCATCACGTACCTCAGGCAGCAGTGCTGATAGGCCGCGCGAACCCGTTCCTCTCGGTCCATCGCGTCGAAGTCCTTGCATCCAAACACGATCACCTCCGTGCGCTTATGGGTGGCCGAGAACTTCGGCGCCGGAAGCTGATACCTCTCGACCGAGTTGATAACTTTGTCGATACCGCTGCTTTTCTCCTCGCAAATATGCACTCGCCTCATGATGTCAGCTAGACGCTCATTCCGCGACTGATAGCCGTCGATGAACCTCTCGGTGGGCACGATGGGGTCACCAGGGTTGGCGAACTCGATGCGGTCATCATAGATTTCCACCATTGGCGACGCGCCACCGATCTGGAAATCTTGGTGGATCATCACGTTCGCTAGAAGCTCACGGACGACCACAGACTCCACCAATGTGGTCTCGACCCGAAGGGCGTCCTTTAAAAACCTCCGCCTTCGATTGTATTGAGGAACTCGTTGCGGCTCGTCCAGATTAGGTCAGGGCAGTGAGATAGAACCCTATATTGTTGTATGAGGAAAAGGCTCTGGGGGCACGGAGATGCCGTCGTTGCTTGCCGGTCAAACAGGCAATTTCCGAAAGAGTGCCGGATGGAGTCAGCCTTCCTAACCCTGCTCAGTAGGATCACCGATCCAGACCCCAAAACCTAAATCCCCAAATGCCGCCGGTGGAACTCCAGCGCGGGCTGGATCTGGGCGTCCCAGTACGCCCATGTGTGCGCGCCCGGATGCTCCTCGTACTCGTGCTCAAACCCCTGATCCGCCAAGAACGCGTGAAAACTCCGGTTCGAATCCAGCAGGAAATCCTCCGTTCCGCAATCGATCCGCAAAGCCGGTCGCTCTTCCGGCGTCAACCGCCCGAACAAAGCAAAAAGATCGTTCGGTCCGCCCGCCGGCTCTGAACCCACCACCCGTGCAAATTCGACCACAAACGGATCGTCGCCAACCATTTCATGGTGCCCAAACGCCAACGCCCCGGACAAAGACGTCGCCGACTGAAACACCGTGGGATGGTCGAGCGCTAACCGAATTGCCCCGTATCCGCCCATCGAAAGCCCCGCCGCGCACCACTTGTCGCCGCAGGAGAAATAGTGCCGGATCAACTCGGGCAGTTCCGTCCCGATCGCCGTCGCGTACTGATAGCCCGCCACCGCATCCGAATAGAAGCCGCGTCCGCCATCCGGCATCACCACGATCAAAGGCAGCGACTCCACATACCGCTCGATGCTCGTCCGCCGGCACCACGCCGAGTACTCGTCCGAAAGCCCGTGGAGCAAGAACATAACCGGAAACGGTCCCGAATGCTCCGGCGCCGGCAGGATCACATTCGCCGTCGTATGCTTCCCAAGCGCCGGGGAGAAATACTTCAACTCACAAAGTGGCATGCCGTAAAGGCTACTCCACTGAAGCCACCGGAACCGCCGGCACCCGCAAAGTCAAACCCACTCCCGCCAGCAAAATCACGCCCCCGATCGCCTGCCCGATCGTCACCGCCTCACCGAGCAAAACCCAAGCCAGCAACGAAGCGAAAACCGGCTCGAGCAAAGTCGCCGACGTAACCTGTCCCGGCGAAAAATGAAGCAGCGACCAGTTCAGCGTCGTGTGCCCGATCAACTGCGAAAACACCGCCATCCCCACCGCCCCCACCCAAAAAAGCGGCGCCGACGGCGGCGTCCATTCCCGTTGACCGAGAGCCCCCGCCCACAATGCCAAAGCCGCCGCCCCATAGATCAGCGTCACCGTCCGCCGTGTTCCGAACGATGCCTGCAGCTTCTGCGAATAAACCAAATAAGGCACGACAAAAATCGCCCCCGCCACCGCCAGCAAATCCCCCACCCACGACGGCCCGAGCAAAGTCCGGGACGAAGCGAAGTGCTCGGTTGACGAGAAGATCGCCACCCCCAACGCCGACAACAACAATCCCCACCAAAACCACTTGCCGGGGCGCATCGACGGCACAAACAAAGCCGCCAGCCCCGCAAACAGCGGAGAAGTAGAAACCAACAATGTCGACCGCGCGACCGAGACGTACCGCAGCGACTCAATCCAAGTCCAAAAGTGCAATGCGAGGCAAACCCCCGCAAACCCGATCGTCAAAACCTCCGGCCGGCTCAACCGACGCTCAGACAAAGGAGCCGGCCGGACGAAGGAAAAAAGCACCAGCAAACCACTCGCCAGCGTTACCCGCCAAAGCGAAAGCTGGAACCCCGTCGCCCCCACCGAGATCCCAGTTCGCGCAAACAACGCGCCTCCCGCGATCACCATTACGCCGAAAAGGAGAACAAAAGCCTTGGCGGGATCAGTCTCCTTCATGACGGCAAAAATTCAAGTTTCAAAAGTTTCTGAAACGATTGTTATTCCAATCAAAAGTAGGTATAACTCGGAAAGGTCGGCATGGCAACGAGAGTCGAGGAGCAGATATGGAGCGTGGAAGGCACGCAAAAGCGAGCGGCGGTACGCCGGATGTTCGCCGATATCGCTCCCACCTACGACCTGCTCAACGGCATCATGTCGCTGTCGCTCGATCACCGGTGGCGGGCCATCGCGGTGGCTACATTGAACCTCAAACCAGGTGACCGCGCCTTGGACGTCTGCTGCGGCACCGGCGATTTCCTCCCCCCGCTGAACAAAAAAGTCGGCCCGAACGGCGTCGCAGTGGGCATCGACTTCTGCCCGCCTATGCTGGAAGTCGCCGCGAAAAAATTCGCACTACTCCCGAAGCGCCTCTCTGTCGGCGACGCCTGCCAACTCCCCGTCGCCAGTAGCAAGTTCGACGCCGTCACCGTCGGCTGGGGCATCCGGAACGTGCCCGATGTTGACCGCGCCCACGCCGAGATCGTGCGCGTGCTGCGTCCCGGCGGAAGGTTCGCCTCCATCGACATGGCCCGCCCCAAGAACCGGCTCGTCCGCGCCGTATCCGAGTTCGTGATGAATTCGGTCCTCCCGATGCTCGGCGCCATCATCGGCAAGTCGAAGGCCTACACCTACCTGCCCAAAAGCATCCAAAAATTTAGAACCCGCGAACAACTAGAGGCCTCAATGGCGAGCGCCGGAATGGTCGATGTCGGCCACCGTGACCTTTTCTTCGGAAACATTTGCATCCACTTCGGACGCAAACCCGAACCCCCCCAAGCTTCCGCCCGCGCAAGCTCTGGAGAACCCCAGCCATGACTGCCCCCGCTCTCGCCATTTTCACCAACGGTCAAATGAATCAGGACCTCCTCGCCTACATATCGGACGAGGTCGCCTTCGTTGAGGAAGAACTTTACGCCCAGATCCGCTCTCACGTAAACCTCGTCGAGCGCGTCGGCAAACTCACCCTTCAAGCCGGCGGAAAGCGCCTCCGCCCCGCTTTCGTCAGCCTCGCCGCCAAGGCCACCGGCCGCGAGTACAACGTCGAGCGCGCCCGCTCCCTCGGCGCCGGCCTGGAGATGATCCACATGGCCACGTTGATCCACGACGACGTGATCGACAACGCCACCACCCGACGCGGACGCCCTACCGCCGGAGCCGAATTCGGCAACACTGCCGCCATCCTCGTCGGCGATACCCTCCTCGCCCGCGCCATGCTCCTCCTTTCGAGGGACGGCGACGTCGAACTCGTCCGCCTCGTCGCCGAGGCCGTCGTCGACGTCGCCCAAGGCGAAGTCCGCGAGCTAGAAGTGCGGGGCGACTTCGACCTCGAAGAGAACGCCCACCTCGACATCCTCCGAATGAAGACCGCCAGCTTCATCGAGTGCTGCTGCGAAGTCGGGGCGATGGTCGCCGGCGCCGATGCGAATGTCTGTGAAGCGCTGCGGGTCTACGGCCACCACATCGGCATGGCCTTCCAAATCGTCGACGACCTCCTCGACTACCGGGGCGACCGCTCCAAAACCGGCAAGCCCAGCGCCACCGACTTCAAGGAGGGCCAAGCCACCCTCCCCCTCATCTACCTCCGCGAGCGCCTCTCCGACGCGGAAGCCAACATCGCCCGCCGCCGCTTCGGCAACAACCCGAACGACGACGAAATCCGAATGCTGACCGACTGGATGGACACCCGAGGCGCCTTCGCCCGCGCCGAAAGAGTCGCCCGAGACCACGTAAACCGCGCCCTCCAAGCCCTCGACACCCTCCCCCCCACCTTCAGCAAAGAACTCCTAGAAACCGTCGCCGAATACGTCTTCCGCCGAGAAAAATAGCCCCGCACCGCTTCAGAAACAAATCTGTGCGGCCCTGTAGCCGGTGCACGAAGCGAAGCGGAGTCCGCCGGACAACCTCCCGAACTCGTCGCAACAATCCGATAAACTCTCCCCGGCCATGTCGAACCAAATAACCCTCCCGAGAGACACCAACCAGGCGCTCGGCATCGGAAGATACGCCGTCGAATTCCTAACCGGAACGGGAGAAGGCCCCAGCCCCGCCGTCCTAAAGCGGACCAAGCTGTTCCACACCGACGCCGTCCTCTGCGGCCTATCCGCCCTCGCCCTGGGAACAAATGCCCCCCGCATCCTCCGCGAAGAGGCCCTCGACTACCCCGACGCCAACGGCGCAACCGTCATCGGATCAAGCATAAGGGTCAAGGCCGAAAAGGCGATCGTCGCCAACTCCTCCGCCGTGAGAGAGTGGGATTCCAACGGCACCAACTTCGGCTACAACCCTGAACTCGGCCACGTTGCCGGCGAGTTCGGCCACAACGATTTCTATCCCGTCGCCGTCGCCGCATGCCAGCAACGCGGTCTCGACGGATCCACCGCCCTGCGCGCCATGGTCCTCATCGACGAGATTCGCGGACGATTAGCGGAAGTCTTCTCCCTCAAGACCTACAAAATTGACCACGTCGTCCACGGCGCCATCGGCAGCGCCGCCGCCTACGTCGCCCTCATGGGCGGCACCCCCGAGCAAATCGAAAGCGCGATCGGCATGTTCGTCGCCCACTACATCCCTTGGCGCGCAATCCGAGCCGGCAAGCAGCTCAGCGACTCCAAAGGCGCCAGCGCCGCCATCTCCACCGAAGCCGCCGTGCTCAGCGCCAAGCGCGCCCTCGCCGGATTCGTCGGCCCCAAGGACATCTTCCGAAACCCCGAAGCCCTCTTCCGGCAGTTCGAAAAGACCACCGCCGATTCCCCCTTCGACCTCGCCTTGGGCCAAAGCGGCGACGATTTCGCCGTCATGGGCATGCACTTCAAGCTCGGCCTCTACGAGCACCAATCGGCTGGCGCGCTCCAAGGTCTGATAAATCTCCTCGCCGCCCACCCCCAACTCAGGCAGCCCGATCAAATCGAGCGAATCCTCGTCCGCGCCTACGAGCCCGCCTTCGGCATCATCGGCGACCCCGCGAAGCGAGACCCGCACACCCGCCAATCAGCCGACCACTCGATGGTCTACATCGTCGCGACCCTCCTGCGCAAAGCGATCGAAGCCGGAGACGCCGCTGACAATCAAACGCCCGACGAACTCTGGAAGGCGCTCATGCTCACGCCCCACGACTACGGCGACGAGGCCCTCTTCAACCCGCTCACCCGCAAACTAATGGAGCGCATCGCCTTCGAACACGGCGGACCCGAGTACGACGCCCGCTACCCCGACGGCATTCCCACCAGCATCGCCGTCACCGCCGGCGGCCAAGAATACGACAGCGGCCTTATCATGTATCCCATCGGCCACGCCCGAAACACCACCGCCGACCTCGACGGAGTCCTTGCCCACAAATTCCTAATGCACGGCACGCTAGGCCTCCCGCAAGGAGCCGACGTCGCCGCCGCCGTAGCCAAGCTAAACCGATTAGACGAACTATCCTCGGACGAACTCGGAAAAATCTACAATCTTGCCGACCCGGTTTAACTAACCTGCGAGCAGCACTCCCCGCGACTTTTTTGCCCGCCCTCGGCGGGCAAAAAAGTCTAATAACATTCCATCTGTGGGTTTCGGGGCGAAGCCCCAAAACCCTGAGGTCACGGGTTTGCCACCACGTGAACGTTGTTCAATCCCCAACTCATCGTGGACAAAGTCCCCGTCAACGTCCCCGTGAACGTCGCCACAAAGCTGCTCGACGTGTCCACGTCGGTCAGCGTAATGTGATAGGTCGCATCATTGAACAGGATCGCGGGCGTAAATGAATATCCGAGCGAGTTCTGGGCTGTGCTTCCCGTCCCCGGCGCGTTGGTCAACCCATCCGGATACGTCTGGTTGTCGCCGGCGATATTCGAGAACGTCTGGCTAAACGCATTCGTGCTCCCGAACTGAACGGCGAAGTTACCGTTCGTCGGCAACCCCGCCCAATTCCCGATCACGTACAGATCAAACGACAAAGTAACCGACTGGTGCGGGCTCAAATTCCCCAACGACAGCTGAGCCGTCGACGTCCCCGAGAACCCGCCCAGATACGGAATGCCGGCCGGTGAAGTCGTAACCGTCTGGGGTGACCATACATTCGCCGCCCCGCTCCCGAACGTGTAGGTGACATCCGTCGCCGCCACCACCGTAACCGTCGCCGTAGCCACCGCCGCTGGATCCCCGACGCTCGTCGCCGTAACCGTAACCGTTCCCGGCGTGGTGCCCGCCGTAAAGAGCCCCGTCGAAGTGATCGTGCCCGCTGACGCATGCCAAGTCACCCCATGCTGAGACGATCCCGTTACCGTCGCCGAGAACTGCTGGGTTTCCGTCTCCGCCAAAGTAACCGAAGTTGGCGCGACCGCGATCGTCACCGCATTGATCGTTACCGGCGTGGTTATCGAAGCCGTCGGATCGGCCACGCTTGTTGCGGTGACCGAAAACGTCCCCGGCACCGTCCCTGCCGTGAAGAGTCCCGTCGAGGAAATCGTTCCTCCCGTCGCCGTCCACGTGACCGCTTGATTCGTCGAGTTGGTCACCGTGGCGATAAACTGAAACGTCTCGTTCGTGCCAAAGAACCCCGGGTGAGAATTCAACTGAACCGTCACCCCGCTATTCCGCACGACAGCGGTGCCTGTGGACGACACCGAGTTGTCCGCCTGACTCGTCGCGGTGATGGTGACCGTGCCCACGGTGCTCGGCGCCGTGAATAGCCCCGCCGGCGTAATGGAACCAGCGGACGCGGTCCAACTGACTCCGGTATTGGTCGAACCCGTCACCGAAGCCGTAAATTGCTGTTGAGCGCCAAAATTCAGCGTAACGCTCTGCGGACTGACCGTAAGCGCGACCCCCGAACCCTTCGTCACCGTCACTTGAGACGTCGCACTCGCCGAAGGCGAAGCCACGCTCGTCGCCGTTATCGTTACCGTCCCGGCCGTTGTCGGCGCTGTAAACAGGCCGCTCGTGCTGATCGAACCCGCCGAAGCCTGCCAAGTCACGTTCTGATTGGTCGTGCCGACGACCGCCGCCGAAAACTGGATCGTCTTGCCCACGCCAATCGAAGGAGTTGCCGGCGTGACAATCACCGACACCGTTGGCGGCGGCGGAGTCGAGCCGGAAGACGACCCGCCCCCGCCGCATCCGCCAAGCAAAGCAATCATGAAGAGCAGCAGGAGGCAGACCCAACGGCCGCCGAATCCCGCGCGCAAATTTGGCAAATGTTTCTCTCTCAAGCGTATCCCTCCCACAGCTTCGATACTCGCGTCGAAATCGAGCCGCGCATTGACTACTGATGGGACGCCGGGGTCCTTCCGATCTGTTCGCACAAAATCAACAGCAGCAAATCGACCTGCTGACGCCGCCGAAGCGGACCCCGGAGGAGCCGGTATCCTTATGCCTCTATGCCGGAGCTCCTGTTCGAACTCGGATGCGAAGAATTGCCTGCCACCGCGGTGCGCCGGGCGTATTCCGATTTGCTAAGGGGCCTGACGGAACTCTTCCAGGAAGCCGGCGTTCTGCTCTCCCCCGGACAAGCCTACGGAACTCCGCGTCGTCTGATCGTATCGTTCCCGGACCTAAAGGAAACGCAGCCGGACGTAACCAAAGAGCAACGCGGCCCCGCCCTAAAATCCGCCTTCAACGCGGAAGGAGCCCCCACCCCCGCTCTCCTCGGCTTCTGCCGCTCTCAAGGCATCGATGTCGAGTCGCTCCGCCGAGACGACCAATACGTTTGGGTCACCAAAACCGGTACCGGCCGCCCGACCGTCGAGCTGCTCGCCGAGTTGCTTCCGAAAGCCGTCCGTGCCCTGACATTCGATAAAACGATGCGGTGGGGGGCCAGCCGCATGCGCTTCGCCCGCCCCATCCGATGGATCCTCGCCGTCTTCAACGGCCAAACCGTCGCGTTTCATATCGAAGGCGTACCCAGCGGCAACGAGAGCCGAGGCCACCGCTTTTATTCCCCGGAGCCATTTGCCGTCTCAACCTTGGACGAATTGCTACCGGCCCTCCGGCAAAGAAAGGTCGAACCCGACGCCGCCATCCGCCGCCAACTCATCCTGACCCAAGCCGCCGCCGTCGCCAACGGCCAACCCGATCTCCCCGATGCCCTCGTCGAAGAAAACACCTTCCTGACCGAGTGGCCGACCGCCATCCAAGGCGCCTTCCGCGACGAGTTCCTCAACTTGCCCGCGCCCGTACTGGTCACCGCCATGGCCAAGCACGAGAAGATGTTCCCCATCCGCGATGCCGACGGCAAGATCACCAAAAACTTCGTCTTCATCCGCAACTCCGGCGAAGACGACTCCGTCCGCAAAGGCTGCGAGTGGGTCTTGAACGCCCGGTTCAACGACGCCAAGTTCTTCTTCGACGAGGACGCCAAGCACACGATGGACGACTTCCTCGCCAAGACGGCGACCATCGTCTTCCAAGACAAACTCGGCACCGTCCGCCAACGCGCCGACCGACTCGCCCCCCTCGCCCTTACGATAGCGGCGTACAGCGGAGGGGATCAAGCGGAGGTTGAGGCGGCCGCCGCTGCAGGTTTGTACGCCAAGGCTGATCTGAGCAGTGGTCTCGTCGGAGAATTGACGTCGCTGCAAGGAGTCATCGGGGGAGAATACGCCCGCCGCCAGGGGTTTTCGGAAAGCGTTGTGTGGGCCATCGCCACGCAATATGATCCGTCCCAAAATGCATCCCCGGACAACGCAAACGTACGCACGGCGGTTCGCCTCATCATGGCGGATCAGATCGATAAACTCGCGGGATATCTCGGACTCGGTTTAGAGCCGACCGGCTCGTCCGACCCGTACGGACTGCGTCGCGCAGCAAATATATTGATCGAAGCCGCTTGGAACTGGCCCAGTCCATTACCAAGTTATGAGGTGCTATTCGAATCGGCTATCGGCCGTTACGCTTCTCAGGGCGTTGAACTGAACCTAGAACAAGCCCAGACCATGGTTCGGAACGTGTTCGCATCTCGCTATCCCGCGTTGCTTCCCGAGGTCCGATATGACGTTTTGGAAGCCGCCATGGCCGATCCCTCCAGCGCCGAACCGCTCCGGCCTCGAATGGTCAAACTCCGCTGTACCATCCTCTCCGAGCTCTTCGCTGATGCCGCCTTCGTTCAAACGGCGACAAGACCGCTAAACATCGTCAACGCCGCCCGTAAGAAGAACTTGGAGTTCGGAACTGGAGATCGGCGGCATGACATCAACTTTGTGGACCTTGATTCGGAAGACGGCAACATCTTGCTCGAAACGCTGGTGCAACAAATGGGTCCGCTTGAAGATGCTGTTAAGTGCGAAGATTCTTCCGCCATCGTCGGATATCTTCGCCGCCTCGCCGACCCCATCAATCGCTTTTTCGAGAACACCATGGTCATGGCCGACCAGCCCGAAGTCCGCTTCGCCCGCCTAACCCTTATGAACGCCTGCGCGCACCAACTCCTGACCGCCGGTGATTTTTCCAAAGCCGCCATGTAACCCGGGAACCGGGATCGTCTCCAAAAAGTCGTGATGCAGGGATTCGGCCTCGCTTGGCTGACCAAAGGAGAGACGACATGACGGACACCCTACAGAAGCTATTCGACGACACTGTTAAAGACCTGTACAACGCCGAGAAGCAATTCCTCAAGGCGATGCCCAAAATGGCAAAGGCCGCGACCAACCCGCAGCTGAAAACCGCAATCGCGGACCACATCAAGCAGACGGAAGGCCACGTGACCCGGCTCGAAGAGGTTTCAAAATTCCTCGAGATCAAGCCCACCGGCAAAGTCTGTAAAGCCGCCCAAGGCTTGGTCGAAGAAGCGCAAGAGCACCTCGAAGAAGTCGCGCCCGGCCCTGTTCTCGACGCGGCGATCATCGTTTGCGCTCAGAAGAACGAGCACTACGAGATCTGCAGCTACGGCACCCTCATCGCATGGGCAACCCAATTAGGTCTTAACAGTATCGTGCCCCTTCTTCAGCAAACGCTCGACGAAGAAACCGCCGCGAACGACGGCCTAAGCAAGGTTGCCACCGGCGCCGTCAACGAAGAAGCCGATGCGGCTAAACCGAAAGCCCCGGCGGCAAAGGGCAAAGCTTCCTTGAAATAACGGGTAGCGATCAACTTACCGGAGCGAGGAGACTGCTCTTCGAAATGTCGCCGTTTCTAATCAGATGAAGCGCCAAAGGCGCTAAACATTTGAAGCCAGGGTCGAAGGCGAAGCCGTAGGCCCTGGATTCGGCATCGCCGCCCCCGTGGGCTGAAGGCACGCGACATTCTGATCCGGTCCATCACTTCGGGAACCCCAGAATGTCCCGACCGTTTCGCTCGAAGAGGTTGGGCCCATTTGGGCCTTTCCAGGAACAAACCCGGCCCCCAAAATGTCGGACGATCGAATGACAACGCTAAGCCGTGCAAAGACCTGACTTGCGCTTTACCCGTGACCGGGTTTAAGGGCTAACTACCGACTCAACGTCGCATCGGCGGCCACTACCTTAAAGAAGAACCAACTCCAATGACAAACACTATTTTCGCTTCGTTCGCCAACCCCGACATGGCCAAAAAGGCTGCCGGCGCTCTCCTCGACTACGGCATCCGCGGCGAGCACATCAGCATCGTCTTCCCCGAAGGCTACGTGATGACCGACGAAGGCAATGACACCGGCGCCGACTTGGAAAAGAGCGCCGAGAAGGGCATCACGACCACCACCGCCGCTGACGCCGGAGCTGGCGCCGCTAAAGGCGCCGGAATCGGCCTCGCCGCCGGAGCCATTGCCGCGCTCGCCGCTGTCTTCGTCCCTGGGTTCGGCCTCGTCCTCGGTGGAGGCGCCCTCGCCGTCGCCCTCGGCGGAGTTGCCGGAACCACTGCCGCCGGCGCTGCCGCTGGTGGAGTAACCGGCTACCTCAAGGACCAAGGCGTCCCCGAAGAGTCGATCCGCAACTACAGCCAAGTCTTAACCACCGGCGGTGCCATGATCGCCGTCTCCCCAACCGACGAGAAGACTGCGACCGCGGAGATCGAATACGTCATCACCAAATACGAAGGCGTCATTGACACGCGATCCTACATCGCCGTCCCGACCTCGTCCGCTACGCTCATTTAAGCGGCGTCAATGCAGCAAGTTGTTACCTCGCGGCTCCTTAACGGACAAGCCGCGAGGTGACCACCGCGAAACTACAGCGCCCGAAGCTGCGGCCATGCGATCTCGACCCCCTGCCCAACCAGCACCGACTGATACTCCTGCAGCAGCTTGGGACTCTCGTGCACCTGCGCCGGGTCGATCTCCCGCCGGAGACAGAACGCGGCCAGCACCCCGACCGCCTCGCCGATGTTCCATTCCACCGGATGCATCCGGTAGCACCCGTTGGTGATGTGCGTCGTCCCAATGTTCTTCGCCGCCGGCAGCAAGTTTCGCGTCCGAACCGGGATCAGCGCGCCCAACGGAATCTGGAACGGCAGCGAACTGGTGTCGATGTACGCCACCCCGTTCGTGCTCGGGTGCAAATCGATCCGGTACGCCCCGACCCCGACTGAGTCCGAATACTCCCGCCCCCGATCTCTTCCCGGATTGCAAGGCGCCGAAATATCCTGCTCACGGATCGTCGTCCGCGCCACGATCCGCCGCGATTCCCGGACGTACGCCGACTTCGCAAACCCGTCGTCCGTCCCCATAATGTCCGGCCGCAGATACAAGCCCGGATATCCAACCCCGCCATCTGGCCGAGGCGCCTCGGTTTGCAGCCAATACAGCAAACAGGCCGACAACTCCTTCGCATCCAAGAGCCGCTCCGCCGAGGTCTCGCCTCCAGAATGCGGCACATGGTCGCACGCCGCCGGATTCCAATCGTCGTCGACGTCGATCACACTTCCGAGGAAGTAGTCGTTCATCGGCCAGTTCACGATCGTAACCGGGTGCGGCACCGTCCCCGGCTCGAACCGCGAAGGAAGCAGAATCTGCCGATAGTTAAACCAGCCGTAACCACTATCCGCCGCAAAGAGCGGCAACCGCCGGGGCTCGTTCGTCTGCGGCTTGAGATCCTCCAGCCCGAGCAGCGGCCCCGGCCAAAACGGAGGCTGAAAAGACCGCCAACCCTCATACTGTTCCGGCTGATCGAGCACCCGGTCCGACCCGTCGTCGTGCGCCATCGCAAAAACCCAAGTCAGCGCCTGCACATTCTGAGGCTCCGCCGCCCCGACTACCGCATTCGGCTCGTCCGTCTCCTTCTGCGATTCCGCCCCGATCACATATTCGGTTTCACTCAGCCGGAGCATGTCCCCAAGTTCGGTCGCATCCAGCACAAACGGCGCCGTAACCGTTAGCTCCTCCCGGCTGCTAACCGAGACGCAAGTCACTGCACGCACCGAGTCGCCATCCATATGCGCCTCCACCGGCACGTACAGTAGCACGACCTGCAACTGCCCCGTCGCCACGTACGGCGCCATCATCTGCTGCAAAACTTGGTGCCCCACGCCTGGCTCGTAGCAAAGCCGGCTCACCCATCCGCCGCCCGGATTAAGGCAAGGATCCTCGCGAAACTCCCGCAGCAACGGGGTGTGCTCCCGGTAATGGTTCCGAATCAGTTGGCGGTAGCGCCGGTATCGCGCCGTACAGCCGAACTGCTCGATCCAAGGATGCTCGTCCGGAGGAACCGCCTGACTCGTAAGTTGGCCGCCGATCCAGTCGGTCTCCTCGACCAACACCACATGACACCCCATTGAGCAAGCTGCCAAGGCGGCCGCACATCCTCCCGTGCCGCCCCCGACGATCAAAACGTCGCAGCTTAACTCTCGCATCGCCCAAGAGGCTACCTTTACCGCGTAAGCGCGAAAACGCTCATCTATCCGTTTTTAAGTTTTCGTCCGTCTTTGGCGCGAAGCCTGAGATATCCTTTCCGCGTGCGCTACTTCGTCATCGCCCCGGACGGCAACCGATACGGTCCGGCCGATGTCCCCACCCTCAACACATGGATCGCAGAAGGACGTCTCCTCCCGAATCAGTCGCTTGAGGAGGAAGACACCGGCGCACGCGTCATCGCCAGCCAAATCCCCGGCCTTATCTTCAACCCCATCGGACCGGAAGCCCCTCCGCCCGGGTTCGCCCCCGGCCAGACCTACCAGCAGTACTATTCCCGCGCCGGCGTCGCCGCCGGATACGACGACGGCAGCAAAGATGTCCAAATCGCCTGGGTTGGTGCCGCCATGTCGGTCATCGCCATCCTCTGCTGTCTATCCCCCGTTGCCGCCGGAATCACCTTCATCTACTGCCGAAAGGCCGCCGGCAAGGGAAACCAAAACACCCGGGGCCCCCGAATCCTCGCCACCGTCGGCGCCCTCTTGTGGCTAATCTATTTCATATACACCATGGTGAACGTCTTCAGCGCGATGTCCCAAGGACAGGGCGGATTTTTTAATTGAGCAGCCCTTCTCAAGATGATGAAGCCCGATTTTGACGATGGCGCCAAAGACATCCAAGCCGCCTGGATATGGGCGGTCTCATCCATCGCCTTTGTCGTCTTTTGCGTCGCTCCGATTTTCGCGCCAATAGCCCTTAGTTATGCAAAGAAGGCGGAACAGAAAGGAAACGCGAACACAAAGGCTCCGCGAGTAATCGCCGCGGCCGGGGTGGTGCTATGGATACTACGTCTAGGCCTGCTGGTTGAAATATGGAAGACCCAGCCGCACTACGACATCCCCTTGCCACGGGCGTTGGCTGCCTAACTTTCGGCTAATCTACATCCGTGCGCTACTACGTCTTCGCGCCCGACGGAACCCGATTCGGGCCCGCCGACATCCCGCTCCTCAATCAGTGGATCGGCGAAGGGCGTCTCCTTCCGCAGCATGTTTTGGAGGATGCCGCCACCGGCGCACGCTTCCCTGCCCAAGCCCTCCCCGGCCTCGCCTTCATCGTCCAGTCCCCCCATTTCGCCCCCTACGAGCAGACCCCGGGACGGGAAGGCATGCCCGTCGTCTCCCCCCGATACACGCAACCCGAATATGCGGGCTACGACGACGGCAGCGGCGACCTCAAGAAGGCCTGGCTGTACGCCTTTCTCGGCTTCTTTGTCTGTACGCCGCTCTTCTTCAACGCCTTCGCCGCCTGCCGGCGCGCCGAAGCCAAGGGAAACCGAAAGACCGCCGGTCCCAAAATCGCCGTCACGATCATGCTCGTCGTAAACATCCTGATGATCATCGTCGCCGTAAAGGCTCTGCGCGGCATCGGAGACGCCGGAACCTCCATGCCCGATCTTTCGGACAGCGGACTAGGCCAGTAAATTGAGCCATCTCTGCCTCGCGACGGCACGCTACGTGCTGCCAAAACCGTTGTCGTACCTGGTGTCGACGACGCCGCGTCGGCCAAAATCCGATGTCGAAGCGGCACCCGCGCCAAAATCCTGCGTCCACCACGCAGGGCGTGCTCTTCGCTGACCCCACAGCCGTCGCGAATCCGGAGCATAGAACTGCTTTCGGGCTAACCTGACCGTGTGCGCTTCTTCGTCATTGCGCCGGATGGCGGCCGATTCGGGCCGGCCGATATTCCCACCCTCAATCACTGGATCGCCGAAGGCCGCCTCTTGCCGAGTCAGGTTCTCGAAGACGAAGCCAACGGCGCTCGCCTTTCCGCCAACCTGATCCCCGGACTCGTCTTCAATCTCCGAGCGCCCGATGCGCCGCCCGTCAACTTTGGACCCGGCCCACTCAAACAGCCGGTCGCCTACGCGTCCCCCTATCTACGTCCCGGATTCGCCGATCTCGATGACGGGCGCGAGGAGGTTCGGCAGGCTTGGCAATACGCCATCATCGGCTTTTTCTGCTGGCCCCCGTTCTTCTTCAAGGCATTCGCCGCCTGCAAGTCCGCCGAGGCCAAGGGCAACCGGAACACGAAAGGCCCGCGCATCCTGGCCACGATCCTCCTCGTCGGCACTTGCATCATGACCCTGACGTTCATCAAGAGCCTCACGTCCGCCATGTCCGACGTATCGAAAATCCCCGGCATTTCCGGCGGACTAAACCCCGGCTAACCGCCTATTCGCAAGAGATCCTTCCCACGTTCACGTGCCCCCACCCTCCCGTCTCGTGGTCGAAGATCCGGATGCGGATAGGCGCTCCGCGCACCCCGGAAGGCACCGTCCAAACCACCTCCCGCATATCCTCGGAATTCCGGCCCCGCGCAACCGCGATCTGCTTGCCCGCCGCGTCGATCAGTTCGACGCCAACCCCGTCCAAGGACCCGCCGCCGACCAATAGATGAATCGTCGGCTTGCTCACTGCAAACGCCGGACTCGTCAGCGTCCCCACATACGCGTCGTCGTAGCTCCCTTTCCCATCCTCGCAAGTCCCGATAAACGGCTTCCCGTGATTCCCAAACTCGATCCTTCCGGACACTAGCGGCCATGTGATAAACGTCGCATCCGCCGTCCAACCCGGCATTCGCCAGTCCGAAAAGTCAAACGTCGGATTCTCCAACACGGTCTCCGCCGTCGGCGGCGGAGGCGTCCCGTCGATCCTCACTGAGTTGGTCAAAAAATCGTAACTCTGTCCGTACTTGTCGATCAACTCCGCTGCCGCCGCCAGCCCGGATCCTTCGCCCCAGTCAAACCCCGTCCGCCCGTCCTGCTCGTTCGATCCGCCATGCCCGCAGTTTTCCGGCTCCAGCCCCGGAGGATAGTTCGGGTTCGGATACACATGGTAAGGATCGTTCGGAATATTAACCAGCGTCAGCGACGCGCGCACCGCCGCCACCCCGCGCTCAAATAAATCCTGCCGCCCCAACTTCGCCCCGAAGTCGCATAAAGTCGCGCCGAACTGCGCTTGCCGCGCATCGTTATATTCGCCGTCTGAGTTCTGCACCCCGAACCCGCCGTACGTGTATGCGACCGGCCGATATGAGATCGGCCAAACGTTCTGGTACATCATCATTGTATCCAGCGCGGGCATCGCCGCCTCCATCTCGGGGCTCGCCGATCCGGAATCCGTGAATGGATGCCCGTGCCGAATCGCCTCCGCGCACCACTGCATCGAGAGCGTGTTCTGCGGGGCCTGCATCGTCCGCATATCCCACATCTCCTTGTTATCCACCGCCCCGTCCTTCTGAAGGCAAACCTTGGGCGAGCAAGAGAAGAACGTCTCGAAGTCGTAGTAGAGCCGCTCCGGCAAGACTTGCTGGGTCAAGAAGGAATTGCACCGGGTCAGCATCCCCTGCAGTTCGTCCCGTTGCGCCACCGAAAGCGAGTCCCGATGCCACTGCCCATACTCGCCCACAAACCAAGCCGGTAATCCCGATTGCGCCGACCGATCCAGCATTGGCACGACCTTCAAATCCTTCGTAAGCCAACTCGGAAAGGACCCGTCCGAATTTTGAACCCTCTTCATCAGGCCAAAGATCGACTCTGCCTGTCGCTCCACTTCGGCCCGCCGGGGGCAATCCGTAAATTTCAGCCACCGCAGGTACCAAATCCCCTTCCAAGCGATGCTTGGTACATCGTAGTAGCAGTCCGCCGTCGGCGTGATCAGGCTCCCCTTCCACTCGTTCGTCTTCGACATGTAAGTCGTCGGGCACGCCCCATGGTCGCTCGGCGCGGCGAGCGCCAGGTTGAGCATCTTGTCCGCCTTCGCCACCCAGTCCGCGTGATTAAGCCGTTGCCCCCACCACCGAACTCCCCACGCCGAGCGAAGCTGATTGAACCAGCACTGGTAGCTCACCCAGCCCTGATCCAAACCCCACCCGGCCGGCACGCCGCCGCAATCCTTCCCGTCGATCGAGCGCTCAAACCACCCGCCCGTCATCTTCTCGTTGAACGCCGCCGGGTAACAAAGCTCCGCGTATTTCTCGAACGGCATCGTCTGCGGCAGAATCTTATCGAAAAACCCATGCCCGTACCGGGCCCACATATAATCCGCCGCCGCCCGCAACTGCGAGTCCGGCTTCGCATCCGCATCCAGCCGAATCTCGCACTTACTGATCAGCTCGTGCGGCACTGCCCGCACCATAGACGCGTCATGCGAATACCGCACATGCGCCGATAGCCGGTGATCGCAAAACCCGTAGGAAAGGAGGGGTACCGAGGAAGCGCCACTCGCCACATCCAAATCCAAAACCGTAGGAATCGGCCGGTTATCCCGCAGCGTATCCAGGTCGGGCATCATCGTCGCCCCTAAAGAACCCCGCCGAATCACCGCCGCCGGCGACCGGAAGAAGTGGTCCCCGATCACGTTTTCCGCCCCTGGCCGAAGCGCCGGCGCCCACGTCTCATCTGGCTTCCCCGGCGCAAACGCGTACGAGTTGAGAAGGTAGCGAATCTGCGGATATTTGCCGTTCGTCGTCGCGGTCAACGTCTCGTCGATCGTATTCCCATGCTCCGGCAGCCGAATCGCCTTCGTCACCTTCCAATCGTCGATCGTCGCCGACAGAGTCAGCGTTAGCCCGTCCACCGCAGCGGAAGAAAACCGAAAGGACGGCGGCGAATCGAACAACCCCGGATCGGAAACCCGCAACAAATTTGCCCGCGGCGCCTTCGTCGACGTCTTCAAATCCGGATGCGTCGGCGAAACCAGAATCGTCCGATAAACCCCCTTCGCATCGCGAACCGACAGCTCCTCAACCACCTCGCCGACCTCATAGATCGCCGAAGCCCGAACCATCCCATTGTCAACCAGCACCACCTTCGGCGCCCCCACCAGCATCATCGCCCCAATTGCTATCATCACTTCCTACAAACCCGACCCCAGAATGCCCGATTTCCCCGATCGTCGCCAAGCCGATTCCCGAGGACCTAGCACAATCGTGGGCACCTATTCACAAACTTGCTGACTTTGCGCGACAATGGACGGCATGAGGTCCCTCGTGACAACTATCGGCATCTGCGGCGCGGCCGCTCTTCTCGCAGGCTGCGGAGGCAGCGGGTCGTCGGACAACGGGCCGGCTCCCGGAACCGTCGCCGCGCCCACCCTCGGCGCCCCTGATTCCGGCCTCGTCAATGGCAACGTCGCGACCGCCCGCTTCTCGAACCCCGTCAAAACCGCCGTAGGCTCCGATGGCACCGTATACGTCGCCGACTTTGATAACAATGCGATCCGCGCCATTTCGCCCGCGGGAGTCGTCTCCACTCTTACCGCGCAGACGAACTTCCAACGCCCCTTCGGCATGACCATTTCGTCGAACGGAACGCTCTACGTCTCCACCGATGACGACGATACTGGCGCCCACGCCGCCACCACCGGCACGGTCTGGTCGGTCAACCGATCCACCGGCGTCGCCACCCCCATCGCCCGAGACCTCGGTCGCCCCCGTGGCATCGCCGCTCTCCCCGACGGCCGCCTTGTCCTCAGCGACCTAACCCACAGCACCGTCTCGATCCTCGACCCCGCCAAAGGAACCGTCACCCTCCTCGCCGGCACCGCTGACACCGCGGGATTCAACAACGCGACCGGCGCCGCCGCAAAGTTCGATCGCCCCTACGGCTGCGGTGTCCTGCCCGACGGCAGCATCCTCGTCGCTGACCAAAACAACAACCAGATCCGAAGGATCACGATGGCCGGCGTCGTCACCACGTTCGCCGGAAGCACCGCCAGCGGCGCCGCCAATGGAACCGCTGCCGCCGCCAGCTTCAATCATCCCGAAGACGTCGCCGTCCGTTCGAACGGAACGGTCTACGTGGACGACCACGACAACTTCATCGTCCGCCGAATCAAGAGCGGCCAAGTCACCACCATCCTCGGCAACGGAACCCAAGGCTTCGTCGACGCCCCCGGCCTAATGGCCGAGTTCAACGGAATGGAAGGCATGTCCCTCACCCCCAACGGCAAAGTCCTCTGGATCGCCGACGGCAACAACGGAGACGGCACCGCCTTCAACCACGTCCGCGCCTTCTCCGTGAACTAAGGACTCACGCCTGCCGCCAGATCGAGAATTCGCATTCCCCCACGGGTTTTTTGGCTGCCGAAGGCGGCCAAAAAACCCTATTTAACGTTTCTTGGGTTTGGGGCGAAGCCCCAAACCCAGGCCTCATAATGCGAAAGTACACATGGTCACGCTGAAGGATATCGCCACGCGTGTCGGCGTCGATACGTCAACGGTATCGAAGGTGCTTCAAGGTGCGCCGATCCGCGTATCTGAAGCGAAGCGTTCCGAAATCATGCGGATAGCGCAGGAGATGCACTACCAGCCAAACGCGGCCGCGAGAGGCCTCCGGCTCCGCCGGAGTGGAGCGATTGCCATGGTCGTCCCGACGATGACCAACTACCTCTATCCCGAGATCATCGGCGGCGCGGAAGATGCGGCTGACGAGAACGGCTACGTGCTCTTCCTCGTCAAGCAATCGCGCACCGATCCATGGGGACAACTAACATCGGTGGTCGGACAGGGCCGAGTCGACGGACTCCTCTTCGCCGACGAAATCCCGGAACCCGACTTCTTCGAACGCTTGACCGAGTTTGGCATCCCGTTCGTCAGCCTAAACCGAGTGGCCCCCGGCAAAGGTCCCTATGTCGTCCTCGACGATCAAGCCGGATTTGCCGCTCAAGCGTCGTATCTTGTCGAGTTAGGCCATCGCCAGATTGCTTTCGTCGCTGTCCGCCCGCACAGCTACTTGGCTCAACTTTGCCAAGGCTACTTCCTGGATCGGCTGGAGCAGACGGGAATCCCTCGCCGGGAGGTCGCCCTGGTTCAATGTGATTTCGCCGGCGACGGCTGCGAGGCAACCGCGGACGAAATCCTCGCTCTCCGCCCCCGTCCCACGGCCGTGGCGACCGCGAGCGTCATCGTCGCTTCACGGCTCGTAGACGTGCTGCGAACTCGGGGCGTTTCCGTACCCGATGACATAAGCGTGATCGGTTACCACGATTCCCCCGTCGGAACATGGCCCAACCCCAGCGTTAGCACGATCAAAATGCCCTCGCGCCGCCAAGGCCATCAAGGCATCATCCGCCTCCTCCAAGTAATCGGAGGCGAAAAAATCGCCGCCGAAACCATGGAAGAAAAACCAGAAATCCTAGAACGAGGAACCTGCCGGCCGCACCGCGCCACGTCATAGGTAGCCCATCTGGCCCTTGGAGCTATTTGGCCGCCGCAGGCGGCCAAATAGCTCCAATTATCACCCCGGCGCCTTCGGCGCCTTGTCCCGATTCAAAATCGGAGAACCGCCCGACCCCTTGCTCGGCTCGATCACGCCTCCACCCCCTGCCCCGCATCCTCCCGAAACCAGGAGGATGGAGAACAAAAGGCAAGCCGCGAAGGCGACCCTTAACCCGCCTGCCACGTACATGCCCAAGGATCGGTAGCCTCGACGTCGGCGCACCAGACGCTCGCCTTCTTACCCGCCAGCGCGCTGGACCTGATGTATCCCGCGTGTCCGTCCGCCCAGCCGACGATCACGCCGTTGTTGTGGCGTCCAGAGGTAATGTCGCCGCTCACCTTGTTGATATCGGGTCCGTCCGCGCCGTTGGTCAGCCAACTGCAGTCGATATCCGCCCCAGACGGCAACCCGCCGGGACAAGTCCCGGGAACGTAGTTGAATGCCCCAAAGTTACCCGGCGACTGCAAGTCATATTGCCAAGTCCAAGCGTGTCCCGCGCTGACCAGAAGCACCTTGTTCGCCACGTCGTCCAGCGACGTTTGCGTCACCGGCATCGGGTGCGACGTCTGCCAAATGTCGGTTCCCATCAGATTGAAATTCGCTCCGTAGTTGGCAAGTCCGGGATTGCCGTTTGAGTTCGGACCGCCTGGATCTTTGAAGATCTGAATGCTCTTGTGATACGGGTAAGTGATCTGTCCCCATGTCCAGAAGATCCCCGTGGGATTGTCGTCGTCCGGGTCGCCCGTCCAGGTCCACGCCCCGTAGCCGTTGGTCTTGTAGTCGGGCGGCTTGGCCACCGACACGGGAATCTCCGTCTTGTAGAAGGCGAAAACGTAATGGTCGTCCGCGTCGCTCGAATACATGATTTGCGCAACGTTGAGTTGCTTGATATTCGACAAACTGGCCGTCTTCTTGGCCGCCGCCTTTGCCTGCGCAAAGACCGGGAATAGGATCGCGGCTAAAATCGCGATGATCGCGATAACAACTAAGAGTTCAATGAGGGTAAATGCACGGGCGTTATTCTTCATGGATAGTGCCTCCGAATAGTGTGGATCGATGAGTATGAAAAAATTATAAGGGCGAATCTCGGAAAAAAACAAGGAATATTTCACTACACTCCCAAAACAACTATCCGGATAGATGGTCAAACCTTTGATCACATGGCTTCTCCACTACGGGATGACCTTTACTCGGGTTAGGATGGTGTAGCCACCGGAACGATCCAGCCGATTTGCAAATGAAATCGAAGGCTCGCCCTTCCACGGATCGACGATGCCCAGCGCCAACCGGTAGGACCCCGGCGTCACCTTCGCCACGGGATTCGCGGAAAACTTGAAGGAACCCGGTAGCCAAGACCGGATGTCGACGGGAACGGCCGCCCGCATGACCGCCTTGCCCGCGCCGTCCAACAATGCGACCTCAACCGGCCACGGATAGTAGAAAGGCGCCACCCCTTGGTTGACTCCTTCGATGACCAGTCCCAGCTTCGAGTTCCGCCGAACGGATTCCGGGGCCGCCATCCGGGTCAGCCGAAACTCGTATCCGAGCTTGCGAATTAACTCCTCGCCTCGCTGTTTGAAAGTGTCGCTTGACGAATTCGCAAGGGCGGGACAATACGGTCCGATCCAGCTAAAGTGTGCGTCGGAGACCGCCCGAAGCGTATCCTCCCAACCCGGGCCGAGCCATTTCGCCGCTGCTCCCGGCACCATTTCCCCGCCCGTCGGAGCGACCTTCCAATTACTCTCCACCCCTCCCGATTTCATCGCGGAAAGGAACTTCCAATCCTCCGGCGGCAGTGTGTCCTCCGGAATCATGTCGTCGTGGAAACCCATCCACGAAGCCTGCAGTGAAGGGTAGGCAGGATTTCTCCCCATCAACTGCTTATGCGGAAAGGCCGCGTGCAAGGCGCTCACGACTGTCTTCTGTGTGGCCTCGCTCGCAAACAATTCAGACCGGGGATAGGTGTGAAACTCCCCCCAATGCCCCAACAAACCAACTTGTACAAACGCCACCCGAGCGTTCCCGTCGTACCGCTCGCCAAGCTTTGCGATCAACCGGAGCAATGCGGATTGGAGTCGAGGGTCCTCGTAATCGGGCGACTTCCCGCCGCCGAAATCGGAGTACGGCGTCATCTTCACCCCTTGATCGATGAGCCACTTCGGCACCCCTGTCTGCTGCCTTTTCGATTGGCCGGGATAGTCCATCCAAACCCGGAACACGATGTGCTTGCCCTTTGCCAGCGGAGTGTCCCACTTTGCGCGCTCCCACTCGGCAAACTGGAATTGGCCTGGTTTGGGCTCCAACTCGCTCCACGCGGCATCCGCGTAGGCCATTGAAACGGGTAAGTGATGGCTTTCGCCCTCTTCCGAGTATGCCGCGTACCCTTTCAACGGATTGTCGAGAGGACCCGGACCTGCCGGCAGGTCAATCGTTTGACCAACTTGCGCCTGAGCAATAACCCAGGGAGTCAGGCCAAGAACGACTAAGCTTGCCGCTAAGTAACCCCCTTGTTCGCTCACCTTACGGCGCCCCTTTCGAGAGAAGCCGGCCCCATTGCCTACTTGCCTATTGCGCATCCTATTGATGCCCATTCTTGCTCAATACTCTCCGAAACGGCGCAACTTTTTTCGGAAAGTTCAAGAACGCTTTGGTCAATCGTTTGACCAATACCCCTCGCATTAACGATCTAAGAAAGAAACCCCTACTAGCAAGAATTCCTCGCCGATTATAACGGAAACCGTGGTATCTCTTTCCGTATGGGCTTGAGAACAGAGGCAGAACGACGATGACCCCCCGAGGCTCGGACAACTTGACATTTGCCATCGCCGGCGCCGGCGGGCGCGGCCACACGTTTGCCGAATGGCTACGCGACAACGTCGGTCCCGGCTGCGTCGTCGCCGTCGCCGAACCAAGACCCCAAGCGCGTCTTGCCCTCGCTGAGATGCACGGCATCCCGGACGACCGCTGCTTCGAAACCTGGCAAGACTTGATGCGCGCTGAGAAACTCGCCGACATCTTGATCAACACGACTATGGATCGCGAGCACGTCGGCTCTGCCTGCGCCGCGATGCGGAACGGATATCACCTGCTTCTCGAAAAACCCCTCGCCACCACCCTCGACGACGCCCAGGAAATCGATCGTGTGCGTGAAGAAACCGGACGAATCGTGAGCGTCTGCCACAGCCTTCGCTTCCAATCCGTCTATCTGCGCGTCCAAGAAATCATCCGATCGGGGGCCATCGGGGAGATCGTTTCGCTCGACCAGCTTGAGGGGGTCGAGCATGTCCACCAATCTCACTCGTTCGTCCGAGGCAACTGGGGAAATTCCTCGCGCAGCACGTTCATGCTCCTCGCCAAGAGCTGCCACGACATCGATATCATCGCCGCCCTCGTTCCCACCCCCTGCGTCCAGGTGAATTCCTACGGGTCGCTAACCCATTTCCGGCGTTCCGAGGCGCCCGCCGGCGCGCCCGAGTATTGCGTCGACGGCTGCCCCGTAGCCAACGAGTGCCCCTATCACGCGATGAAAATATACGGCGTCGAAAACGGATGGCGCACTCACGCCGGTTTCGACGGCCTGACCCGCGAGCAAACCCTCCTCCGCCTCCGCGAAAGCCCCTACGGTCGCTGCGTCTACCAAACCGACAACGATGTCGTAGACCATCAGGTCGTCGCGATGGAATTCGAAGGCGGCGTCACCGCTACCTTCACGATGACCGCGTTCACCCCGTGGGGCCGCCGCTACCTGCGCGTCCACGGCACCCGGGGATATATCGAGGCTAAGATCGACCAAGGCACGATCGACCTCTGGGAGTTCTGGAAAGACAATCGCCATTCGCTCCTGGAGGTTCCGCCCGAAGCCGGATCCCACGGCGGCGCCGACGGTCACGTAATCGCCAATCTCATCCAAGCCGTCCTCCGCAACGATCCCACCCACGTAAGAACCGGAACCGCCGAGTCACTCCGAACCCACACCATCGTCTTCGCCGCCGAAATGTCGCGAACAACCAAAGCCGCCGTCAAACTCACGGACCTATCCCCGTTGCCACGTCGCGAGCCCACGGTAGCCTGACCGAGAGATGCTGTCTCTCCTTGCCGCCGCAATCTGGTCACCTGCGCAGTCATCGACCGCCCTGCCGTCATCCCGCTTCGCCCCCTACGAGCACGGCTTTACCATCGACAGTGGCGCACTAAGGGCGGAGAGCAAAGACGCCCACTCCGCCTTCGGCGGCCAAACCACGATCGTCCTCAACCAGGCCGCCCCGACCTCCATCCTCGTCTCCGGCTTGAGCCGCGCCCAAGACGTCGCCGGTCTGGATAACTCCGACTACGCCATCTACATCGACGCTCTCTACACGGACGGAAAGCCCCTATGGGGCCTCGCGACCCCCTTCAGCGTCGGGAGCCACGACTGGGAGCGCCAGGAAGTGCTCGTCGCCCCAGATCGTCCGTTGAAGTCGATCACGATCTACGCCCTCTTCCGAAACCACGCGGGGACTGCTTGGTTCAAAGACTTCAAGGCCCAGACCCTCGACGGAGAAAAACTCTTCGACGGCCGCTTCCAAAACCCGCCCGAAGTACCTCCCGGCAAACCTCGCCTAAGACTGCCCTTGGGCGGCCGCCTAAACCTCGAAATCGGCGAACAAGGCCAACTCCTGACCTCCACCAACCGCGGAGGATTTTTCACTCGCGAACTGGGCAAGGAATCTCGTTTCCTCAAAGGCCGGGTGCATCCCGCAGCCAACGGCGGAGCCCTCATCGAAGGTGAAGACGCCGCTTTCCGATGGCGTTCAGATCTAAAGCGTACCAATCGCGGCATCGACGTCGAGTTCGACCTCCAAGCCCTGAACCACCCGACCGGAACCCCCAAGCTGGACCAGAACCGCCCCACAAACGGCGCACCGGCCCAAAACCGATCCCTCGGCCTAAACCGGGACCGAGCGGTAACCGTGTATCTCGCCATCCCGATCGACGCCACCGGCTGGCGCTGGGGCCGAGACATCCGCCGTTCCGACGTGATCAAGTCCAGCCAAGAGTACAGCGGCTACACGACGATCAGCGCCGGCTCGACCGGCGCCATGTCGCTCTATCCCATCGCCTGCATCTCGAACGGCCAAGAGGGCATCGTCATCGGCAACTCGATGCGGGAGCCATCCATCTACCGCCTCTTCTATAGCGGCCCCCGGAAGCAACTCGTAATCGCCTGGGATATCGCGTTCACCGACAAAGCAAATCCCCGAGTCGCGCAGGAAGCGAAGCTGCACTGCTGGATCGACGGCCTCTCCAAAGAAGAAGCCAACTGGGATTTCCGCGCCGCCGCCACCCGCCTTTACGCCCACGAACCGGAGGCATTTAAACGCCGATCGAAAACCGAAGGCATCTGGATGCCGTTCACAAGCCCCGCGACCATTGAGCGCCCCGAAGACTTCCACATCGCCTTCCACGAAGGCGACAATAGCGTTGCCGCTGACGACAAACTCGGCATCCAAAGCTTCCGCTACACCGAGCCCATGAGCAACTGGATGCCCATGGCGAAGAACGAGCCCCGCACGTACGAAAACGCTATCCGGATCCTGAAACTAAACGCGGAGAGCAAGGACGCCGCGACCAGGGACCCCGCTCGCGCCACCTTGACCAGCGGCGCCCAGGACCGGAACGGCCGCCTCAACGTGGAGTTTCGAAACGAACCCTGGTGCGACGGCGCCCTCTTCGTCCTCGACCCCAACCCCGCTCTTCCGGCAAAGCCAGATTGGCCGACCAAAGCCACCCTAAACTACACGTCCGCGCTTGCCGACCGCGAGTACGCGAGCAAAACCTCCGGCCTCGACGGCGAATACCTCGACTCCCTCGAATCCTGGTCCGGAACGCTCGACTATCGCCCCCAAGACCTCCGCGCCTCGGCGTGCAACCTCACCTTCGACCGCGCCGGCCGCCCCGTCGTGCCCCAGTGGTTCTCGACGTTCGCCTTCACGCGTAGCCTTAGCGACGACCTCCACCGCCGAAACCGCCTCCTCATGGCGAACACCACCCCCGTTCAGTTCTCCGTCTTCGCCGGACTCCTTGACGTGATGGGCATCGAAACCGACTGGCTCGCGAGCGACGGAACCTGGCAACCGCTAGACGACGCCACCTTCTGCTTTCGCCGAACGATGTGCGACCAGCGCCCCTACCTGCTGCTCCAAAACACTAACTTCGACCGCTTCACCGCCGATCACGTCCGCCGATACTTCCAACGCTGCGCCGCCTACGGCGTCTTCCCCAGCATGTTCAGCGCCGACGCCGCCAGCCATCCCTACTGGGAAGACCCAAAGCTCTACAACCGAGACCGCCCCCTCTTCAAAGAGTGGATCCCCATCATCGCCAACCTCTCCCAAGCCGGCTGGCAACCCATCACCCACGCCCGCTGCAGCGACCCCCAAGTCTACGTAGAGCGCTTCGGCGCCAAATACCTAACCCTCTTCAACGACTCAACCCAACCCAAAACCATCCACCTAACCATCGACGCCAAAGCCCTCGGTTGCACGGGCAAATCTCTGAAGGACCGCGAAGGCCGCGCGCTCGGGTCAAAAACCCAAGGCGCCACAATTACCCTCGACATCAACCTAGATCCCGAAGAGTGCCAAATTATCGAAGCCAAGGACTAGGCGTACAGGTAAGCCAATGGAAAGCATCATTTGTGTCGCAAGGTGTTAGGATCACGACGACACAGTGGTTTCCTGACAAGACCCGATGTCTGCTTGATCGCACAATTTACTGGAGCTTATACTTTGCGCTATTTCGGTGGGCAACAGCATTGCGGATATCCTTCCAATACTGCCTTTCATTGCCGGTTTGAAGTGTGATCTCCTTATCGATGAGACCAAGCATCCATGTAGTAGCCGCCTTCATTAAGCGATAGTGGAACACGAAGACGTCGGCCGCGGAAAATCTGTTTCCTATCTTCTTACTTTTAAGCGCGTCGGAAACGTAGCGTCTCTCCGTAGGAGTAAACGAATCAGTTGGCATTGAATGCCTGAGCAGCGTTCGATGCCGCTCCTGGAATTCGTTATCCGGAGAACGGCGCAGACCAAGTGCTTCAGCGTACAGAAAGGGAAAGAACTCTGCCCAGATGTCGGTTGTCTTGTAGAGCTGAGTATTTAGCCGATGTAGGTAATCCGCCCTTGGAAACAAGCCGTGGGAGACGGCGTTTCCTAACCCTAAGAAGCCCGAAAGCGTGTACGCAGTCCGCGGGTCTTGCGTCCTCTTCAGTAGCGCGGCTCGGTCGGCAGGCAAGAAGCGATGGTGCGTCTCGATGTCATCGGCGATGCCTTTATTGTCGTCGGTCCGATGTATATTCTGATCGTCGCGACTACCAGGAATAGGTTTCTGAGCGCTCGCCGCGACCAAACAAGGCAGAGCGCAGGTACAAACGATAACAACCTGAATTACCTTCGAGCTTATGGACACTAGTACGACTCTACCCGTCAACTTGGATTCATACCTCCGCCGATTACCGTTCCTCGACCCCCGCCACCACGAGGAAGCCGCAACGCGACCGATAAAGGATGCCGTCAACATCCCTCTCGCCGAACTCGATCAGCGCATTCACGAACTCCCTCCGCCGCACGAGATCATCGAAATCGCCGCCGATGCGGAACTAGCCCACCAATCCCAAACTAAACTCGCTACTCACAAACGCCAAAGCCGCATTGTCCCGTTCGAACACGCCGAAGCAACAAGGGGAAGGCTCTGGGAGCCGAACGCCCTCATCCTCGAACAAGCCGCAAGACAACACCCAGGCAAAGCCCTCGACCTCGGATGCGGAACCGGGCGGGACGCCATCTACCTCGCCTCCGGCGGATGGAAGGTCTGGGCCGTCGACCACCTCCCGGACGCCTTGGAAAGAGGCCGTCTCACCGCGACTCGGCTACTGGAACAACACGCCGACCGAATTGAATGGCGACCAGAAGACATCGAAGAGGCCACAGAACCCGACGAACAATTCGACCTCGTCTCCGCCTTCTTCTTCATGAGCCCGAAGGTCCTCGCTTACGCGATCAAGGCCGTAAAGCCCGGTGGCTGGCTCCTGATCGAGTCCTTCACCCCCACCCACCGCGAGGCAAGAGGAAAGCCGAAAGACCCCAGCCCCACGCTCAACACTGAGGAAGCAAGCAAAAAACTACAAAGCTTCGAGATCACCCAAGCCGGCGAGGGATGGCGAGCAGACCGCCACACCCTCCGCCTCATCGCCCAAAAACGACTCTAAACCGCGAAATACAAATGCGCATGCCCCGCGCAGCCGGGATTGAACGCCGCCGTACAAGAAGGACAGCAAGCGCTGCACCCCAAATACTCCGAGATCGACAGCAAGTACCCGCAGGCCCCACAAAGCACCGCTCGCTCAGAAAAGTCACAAGAAGCCCAGCGCGAAGAAGAATGCCCCGCCAAAGCCGAATGGCATTCAAAGCACGGATAAAACGTGTCGCAGCACGGAAACTTGATCGCCACGATGTCCAACGACGAGTGCCAATGCGCACACTCCGTCCGCGCCCCAACCTCCAAACCACGAACCGTAACGCCAAAGACCAACCGATCCATCGCTAAACCAAGTCCTTCTCCATCCGCACGCACGGCACCGCCACGTGGTCGATCGTCTTCACCATGTCCCGCAATCGCCGATAGCCGAACCGTTCGTAAACCGCCACCGCGTTCAAAGAAGCCGTCAACTCCAACCGCTTCAACCCCGCCAACGCCGCCCGTTCCTCAATCGCCGCCGCCAACCGCCTCCCAATCCCGCGCCGCGAAAAGGAGGGATGAACATACAAGAAATCCAGCTCGCCGTGAACCGCGTCCAACGCCCCGAACCCAACAACCTGACCGCTCGCCGACGCCACCAACCCGGTCGTCCCCATCAGCCGAGTCTCCAACCGCCGTCCGTCCATCCGAGACGTCCAAGCGGCGATCTCCGCCGCCGAGTAGTCGGAAGCCGCCAGCGCATGGATCGACGACATGAAGATCTCAAGCAGTCGCTCGCCGTCGCCAGCCTGCACGAACCGGATCTCAATCGACTCGTCCATACCAAGTCGTTACCAGGTCAATCGAATCCGGTGCGGTTGCGCCGTATTCCTGGTGTGGACCCAAAAGAATCCACCGGACGGTCGCACCAGCGTCATTAATTCGTCATAGACCGGCCTAACTTTGCCGTCAACTGTCACCTCGGTTTTCTCCGGCGCCCGGAACATCATAAAACACGGCGTGCTGCCAATCCCCTCCACCGTTCCTTCCCAAGAATGGCTCGTCTCCGCGACATCCGTTACCGCTGCCGAAGCCGCGATTAGCCGCTGCTTCCACAAGTTCAAATCGATCAAGAAATGCCGGCTTCCCGCCTCAATCTTCGGCGAGGTTTGAACGCGCAGCTCAGCATCGAAAAGGTCGACAAACGAGCCTTCAAGCGAAGCGCGTGGCAAAGAGGTCTCATCCATACCCGCTGCAACGACATAGGGCCCGCGCCGCAAAACAATCGAACCGCTCTCTCGCCAAGCCATAGAAGGAGCCCCCGCTCGCACCGTCTGATAGAGCCAATCACCCCCCTTCGCGTCATGGGCAATCCCGGAAGGCGATCGATGCAGGAACACGACGTTCCCCTTTCCAACCGGATACTCGCCCTCAGAAGTGTCCAAACCCAAGCCAAGTAACCTAAACAAATCCTGCCGAGGCGTATCGAAATGCCGGCCGTCCGAGTTCCACCATTCCGGCACCCGATTGTAAGGATCGCGGTCGTCGTCCACAAACACCAGCGTCCCCCCGGAACGAACCCAGTCCGCGATCGGCTTATGGACGTCTGGCGTCAACGGCTTCATCCCCTCGTAGCTCATCAGAAGCACCTTCGTGCCCTTCAGGTAGCCCGCCAGTCCGACGTTCTCAAGCTGGATCGGCTGCACCGGCATGCCGCGCTTCACGAAAGGCATCGCCAAGCCGTAAAAGTGGTTGAGCTGGTCGTCGCTCTTATTCGGCTCTCCCCGCTGGAACATGAGCGAGTCGCCTACCACGACGCCAATCCCTTGCGTGCCTGCATCCCAGCGGTTCGACCGCTGGTTCATGTCTTTCAGCGCGTTAATCACCACCTGAAGCTCCGTCGCATAAGCATCGGATATCGGTACGCGTTCGCCCTTATCCTTTTCCGACGGATACTTGCCGTTGAAGATCCGCTCCGGCCAAGGCATCACCTCGTAGTTCCAGACCTGCGGCTGAAGCAACGAAGCCGTCAACGTAGACTCCCAGTTCCGCCGGTAGTCGCCCCAATCATGGTTGGGGTCATCCTCCACCGGGTCCGCCAAATACCAAACCTGCCGCCCCGTCGAGCGCACTAAGTTCTGCATCGCGCCGTACTCAAGGAACGCTGTCTCAAACGTCCGCTCCTTGCTGACGCCCTGGTAAGTATTGGAGGTCCGCGCCGTGCCCGTCCAAACCTGGGCGATGTATCCGTCGCATCCCGCAATCCGCGCAATGCTCGATTCCGGACTTACGATGTTCCAACTCGCGTAGTTCAGGAGGCTATGCGTCGGCACATAGCACCGCACATGCTTGCCGGTCTTCTTGTTGTAGTCCTGGATGAAGGCGAAAACCTGGCCAAGCGCCCGGCGGTAAAGGAAGTACATGAGCTTGCTCGCCTTCCACCGCGCCTCGGGCGAACTGTCGGGCGCTTCCCAATCGGCGTGGTAAAAGTCCTTCCACTCGCGCTTGAATCCGGCCCCGTACCCTCCCCGAACCCAGAATTCCGGCTCTTCCAGGTGGACCGCTTCAACCCCCGCATCAAGCGCTCTCTGGATCCCTTTGCAAAGGAAAAGTCCATAGCTCTTACCGGGAGACATATAATAAACGTCCCCCCCGTGGCCAATAACCTCGCCGTTTTTCTGAGTCTGGGCCTCATCGACGTGGTTGATCCCGTCGAAGCGGCCATACAGATAGTCCTGATAGTTCCCCCAGGCCACTCCCGTCATCAAATGGATCCGGTAGCCCCTGTCTCGCCAACTCTTGACCCGCGCCGGCATATCCGGCCCGATCCCATAAACGATCGCCACATCGGCCCGCAGGTCAATTCGATCCCCGTAAGGCTGCCCCGTCTGAAAAACCGTCCGCTCCAAAACCTGCTTCGGATCGCCCACCGCCGGCCCCGCCGGACCCGCCGCACCCGCCGGACGCCCAACCTGCATCCCAAGAACCGCCGCCAACATCGTCAACCCCACGCCTTCAGTCTATCCGCCATACCGACAACCTCACGAACGCCGGCCGCGGACATCCCCCGGGATGCAAGAACTTAGCCGAGGTGTCGTAGGCGAAGCCGAAGACCCTCCGGAAAGCGGTCCGAAAGACCTCGACCCCTCGGGTCGCAGACAAATCGCCTAACAACCCCCCTGAACTTCCCGAAAACTCTACTGGAGGAAATAACGCGGATTCGCCACGACAACCCCCGGCCGGCTCGCCATCGCAACCTTCAACTGCTGCGCCACGTTCTCCGACAGCAGACGCTGGTACCACTTCGTGCTCACCGCCTCCGCCACGATCACCGTGATAAGCGCATCTGGGTTCTCGTCCAGCAGCAGGTCCACATAGTGCGCCATCGGCTCGATCAAAGATCGAAACGGCGACGGAAGCACCACCATCGGCACATCCGGAGCATAAATTGCCCACTCGCGCTGCACCTGATACAGATTCTTCTCGTTGATCGGAATGTGGACCGCGCGGCAATCGCCCTTCAACTGGCGCGCATAGTCCAACGCCGAAAGAATTCCCTTGTGGACCCGGGGAACCAACAGGATCGCAATGTGCTGAGAGGGAACAAGTCTAGGCTCCGCCTCACCCAGCGCCAACTGCTTCGTAATTGCCGCGTATCGCCGGTTGATCATCAAAAAGCAGGCGCAGATGATCGGAATCAGCACGATGACGATCCAAGCTCCTTCCGTGAATTTGGTGAACGCGATGATGACCGTGACGATGAAGCAGAGCGTCGCGCCCGTTCCGTTGATGATCGCGCTATGCCGCCATCCTGGATGCCGCTCGCGCCGCCAGTGCATCACCATTCCCACCTGGGAAAGCGTAAACGCCGTAAATACGCCGACCGCGTAAAGCGGCAGCAGCATGTCGAGCTGCCCGTGAAAGAGAACGACGAGCCCTCCCGCCGCAAACGCCAACACAACGATGCCGTTATGGAAAACGAGCTTGTCCCCAAGGCGTGCCAGGTACCGAGGCAAAAACCCGTCACGCGCGATCAGGCTTGCCAACCGGGGAAAGTCCGCAAACGCCGTGTTTGCCGCCAAGATCAAAATGAGCGCGACGAACACCTGGACGACGTAGAATCCGGCGCTCCCGTTCCCAAACGCGAATGCCGCGACCTGAGCCGTAAGGGTCATGTAGTGAGGGCTGTCGCTTTCGTAAATGCTGAAATGCGCGTAGTGCTGCGGCAACTGAAGCGCGATGTAGCCGAGGCCGAGAAACAGAAAGGTCAGCAAGCTGGACATCATCACCAGCGTCTTCGCCGCGTTCTTTCCCTCCGGCGCCTTGAACGCCTGAACCCCGTTGCTCACCGCCTCGATCCCGGTCAGGGCAGTGCATCCGGCGGCAAACGCGCGCAGAATGATGAACCACCGCGCCGCGTGCGCCTCTTTCCCGAGAATATCGGTATCCACATGAACCGGCATGGCGGGCGAATTGTGGAGCGCCCAGGCGCCGCCCAGAATCACCGCCGCCATCGCCAACACGAATCCGTAAGTCGGCACCGCGAACAGCGTCCCGGACTCCCGCAGCCCCCGCAGGTTCGCAAAAGCGACGATCGCAATGCAGATCAGTGAAAGCACCACCGTGGCATTCGGTACGTGGTGGTGGATCTGGGGGAACGCGGAGAGAATCGCCGCGATCCCTGCCGCGACCGACACGGACACCGTCAAGATATAGTCAATGAGCAAAGCCGCCGCCGCGACCAGCCCCGCTTTCTGACCCAAGTTTTCCGAAGCGACAATGTACGAGCCGCCGCCCCCCGGATAGGCATGAATCGTCTGCCGATAGCTGATGCTGACAAACACGATCAGCGCCACGATCGCCATCGAGATCCAGATCTGCAGATTTAACGCCTCAGTCGACAGATAAACGAGGATCAACAGAATCGCTTCGGTCGCATAAGCTACCGAGCTAAGCGCGTCCGAGCTGAAAACAGGAAGCCCCAAAAAGGGAGAAAGCCGTTCGTGGTGGGCGTTCGAAGTCGGGATCGGAGCCCCGAGCAGTAGTCTGCGGACCCGGTGGGTCCAAGTAGCCGGTCGTTCGATCATTTAAAACGGTCGAACCATCGCGGAGCGACCATATAAAGGATGTATCGTGACCACGGTACAGTGGCGTAAGGATTGCGTAAAGATCACCCGCCAAGCCCCCAACTCAAGCCACCGGCAGGTGTAGACGAGCGTGCGACATGTCCGCCGAAGCGCCGCGGAGGAGGAAGCCGGTCGGAGAGCGTCTCGAACTTGCCGCAAATGTAACTGCCACCCGGCCACAAACACAAATAACTCTGGGTTCGGGGCGAAGCCCCGAACCCAGAGTTATTTGCTTAACTAGCTTAAGATTGAGCTTACTTGCTCATCACGCCGGGGATGAACCCGTTGTGGCCGGTGAAGCTGCAGATGATGCCGAGGCTGCCCGTCGGGATCGTCTGGCTGGCGCCGCTGGAGTCGTTAACCGAACCGCTGAGCGAGATCGTGTACGAACCGCCGGAAGGGCAGGTGGGCGTCGCGCCGAGGTCGGGGGTGAGCGAGCTCATTACCAAACCGGTGAAGTCGTTAGCCTGGTTCTTGACCTTCCAAGCCTGAGCGGCGTTGGCGATCGACTGCAGGTTGGCTCGGCAAGTCTTCTTGGCGGAGTCGGCGACCGAGCTGAGGTACAGCGGAAGGGCGACGGCCATCAGCGTAGCGAGGATGAGAACGACGACGAGGAGTTCGACGAGGGTGAAGCCACGGCGTCGCTTGGAGGTTTTGAGTGAAATCATGTTGTTCAACGGGTCCTTTGTTTCTTAACTGCTAGCCGCCTAGTGGCTGCTCACAACAACGTTATGGGCGATCTCCATTCCCCCACACACTCATTTTCTTGCGACAACCAACGCAACTTACCACGTAACGGAATCACGCTACAGCCGCTCAAACGGCCATTTTATGAGTGATTTGAACCTAAAACCCTGCGTAGTCGCTCTTTTCATCCACGCATTTGTCCATAAAATTTCATGAATCTCTCCACCGGACCTTATGTCGCGCTTTCGTGTATGCGGTCGCCCCCTACCGGGAAAAAGAATGAAAACGCCACATGTGTACTGGATTTGCGTGACCGCGAATACTTGACACCACGCAGGTCGACCCTAAACGGAGCCAAGGGCAACCGCGGCGTATATGGAATAATCAAGCCTCCCGCCTACCGCACGTCGAGGCGAGTCAAATCTGGTTTGCGCTCGCTTTTTGAGTGCCGACTAAATGAGTGCCCAATCCAGACGTAAACCCCGTAGGCCCCATATCCCTTATGTCCCAGACAACTGAGCAGGCCCAGATAACTGAGCAAGCTGCCCGTAGGCGCACCTTCGCGATCATCTCGCACCCCGACGCCGGCAAAACCACCCTCACCGAAAAGCTCCTGCTTTACGGAGGCGCGATCCAATTGGCTGGCTCCGTAAAAGCCCGCCGAAACCAGCGCAAGGCCACGTCGGACTGGATGGAACTAGAAAAGGAGCGCGGCATCTCGGTCACCTCCACCGTCCTCCAGTTCGAATACCGGGATCACGTTCTAAATCTCCTCGACACCCCCGGCCACAACGACTTCAGCGCGGACACCTACCGAACCCTCACCGCCGCCGATAGCGCCGTCATGCTCATCGACAATGCGAAGGGAGTCGAAGCTCAGACCAAGAAGCTCTTCGCTGTCTGCCGAGAGCGGGGCATCCCGATCTTTACCTTCGTGAACAAGATGGACCACCCGGGCCGCGGACCCCTCGCCCTTCTGACCGAGGTAGAAGAGGTGCTCAGCATCGGCAGTTGCCCCATTAACTGGCCGATCGGCCAGGGCAGCGAATTCAAAGGCGTCTTCGATCGCGAGACCCGCCAAGTCCACCTGTACGAGCGCGTCTCCCACGGTTCGACCAAAGCCGATCTTGAAGTCGTCGACTTTGAAGATCCTCGCCTCAAGGAATTGATCGGCGCCGAGCTCTACCAAAACCTGCTCGACGATATCGACCTCCTTGACGTCGCCGGCGAGCCGTTCGATGCCGACAAGGTCGCCCGAGGCGAATTGAGCCCCGTGTTCTTCGGCTCCGCCCTTACCAACTTCGGCGTCGAACTCTTCTTGAAGCGCTTCCTGGACATTGCCCCCTCGCCATCCCCGCGCCAGGCGATCGGCGGATCCGTCGAAACCGATGCCGCATTCAGCGGCTTCGTCTTCAAGATCCAAGCGAACATGGACCCGAACCACCGCGATCGAATTGCCTTTATGCGGGTCGTCAGCGGCCGCTTCGAGAAGGACATGGAGGCCGCGCACTCCCGCCTCAACCGCCGACTTCGCCTAAGCCGCCCACAGCGTCTCTTCGCCCAAGACCGCGAAACCGTCGAAGAGGCCTATCCCGGCGACATCGTCGGTCTCACCAACCCCGGCATGTTCCAACTCGGCGACACCCTCTCTGCCGGTGCGCCCGTCCGATTCGATGAAGTCCCCAGCTTTGCTCCCGAGGTCTTCTCCTTCATAAGAAACGACGACGTGGGCCGCCTCAAGCACTTCGAGAAGGGCATCGGCCAACTCTGCGAGGAAGGCCTCGTCGACCTCTTCTGGGATCGCCGCTCCGCCCGTCGCGAACCGATCCTCGGCGCCGTCGGCCGCCTGCAGTTCGAAGTCGTCCAGCATCGTCTCCGCTCCGAGTACGGCGTCGAAACCGGCTTGGAGCCGCTCGCCTTCGAGGTAATTCGCTGGCTCGGCGGAGACATCGAAGCCATCCGCGCCGTCTACTGGGGATCGAACGCCCGCCTCGTCGAAGACGACTTCGGCAACCCCGTCGTCCTCATCATGACCCCCTGGAACCTCCAGTACCTCCAAGACCAAAACCCCAAAATCCGCTTCTTCGCCAACCGAAACGAGCTAGAACGAGCCATCGCGAAGGTCTAGGATGTCCCGAGATAACGAACTGAATCCGAACCCGATCCCGACCGACGAGCCGGATCTGTCGCTGCGGCCCCGCCGCCTCGCCGAGTTCATCGGCCAGGACCAACTCAAGGCCAACCTCTCGATCTTTCTGAAGGCCGCCCGCCAACGCGACGAACCGCTCGACCACATCCTCCTGTACGGTCCCCCCGGCCTCGGCAAAACCACCCTCGCCCACATTATCGCGAACGAAATGGACGCGCCGATCCACATCACGTCCGGCCCTGCGGTCGAACGCCCCGGCGACCTGGTCGGCGTCCTCACCAACCTGGATCACGGTTCGGTTCTGTTCATAGACGAAATCCACCGCCTCAGCCGCACGGTAGAAGAGATCCTCTACCCCGCCATGGAGGACTCCAAAGTTGATATCATGCTCGGCAAAGGCCCCGCTGCGAGATCGATAAGACTCGATGTCCCGAGGTTCACCGTCGTCGGAGCCACCACCCGCCAAGGCCTCCTCACCGGCCCCCTGCGAGACCGCTTCGGCATCATCTCCCACTTCCAGTTTTACGATCAGGCCGCGCTCTTCCAAATCATCACCCGCTCCGCCGGCATCCTCGGCTACTCCATTGCCACGAGCGGCGCGGAAGAAATCGCCCTCCGCAGCCGGGGCACCCCAAGAATCGCAAACCGCCTCCTCCGCCGCGTCCGCGACTTCGCCCAGGTGGAAGACTGCCCCAGCATCGACGCCAAAATCACCGCCGTCGCCTGCAAAGCCCTCGAAATCGATGAGCTCGGCCTCGACCGCATTGACCGAACCATGCTCCGCGCCATGATTGAGCGATACCGTGGCGGCCCCGTCGGCCTCGACACCCTCGCCGCCAGCACTGGCGAGGACGCCACCACGATCGAAGACGTGTACGAGCCATACCTCCTCCAGATCGGCATGCTCCAAAGAACCCCCCGAGGCCGAACCGCCACCGACATGGCCTACAAACACCTGGGAATCAAACCCCCTCGCCGCCCCGCTCCCGAAACGCTCGACTTCGACGCCGAAAGCTAACGGACCATCGATCAGCCTTCCGGCCCCTCCGGCAGGAGGTAGTCGAGCGTGCGAAGCCGGTCGGACAACCATACGTACTCGCTGCTAATCCATTCCACCACCAATCCTGCTGGCATCCACACCTCGCCCAGCAAAAACGCGAAACCACCTTCGGCCGCAAATGCGCCAACATCATCCAAGATGACCGCCGAAATTGTCTCCGTCGGAACCGAACTCCTGCTCGGCCAAATCGTGGACACCCACGCCCCCGTCATGGCCCGCCTGCTCGCCGAATGCGGCATCTCCTGCACGCGCCGAACCACCATCGGCGATAACTGGGACCGCCTCGTCGGCTCGCTCAAGGAAGCGCTAGATAGAAGCGATCTCGTCGTCACCATCGGCGGACTCGGCCCCACCGTCGACGACCTCACCAGAGACGGAATCGCCGCCGCTCTGGACGACAAACTCATCCGAGTCCCCGAATACGAAGCCAAGCTCCGCGACTTCTTCGGCGCCCGCAACATCGAGTGGAACCCCTCCACCGCCCGGCAAGCCGATCGCCCCGAATGCGGTCGCATGGTCGACAACCCCAACGGCACCGCCCCCGGCCTCATCTGCGAGAAGAATGGCAAAGTGGTGATCGCCCTCCCAGGCCCCAAAGGCGAGTTCGACCCCATGGCCCGCGGTCCCGTTCGCGAATACCTGGAGCACCTCCAAGGCGGCGGCGTCATCCACTCCCGCGTCCTCCGCATCGTCGGTATGGGCGAAAGCTCGGTAGAAACCCGCGTCCGCCCCCTCATGGACGGCGAAAACCCGACCGTCGCCCCCTACGCTCAAACCGGCGAAGTCCACCTTCGTCTCACCGCGAAGGCAAAAGACCGCGAGGAAGGCGAGCGCATGCTCGACCCCGTCGAAGCCGAAATCCGCTCCCTCCTCGGCAACCACGTCTACGGGATCAACGAGCAAGTCCTCGAAAGCGCCGTCATCGATCTTCTCGTCTCGCACAGCCAAACCGTCGCCGTCGCCGAAAGCATGACCGGCGGCCTCCTCGGCGCCCGTCTCTCCGCCAGCCCCGGCAGCAGCCGCGCCTTTCTCGGCGGCGCCATCGTCTACACCGTCAAAGCCAAAACCGAACTCGGCGTCGACGAGAACCTAATAAAGACCGCCGGCCCGGTCAGCGCTGAAGTCGCCAAAGCCCTCGCCGAAGCCACTCGAACCCGCTACGAAGCCACCTATGGCATCGCCATCACCGGCAACGCCGGCCCCGCCCCCGACATTGACGGCAAACCCATCGGCCTGACCTACATCTCGATCGCCACCCCAACCGGAACCCAGGTAAGCGAGCACCGCTACCGAGGCATCCGAGAAGACATCCGCCACCGAGCCACCCAGGAAGCCCTCGCCCAACTCCGAACCCAGCTCCTTTGATCCGCAGCACAAGAATTGAGCCGCCAACAAGCGCCGACGGATCCTTCCACGGAGGTTCAACTGAAGGCTGAATGATGGCGCGAGTGTGCGACCGCTCTAATACACCACTCGGACGCTAACCCGGAACTTGCGTCGACTAATAGCCCAGTTCCGACGGCAAGCGAGCCACCTTCACGGAACCGCCCGAAAGGTCCACCAACAAGCCAAATGCGTTCGGGCCCCGATCCGAACGGGCTAGCCATTGCCAATTCGTCTTATCGCCACCGAATTCTTTCCCAACAAGCGCCCGGTTCCACTCAAGAGGCTTCCGCCGCATCTCACCCATGTCGAATCGCTCAAAGTCGGGTTGATAAAGTGCCGCCCACCCGTCCTGAAGGTCCGAATCCGAACGAAGCCTCGCCTCCAGCCTGGCGGGATCGAGGTCCGGCACGCGATTGTCCTTTTCGATTCCCTCACCCAAATAGATCTTCATCGCATGGACAAGGGTGAACCGCAAGCGTGAGCGCGCCGTGATCCGCTCCAGCCCAACGTACGGTCGACTCGGCAGGAGAAGAATGAGCAGCGCCAGCGGAATGCCCAGGAGATGGGCTAGGAGCGTTCCCCCCACGATACGTCCGTCGCTTGCGGCCGAAGCACCGCGCGCAAAGAGCTTCCAAACGAGCGCCTCGACCAACGCGGAAGGTATCGCGAAACCGGTAAGCAGCACAACCGCATTCATGAAAGGATTCGGGTTGAGTTGCGAGCCCACAAACGTTGAATGAAGACCAACGGCAATGAGCCCCCCGCTGCCGCAACAGAGCCCCGTGATCAAATTCCCGAGTATCGACGCCAATTCTGATTTAATCGGAGGCAGCCCAATCCAACGCCCGATGAACCAAGCCTCCATCACCACCGTCGCGGCGACGTAAACGAACCAGTAGGTCAAATCCCACTGCTCCAACCCCAGCCCCATCGCCCCATTCGCAAAGGCCACCGCTGGAAGCAATGCCAAGGGGACCAGGATGAACCGGCGAGCACGATGAGGCGCCATGAAAGAGGATAGCGCGATCTGGGAACGAGGTCAGAGCGGGCGCCTCGGTCCTAGCCTGCTGCGGCAGCGCTTGGAAGAGCGCGATCGCTCGTCTACCAACCAATGCTCACCTCCGTCTGATGGACAGTGCCAAGCACAGCGAACTCGCAACTTCGGCTTCCAACAACGTGCTGCGCCATAATCCTCCCGCTATGCAGATGTTCGGCGACATTCCCGTATGTGGGGAACCCGTGCTTGAAAACGCCCTGGAGCAGCTCGTCAATGCCCGCACCACGTGCGAGTACGCCGCGCTCATGGCGGACCATCATCACGGCTACGCCGTTCCGATCGGAGGCGTCATCGCCTCACAGGAATTGATTTCGCCCTCCGCCGTCGGCTTCGATATCGCCTGTGGAAACCTCGCCTCGCGTCTCGACATCTCCGCCCCCGAGGTCCGCAAAAACATCAAGCGGATCATGGACGACATTGCAAGTCAAATCTCCTTCGGCATCGGTCGCGTAAGCGGTTGGCAAATCGACGATCCTCTCTTCGAGGACCCGCTCTGGAATGAGGCGCTGGCATTGAAAACCGTGTTCGCCAAACGCCACGCCGGACGAAGCACGTCGACCAAGTCGCTCATCGACGTCGCCCGCGAGCAACTTGGAACGGTCGGCTCCGGCAACCATTACGTCGATATCTTCGTGGACGAATGCGAGCAGGTCTGGGTCGGCGTCCACTTCGGCTCCCGAGGCTTCGGCCATAACGTGGCCAGCTACTTCCTCGACGCCGCCGGCGCAAACGACCAAGACCCCAACGCCCTCCCCGTCCAACTCCACGTGCGCAGCGACCTCGGCGAGGAGTACGTGAAGTGCATGGAACTCGCTGGCCGCTACGCCTACGCCGGTCGGGAAGCCGTAGTCGACAAGGTCGCCGAAATCCTCGGCGCTCACCGCGAAGAGAGCGTCCACAACCACCACAACTACGCCTGGCGCGAAACCCACGGCGGCTACGACTACTGGGTCTGCCGCAAGGGCGCAACTCCCGCGTTCCCCGGTCAGAAAGGCTTCATCGGCGGCTCAATGGGTGACGACGCCGTGATCGTTGAGGGTATCGATTCCGAAGACTCCAAGACCCTCTTCTACAGCACCGTCCACGGCGCCGGCCGCGTCATGAGCCGCAGCAAAGCCACCGGCAAGTCAAAGTGGGGCAAAACCAAAGCCGAACCCGGCATCAAAAAAGAAGACATGCAAGCCTGGATCGCCGCCTGCCAAGTAGAACTCCGAGGCGCCGACGTTGACGAAGCCCCCCAAGCCTACAAACGCCTCGCCGAAGTCCTCCCCTGCCAAGGCAACACCATCCGCATCCTCCACACCCTAACCCCCATCGGAGTAGCCATGGCCGGCAACGACATCTCCGATCCGTACAAGGATTAACCGTTCAGTCTCATCTCGTGCTTGCCGACTCCTTCGGAGATAATCGCGACCAAGACTTGATTCATGCTCACGCCTTCCCGCTTGGCAACCTCCAAAACCCTCGCGTGTAAGGTCTTGGGCACTCGTATGGCGAGGTTTCCGCTTGCCGTTTTCACGGAGACTTTCTCTTCTCGTCGTTTAAGTCCCGATTGGTATTCGGCTTCCAAGCCCTTCCAGAAGCCGGCCGAGGTCCCAAAAAACGCACCGATTTTTTCCGCAAGTTGGTCCGTTAGCGGCGACTCCCCGGAGATGAGAGCCGTCACGGCTTCCAGTTCGAGACCGATGCCTTCTGCGAAAACCACAACCGATTGTTCGCGCGCCTCCAATTCCTCCGTGATCGTCATGCCGGGTGGAAAGGCGATGGGTATGTTTGAAAGTGGTTCTTTCGTTCGCATCTTCGTCTCCTAGTGATTTCCTTGATCGAATTCGTTAAGGGTGAGGGTTCCGTCCGGTGCCAGGGTGAACCAAAGACGATAGTCGCCATCGACAATGATTTGGTAGCTCCCCCCGTAAAATTTCAGGTTGTTGCTCTTAAGCGCAGCCAAGTCCTTCTGCTCGTAGCAACCGAGTGATCGTTCGCTGAAACTTGCCGGTTAAAACGATATCGAGGCGACTGAACGTCTTGCCTTGGCCGCAGAGTAAGTCCAGCATTTCAGCCGAGCCAGCCTCCACATCCATGTGCATATAATGGCACAGGCGCATGATCAGATAGCAAATTCATACTTGGCGACTGGTACGACCGGAATTGCAACGGTTCGCAGGCCCATTCGTCGGTGACCCCAGAGGCTCCACGGTTGGCTACGACTCTAACCGCGCTTCCGGCACACGAACATCGCCTCGACTTCGTCGAGGCTGAGGAACCGCCGAGCCCAGTGGCCCGCCGTTCCCCCAAACACGTTGTCCACCGTGAAACCCGCCGCCCGCAGCATTCGGATCACTTCCGGCGCGATGAACAGACGCTCGTGGATCGTCATCAAGGTCAGCCCCTCCGGCAAATCCCACTCGTCCGTGTAGTTGGAGATCATCGTGTCCGGGTCGAAGCGCCCCTCCGCGATGAATTCGTCCTTCATCTGCCGAATCACTGAATACCCGTTCAAAGCCGTCATCACAAACGCTCCATTCGGTCGCAATGAAGCCGCGATGTTCGAAAAAATCGAAGCATCGTGCGCCTCCGCATCCTCGCCCTTCTCGATCAACCCCACCGCCCCCTCGCAAAGGCAAATCGCCATATCGAAACCCGATAAGGAAAACCGAGTGGCGTCCGCATGCATCCACTCAACGGAAACGCCCGCCGCTTCGGCCTTCTCCCGCGCCACCGAAAGCATGCCCGCCGAGATGTCCAAACCCGTCACCCGAAACCCGCGCTGGGCTAAAGCGATCGAGTGCCGCCCCGTACCGCAGCCGACGTCAAGAATTCGCGCCCCCGGCAGGATCGGATACAGCGTCAACAGAAAGTCGACCTCTGCCTCCGTATGCTGAGCGAACCCGTTCTCGTCGTAATGCTCGGCATGCGCATCAAAAAAGCGCTGCCACTCCCGCGGCTGAGTCATACCCCTAAGGGTACCGACCCAACGGCCTAAGCCCGCCGCAAAACCCTCAACCCAAGCCACCGGCAGGCATAGTCGAGCGTGCGAAGCCGGTCGGACAGCGTCTCGACCTCGCCGCAAAACCCTCACATCCTACGCACACGTAGCCGGTGCACGAGCGAAGCGAGTCCGCCGCTGCTCGCCGCAACGCTCGCCGCAAAACCCTTCCATCCTCCGCACATGTAGCCGGTGCACGAGCGAAGCGAATCCGCCGGTGCTCGCCGCAAAAACCTTCCATCCTACGCACATGTAGCCGGTGCACGAGCGAAGCGAGTCCGCCGCTGCCTGCCGACAACTCTTCAACTCAAGCCGCCAGCAGTCAAACCTCCGCGCGAACCGAAAAGGCCCGCGCACGAAGCAACCAAATCCCTCTACAAATAAGGGTTCTTTTCAACTTGCCGCGCTCGTTCCTGCTCTTTTCGATGTCGGTCGATGACGCCCAGAGCGTCCCGAGCCGCGTCCTGCTCGGCTTCCTTCTTGCTCCGCCCCTGACCCTCGCCGATGACCTCGTCGTCGAACACGACCTGCACATGGAACCGCCGCTCGTGTGCATACCCCGCCTCTTTCGCCACCCGGTACGTCGGCGACTTCCGCCAGATCGACTGCGCGACCTCCTGCAACTTCGACTTGAAATCGTCCGGAGAAACGTCGCCCCCGGAAATCCGCATCAGGTACGGATGCAACTGCTCCAGCACGAACCAACGTGCCACTTCAAGCCCCGACTCCAAGTAGATCCCGCCGATAATCGCCTCAACCGTGTCGGCCAAGATCGAGGGCCGCGTCCGCCCCATCGTCGCCTCTTCGCTCGGACTAAGCTCCATGTACTGGTCGAGACCCAGCTTCAAAGCCACCTCGGCCAGCGGCTCTTCCTTAACCACGCTCGACTTCGCCTTCGAAAGCATCCCCTGATCCCAAGTGGGATGGTGCTCGTAAAGGTACTGCGCGATCACCACCCCCAAAACCGAGTCTCCGAAGAACTCCAGCCGCTCATAGCTATCCGCGACCGGATCGGCCCCCGCCGCGCTTCGATGACGCATGGCTAGCCGGAAGACCTGCTCGTTTCGGAGGGGGATCTGCTTAGGGATCATGCGGGACGCCGGGCAAGGGCCTCGCCGATACGAGCGACTCCCTTTTCAATATCTTTTCGGCTGACGGCATAGCTTAACCGGATGTGCCCCTTTCCTTCAAACACCGAACCCGGCACGGTCGCTACCTTGGCCTCGTTAAGCAAGTACGAAGCAAGGTCCTCATCCGACGCTAAACTTCCGCCCAAATACGCGGAGACGTCCGGAAAGACGTAAAATGCCCCCTGCGGCTCGTGAACTTGGACGTTGGGGCTTGAAGTGGCACGTTGGTTCGTGCTGGAGCAGTTGCATCCGTACCTGATGCGGATTTCCGGGGGCGACGTTTCTCCGGACGATT
>Ga0206808_1030_pt1 | contig 45990 bp, 46 predicted proteins | sample Alteio_BWOrgCont_58_FD_152899 | JGI IMG/M metagenome (GOLD analysis project Ga0206808, IMG submission 152899) | Enriched cells from forest soil in Barre Woods Harvard Forest LTER site, Petersham, Massachusetts, United States -... | ecosystem: Environmental > Terrestrial > Soil > Temperate forest >...
GCCCGCCCTTTGGAAATTGAATTGAAGTAAAATTAACCGTTCGCAGCCTTGTCTTCCTGCGCTTTTTTGAGCGCTGCGCCCAAAATACCGCCCAGGCTTGCACCCGAATCCGCCGTGCCGAACTCGGCAATCGCGGCGCGTTCCTCGGCCACTTCGTGGGCTTTGATCGACAGTTGCAGGCGGCGGCCTTTTTCAACAGCCACAATGCGCGCGTCAACCTTCTCGCCTACCGCAAAGCGGTCGGTGCGCTGTTCGCTGCGGTCGCGTGACAGGTCCATCTTTTTGATGAAGCCGATGTAGTTATCGCCTACCGCGACTTCGATGCCAGCTTCTTTAATCGCCGTAATCGTGCCGGTAACCACCGCGCCTTTGTGCATACCATCGGCTGCACCCGCGTTGTCGTTGCCGCCGCGATCGTTGCTGCGTTCCGTGCGCTCACCGCGATCCGCATTGCGGTTGCTCGTTTGGACTGCGCCTGCCGGTGCTTCCGTCAGGGCTTTCACCGACAGTGATACGCGTTCTTTCTCCACATCCACTTCCAGAACCTTTACGGTAACCTGGTCGCCTTTGTTATAGGTTTTAATCGCTTCTTCACCTGGCGTGGTCCAAGACAGGTCGGACATGTGAACCATGCCATCGACATCGCCCGGCAATTTCACGAACAAACCGAATTCCGTGATGTTGGAAATTTCGCCGGTATATTCGCTGCCCTCTGGATGATTTTGCGCAAAGTCAGTCCACGGATTTTGGATGACTTGTTTCATGCCCAGGCTGATGCGGCGTTTTTCGCCGTCGAGTTCCAGGACAACCACATCCACATCCTGGCCCGGCTGGACCAATTTGTTCGGATGAATATTTTTCTTCGTCCAAGACATTTCGGATACGTGCACGAGGCCTTCGATGCCGTCGCCCACTTCAACGAATGCGCCATAATCGGTGATGTTGGTGACTTTACCGCTGTGGCGCGTGCCGACGGCGAATTTCTCAACGGAACCTTCCCATGGATCTTTCTCGAGCTGTTTCATGCCGAGGGAGATACGCTGGTTGTCTTTATTGAAACGAATAACCTGAACCTCAACCTGTTGGCCGACTTGCAGCGCTTCGGATGGGTGGTTGATGCGTTTCCATGAAATGTCGGTGACGTGCAGTAAGCCGTCCACGCCGCCCAGATCAACGAAGGCGCCGTAGTCGGTAATGTTTTTCACGTTACCTTTCAGTACCACACCTTCACGCAGATCTTGGATCAGTTCCGCACGCGCATCGGCGCGTGTTTCTTCCATGACCGCGCGGCGGGATACCACGATGTTACCGCGTGCGCGGTCCATTTTCAAAATCAACAGTTGCTGCGGCGAGTTCATGATGCTCGATGCGTCTTTCATCGGACGGATGTCCACTTGGCTGCCTGGCAAGAATGCGATCGCGCCGCCCAGGTCGACGTTAAAGCCGCCTTTGACGCGCGAGAAAATCACGCCCATGACTTTTTCTTGTTTCATGAATTGTTCTTCGAGTGTCACCCACACTTCTTCGCGGCGTGCGCGTTCGCGGGATAATTGCGCTTCGCCGTCGCGGCCTTCGACGCGTTCGATGAACACGTCGACCAGGCTGCCGATTTCCAGCGCGCTTTCGCCTTCGGTGAAACCAAATTCTTTGCGTGGAATGCGGCCTTCAGACTTCAAACCGACGTCGACGATGACGACATCATCGGTCAGGCCGACGATCATACCTTTGAGGACTTGGCCTTCAAAGGATTGGCGGCCGGAAAAGTTTTCGTCCAAAAGGTTTGCAAAACTTTCTTTGCTAACAATTTTATTTTCAGCCTTGAAAAGATCCAGGCCTTCGGTTGCGGGGTTGTAACGCGCGCGTGATTTTTTAGCGGCAGCTGTTGCCATGTGTTTGCTCCATATATAGCGCCCGTTCTGCGGACGCAGTTTTAGATGTTAGGTAGAATGCGGCGTATTATCCCGAGCGCGACGCCTGTGGCATCCTCTGCGCTTAGATTGGAGGTATCAATGATTTCTGACCCCGCCGTGGTTGTGAGGGGTGCGATCTCGCGGCTAGCATCTCTGGCATCGCGCACGCGCACTTCGTTCAAAACCTGCTCGTATGTAACGTTTTCCCCCCGGGATTGCAACTCTTTTCTGCGTCGTTCGGCGCGGATTTCGGGGGTCGCAGTAACGAACAGCTTCACCTCCGCATCGGGGCAGATGACGGTGGCGATATCCCGGCCATCCAAAATGGCGCCCTTGGCCCCGCCCGGCGGGTGGGCGGCAAAGTTGCGTTGTAGTTCAAGCAGCGCCGCGCGCACCGGCGGATGGGCCGATGTGATTGATGCCGCCTCTGCCACCGGATTGGTGCGCAGGGAAGAATCCAGCAGGCTTGGCGAAAAGTGCTGGGCGAATTTTACCGCGATACGCGCTGCGATGTCGAGGTCATGGACATCCTTGCGCGCGAACAGCCATTGCTTGCCGACATACCTATATATAAGGCCGGTTTCCAGGTGCGCGAAATTCAGCGTCGCCGCCAAAGCGCGCGCAATAGAGCCCTTGCCGCTGGCCGATGGCCCGTCGATGGCGATGATGGGGAGGGGATTCATCCAAATGTGATAGCACGAAATTGGATTATAACACCCGACCGTTATCCATTTCGGCAAGTTTTTCATGAATCCAACCGCTGATTTTGGTCAGGTAACCAGGGCCCATCGCCTTGGCCTTGGCCAGATCGGATTTGGGAAGGCGGATGGAAAGCAATACCGCCGGGTCTTTTTTGCGCGGCCTGCCAACTTTGCGCGCCTCAGAAGCTGCGACATCGGCGGGTTTGAATTCGGGAAACATGTCGTGAAACGGCACCATGCCATCCAGCATCTCATCCGTTAGCGGCAAATCCTCAGGCAGTTTTTTGAAGAACATAGCGGTTCCTTTCTCGTTCATTTGCTTTGCGCAGGCTTATAGGTCGCCGGGCGCCATTTCGAAGGGTAAAGATCAGCACATAAAGTCGATCATCTATAAATCCCAGCGCTGAAAAACGGTTTTCCCCATAATCATAACGTTTATCAGGTGTGACGATTGCCGTGGTAAAATCAAACTGTTCCATTGCTGCCAGCGAGATACCGTGCTTTAGGCGGTTTGCTAAATCTTTGCCTGGGTCAATTTTCACCTTAGTTATTGTAGCTACAATAATAGGAGCTGTCAAGATTTATTTTTCAAACTATCCCGGATTTCCGTCAGCAGTTTTTCCGACGTCGTTGGGGCGGGCGGATCTTTTTCCTCGGTCAGTTTCAGGCGTTCAACCAGTTTGTTCATGCCGCGCACGAATAGGAAAACCGCGAAGGCGACGATCAGAAATTTAATGATGGCATTCAGGAATAGGCCGTAATTGATCGTCGCAACGCCCGCCGCTTTGGCCGCCGCGAGGGAGGCATAATGCTGCCCGCCGGTGAGCTGGATATAGAGGTCGCTGAAATCAATCCCGCCGATGATGAAGCCGATGGGCGGCATAATGACGTCTTTGACCAGGCTATCGACAATCGCCGAAAACGCCGCGCCGATGATCACCCCCACGGCCAAGTCCACGACATTGCCGCGCATGATGAATTTCTGGAATTCTTTGAGCATGATTGCCTCCCAAGTTGACAACATCATATTTTAATAAGTGCCAAATTCAAGTCTTGTCAGAAGTTTAAGCTTTATAGAGGTGCAGGCTGTATCGCCTGGCGGAATTTTGCCATTAATATAGTCGGATTGCATTGTGGCGGAATGTCCGAAGTCTGTACGGTCAAGTTTGGATGGTAATAAGGCCCGCCTACTGTAGAATCTGTAAGGCCGCCAAAGAGTGCGATGGTCGGAATGCCATTCGCAGATGCAAAATGTGCAATCCCTGTATCGCCTGAAAAAACAGCTTTTGCATCCTGAACACAGCCTAGACTTGTGGCAAGATCAGCTCCGCCTACCAGGTTTTTAGCGCGCCTAGGATAATCTGCACAGAAAAAATCAAAACCCATTTTATTTTCTGTTCCCAGAAAAATAACATTTTCACCAGCTTCGATCAGCTTTTCTGCAAGATTATACCATACACTTTCAGGCGAAGTTTTTGCTTCGCATCCAGTTGAGGTTTGAATCACGACATAATTTTCAGGGGGAAAGGGGTGTGTGCCATCCTTGAAGTGAGCACCTTGCGTAAAATCTTGAAACCATTCTCTTCCCGGGGCAGGCAGCTGATAATCAGGAAAATGAAGTTTAATTTGGTATGCGATGGATGCCATTACATGGCGATATCCCGTTGATTGTTCATGTCTGGCAAATTCATTCGGACGCGCAAAAAAATCTATGTCCGGCAGCGCATGAACCAATTTGCCACGTGAAGATTCAGATGCTTCCGCAATATTATCCGGAGGGAAAAAAGCGACATCGGCAGGATATCCGAACATGGATTCTGTTAGAGTGATGCGTGGATGACCAATTAGCTTGCTATAAAGTTCCGGCTGTTTTCCTATGGCTATTGAACGGTTTATGATTATCTCATGCCCACCTGCTAACGCAAGCAGTCCATAATGGACCATCACTTCCATAACATTATCCCCAATACAGGAGCCATTAACGGATTGATAAGCAATCTTCATATTCAGATCATAACTGAATTAGCAGCCAATTTTCAAATTATTTAATACTTGCGCCTAGGGCGGTCATCATCTCCACAAACGTCGGGAAAGACGTATTAATCGGCGAGGCATCGTCGATGGTGATCGGCGCGTCCGAATTTAAACCGGCGACGAGGAAACTCATCGCGATGCGGTGGTCGAGGTGGGTGGGGATGGTGGTGGCGCCAGCGAGTTTTCCGGTGCCGTGGACGATCAGGTCGTCGCCATCGATTTCCGTGTGCGCGCCGCAGGCGGCGAGGCCTTCGGCCATGATCGTCAATCGGTCGGATTCTTTGGTGCGGAGTTCGTGAAGGCCGCGCATGCGCGTCGTGCCTTGCGCGTATGCGGCTGCGACGGCGAGGATGGGATATTCGTCAATCATACTCGGCGCGCGTTCCGCGGAGACGTCGATGCCGCGGAGTTCGGTATATTGCACGCGGATGTCGGCGACAGGTTCGCCGCCTTCTTCGCGTTCGTTGGAGTATGTGAGTTTCGCGCCCATTTCCTCAAGGCAGATAAACAAACCTGTGCGCGTTTCATTCATCCCAACGCCGGGCAGGAAAATATCCGAGCCCGGCACAATCGCGGCAGCGACCATGGGAAAGGCGGTGGAGGATGGATCGCTCGGCACGACGATGTGCATTGGTTTTAATTCGGCGTAACCGGTGATGTGAATGGCGGTGGCGCCGTGGCCCAAGTCTTCGGTGGTCAGGTTCGCACCCATGGCGCGGAGCATGCGTTCGGTATGGTCGCGCGTTCGGGTCGGTTCGATGACGGTGGTGGTGCCGGGCGTATTGAGGCCCGCGAGGATGATCGCGCTTTTCACCTGGGCGGAGGCGACGGGCAAGGTGTAGGTGATCGGCATCGGGTTTTTCGTGCCGGTGATTGTCATCGGCAATTTGCCGTCGGTGGCCGCGAACGTCGCACCCATTTGTGACAGCGGTTCAATCACGCGGCCCATGGGGCGTTTGGAGAGTGAAGCATCGCCGAAAAATTCCGTCGTGATGGGATGCGTTGCAACCAGGCCCGCGAGGAGGCGGGTTGAAGTGCCGCTGTTGCCCATGTCCATCGGTGCGGTGGGTTGTTGCAGGCCGCCCACGCCGACGCCGTGGAGGTGCCAGACTTCTCCGCGCTTTTCTAGGGTCGCGCCGAGGGCGCGAAGGGCGCCGACGGTCGCATGCACATCTTCGCTTTCCAGCAAACCGGTAATGGTGGTCTCGCCCACCGCCAGCGCCCCCAGCAAAACCGCGCGGTGCGAGATGGATTTATTCCCGGGCGAGAGGGCGGTGCCGGACAAAGCGTTGGATTTGGAGGAGGAAAGGGGGATTATGCTTGACATTCGGTGATCAAATGCCGAAATAGCGGCCAAACACAAGTATCTTTGAGGAAGAAAAATGGCAAAAAAATCGGAAGCGGAAGTTTTGTTGGGGTTCAAGCGGATCTGTCCAGCTTGCAATACGCGTTATTATGACATGGGCAAAATGCCGCCGACTTGCCCCCATTGCGGCACGGAATATAACCCTGAGGCTTTGCTGAAATCGCGCCGGAACCGGCCGATTGAGGATGATGAGGAGATCAAAAAACCCGTCAAAGCCCGCACGGCGGAGCCGGATGATGATGAGGAAGAAGCTGAAGTCGTCGAGGCCGAAGAAGAAGCCGAGGAAGTCGAAGAATATGCGGAGCTGGACGGCGAAGCCGAATTGACGCCGGATGAAGATGGCGTGGATATCGCAATCGACGCCGATACGGATGACGACGAAGAGGAAGATGACGGCGTCCTGGAAGACACGTCAGACCTCGGCGACGACGCGGACGACCTGGTCGAAGTGGAAATCGTAACCGATGAGGAAGAGCGGTAGGATTACCGTTCATTCGATGTGGTGGGGAATGGGTCGCTTTGCGGCCCGTTTCTTTGTGGTTTTGGTTGGTTTTCCTTGGGTTTGGGTGGTTGGAAAGAGTGAAGGTTAACGGGATAAAAAAGTTCCCCGGGGAGGCTTCTTTGCGGTTGGGTCCAGACGTAGGATCCGCCTTCGCTCCCTACGGGAGCTACGGCGAGACAAGGGTTTTGAGCCCTTGCTGTTCCCGGCGGTTGCAACACCGCAGGCTCATTCCTTTCGCTCCTTACGGAGCGTTGGGCGCCTAGACCATGAACGTTGCTCCGGCCGGACGCGCGGTTCACGATTATGAATATATGCCTAGTTAGGAATAAAGTCAAGAATTATTTTTAGGAAACAAAAAATAACCTCCCCCTTGTGGGGAGGTCAAAATCTCGCAGAGATTTTGGGTGGGGGCAGTTCACGCCTTTCCGCAACCCCCACCCAAAAATTCTGCGCGCAAAGCGCTTGAATTTTTGTGCCTCCCCACAAGGGGGAGGCTGGGATTGTACTTGTGAAACCGGTTCACCTTCGCTAAAGCTACGGCGGGACGTAAGAAAATCTAAGGCGCCCCCGCGCCAAGATTTTCTAACGGGGCTGTAGCTCAGTTGGTAGAGCGGTTGCATGGCATGCAACAGGTCGTCGGTTCGAGACCGATCAGCTCCACCAGTCCTTTATTCCAGGGGGTGCCAGGATGTCCCAAAAACCTGGAAAATCATTGAAAAACAAGCGATTTACTGTGCCAGGATATCCCATGAGATGCCTTGAAAGCCCAGATTTTTTGGGGTAACTTTGCAGTGAAGTTACCCCATCTCAGAAAGAGTTACCCCAAATGGCACTCACTCACACTGCGATTTCAAAAGCTGCTCCAAAGGCCAAGATGTACAAAATGTATGATTCTGGCGGCCTGTTTCTTTTAGTTAGCCCATCAGGCGGCAAATGGTGGCGAATGAAATATCGGGTAAGAGCGGAGGGAAAAGCCGTTGGCCGTGGTACTAGCCAGGAGGCAGCAAAACCTAAATATAAGGAAAAGTTATTATCCCTGGGCGTTTTCCCCGAAATTAGTTTGAAAGAGGCCCGTGAAAAGCGTGATGAATATCGTAAGAAATTGGCCCATGGCGTTGATCCTGGGGAAAATCGCAAAGCGGCGATCAATACTGAAACTGCCGAGGATTCTTTCCAGGTAATTGCGGTGGAATGGCTGGCTAAACAAGTAAAGGTATGGGAAGAAGTCACTTATACCAAAGTTGTTAGGATGTTTGAGCGAGATTTATATCCTTGGCTTGGTTCGCGTAGAATGAGAGAGATTACGCCGTATGAGTTGTTGCAGGTTTTGCAAAGAATAGAAAAACGCGGTGCAATTGAGACCGCACATAGAGCATCATATAAATTCGGCCAAGTCGCTCGTTATGCTGTTGCAACTGCGCGTGCCGACAGAGATATTACCGCCGATTTGCGCGGGGCATTAGCCCCCGTCAATCATGGGCATTTAGCAGCTATTACCGATCCTGAGCAGGTTGGTAATTTAATGCGGGCTATTAATGACTATCACGGCGGTATCATTACGCGATGCGCACTGCGTCTGGCGCCCTTGGTGTTTGTGCGCCCAGGAGAACTTAGAAAAGCAGAATGGGCGCATTTTAATTTGGATAAAGCTGAATGGAATATCCCTGCACGAAAAATGAAAATGAAAGATCGCGGGGATCATTTAGTACCATTGTCGAAACAAGCGGTGGCAATTTTAAAAGAGGTAAAACCTGTGACCGGAAAAGGCCGTTTCGTTTTTCCTGGTGTACGCGGTGATGATAGGCCGATGAGTGAAAATACGGTCTTAGTAGCCTTGCGCGTATTGGGGTTTGAAAAGGGAATTATGACCGGACATGGATTTCGTGCAATGGCCCGCACAATCATGGATGAAGAAATGGGCATCAAACAAGATTATATCGAACACCAATTAGCGCATGCGGTGCGTGACCCTAATGGCCGTGCTTATAACCGTACAACTCATTTGGCTGCGCGTAGGGAAATGATGCAGCAATGGGCGGATTATTTGGATGGACTTGCGAATGCTAAATCATAGTCCACCATCCTTTTTTGATTGCATTCAAAATACAGAAGTCAGTGTATTGTTTTGTGACGAAATGCGGATAAAACAGAAAACATGACTACTTTAGAAACCCTGCGCCGTTGGCTTAACGCACCGGCTGAGAACGAACACCTTGAATTCAAGGAAGCTCGGACACGGTTTGATGAAGAGAAGGTGCTACAGTATTGTGCTGCCTTGGCGAATGAAGGCGGTGGACATTTAATTCTTGGGGTTACAAATCAGTATCCCCGTCAAGTTATAGGCACCCAAGCTTTTGTTCCAGAGCAAAAAATTAACCAGCTTAAAAAACGGATCGTTGAAACATTATCAATGCGCGTTGAAGTAACTGAAGTAGCACATCCTGATGGCAGAGTGTTGGTATTTGATATTCCCCCTCGTCCTTCAGGCCATCCTATCGCGTTAGGGGGAGCATATTTCATGCGTGCCGGGGAAAGTTTAGTCCCAATGACCTCCGATAAATTAAAACGTATTTTCGCAGAAGATCATTCTGATTGGTTTCTTCAACCTGCAAAAGCAGAAGTTGCGCCGGATGAAGTGATCGCTCTCTTGGATACACAAACATATTTTGATCTCTTAAGGCTTCCATATCCGTCTAATCGTGAGGCGGTGCTAGAGCGCTTAAAAAGTGAATCTCTTATCAAACAAACTTCTGGCGGCTTGGCTATTTCAAATCTGGCAGCTTTGCTGCTTGCCAAAAGGCTAGATGCATTTCCACCATCGCTGGCACGCAAGGCTCCTCGCATTGTTATTTATGAAGGGTTTAGCAAACTTATAACGCGCGAGGATCGCCCGATTAATCGAGGTTATGCGGTTGGTTTTGCGGATATGATAGAATTTATCCATGCTGCTGCGCCACAAAATCATGTGGTCGAGCAGGCAGTTCGTGAAGAAGTAAAAATGTTTCCAAAACAGGCCTTGCGAGAATTAATTGCTAATGCCTTGGTGCATCAAGATTTTTTAGCTTCTGGCACGTCCGTTATGATTGAAATGTATGATGACCGTATTGAAATTTCTAATCCTGGGGTTCCAGCTATTAATGTGGAGCGGTTTATTGATGAATACCAATCTCGTAATGAAAGGTTGGCCGATCTCATGCGCCGGTTGGGAATTTGTGAAGAAAAAGGCAGCGGTGTGGACAAGGTTGTTAGTGCTGCTGAGGCCTATCAATTACCAGCACCCGATTTTCGGGTTAGTGACGTAAGGACAACGGCTATTCTGTTTGCGCATCAAAATTTCTCTAAGATGAGTAAGAGTGATAGAATTCGTGCTTGTTATCAACATTGCTGTTTGCTGTATGTCAGTAATCAACGCATGTCTAATCTTTCCTTGCGAGAACGTTTTGGACTTCCAGAGTCAGCATCAGCTTCTATTTCTCTTGTCATTAGCGCAACAAAGGAAGTAGACCTCATCAAGGCTGATGATGCTGAGAGTTCTTCTACAAGGTATGCAAGATATCTCCCTTATTGGGCTTAAAGAGTGCTTTAAAGCAAACCCTGAAAAAGTAGAAAAACGATGATTTATCTATATAAATCAATAACTTATATGCTTTATGACAATCAAGAAAACGTTTAAATTCTAATTATAAAATAACACTATAGGTTGCATACTATTGCATGACTAAACCATGGGTTGATTCGTTCTGCGGGATATGCTTTATCAATTCCTTATAACAACCTAAAGCAGGCGCACACCTCAAGTGGATTTGCTCGAAGCAGAGAACCATTCCGCCCAGAAAAACCGGCTGCACGAAAAGCTACGGCGCGATTTCGGCCCCGTCATTATCAACGCGCTTTCAGACCCCAAAACCATCGAAATCATGCTCAATGCGGACGGTATCCTTTGGCAGGAATGCCTCGACGAAAAGATGCGCGAGATTGGAAGAATGTTACCCAGCCGGGCTGAGGCTGTTATGCGGACGATTGCGACCTGTCTTGATACGACCATCACGCGCCAAAACCCTATTCTGGAGGGCGAATTGCCGCTGGACGGTTCGCGCTTTGCCGGACAAATCCCGCCGGTCGTGCATGCACCGACTTTTGCGATCCGCAAAAAAGCCAGTGCGATTTTCTCACTCGACCGATATGTCGAGCAAGAAATTATTACTCAGCAGCAAAAAAACATCATCGTTAAAGCCGTTGGCGATCATAAAAATATTCTGGTCATTGGCGGAACCGGCTCGGGTAAAACAACTTTAACCAATGCGATCATCCATCAGATCGTAGAAGAAAACAGCGACGAGCGGATTTTCATTATTGAAGACACGGGCGAAATCCAATGTTCGGCAAAAAACTTCGTCCAGTATCATACCACGCTGGAAGTCACGATGACGCATTTGCTCAAAACAACTTTGCGCATGCGCCCCGACAGAATTCTTGTCGGCGAGGTGCGCGGGCCTGAAGCATTGGATTTGCTGATGGCCTGGAACACCGGACATGAAGGCGGCGTAGCGACACTGCACGCGAATAATGCCAAGGCAGGACTGGACCGCCTTGCCATGCTGATCAGCATGCATCCGGAATCGCCGAAACCGATTGAGCCGCTGATCGGTGAAGCGGTGCAGATGATTATTCATATTACCAAGACACCTGAGGGCAGCCGCAGGGTGGAAGAAATCCTGGAAGTCTCAGGATACCGGGAAGGAACTTACCAAACACGCAACCTCTGAAGGGAGAAATCAGATGCATATCAAACGTAATGGGTTTTTAATCAGGCTTGGATTATTTGTTGTAATGTTGTTGGCTTTTGCCGTACACGCCCATGCCGCGACTACAGGTGGCGGATTGCCCTACGAGTCCTGGCTCACAAGTTTGCAAAGCAGCGTCACCGGTCCGGTTGCTTTTGCACTTTCCATCATTGGAATTGTTGTGGCGGGCGGTGCGCTTATCTTTGGCGGTGAAATCAGCGGATTTTTTAAAACGATGATTTTTATTGTGCTGGTTATGGCATTGCTGGTCGGTGCGCAAAATATGATGAGCACCTTCTTCGGTCAGGGTGCGGAAATAACGTGGAACAATGTCCTTGTATTGCAGGTGGCCGCGTAAATGGCACTGCGCACTATTCCGATCAGGCGCGCTGGCAACCGGCCTAACCTATTTATGGGCGGCGACCGGGAACTGGTGATGTTTTCGGGATTGCTGGCTTTTGCCTTGGTGTTTTCCGCGCAGGAATGGAAGGCGACGATCTTTGGGCTGTTGCTCTGGTTCTCATCGCTATTTCTGTTCCGGCTGATGGCAAAAGCCGATCCAAGAATGCGTGACATCTACATGCGTCACCGGAAATATAAAACCTATTACCCGGCACGCTCAACGCCCTTTCGGGATAACACCAGAGGATAGGGCGAGATGATTACAGCGATTGCTTTCTTGATAGCGATTTCCGGCTCAATCCTTCTGGCGATTTTGTCGGCGCGGCTATGGAAAGTCGATCAGCAAAGCAAACTGGATAAATACCGCTCACCGGCAAAAGGTTTTGCCGATCTGCTAAATTACGCCGCCGAAATTGATGATGGGATTATCGTCAATAAAAACGGCTCGCTGATGGCGGCATGGTTTTATCAGGGTGAGGATAACGCCAGTTCAACTGACGAGCAGCGCGAGATGGTCTCCCTCCGTATCAATCAGGCGCTCGCGCATCTGGGCAGCGGCTGGATGCTAAATGTAGATGCGGTGCGCCGCCATGCGCCCAATTACAGCGATCTCGGCCTGTCGCATTTTCCTGATGACATTACGCGCGCGATAGATGAAGAACGGCGGCGGTATTTCAATAGTTTAGGGACAATGTATGAAGGTTTTTTTGTCGTCACAGTGACGTGGTTTCCGCCTATCATTGCGCAAACTAAATTCGTTGAACTGCTCTTTGATGATGAAACCGGCGCTCCAGATGGCAAAGCACGCACCAGGCAAATCCTCACGCAGTTTAAACAGGAAATTGCAAATCTGGAATCGCGATTGAATGCCGTCTTTAAACTGGAACGTTTGGGCGGCAGGAAAGTCGTCAGCGAAGACGGCAGAATAAAAACGGAAGACGATTTTCTGCGTTATCTGCAATTCTGCGCAACCGGCCTTAATCAGCCGGTGCTACTGCCTAATAATCCGATTTATCTCGATGCTCTCATTGGCGCGCAAGAGATGTGGGGCGGCGTTATCCCCAAAATCGGCCGGAAATTTATTCAGGCGGTCTCGATTGAAGGCTTTCCAATGGAATCTCATCCGGGGATTTTGTCACAGCTTGCTGAACTGCCGGTCGAATACCGCTGGAGCAGTCGCTTTATTTTTATGGATCAGCATGAAGCCGCCGCGCATTTGGATAAATTTCGGAAAAAATGGCGGCAGAAAGTGCGCGGCTTTTTCGATCAGGTCTTTAATACCAATTCAGGGCCGATTGATCAGGATGCAGCGGCAATGGTTGCGGATGCCGAAGCCGCGATTTCGGAAGTAAATAGCGGCCTCGTTGCGTCCGGTTATTATACCAGCGTGATTATCCTAATGGATGAAAGCCGGGAGAAACTGGAATCCGCATCACGTCAGATTGAAAAATCCCTGCACAATCTCGGCTTTAACGCACGTGTTGAAACGCTTAATACCATGGAAGCTTATCTTGGCAGTCTGCCGGGTCACGGCGCGGAAAACGTCCGCCGCCCGCTCATGAATTCTCTTAATTTGGCGGACCTCTTGCCGGTCAGTTCCATTTGGACCGGCGAAAATTATGCGCCGTGCCCGCTCTATCCGGTAAATTCACCGCCGCTCTTGCATGGCGTAACCACGGGGCATGCGCCGTTCCGCTTAAATCTGCATGTGCGCGATCTCGGCCATACGATTTTATTTGGTCCGACCGGCAGCGGCAAATCCACGCATCTGGCTTTGCTGGCCGCGCAATTGCGGCGCTATCCCGGCATGAGTTTATTTGCCTTTGATAAAGGCATGTCGCTCTATCCGCTCACCAGCGCAGCGGGCGGAAAACATTTTACCGTCGCGGGCGATAATAACAAACTGGCCTTCTGTCCGCTGCAATTCTTGGAAAGCAAAAATGATCGGGCCTGGGCGATGGAATGGATTGATACCATCCTCGCGCTCAATGGTGTGATGACGAAACCGGAGCAGCGTAATCAAATCGCCAGCGCCATTTTGAGCATGCATCAAACCGGTTCGCAAAGCCTGACGGAATTTTCTTCTAGCATCCAGGATAAGGAAATCCGCGAAGTGCTTAAATCTTATACCGTTGATAATCCCATGGGGCATTTATTGGATGCGGAATCGGATGGTCTTGCAATCACAAACTTCATGACATTTGAAATTGAAGAATTGATGGGGCTAGGTGAAAAATATGCGCTCCCTGTATTGTTATATCTTTTCCGCCGCATCGAGAAATCTCTCAAGGGTCAACCGGCAGCGATTATCATTGATGAAGCTTGGCTAATGCTGGGACATGATGCCTTCCGCGAGAAAATCCGAGAATGGCTGAAAGCATTGCGTAAAGCCAATTGCATGGTGATTATGGCGACGCAAAGCCTAACCGATGCCTCGCGTTCCAGCATTCTAGATGTGATTGTAGAATCTACTGCAACCAAAATCTTTCTGCCGAACTTATATGCGCGCGATGAGGATAGCGCGGCGCTTTACCGCCGTATGGGACTGAATGATCGCCAGATAGAAATCATCGCAACCGCGCTGCCAAAACGCCAATATTATTATGTCTCGGAAAAAGGCCGTCGTCTTTACGATCTGGCGCTGGGTCCATTGGCACTATCCTTTGTCGGCGCATCCGACAAAGAATCCATTGCCGCGATGCAGGCACTGGAATCAAGACATGGGGACAATTGGCCGTATGTCTGGCTGCAATCACGCAACATTAATCTCAACGATTTTGCCCCATCAACCCATGACATTTGGAAGGTTGCCGCATGAATCAAATTCTCAAATTCATCTCTGGCGGGCTGGCGAGAAACCAGAATACGCCATCACGCCAAACAGAAAATCCTTACTTGAATGCACGGATTGCCTGGAATGATTATACCAAAGGCCTATTGGCCGATACGCGCTTGTGGCAGACGATTGCGCTGCTGAGTTTTATGATCACGCTTGCGGCTGTGGGCGGCACCTTAAATATCGCCAGCCAATCCAAGTTTGTGCCTTACGTGGTTGAGGTTGATAAACTGGGGCAAAGCCTTGCGGTTGCACCAGCGCAAACCGCCGCACCGGTTGATGCGCGTGTGGTCCATGCAAGCCTCGCGGCCTTTATCAGCAATGCTAGATTGGTGACGCCCGATATCGCCTTGCAGCGCAAAGCCATATTTTCACTCTACGCCATGATGAAACCGGACGATCCGGCAACCGTCAAAATGACTGCTTGGCTCAATGGCGATGAAGCCAATAATCCGTTTCATCGCGCCGCCAAAGAAACGGTTGAGACGGAAATTGTCTCCGTCATTCCGCAATCCGCCGATAGCTGGCAGATCGAATGGAATGAAAAGGTCTTTGATCGCCAGGGCATGCCCATGCAGCCGACTTACCGCATGAAAGCGCTGGCGACCGTCACCGTCATTCCGCCCACAGCCGCCACGCCGGAAGAAAAAATCAGGCAGAATCCTTTGGGGATATTCGTGCGGGATTTCAGCTGGTCGAAACAGAACTGACAGGAGCTTACATGAAACGCTATTCAAAAATCATCTTTGCGCTGCTTCTGCTAACCTTGTCGGGTTTGATAACCTCATCTGTCAGCTTTGCGCAAACAGACACTATGCCGGATAACAAGCCGGACGAAAAATATTTCTCCAAGGATAGTCCGGAACTGACGCCGCAGGAGCAAGAAGGGATTAATATCACCCAAAAATGGCAAGCCGCGAACGCCAGAAATCTGAAACCCACGCCGGGTCCTGATGGCTCCGTACAATTTCTTTTTGGCGCGTCCCAGCCGAGCATCGTCTGCGCACCGCTTGAGGTTTGCGATGTCGAACTGCAACCAGGCGAACAGGTCAATTCCATTCATTTGGGGGATGCCGCCCGCTGGAACATTGAACCCGCGATTACCGGCTTTGGTGATGCCGAAGTGCAGCATTTGATTATCAAGCCGATGGATGCGGATTTGACCACATCGCTGATTGTGACCACCAACCGCCGCACCTATCACTTGGGTTTGCGTTCTACGCGCAGCCAATATATGTCGCGCGTGACTTTCACGTATATTGATGACGCGATCAAAAAATGGGACGCCGCTAACGTCACGCAGAAAGTCGAGCACGAAAAGAAAATTATTCCTGAAACCGGCGAATATCTCGGCAACTTGGATTTCAATTACCGGATTGATGGCAGCGGCAGTTGGAAACCGCTGCGCGTTTATAACGACGGTAAGAAAACCATTTTAGAAATGCCTGAAACGATGGTCCAAAGCGAAGCGCCGACATTGCTGGTCGTGCGCAAGGATGGTGGAGCTTTCAACGATGACGAACAAATCATGGTCAATTACCGCGTTCAGAACGACCGCTATATCGTCGATAACTTGTTTGACAAAGCCATTCTGATTGCCGGTGTGGGTGACAGTCAGGACCGCATTACCATCACGCGGGGAAAATAATATGCGCAGATTTACGATCACAGCATTATTCCTTTTAACGCTTGGTGCTTGCGCCACGCCCTACGGCAATTATACAAAAATATCGGATGCAGATAATACAGCCATGGTTAATGACACGGTACATAAACTTGTGACGCTTTATCCTCCGGCTTCAACGCAGCTGCAAATCTCGCAGAAAATTACCGATAGCTTCGGTAGGGATTTTCTCCAAAAACTACGCGCGCAGGGCTATGCAGTACGTGAGGGCGGCACCGACTTCGGTGATTTGGTTATCTCCGCTCTCACGCCGGATTCCGGTCCGACACCGGCACCGCAGAATGCTCATAATGCTTCGTCAAATACCAAGGTAGAATCCATTCAAACTGCCGCATCCAATAAGGAAAATAATAATGCTTCCGGCAAAGTAACGTCGCTCAGTTACATTATCGATCAGATCGGCGGTGACATGGTTCGCGTCACGCTGAACGTGGACGCTCAAACCCTGAGCCGTGTTTATCTCATGCATGGCCGTCATATGAATCCTGCCGGTTCATGGACGCGGAAGGAATGAACATGTCGGACGATGACAAAAATCTTATACCTGGTGCTTCACCTGCCGTATTACCAAAGGGCGCTGGCGTTCGGCGTGTTAATAATGTGCCGGTTTATCTTGCCTGTGCTGCTATTGGCGGATTTTTGCTGATGATGGTGTGGGTTGGCATTGATCATACCCAACAACCGCAAGCGGTTCAGGAAACCAAGAAAGAAAAATCCGGTGATACGCAGCAGCTTGCGCAAACCATTGCCGGAAATCGCACCGATGGCATGGTACCTGCGGAAAACCCGTCCTCTGCAGCCGTGCCGATTGCATTGGTGGATGGTGCAAGCCCGCCGGACGATCTCCATAATCCACCCCTGCCGCCGCTTCTTAAGAGTGACACACTTAAACCGGCCAACGATCCTGAGACAACACGCATCGCCCAGGAAAAAATGCAGCTATTTGAAAATGCCGTCAAAAGCAAATCAAACGTGCCGATGCCGGAATTAAAATCGTCGCAGCGCACGGAGGTATTGTCGCGCATCTCGGATACGCAGCAGCAAATCGCGGCGCTCCAGAGCGATGATCCGAATGTAGCATTTCAGGCACGCCTTGCGCAGTTGCAGAGCGGAGATACGGCTTCAGGAAAACTTATGAAGGCAAGCGATACCCCGAGTGAATTCAAACAATTCGACAATAATAGTAAAACCAATCGCTGGGCATTGGATCAGCAGGTGGAGGCCCCACCAACACCTTATACGTTGCGCGCCGGGTTTATTATTCCGGCGACATTGATTTCGGGGATTAATTCCGATCTGCCGGGCCAAATCATTGGGCAGTTCAGCCAGAATGTCTATGACACAGCGACCGGCAGGTACTTATTAATCCCGCAAGGCTCGCGGCTTGTGGGTAGTTACAGCAATAATGTGGCTTATGGGCAATCACACGTGCTGATTGCTTGGCAGCGTATCGTGTTTCCAAACGGCAATACGCTGGATATCGGCGCGATGCCCGGGGCAGACGGTATCGGCGAAGCGGGCTTTGAAGATCAGGTGAATAATCATTACCTGCGGATATTCGGTTCAGCCATTTTGATGTCCGGCATTACGGCGGGTGTTTCTCTCAGTCAAGATCATAACGCCAATAGTATTTATTCGCAGCCAACGACCAGTTCTATCATTAGTGAATCTTTAGGGCAGCAGCTTGGCACGACCACCACGCAAATGATCAATAAAAATCTGAATATCTCACCTACGCTGGAGATCAGGCCGGGGTTTCGTTTCAATGTGATGTGTGTGAAAGACCTCGCGCTCACGCAGCCTTATGCAACTGTAGATAATAGAAGGGACACGCCATGAGAAATAATCACCCCATTTTGACCGTTACCCTTTGTTTTTTCTTTGGCGTGACCGCTCATGCCCAGGGTATTTTGACTTTTGATCCCTCGGATGTGGCGCAGACCACCATTACCGCCGAGCAGGCAGTCACCCAGACCGCACGGCAGTTGCAGCAATATCAGGCGCAATTGCAGCAGCTACAAAATCAGATCCAAAATACCAACAATCCCAGCAGTTTTTTATGGGATAACGCCAATACAACGATCAATCATATCCTGGCAACCTTGAATACTCTCAATACCTATAAGGCACAGGCAGGCAGTATGAATGCCTATCTTAATCAATATCAGAACGCCAATCAGTACCAGACTTCCTGCTTGGGCACTGGCGGCTGCACGGATGCGCAAATCCAGCAACTTAATGCCAGTCAGTATGTCGCCTCGACTTCGCAGAAAACCGCGAATGACAATATGCTGCGCAACATTGACGCACAGCAGCAACAACTCCAGGCAGACGCCAATAATCTGATTACGCTGCAACAAAATGCGCAAAGTTCGACCGGCCAGATGCAGGCCATGCAAGCGGCAAATCAGCTTGCCAGCAATCAGGCCACGCAATTGATGCAAATTCGCACGCTGCTGGTTGCCGAACAAACCGCTCAAGCCACGCGCGCGGAAACCATTGCGGATCGCGAAGCCAAAGCGCAAACGGCGCATGATGCCTTCGTCGGATCGCAACCGGCACCTGATCCAGCTTACAATATTATGAACTACGCAGGAGCACCCCAATGAAACCATTAAAACTTCTTTTTGCGATCTCGCTTGTACTGACGCTATGCGCTTTTGGCAGTTGCGGCAAAGACGATGATAAATCGGAGGCCGATGCCAAAAAAGCCGCGCAGCAAAAGGCAGCGCACGATGCCTTTGTCGGCGATGCCCCTAAAGCGGAACCCGCCTATAATATTATGGATTATGCCAAGAGCCCAAGTCCGAATAATGCAGGCGGTCAAAAGGCTAATCCGCCAAATTCAAATCCCGCACAAAAACCATAACGGCAGATTATACATGCGGCGATACATCGTCCCTTTTATGCGGCCATTTTGGGTTGTCGCAGTTTTTATGCTGGTACTGCACGCATTGCCAGCAATGGCTCAAAACAATGGAATTCTGAATAATGTAAGTGGTCAGTTCCAAGCCCAGGCGGCTTCATGGTCCGGCACGCTTATGGGTTATGCGACTTGGTTGTTCTGGACGCTTGGTACGATTAGCCTGGTCTGGACCGGCGGCACGTTAATTTTACGAAAAGCGGATATTGGGGATTTCTTCGCAGAGTTTATTCGCTTTATTTTGTTCTTTGGATTTTTTCTTTGGCTTTTGCGTAACGCGCCCGCCATCGGTTCCGCCATCATGAATTCTTTTATGACGATGGGCGCGAATGCCAGTCAAACCGGCGCATCCAATCCATCCGCCGTGCTGAATATCGGCTTTCAGATATTCCACAAGGTAATGGAACAGACGACGATCTGGAGTCCGGTTGATAGCATGATTGGCGCTGTGCTGGCTGGGATTATTCTGATCTGCGTTGCTCTGATTGCCGCTAATATGACCATCCTATTATGTGCCGCCTGGGTTTTGCTCTATGGCGGCATATTCTTTCTTGGGTTTGGCGGCTCGCGCTGGACCTCCGAGATCGCCATTCATTATTATAAAAGTATCATCGGTATAGGCGCGAGTTTGATGGCCATGATCCTGATGATCGGCATCGCCCAAAATATTATCAACGATTATTACAATCAGATGAGCGTTGGTATTCAGATCAATCAAATCGCCACGATCATGGTGGTGGCGATTATTTTATTGCAGCTGGTGCATCGCGTTCCGGGGTTGATTACTGGGCTGATTAATGGCGCGAGTATCGGACATTCCGGCATCGCGACCTTCGGGCATAATTCTTTCATGAATGCGGTTGGCGCTGGCGCTACTGCCGGCATGGTGGCCGGTGCGATGGTTGCAGAGGGGGTAAAGCATGCTGCTGGCAGTGGGCAAGCTTTGGGTGCTGCAGTTAAAAGCGCACAGCAAAATATGGCTGATAATAAGAATGCCAATGCGAATTCTGCATCTTCTCCTGTTAGCAGTCTGGCGTCCGCCATGAGCACAGGGGCCAGTTTTGTCGCTCACGTAGGTAAAAGCCTTGCCAGCGGGATTGGCAAGGAACTCAAGAAATCTGCTGATACATTCAATGATACGTTTCCTGGGCGCGTTGCCGGTCATATTCACAGTGAGATGGCGGAGAATGCATCAAAAACTGCTGCATCCGATGCCAAAGGCAATTCAGAAAATTCCGGCGATGCGATTATCAACGAACAGGATGAGATTAAGGCTTTTGTGGACAAATAAACCTGAGGAGAAAACATGCGTATCATTCACTTTAGTTTCTTTTTAATGGCGATTGTTTGCGTTGCACGAGCAGCACACGCGAACTCATGCGATACATTGCTCTGTATGGCAGGAAAACTGCAAGGCCAGGGCGGCGGTTCAGAATGCAATCAACCCGTCGCGGATTATTTTAATATCGTTGAATACGGTAAACACTGGCGTTTTAACCCAGGCGCAACCGCAGCCGCGCGGTTGAATTTTTTAAATAGTTGTCAGGCTGCCGGTGACAGCGCATGGCCTGGAAAAATCAATGCTGTCTTCGGCACCGTCAGGTAGGAAGAATCCTATGGTTATGGATATGCCGCCCGCCATGCATGAGAGAGTGATCTGCTCCATTGAAGCCGCCATTAAATACGAAGTGCCTGCCAATATCGTACTGGCTGTGGCTGAAATAGAAAACGGCAAACCCGGTCAATACGTCAGCAACGATAACGGTTCCCAGGATGTAGGGACAATGCAATTCAACACGAATTATCTCGCTGATTTATTCGTCTATGGCATTACAGCGGAGGATGTCGCCGCATCCGGTTGTTATCCTTATGAACTGGCGACATGGCGCATTCGCAATCATATCAAATACGATCAGGGCGATCTTTGGACACGCGCCGCGAATTATCATTCGCGCACGCCGGAATATAATTCTGAATACCGCATCAAATTAAAAACGGCTGCAAGTCGCTGGGCGGGATGGCTGATGCAGCGTTTCAAAACGCGGATCGTCAACCAGAATATCAATCAACCCGAAAGAGGGGCGCTGCGATGACGGATCAGGATGAATTCCCGGATATTCCATTTGATTTCGTACAAGAGGAAAATATCGCATTCCTGGAAAAAATGACCGATGCCAGCGAGTTTCCTTTTATCGGCATTGAATGCGATCCCGAGGAGGCGGAACGAGCCGGGGCATTTTCAGAAGACGCCATAAGTGAGGCGGATGTGATTGCAAGCATGCTTGAGATTGCATCATGACGGGAGATAAAAAACCATTCCACGAGCGGGTTGCCGAGCAATTGATTGAGCAACTCAAACAAGGCACTGCACCTTGGCAAAAGCCATGGGTCGCAGGCGAAACTTTCTTGCCGTTCAATCCGGTCACGCAAAAACGCTATAAAGGTATCAATACCATTCAATTGATGATGCAAGGTTACGCCGACCCACGCTGGCTGACCTACCGGCAGGCGGAAACAGAAGGTTGGCAGGTTCGCAAGCGCGAACGTGCTACTTCCGTGCAATACTGGAAACTCTCCGAATTGCAGGACAAAACCGATGCGGACGGCAGACCTGCTTTGGATGGTGAAGGCAAACCCATCCACATTGAAGTCACACTGGAACGACCACGCGTGTTTTTCGCGGCAGTATTTAATGCCAGTCAGATCGAAGGAATTCCAGAGATTGCCCCAACGGAAATACCTGCATGGAATCCCATTGAACGCGCCGAAACTATTCTAAAGCATTCCGGTGCAATTATCCGCCATGGAGAAGATAGCGCTTTTTACCGGCCATCAACGGATACCATTCATCTGCCTGATAAGGACCGCTTTAAAAGCTCCGATGGCTATTATGCAACGGCCTTGCATGAATTAGGCCATTGGACGGGACATGCATCGCGGATGAATCGCGATCTTAAACATCCTTATGGCTCCAAAGGTTATGCGAAAGAAGAACTGCGCGCTGAAATATTCAGCCTTATTCTGGGAGAAGAATTGCGGATCGGTCACGACCCGGCGCAGCATGTCTCCTATGTAGGGCATTGGATTAAAATCATCCAGGATGACGTTTTTGAAATCTTTCGCGCCGCATCTGATGCGGAAAAAATGCAGCATTATGTTTTGCAGCTTGAACATCAGCAGGAAAAAGAACGCAACCTATCAACTCCGGAGGAAACCATGCCCCAATCCGTTGAAACAACATATGAGGAAAAAACTTATATTAAGGTGCCTTATCCGGAAAAGGATGAGGCCAAGGCATTGGGCGCGCGTTGGGACCGGCAAAAGCAATCTTGGTATATCCCAGAGCGGATTGATACACTGCCATTTGCCAAGTGGCGTAATGACACTACGGAGATTACAGCAGAAAAAACTGCAGTTGCGCCCGAGCAAAGTAATCGTCAGTATTTATCCATTCCTTTTCGTGAGCGCGTGGCTGCAAAAAACGCCGGTGCCATGTGGGATAAAGTTGCAAAATCTTGGTATGCAGGTCCGAATGCGGATATGGATCAGCTGAAGAAATTTTTGCCTAAAGATAATCGCCATCAACAGATTCCGGCATTACCGCCAAACGAAGAATTTGCCGACGCGCTGCGCAGTTTTGGATTTATTGTGAAATACCCCCATCCGGTCATGGATGGGCTTAAACATCGCGTCGCCGTCACCGGCGATAAAAAAGGCGAAATGGCCGGATTTTATGTGGGGCACCTGGACGGTCATCCAGCGGGCTACATCAAAAACAACCGCACCGGCCAGGAAATGAAGTGGCGCAGCAAGGGTTATCACCTTAATGCAGAACAAAAGACCGCATTCAGGGTCGAAGCCGCACAGAAAAAACAAGAACGCCTGATTGAACAGGAGCGGATAGAGGAAGAAGCCGCTGAGCGTTGCCGGTTAAAAATTGCCGACTTGCGACCCATCCTACAGGCAACACCTTATCTGGCCGGTAAAGAAATTCCTGCTGCGGCCGGAATTTATACGAATGCTAAAGGCAAGGAGACTTATATTCCCGTCCATGACGAAAATGGCAAAATATGGTCCATCCAATATATTCGAGAAGATGGCAGTAAACGTTTTGCCAAAAGCGCAAGAAAAGAAGGTTGTTTTCATGTCATCGGCGGCATTGATAGCTTAAATAAAGTACCCACTATTATTATCGCCGAAGGTTACGCAACTGCGGCCAGTGTTTCGATGGCATTACGCATGCCGGTTGTGGCTGCATTCGATAGTGGCAATCTACCACATGTGGCAAAAGCGCTCCGTGCAAAGTTTCCGGATAAAACGATTGTCATTGCAGGCGACGATGACAGGCATCTTCAAGCCACGCAAGGGTTCAATCCCGGCAGACTTAAAGCTGAAGAAGCCGCGAAAGCAGTTGACGGGCGTTGCGTTTTCCCCCGCTTCGGTAGGAAAGAAGTGCAGGATAATCCGAAAGGGTTCACGGATTTTAACGATCTCGCCGTTAAAAGTATTTTTGGCATGAGCGGCATTCAGCGTCAGATCGGGCCGATGGTTGCAGAGGTGCAGGTGGCAAAGCAACAGAGGAGAAGGATGGTCTCTAGATAATCAAAGTAAAAATCCAGCAGAGTAGATTCCTATAATCAAGCCCTAATGGTTGTGAACCAAACAAAAAATAGGCTAGAATTGGGTGCATGAAAACAGAGCAACAAAAAGAACCAAACTCAGGCGCACAATGGCGTCGATGGGACCCGCATATTCATACTCCAGGCACAATATTAAATGATCAGTACCGTGGAACAGATGCGTGGGAGCGCTATCTTACTGCTTTAGAAGCAAGTACTCCTCAAATCCAAGCAATTGGTGTTACGGATTATTATAGCATCGAGAATTATGAGCGGCTCCAAGAAGCTAAAAAGAAGGGGCGGCTACCTGGGTGTAGTCTTATTTTTCCGAATATTGAGCTAAGGCTGGGTGTCGGAACTCATCGTGGGGCCTGGATAAATGTACACTTGCTTATAGACCCCCAGACAGAAAATCATGTCGAGGAGACCAAGCGTTTTTTAAGTCGATTAAAGTTTGATGCCTTCGGAGACAGCTTTTCATGTACACATGAAGATTTAATTAAACTCGGAGAAAATGCTGGAGCCCAACAAGGCGATAAAAAGGCAGCGCTTACAAAAGGAGCGGAACAATTTAAGGTCTCCTTTAACCAACTTTGCGAAGAATATCAAAAAAGTGATTGGTCAAAAGAAAACATTTTGATTGCAATTGCCAGCGGTAAAGATGATGGAACGTCAGGATTGCGTGAAGGTGCCGATGCTACAATCCGACAAGAAGAAGAAAAGTTAGCCCATATAATTTTTGCGTCCAGCGCCGCGCAACGCATATTTTGGCTTGGACAAGGCGTAGCATCAATTGCAGAACTGCAACGGAATTATGGCGGTCTAAAACCATGCATCCATGGCAGTGATGCACACACCCATGGCACAGTTGGTGCTCCCGATGAAAATAGATATACATGGATAAAGGGTGATGCCGGTTTTGATGCTTTGCGGCAAGCATGCATTGATCCTGAAAGTCGAGCATATGTTGGTTCCACACCTCCAATAACTGGATTGCCATCACAAGTCATATCTAAGGTTACGATCAATAACGCTCCGTGGGTAGTCACCCCTCAGATATATTTAAATTCTGCGCTAGTTGCGATTATAGGTGCGCGCGGCTCTGGGAAAACAGCATTGGCTGATATTATAGCTGTTGGATGTGATGCCACTTCAGAAGATCATAATAAACAGTCATTTCTCCATCGCGCTAGTCCGCTACTTGGCAAAGCAAGCGTTACTATTGAGTGGGCAAGCGGAGAAAATGTTACACGCGCTCTCGATGGTAGCGATCAATTAGGTGATGATACATATCCTCGCGTGCGATATCTGTCTCAACAATTCGTTGAAGAACTCTGCGCATCAGATGGCATGACAGATGCACTTGTATCAGAAATTGAACGAGTAATATTTGAGGCTCACCCGTTAAGTGAGCGAGATGGGGCGAGTAATTTCCAAGAACTTCTTGAGCTTCGTTCTGATCGTTATCGGCAAGCACGAGCACGAGAAGAGCAAGCATTGCTTGCACTCTCAGACCGGATAGGGGCAGAAGGAGAGAAACTCATACTGATTGCAACTTATAAAAATCAACTTGAGGAAAAGAAAAGAATAATTGAGCGACAGAAAAAAGATATGGGGACGCTAGTTGCCAAGGGTAGTGAGGTGAGAGTCGTTAGACTTGAAGCGCTTACTGCTGCTGCAGAACAGGTTCGTCGTTTTGTTCGTTATTATAATCAGCAAGAGCAACAAATCTTGGCTATGCAAGATGAGGTGGCTGATGTTAGGGAAAACCAAGCACCCGACAAATTGCGTAGTGTTCAGGAGCGCTATAGCAATTCTGGTTTCAAAGGCGAAGCGTGGAATGATTTTCTCATGGATTTTAAAGGTCCTGTGGATGTAAAACTGGTTGATCAGTTAAAGGAAGCAAAACGGCTAGCCGTACTTTGGAAGGGAACGCCTCAGAAAATAGATGATTTACAAATTGCACTGATTGCGGATGACGCTGAACTTGAAAAACAACCTCTATCTCTTTTGGAGGCTGAGATTTCTCGACTTCAAGCTTTGATAAATGTTGACAAAGATATTGCCGCTAAATTCACGGCTCTTTCACGGCGCATGGCTGAAGAAAATGATGCGTTGCAACGGCTACAAGAAAAATTAACAGATGCCGAAGGAGCAAAAGATCGAATAGCGCAACTCCGAGCAGAAAGAGATGAATGCTATAATCGAGCCTTTGAAGCGATAACATCTGAACAAGCTGTTCTTGCTGAATTATACGCCCCCATCCGAGCTCGTTTGGCAGCAGGTAGCCCTACGTTGGCAAAGATGAATTTTTCAATTGAACGCATAGCGAATATTAAAGCTTGGGCTGAAGAAGGAGAAAAGCTATTCGATTTACGCCAGGGCCCGTTCAAAGGTCGCGGATCGCTCAAGGATTTGGCTGATGCAGATTTAAAAGATGCTTGGGAAAACGGTGATGCTGGAACGGCGGCTAAAGCAATTGGTTTGTTTAGGGAAAAGCACTTAGATGATCTCTTGGGGCGCTCATTGGTCCCTAAGGGCAATACTCTTGAATATCGCCTCTGGTTAAGAAGTTTTGCTAAATGGTTACATAGCACTAGACATATTGAGCTTCGCTATAGTGTTCAATATGATGGCGTAGGTATTACAAATTTATCACCTGGAACACGTGGAATTGTTCTATTGCTTTTATATCTTGCACTAGATGACGCAGATGACAGGCCCTTAGTTATTGATCAGCCTGAAGAAAATTTGGATCCAAAATCTATTTATGACGAGTTATGCGGATTATTTTGCACGGCTAAAGCGAAACGACAAGTAATCATAGTTACTCACAATGCTAATCTTGTCGTGAATACTGACGCTGAGCAACTTATTGTAGCGGAGGCCAGCCCACGCGAACCGAATGATCTACCACCGATCAGATATACTTCTGGTGGACTTGATAATTCCGAAATGCGCAAAATGGCATGTAGTATTTTAGAAGGTGGGGAGATTGCATTCCGCGAGCGTGCTCGGCGACTAAGGGTTTGGCTATCTCGATAAGGATGATAAGCCACTTTAGGCTTGTGAAGTTTTTATCATAATAATATCTGCCAATGTTTCTTTGCAAATATGCGTCCTAGTGACCAAAATAATTATAGTGTTTTGGATTTTCCCTTAGCAATGACAATGCTGTCATATTATCTCAGTCAGTTTTTTCTGTCATCACCAAGTCCATAAAGGACAAATAACACTGATAATCTGTGATTTATCCGTCAGTCCAAAATACCGCCCATCAAAGGATTTGGCGCTATAATCCGACATCAATAAAACATGCCGGTCGTCGAGTGCGGGAATGGTGACTTTAACATGTGGGAGAGTCCGACCCGCTGAATCTGCTAATCGCGGTTGGCTGTTGGGCAAAAGATGACCATTCACAAAAACACCAGCATGCGAAATTTCTACTTTATCATTCTGCGCAGCAAATACTTTCTTGATCATAGTCTCAGTTCCGCCAGGACAAAAACCGGCCATAATGTATCCACGACTATGGGCTTCCTGTACGACTGGATTATTATCAGGGCAAAAAATTACCATGGTGCCTTTGGCAATCGGTGCATTAGTCATCTGATAAATGCCGCGTGGATAGCTTTTGGTGATATTGAGCCGGATGCCAGCTAGGGTTGTCGTTACAATCAATACTGCAAGGCAGCTGATGCTGATGAGCATAATTTTAACGATTTTTTTCATGCTGCCGCTTTGAATTCTTCTGCTGTTTCGGTTTCAATTAATTTATCGGTTTTCTCAGGCGCAGGAATTTCTGAGCGTTTCTGAAAAATCGGGTCCTGAAAATACAATGGCTGTTGGCCGTAAATGGCCGGGAAGCCCGCGCAATAAATCACCATATCACCCGGGGTCTGAATATATCCGTCGTTGTCTTTAATTGGCCCCGGCATGCGCATGCTTTCATCAGCGGTGAGTAATGGGCGTTGCACTTCTTGAAAGCTCCGTGAAACTTGACCCAGCATCGTACTGATCCGGGGACCGCTGGCGGTAATTTGCTCTTTAACGATAGTGGTGGTGCCTGTGAGTTTGGATAAGTGTTCTGCTGTTTCAATGCGGTTGGGCTGGAAAGCAATTTGAATATGACAGTTGGAAGTGATGCTTTCTTCTGGGCCGTAACCTGATATGGGATTTCGCAATTGTGTAATGTCTTGCACGATCAGGTAGCATTTTATGTACCAACCGGCGATAAAGGCCAAAGACTCCTCCAATATCTCCAACTTGCCGAGGCTTCTAAGTTCATCAAACATCAACAGAAGACGGTGTTTATAATTTGGCTTTGGTTTGCCCTTCTCAAATTTCATCCGGTCGGTTAGTAGGCGTAAAATCATATTTACCAGGACCCGGACCAATGGCTGCAGCCGAGCTTTATCGTTCGGTTGGGTGATAATGTAGAGACTGACCGGATCATCATGATTCATCAAATCACGAATCCGAAATTCCGATTTGCTGGTATTTTTTACAACGACGGGATCGCGGTAAAGTGAGAGATAAGATTTTGCAGTGGAAAGCACGCTTCCGGCTTCTTCTTCGGCGCGGTCCGCCATATCACGCCCAGCTGCAGCCACGACAGGATGCGGCCAGCCGTCCAAATGCTCATTGGTCGCCATATCTTCCCATAACTGGTGAACCGGTACGCGTGGATTGCTCAACATGGTATCGAGTGCGCCTAAATTGGCAATTACGCCTTTATCTTTGCTAACGTAAAGCAAATGCAAAATGACGCCCACAATCAAACTCTGGGCGGTTTTCTGCCAATGGTCGTTGAGGCCGCGGCCATCGGGGTCAACAATTAATGTTGCCAGATTTTGTACATCGCCCACTTCATACTCGGTGCCCAGCCGGATTTCTTCCAGTGGATTAAAACCAATGCTGGCATCGGCACTAGCGGGTTCAAATCGTAATACTTTATTTTTGGCGTATTGTTGCCGCCATCCGGAAGTCATTTCCCAGAGTTCACCTTTAAGGTCGAGTATCACGGCGCTGTGTTCCCAACTGAGCAGAGTGGGAACAATCAGGCCGACGCCTTTGCCGCTGCGTGTCGGCGCATAACATAGAACGTGCTCTGGGCCGTTATGACGTAGATAAAGGGTTTTATTTTTATCTCGCCATGCCCCGACGTAAACTCCAGCATTGCCGAGTAAACCTGCCGCCTTAATATCCTTTTTATTGGCCCAGCGCGCGGAGCCGTGGATAAACTCATTGGCCCGTGAAGAGTTAGCGAGAACCGTAATTCCCGCAAAACTGAGCATCATCATTGCTGCCGAAACCATCACGCCAAAATATTCCGATTGCTTGATGATGTTTGAATAATGCCGCTGATAAAGCATCGCCCATTCAAAAATCTTCCAAGGCGGGTAAAAGTGAAAGAGTGAACCGCCAAGCGCATCCTGATAGGCGAACGTATGCGCAAACCACTGGGTTGCCGCAATAAAGCCGGAACTAAAAGCAATGGTGACTAGAATAATTTGAATACGGCGGTCAGGACCTTGCGCCGCATTTCTGACTTGCGGCCCTACGGCATTATTGCGTTTCTCCCGCAACTACCGCCCCCTGGATAAGACGCGGCCCCGGTTCTGACTCTGAGCACGCGTATGGATGATACCATCAGGTGAGATTTTAATCTCGCTGCCGGTTTTCAGATTCCAAACACGATAGGCCATTTTTTCGTCAACCGGCATGACGAGTATTTCAGAAGCAGACTTTAGTAGCATCAGTTTGGCGCCCTCAATCTGACGAATACCACTGTATGCATAAGCACCAGCATCCGTCTCCTTGTTATAGCGCCGGTGATTTAAAACATCGAATCCTTTTTGGCGTTTTGTGTTGCGCTCAGTGATATAAACGTCGGCATCTTTCCAGGATTGCGATGATGCGTTGATAGTTCCCGGCTGCTCCGCTCTGGTTTTGTTGGTAGCAAAGCCACTATTAGCCTGATCTGTTTTCATGTCAGCCTTCATGCCGGTTTGGTTGTTGATCTGCTGATTATCCATTTTAGTTAGGGATATGCTGATGGGTGCACCGGCAGCAACTTTTGCTATCGCGTTTTGGAATTTCTCGCTGCCTTGAATATTCAACTGCGGACCAAAGCGCTTAACGGCTAATTGCAAGACAGCCTTGAGTGCTTCATCGCTCAGATTATCCGCCATGCGTAATTGTTTTCCGTCATCTCGAACGATACCATCGGCAATTTTATAATGAATGGTACCTTTTTTGGTCACGGCATCAATCTTGCCGGAACTTAATGGCCGGTTGTCATTGCCGGGTTTGATGTGCGTGATCGCATTGCCGTATTTGGTCTCGCGTTCATAACGTGCGCGCAACACGGCAACGGCTTCCATGTTGCCCGCCTGAGCTTTGGCTTTCAGCCAGTCATGCCAGACCATGCGGTTGCTGTTGGCGGCAGAGGGTAGATGAACTTTTGCATAAGCCTGATTAATTTTCTTGATATCGGCCAGCAGTTTTTTGGAAACCGCGTGATACATAATCTTTTTCGCCAGCTTGCCCTGCATCAACCGAATGCCCATGCGTTTCAACTTGGCCGATCTTTTGGCTGCGGCGATCAGCCGGTCACGGCGTGCCAGAGCTTCTTTACTGCCGACAAATTGTTTCTGCCGATGCGCCGCACGTTCCTGCTGATACAAAGCCCAAAGCGCAGTAGTATCCACTTTGGATTGCACAGGTTTAATTTTATATCCGCCGCTCTGTGAGCCGCTTTGACTTTTACCTTCCGTAATCGCACGGTAAGGGCCGAGCTTCTTTTCCAGTACATGTTTCGACAGTTGCCGGTCGAATGAACTGGCTTTGGCCGCATGGCCTTTCCCGTTCGTAATGATGAAGCCGTTATTCTGGGGCAGAAGTTTTAATCTGTTTTGTTCCAGCACTGCATGTAATTCTTTCCAGGATTGCGCTGCCAACAATTCCGGCAGGCAGCCGCGCTTCACCCAGCCGATCAGACTTTCAATACCACCCGCCATTTCCATATCCATGGCGCGCGCTTCGGCCTGGGTTCTTTTCGGCGTATGGTTATCGTGCTGGAGGTTAAATTCGATCTCCAGTTTCTCACATTCAACACCCAGCTTGCGTTTATCAAAATAGGGTTCAATTGCCGTAAATTTGGTAGGGTGGATTTTGTTAATCGCCACATGCATATGCACATGATCGGTATCGTAATGGATGGCGCTGATACGCTGATGGTCGCCCAGCCCAATGGCTTTCACCAGACGATTTTCAATCTGGTGCAGCACATCAACGGATGGACGTTCGCCCTCGCGAAATGAAACCAGCAGGTGATAGGTCTTATCAATTTTGGTGCGCTTATTTTTGGACTGCACCCCTTCGATTTCACAAGCCGCCCAGATCGCAGCTTCACTCTGGCAGTTGGTAATCCGAACGATGCCGACACGCTCATTTTTACCCTGGTCGTTGGTGATATAAGTCGCCAGCCGGGAGAAATTGCTCTTGTTAAGTTTTTTCATTTCGATGCGTTTGGCGATCATGGCTAGAGCCTTTGAACCGTCTCAAGCAGCTTCGCTTGGGCGGTTTTGATGTCGGTCAGCAGGTTCTCAATGGCGGCGTTTTTCTGCTCCTTGCTCATGCCCTTTACCCGTTCATCATTGGACAGGTACATTTTCAGCAGCCCGCCCAACCGTCCCTGGTCGGCATTTACCTTGACCAAAACTTGCACCGCATCGGCATCGACCACACTGGCAGGCTTATACTTGAGGCCCAGCTCACGCAGATAAGCGGCCACAACCAAACCGCAGTTGGCGGCATTATTTTTGATCTCAATTGCCTCATTCGGCAGGACCGGGACGCGAAGGTGCTTGACCCGTTGCCGGGTCGAGGGCGGCTTGGCGGATGCTTTTGCTGCGTTCATCAGACCCCCCGTTACGTTCCAAACCGTTTCCCAAAGGCGGTAGCCGTTCGCCTCGCAGAGCAGGATGCCGTTGAGCCCCTAAGCAAAGCGGGGGCGAATAAGGAAAGGTAATGTTAGCTAACATTACACATCCTGCCCTATTTCTGTGCAACAATTAATGCCTTATTCGAAGACACCTGACAAGGCTCTTTTTCGGACTAATTTTCTGTTACGCCAGATGGTGAAAGGCGGCGGCAGAAACGCAAGCCTGATGGGTAAGCTGGTTGTGGGGCGGGTATATATTTGAACAGCATGTGCCACCTGGGGGGCTGAACAGGGATGTATGCATTACCATTTTCGCAGTAACCATTCATAACCAAGGAGAACATCATGAGCGTTGCAATTAAGAAATTGGAGGCTGCTTTTGAAAAAGCGATGGCGATCCGGCCTAAGGTAGGGGGCTTTCCATATCTAGCTGAAGTATTGCGTCGTGCTGGCGTTACGCGTAATTTCTGGCACCTGCCGTCCGCGCAAAGTCTTTATCTGACTACGGATGGTCCAGTTGTGCGTCAGGGGGAGCCGCTGCTGACCGGCATGGCTAATGTGCCGCCATTTAATGAGGCTGCATTAATAGCTGCGTTACGTATGGACCAAGCAGGCGAAAGCACCTTTCCTGAATTCTTGGCAGCCAGCTGGAAAGCGGGCGTCATTAGCTATGACGTGGATTTCATAGCACGGACCTGCACCTATTACGGTGCCGATGGTGAAAACTATGTTGAGACATATCCTGCGGTTGAAATAAATTAAGAGTTGGAATTCCTTTCAAAAAAGGGCGGGCATGAAGCCCGCCCGAGTTGAGGTTAATTTTTGTTTTCTGATGCGAGGCGTAGAACGATGCGGCCATCGAGGGGTACGCAAGAAACATGCGCAGTTGCGCCTTTACCGTCCTTATGCATCCAGCCGACACCTATTTTGTTCCAAAATTCGCCTTTGTCGTTTTTCTCGACATTGTAAGCGATGTGCAGTGATGCTTTATCACCGGTTGTTTCTGTCTGATCCATTGTTCGTCTCCTTGGTAAGAAGGCCGCGTGATTGCGTCCTTATGAGACGCGCCCGAAGTCGCCACAGCCGTGAGCGCAGCGTTCAGTCAAATGGAAAATTGGGGGCAACCTTTAGGGGGAACCGATTTTCTATTTGACTGACACGGCGGCGGCTTCAGCTTCTCATGAAAAAGGACGTGATGCGGTCGCCAAGGGGAAATAGAACAAGGAGGGTAAATATAATATTGGTGAATAACGAAGTAAGCGTGGTAAGTCAGGCAATAGTGAAATTTCCAAAGATTATGCGCGTGGTCCGGGCGGCTGTTTTTTAGGCGGTCTTCCCATTTGATTGGCCTCAAGATGACCGATGCATTCCGTATATAAATCTCGAGGAACTGAAGTGGTACTGGCTGCAAAAACGCGGCTTACTTCTACATAATCTCGACCCAACACCTCTGCTAGCTGTGGAACAGTCAACCCAGCACCACGCTTTAGATCACGCAATCGATCCCTCGTGCCAGGCGTCATTGGAACTCTTCCTCCCGAATTTCTATCGGGTTGCTCTGCCAAGTGCTCAACAACCAAGTCATACAAATCTTGTGGGAAGCTTCTAACTGTGGGATCAAAAATCCTCTGAATAGCGACTTTGAGATTGCGCCCCTTTGTCCATCGTTCTTTTTCATAACCGCTTTTGGTAAGGGCCCGATCAATATCGCCAACAGTTTTCTCTGTGCGTTTTAATTCTTGCTCAACAAACAATCTAACTTTTTCTGTTAATTCAATTTTGGGCTCTTCCTTTTTATCCGGCTGTTCAGCCAAGTATTCAATAAGCGTCCAATATACACGTTCTGGGAATTCTTTTACATTCGGATTTGAAAGCAAGGCACGGACTTGATATTCCTTCACATCCCATTCTGGCGGAATGGCATATCTAACCAAATTAATGGCTCCAATATCAACCCGTGCCATTTCTCCTGCAAGGCGTCCTTTTACTTCAGCCGTAACTGTTAATTTCTTTTCTGGTATTTCATCAGGCTGACCCCCTAAATATGTAATCCCATTATCATAAATTTCCTGATTTGCAATGTTGTTATTCCCCGGGCTGTAGCCTGCAATATATTTAAGGTTAAGTTCTATAAACTGCTGCTCTACTGGATCGTCTGACATTGCCCTAGATAATCTTCTTAATCCTATTCCAGTTCTTTTGCTTTCCCTTTTCAAGGTATCACGCATCTCATCAGTAATTGGAATGCTTTGTTTTTCTGTGGCTCTTTGGAAAGTATTATAAACCTCCAACAATTGAATATGATCCATCACGAGTTGATCGGGTGGAATTTCTAGATGCGCGGGTACTATTCTGCTTTCTTCAGGATCGGCTGCTATATCAACTGAATCTGCCACGTTTGGCATAAAATCATTGGAAACTGAAGGTCTCCAATTAAGCACCTGAGCGAATAAAATCGGAGCGTTTCTCATAACACGTTTAGGACTCGCCGCAGCTTCCTGTACAGCTTCCCACACATCTTCGTCTAAAACATCAAAGATATAGGAAACTTTGTCGTAGCGCTGGGGATCAAGACGATCTGGGCGGGTGCCCCGCTGAATGCATCTGGGCAATGAAGCAGTTGGGGTCGAATTAATGCCAAAAGTGGCAAATGGTTTATCAATTCCAAATGTCCACATATCAGCATTAGCCACGGCTTTAATCAGGCCATAATCGAAACAATCATGAATCAATTCTTGGTGCATTGTGGAAGTGCTGCCGTGAATGAGGGCAGCAGGCAGTGCAGGAGATTTATATCTCCCTCTCTCGCGATTTTTCCAAAGTGATCTTAGGAGTTGTAATTGAACTCTATCGTACTCCATTCGGGTAACTTCAATGTCAGGTTGACGAAGTAACTGATAATCACGATCCGAAAGAGCAAGTCCTGTTTTTGTATATGCGGCTAGGACAGGATCAATTTCGCGATTAAATAACGCAGCTGTTTGCCGGGCGTGATCCACACCCGCACAGTAAATTATCCCTCGCTCCCCTAGCATGCGATAACCCGTTCCACGGTCGGCAAAACTCGCATAAAGTTGAGCAGAAATCATATTCCTTGCACTTACATTAACAGATTTTTGCATCTGTACAGGATCATAATCTCCCTTAACTAGGATGTTCCCAAATCCAATTCTCACACCGGAACGAACAACGCTGGTTTTGATAGAAGCAAGTAAGTTGCCTTCCACGCCTTCCACTGTATTAATACTATCAACGGGTGGCCCAAACACATTGGCTACATTACGAATGCTATCATATTCACCGCTGGCCGTGAGAGCCATTTGAAAGGCATGCGCAAATTCTTCTTGAATTAATCTACGTGTTTCTGTTCCCGGCCCAATGTCTAAATGTGCTTCATCCCAAAATACACCATCCCAATCTAAAGGTCTCAATCTTCCACTTCTAATACGTTTAATAAGTGATGAGTTTGTAATAATTGCCGCATCAGCACTATCAATGTCTTCATCTGTGGGGGCTTTGCCTTTAAGTTGCCTGCTATGGATTAGAGCAATATCTGCTTCGTTGTTAAAATGTATTTCGAATTTGTCGTTCTGTTGGTTTCCTAATTCTGTCCTGGGCACTACCACCAGTAGGCGTAAACCTTGAGCGATGAAGGCATTGACGGCTCGGGCGATCATTACGCCTTTTCCTATGCCACCAGCGATATCATAATAGGCTTTCAGCGGATCGCCTTCATAACTAGGGTCATTGAGGCGGTCATCCAGCCTATCAAAACTTACAATTTGTCGTGGACGCGCTGCCAATGGGCCGGGCGAGTTCACAACCTCGACCACCCCCGTTTTCACCCTTTCCAGTAACGCTGTCCGTTCCATCGCCTATATTTTACGCCTTTGCACCCTACATTTAGGCGGACAGGCGGTGAAAATGCAAGAAATCTAATAGTTTCATTGCAGGCGAATGGTTTCGGGGATAATTTTCACCGTAAGCTGAGTATTTTTCTTGACATTTTGGTCTTGCCTCACCTAGGCTGAGCGTAAGTTTAAGCTGGAGATTAAAATAATGGATAATATTCCCGTCGCGCCAAAAAAGCAGCGCCCCCTCAGAAATATAGAATACATGAAGCTATACTTGCTTCAGGGCTTTCTGGCCAGCAAACCTAAGCCGACCAAAGAGCTTTATGATTTGCTTTGGGAAGTCTATTATTTTTACACTGGCACCCTAGAGAAAAATTTTCCCGATAAGGATTATACACCCGGCCTTGCATTCAAAGGGGAGCGCTTGGAAACGGCGTTCGACCGTAAAGATGAGGTGATATTAAAGCAGGTGATGAAACACCGGGATACGATCGCGCATGCTATTACTGAGGCGTATGACCAAGCAAATACCGAATTGGCAGAACTTCGAAAAACAGACCCCCATGCTAGCTTCAAAAAATCCGATTTGGAAGGCAATATAGAAACCTTAGGCAAGCTTCTTAAATTTGAACCTGTGCGGATGCGGCTATTCCGGCTTTTTGGCCTCGCAGATATGGGGGGCTTCCATCATATTTTAAATGCGGCTATGGACCCTCGCGCTCCCAAAAGCGAAGCTACGTCGACCGCGCTTGTTTCTTTTTTATATCCAGAAGTTAAAGAAGAAGGTGAACGTGAACGAGTTGCAGAATCCATAAAAAATGAACTGGAACCCGATTCTATTTTGGTCAGTATGGGGTTTATTAAAATGGGAACCGGAAGCGATGTTATGGGAGTTGATTTTTCGCTCCGCAGCATTCTTTCAAGTCGTCATAAATCTGACAGCGATTTAATTCTTGCTTTGCTTGGGCCGCAGCCAACAACAGAACTTGGGTCCGATGATTACGCCTACATGGGAACAGATTACGACAGTATTTTGGGAACTATGCGTTCTTATGGTAAAGGAACAAACAGAAGCAATCGAAGAAATTTAACTTTAATTGGACCGCCGGGTACGGGAAAAACCGAGTTGACACGTGTGCTTGCTAATGAGCTTGGCTGTTTGGCTTGCCTGGTTGGCGTTGCGGAAAAAAGCAAGCAAACGGGCTTGCCCATTCGTGAGCCTTCACGCGATGAACGGATCAGCGCACTATTGCGCGGTGCCTATATTGTTCGGCAGACAAAAATGCCTGCCTTTCTGGTGTTGGACGAGGCGGAAGATATTTTGCGCGACCTGAACCGCGAAGAAACCAAGGAAACAGGTAGTAAAGCGTTTATTAATGAGATGCTGGAATCGCTCGGTGTGCCTGTTATTTTTATCTCAAATCGCCCGGATTTATTTGATCCGGCAACCACTCGCCGGATTTTGCCTGTATATGTAATGAATTATATGCCGCTGGACGCGCGCATCGGAACAATTCTCAGCAAGGCGGAGAAGCATGTCGGCCTTCATTTGGAGGCTTCGGACGTTACCTGGCTATCGCGATACGTGGACAGACTTTCTGTTGCCGTGATTGATACCTGCATTAAGGTTGTCGCTGGCATTCATGGTGAGGAAGTAGACAAGGCTGCCTTCCTTACGACCTTAAAAACAGAATTTGATCGGACACTCCGCATCAATAATGGGGGTGTTGTGCCGCCGCCACTCCGCCCGACATTGGAGCAATCCGGCTTCGATCCTCAACTTGTTGCGGCTCAATCTAATTCATTAGCTGTCGGAGAGTTTGCAGCTGCTTTCGCTGCGCCTAATTCCCAATTTGAGGGCAGTGATTTCTTAATCATAGGTGAGCCAGGAACGGGGCGAAGATCACTTGCGCAATATTTTCTATCTATGCTTCCTGAGGCTAAAGACCCGGTAATTGTCCCTTTATCGTCACAAGCGTTCTTCCAGGACCCATCGAATGCTTATGCCGGTGTCCTAGAGCGTTCACGGCTGGATAATAGTCCAATTATTTTCACGGTGGATGCGAATTTTTTATTCTATTCCAACGGCAGTCCTTTTTTGGAAAGGGTGCGGCAGCATTCTTTGCCGACATTTTTTGTTGCTGATCCGCTTCCTCCTGATGTTTTCCAGGGCACGATTGATGCGCGCCTAGGGCATTTCACCTTTAAAATGCGCACAACCGAACTTAATGGTGAGCAATTTCAAGTTGCTGCTGAAAGATTCTGGCAAGTTCATTTGGAGCCAAACGACGCCAAATCGTTATCTCCCACAATTGAGGCGGTTCGTGTTGTTGCTAGACAATTGCAAGCTTGCGGACTTTCCGGAGACAAAGAAAAGGGATTGCTGTTCCTGCGTAATTTTAACAATACTTTAAAGGCTGCGGGTCATGATGGAGTGGTAGGATTGAGACAGCCGACGCAATTTCCTGCTCTTTAATTTTTTCACGTCATAATTACTAACAACATAATAAGCTGCTAATGTTTGCAATTATGAGTTATGAATGTGGTAATTAGAAAATACCTGGAAGGACTTCTCCTTTGTTGAGAACAGGCCTAGAAATTGCCCGTCAACATGGCGTTCAATGGTGCAACAGAATTCGGCAACAGGCGTATCTTCCATATAATCAAATTGTTTCATATCAAACCAAGCCTCGCGCATCTGCGGGGGCATTTGCCTAACAGCATCAACAAAGATGAGGGCCAAATGGATTTGTTCCTCTGGCGTACACCTTTCGTTCACAATCTTATTAATCCTAATTGGTTGATAGGATTTACATTGGTGCATGGCTTCACCTCTACGTTAGTATAATACCCGTTATTATAATAACGTATCCCGTAGGTGGCAAGTGTTTAAATCTTTCTTTATGAGTGACAAAGCCTCTGAGGCATTAACGGCCAAATTCATTGAGGAATTAACGAAGTTGCGCAAAGAGCGCGGCATTTCTCATGAAAAACTGGCGGAGAAAACCGGCTTAAGCCGCAGTACCATAAGTTTTACCGAAAGCGGGCGGACCGTGCCCACTATTTTAACATGCGTCCGTATTGCCAAAGCGCTCGGGGTTCGCATCGGTGACTTGTTTAACAAGTTCGATAAATAACACTTCTCAAAAACTGGTGCATACCATTTCTGCATTCGCAGAGTATTTCTGTTTTCATCCCTGATTTCCTCTTGAGGGCCGCATCACGTCCTTACTATGAGAAGCTGAAGCCGCCACCGTGTCCGTCAAATAGAAAATCGGTTCCCCCTAAAGGTTTCCCCCAATTTTCCATTTGACTGACCGCAAAAGCTCACGGTTTTGGCGACTTCGGGCGCGTCTCATAAGGACGCAATTAGGCGCCCTTTAAAACAAGAGGAAGCCATGAAAACAGAAACACAAACCACTATTCAAGCAATGGATAGTTTATCTGTCCTGCGTGTGGATGAGGTCCTATTTCGTACCGGATTAAGCCGGACGAGATTGTATAGGATGATCGCCAAAGGAAATTTTCCATATCCGATTAGTCTCAGCACACGTACAGTTGGCTGGATTGAGGGCGAGATTGTTTCTTGGCTTGTAGATCGCATTAAAATGCGTCCTAAATCCTAAATAAATTATTCCCCCTGTGTTGTCGAAAAAGGCAGCACAGGGGTTTGATTTGGATTAGTTCATTAAATAAGCAGATCAACACATATTTACTTTGTTCCTTATTTGTTCTAGTCCATTTTAATGCCCTTATCTGATGTCAGCACCAAACACATATTGGTAAATGATCCGCCATTTATACCGGCTCCTCTACGCTGGCTTTTTGTGGATATGAACAGCTTCTTTGCCAGTGTCGAGCAGTTTGATAATCCAAAGTTACGTGGGCGGCCAATGATCGTCGTTCCAATGCTAACGGATGCGACTTGCGCCATTGCTGCCAGTTATGAGGCCAAGGCCTTTGGCATTAAAACAGGCACGCCGGTTTGGGAAGCAAAAGCGCGTTGTCCTGACCTCCTGATCACTATGGCGCGTCATCAACGCTATGTTGAAATACATGACCAAGTTTTTGATGTGATCGAACGTATTTTACCTGTCGTTGCCCGTTGCTCGATTGATGAGTTCGCCTGTCAGCTTTTGAATAATGAAAATTCTCCTGAACGTGCGCGATTGTTGGCTATAGCTATAAAAGCAGAATTGCGAAATCATTTTGATGATAGCTTACGTGCATCTGTTGGGATCGCGCCTAATCGTTGGCTCGCCAAAGTTGCTAGCGATATGCAAAAACCTGATGGTTTAACTATTTTAGAGGCAACAGATTTACCTAATGCTTTGGCGGGCATGAAACTTACCGATTTAGCAGGTATCGGCGAAAACATGGCCTTCCGGCTTCACATGGCTGGGTTAACCACACCCGCACAGCTTTATCATGCTGCACCTAAGTTTTTACGCAAAGTCTGGCACAGCGTAGAAGGTGAAAGGTTTTGGTGCCGCCTGCATGGTTATCCCGTACCGGAGACCGATGAGCATGAGCGTGGCATGATTGGTCATAGCCGCGTACTTGAACCCAAATTGCGTCCGCCAACTTCGGCGCGATTAGTGGCAAGGAGGTTGCTGTGCAAGGCAGCAGCACGCTTGCGCCGTTATGATTTAACGGCTGCTAGTCTTTCGCTTTCGGTCCGTGATCGGCAGCATGGACGTTGGGGTGAGGCACGCCATATTATGCGCAGTGATGATAGTTTCTTATTCTTGCAGGAATTGCAGGTACTGTGGGGGCGTATGCTTACAGGGCTTCGGCCAAGCGAAATTAAGAAAATCAGTGTGACCTTTTCTGATTTGGCGACATCTCAGCCCATAACAGATTTTTACGCAAAACCACAACACCTACGCAGGGCAAATGTTTTATCTTCACTTGATGCATTAAATAGAAAATGGGGACGAGATACCGTGACTATCGGCTTTCTTCCGCCTGATCGTATCGAAACTAAAATCGCCTTCGCACGTATCCCAGAACAAGAGGAATTTTGGGAGTGAAAATATGCGAATAACATGCTATTGAATGCTTGGCGCTATGGTTGCAAGGTAGCCGAAATATGGTGGGGTAACTCTTGGGGTAACAGAAAAATATGGCTTGTTAAAATTCCATATTTTTAGCCACTTTTCGAGGCTATTCGAGACCGATCAGCCCACCAGTCTTTTGAAGGGGGTGCGAATGATTACGTGCTTTATCCGCTATCGCGTTGATCGCAAGAAGATTTCCCAGTTTGAAGAATATGCAAAGCAGTGGATTGCTTTAGTTAAAAAGTTTGGCGGACAGCATCATGGTTATTTCTTGCCCGCTGAAGGCAAAAGCGATGAGGCCATTTGTTTATTTTCTTTTGAATCGCTTAGCCATTATGAAATATATCGAATTCAATCAGCGACAGATCCAGAGGCGCAGGCCGTCGTCAAACTTGGCGAAGATAATGGGATTTTGTTGGAATGGGATAGAACATTTTATCGTCCCGTGTTTAGCTAATGACAATACGACCCGTTCAGGATGAAGATTACGATGTAATCGCGCAATTGCGCCATAATACTATTTTGAATGTAAATTCGAAAGATTATCCAGATCATATTATTCAAGCCTGGGTAGATAAATTTGATATGGCAAAATTTAAAGCAGAGCAATGCAAACGCTGGGTGATGATAGGCGACAATGATATTATCGGCTTTTGTTCTCATGAATTAAGTGGCGAGTTAACCAGGGTATACATTCATCAAGATCACCTTAGAAGAGGAATTGGTTCGCAGTTGATTGCCATTGCTGAAGCTTCGATGAAAGATTTGGGGCTTCGAAAAGCATTTCTTGAATCAACTATTACGGCTAGAGCTTTTTATGAAAACCATGGCTATCAAGTCACTGAACAAGCCATCCATCCATCAGATGGCGCCATAATTTATAAGATGATCAAAGCGCTTTAACCAACGCCGCCCGCCGCCCCTCTTTTTTATTAAAAAACATTGATTAGAATAATCCCCATTGATTTATTAACATATTGTTTACCATAGTGTGTAAAATTGGGGTGTTATGCGTATCGACAATTCTTCCGCGCGGCTGAAGGAGATTATTGCCTTGCAATCGGCTTTGGTGTCGCTGCAATTTGATTTGGCTGGGTTTATGAATGAGGTTGTCGGGCGGCTGCAAAGCCTGACTTCCGCCACGGGCGCGATTGTGGAGTTGGCGGAGGGGGATGAGAATTACTATGCCGCCGTGGGCGGGGCGGCGGCGCCGTTTTTGGGGTTTCGCGTGAAACATGCAGGCAGTTTGGCTGGGCTGTGTGTTGAAACGGGTGAGATGTTGTATTGCCGCGATGTGAACCACGATCCTCGCGTGAATATTGAGGCTTGCCGCAAGGTGGGCGTGGCTTCGATGATTGTGGTGCCGCTGATCCGGCTGGGTGAAACGGTTGGCGTGTTGAAAGTGATGTCGGGTGCGGCCAATGCCTTTGACGAGACGGATATCGAAACGCTGCAATTGACGGCGGGGTTATTGGGCGCTGCGCTGGGTCAGCAGATCGAAATAGAGCGGCGCAGTGCGCGCGAAGTGCAATTGCATCATATGGCCCAGACCGACAGCCTGACCGGTTTGCCGAACCGAAACTTGTTTGACGACCGCCTGGCGCAGGCGCTTTTGCGTTTGGATCGCAACAAACAATTCATGGCGCTGATGTATATCGATATCGATTATTTCAAGCAAATTAATGATACGCACGGGCATTTGGTCGGCGATGCGCTGCTCCAGGAATTCACGCTGCGCGCGAAGGCAATTTTGCGACCATCGGATACGCTGGCGCGGTTGGGTGGGGATGAATTTGCGCTAATCGCGGAAAATTTGGCGAATATCGATGCGGCGAAATTTATCGCTGCGAAGCTCACCACTGTCGTGCGCGATGAATTTGAAATCGAAGGACAAAAATTGAACGTTAGCTTGAGTATCGGCGTCGCAGTGACCACCAATACGAAAATGGAACCTAAAGTTTTAATCAATCAGGCCGATGCGGCGCTCTATGAAGTCAAAAAATCCGGGCGGAATGGTTATCGCCTCGCGGCGGCTTAGGACAGCTCGACATCGGTGCTGGCCATGATACGGCTGATGCGCGGCAAGATATTTTGAATGGCAAAGTCATGCCATTCGGCTTTCATGCTCGCGCAAATATCCTCGGCCAGCACAATCGCATAGCCGCGTTCATAAGCATCACGTGCGGTGGATTCCACGCCCATGTTGGTCGCAACGCCGCCCAGGACAATGGTTTTCACGCCGCGGCGGCGTAATTGCAGATCCAGTTCCGTGCCGTAAAAGGCGCCCCATTGGCGTTTTTTGATGATGATGTCGGTGGGCTGGCGCAGGCCATCCGCGAATTCGGCAAACTCGGCCAGTTTATCCGCAGGCATGCGCGGGTTGGGTTGGTCGGTGGGTTGCGATAAGGCATCGCCGTAATCCTCAGACCAAGTCACGTGAACGAGGACCACCGGCGCACCTGCCGCGCGGAATTTGTCTGCTAGAGTTTTGGACGTCGCCACGACTTCGGCCGTGCTGCGCGGCGCGGTGTCGCGCGACAGAATGCCTTTTTGCAGGTCAATGAGGACAAGAGCGGTACTTTGCGGGTCGAGCTTCATACCACCGATTTAGAATTTAAATTGCAAAAGTCCAATGGGGTTTGGTATAAGGGCTCAGCCTAACAGCGCCGGTCGCAGCCTACCCGGAGAAAACAAGGATATGAAACAGACAATCGTGATTTGTTCTGGCGGATTGGATTCCGTTACGCTCGCGCATCAGGTCGCGGCGGCGGGCGCGCTTGCCGGATTAGTGTCGTTTAATTACGGCCAACGTCATGCCAAGGAATTGGATTTCGCCGCGCTCGCGGCGGTGCGGTTGGGCGTTCCGCATAGCGTGATTGATATTTCGAACATTGGCGCGGAATTATCCGGTTCTGCCCTGACGGATGATATTGCGGTGCCCGACGGGCATTACGCGGAAGCGAGCATGAAAATCACCGTCGTGCCGAACCGGAATGCGATTATGCTCAGCATCGCTTTCGGGGTGGCGGCGGCGCGCAGGGCGGATGCAGTGGCGGCGGCATTTCATGGCGGGGATCATTTTATTTATCCGGATTGCAGGTCGGGATTTGTGGAGAAGTTTGCAGACATGCAAAATGCCGCATTGGAAGGCATGAATGATATCACGTTACATACGCCGTTTTTGAATTCGACTAAGGCAGATATTGTCGCGGTGGGCGCGCGGCTCGGCGTGCCATTCGCCGAAACCTGGTCTTGTTATAAAGGCGGCGAGATTCACTGCGGCCGCTGCGGTACCTGTGTGGAACGGCGCGAGGCCTTTGATATCGCGGGTGTTGGTGATCCTACCGAATACATTGATAATCATTTCTGGCGTGAGACAATTGAACAAAAAAGGATTGCCTAATGTACCGCATCGCGAAAAAATTCACCTTCTCCGCTTCGCACCAGATTAAGGGCTTGCCGGAGACGCATAAGTGTTCGCGCCTCCATGGGCATAATTATAGTGTCGAAGTGATTTTGGAGAGTGAGACATTAAACGGCGTGGGTTTTATCCGCGATTATGCCGAACTGGATGCATTGCAGGATTATATCAAACTGAAATTCGATCACCGGCATTTGAATGATGTGCTGGGTGATGATTTCACGACGGCGGAGCATTTGGCGCGGCATTTTTTTGAGTGGTGCAAAGGTGCTTGGCCGGAGGTCGCCGCGGTGCGGGTGAGTGAAAATATCAATACTTGGGCGGAATACAAAGCTTGATGGAAACCATCCGCATCAGCGAAATTTTCGGCCCGACGATCCAGGGCGAGGGCGCGCTGATCGGCCAGCCGACGGTATTTGTGCGCACGGGCGGTTGTGATTACCGCTGTTCTTGGTGCGATACCCTGCACGCGGTCGACAGCAAATTCCGCGACGATTGGCGCCCGATGACGGCGGCGGATATTTTCGCGCGCGTGCGGGAACTATCGGGTGGGCGGCCGATCATGGTTTCATTGTCTGGCGGCAATCCGGCGATACAGCCGCTCGGCGAATTGATCGCGCTGGGAAAATCGCGCGGTTATCAGTTTGCGTTAGAGACGCAGGGTTCGATTGCGCAGGATTGGTTTGCGGAACTGGATGTTTTGACTTTATCGCCCAAGCCGCCGTCGAGCGGGATGACAACGGATTTTCAAAAACTGGATGAATGCGTAGCGGCCGCAAAAAATTCCCTTCTCCCTGCAGGGAGAAGGTGCCCCGAAGGGGCGGATGAGGGGGAAGCGAAGAAGGAGAACGGTGTTGACCACGGCCTCCCCCTCACCCAGCAAAGTCTAGGCTCACTTCGCTACGCTGCGTTCACTAAGACTTTGCAACCCTCTCCCTGCAGGGAGAGGGGAAGTGTTTTTGTCGTATTAAAATTCGTTGTTTTTGATGCTGCCGATTATGATTATGCGAAAACCACCGCCGCACGTTATCCGCATGTGCCGGTCTATCTACAGCCCGGTAATCACGCCGTGAATGGTGAGGCGGATACGGCTGGCATCATGGCGCGCATGCATTGGTTGGTGGATAAAACTATCGCTGATGGTTGGTTCACCGCAACGGTCTTGCCGCAATTGCATGTTTTGTTATGGGGAAATAAACGAGGAGTTTGACATGAGCATTTACGAAAATCTAATCCAACTCGGCGCGAAAACGCCGCTGCCGCAGAAGCCTGAAGAGGCCGTGTTAGAGCGCGTGCCGAATCCGCAAGCGGATGTGAAATATTGTGTGCGGTTCACCGCGCCGGAATTTACCTCGCTCTGTCCCATCACCGGCGCGCCGGATTTTGCGAGCTTGATGATTGATTACGTGCCAGGTGAATTTTTGGTGGAAAGTAAATCGTTGAAACTTTTCCTCGGTGCCTTTCGTAATCACGGCGCCTTTCATGAAGATTGCACGGTCGCCATTGCGCGGCGTATCATTGCTGAGATTAAACCCATCTGGCTGCGCATCGGTGGGTATTGGTATCCGCGCGGCGGGATTCCGATTGATGTGTTTTATCAAACCGGTGCGCCGCCGGACGGCGTTTGGATTCCAGAACAAGGCGTGCAGCCTTACCGCGGGCGCGGATAGCAGATTTTTCTTGACTTTTATGCCGCCGCCGTGGTTCATGATGGCTGAGTTTGGACACAAACCCAATGGCTGATTGAAATAGATCGGCCGCGGCGCTCCGGCGCCTTCAGATTTCCTCCTTTGCATTCCACGGGCATTCCTTTGGGCTTGCAGCCAGCGATGTGAATTCTGGCACAAGTCTTTGTCCGTTGCTCGACACCTGTTCGCATGATGCGTAACGGGTGGATGAAACGTTGACCGCGATTGCTGATCGCATAGGAAGAAAAAATGAACTTT
>Ga0206808_1031_pt1 | contig 45928 bp, 27 predicted proteins | sample Alteio_BWOrgCont_58_FD_152899 | JGI IMG/M metagenome (GOLD analysis project Ga0206808, IMG submission 152899) | Enriched cells from forest soil in Barre Woods Harvard Forest LTER site, Petersham, Massachusetts, United States -... | ecosystem: Environmental > Terrestrial > Soil > Temperate forest >...
GTCGTTAACCCAGGAGCTGCACTGGTGTGACTGCTGAAAGCCGCGGATGGTATGCTCGAAATATTGGTATTTCCAGCCATCGCCGTTTTTACCGGTTTGAGGCGTCCAGGTATTCATTCCAAATGGCAGCGCCGTTGCCGGGTAGGTGTTACCATAAGAAAATTCGAACTTTGAATTGGTGCCTTGCCGGGTGTTTACATACTTTACCAGGTCGGACTGCGCCGACAGGGAATTAGCAAGCAGGATAAAAAAGCTGAAAATAAAGAACCTTGAACTCATATAACGTTTTTAATCGGTTTGTGGCTGCAGACCAGCACTATCCTATTTTACAAAAAAGGAGGTAATCACACCTCCTTCTCAATCAACTAACCAAAAGTTTTTTAGGAAAACAATCCAACAAATCAAATTTCTGTGCAATGATCAACCGATTGCTAAATTGTTTTAGCAAAAATATAATTTAAGTTTTAAATATCAAATTTTTTGTTAAAACTATTCGAATTTAACCCTGATAAAACGCGGGCGGTATAAGTTGGGGTATGCTTTCAGATCCTTTATGAATTCGGTGGAGTTGATGTTATAGCTGATGATCAACTCACCGGGCTTTGAAAGCGCGGGATGTGCCTTTGCATTGTAAACCAAAAAGGTGCTTTTCAACAAATCAGGCTTGCAGTCCCATAATTTTATCACAGGCCCGAATGGTCCGTAAGGCGTGGCGCCTATTCGCATACCCACGGTAGTACTCATTCCGTCAAGCTGAAAAACCAGAGCGTACCGGCCATCGGGCAAGGCTGTCAGGCTCAATTCGTTGGAAACATCGCGCGTTAGGTCAGCTAGTTTCGAAATATCGCGCGTCCAATCCGTTCCATCCCAGTAGGTCCATCTATCAAAATGTTCAAAGTCTATGGGCAGTACCCTCGCCACCATCAGTCGTTTGGCCATGCCGCGTACACCATAAATATAAATGAAGTCATCGGGGTTAGGCGCACCGGCTGCTTTCGTATTTACATAGATGCCCGCGCCAAACGAACCGCTTTCACCGGCTTGGTCCGACAAGTAGAACGGAGTATCCATCTGCTGCTGATCCGGATAAGGCGGCTTGCTTCCTGCCGGTATTTTTATCACGGTGTTCCCAACTTCTCTAAAACCAAAGGGTCCGTCGCTTATGTTGCGCACACGATAGCCAAAAATGTAGATATTGTCACCGAGCTCCTGGTCAACAAAGCCGTCACCCAGCCAAAAATAATCGCCTTTTTGTGTTTGCTGCGTTTTAGGGACAAAAACCGACTCCGCCTCTCCTGCAGTATCCCGGTCCCAGTAAAAATGCATATGGTCTGTTGCCGGCTCACCTCCTTTTAGAAGCGCTACGGTATTATGTATCATTTTATAACCCGGCGCCAGCGTGTTATCCCGGATAGCGCCGATCATGCTGTCGCTGAAAATGAAAAGGACCTTGCCGCCTTTCTTTTCGGGCCGCCCGCGTACACCATCCAGTCGCATGGTATAAATGCCGTCGCCGCCAAACCACCCGGAGTCGCGTTTGAGCATGGCCGACCATTCGGGCGCCTCTTCCACCGTAAATTTCAGGTTGGTGAGATCGGTTTGTTGTTTGGTGTTTGTGGTTTGCCCACTAACCGCAGTCAAGGACAACAACAATGGCCAAACAAAAATAAATATCCTTAAAGTTTTCATTAATCGGGCTTATCTACAGGAGGACAACAAAATCAAAGTTAGGTATTTTTAGAAAAATCCATGTGGTTTCTCAATTTGGCATGGCGATAAATAAGAAATCCTATTCCTGTTAGTCCGCCCAGTACCATGCCTGCCCCTATCATTTCGGCCTGGGTAAGGTTGAGTCCTAATACGTCGTATCGAGGGTTAACCCTTATGGTCTCGATCAGTATCCGTTCGCTGCCGTTTAAGATCAGGAATAAATAAAACATTAACCCGGGGATAAAGATCTTTTTGCGGAGCATCCACATCAAACCAAACAAACCGATGCAAATGACCGCTTCGTAGAACGAGGTGGGGTATACGCCCTGGCGTAATTGTTCGCAATAAAGACCAACACAGCCGGGAATCTGCACGCCGGCGTCGATCGCGTTATGGGGAAATTTGAACGACCACATCCAATCCGGCAGCCAGGTTAACCAGCCCGGCTTTGGGTTTAGGTTAACAATACCCCAATCGCCGTCGCCTGCTAAATGACAGCCTATGCGACCAATACCATAGGCCAGCATCATACCTGGCGAACCAATATCAGCCAGGTGCGCCAATTTCATCCCCTTTTTATGGCAGATGTATAAATAGGTGAGCGAACCAAAAATCAATCCGCCATAGTAAGTGAACCCATTGGTTGAAAACAGCGTATCGACCGGGTGATGTAAAAATAGTCCGAAATTCTCGGCGGTATCAAAAAGTTTGGCGCCGATAACCCCAAAAAAACCTAAGGCAAAGACCAGGTATCCCATCAGCTGATAGGGATGCACGGTTCTTTCAACTATTTTCGGCTTTGGTAATTGCTGTTTTTTGCGGTCGATATAAATCCAAAAGGCAAATGCGACACCCAATAATAGGCCGGCCCATAGGTTACCCCGGGTTGAGAATAAAAAGCGAACAGGGTCATTTGTAAACGCCCGGTGATTTATGACCGCGCCAGAAATCTTAAAGCCTAAGACAAACCCAAGCAACCCGTTGACCAGTAATTCCAAAAACGAGGCCGGAAAGCCGACTTCTTCCTTTTCCTTATACGCGGTAATCAGGCCGTCGGCTTCTTTACGTTTAAACTCCGATACAAATACAAAATAGGTTACAAAAAAAGACAGCGCGACAAAAAAACCAAAGGTTTGAATGGGTATAACAAGGTGGACGCGAAAAACATACTGAACCAGGTCGCCTATGGTGGGGAACATGTGTCGAATTTATGCAAAAAGCTGTTCAAACTATCAAATTGCGTGCAATCCCATAATTTGAACAGCCTCGCATGGCTATTTTTTGTGAAAAAATCTTACTATTGAACTCAAATGAACGGGGTGTTTATAAGCCTAACTGCAGGCCTAAGTTAATAACGCGCTCGTTGATATACGCATCGCCCGCGGTATTCGTTTGTATTTCCGGATCCTGCTGATATCGTTTATAATTATCCCAGGTGAACAAGTTATATGCACTTAGATACAACCTTGCATTATTAAGGTGGAAGGGAAGCTTTTTGCTGGGAAACTGGTACCCAATATCCAACGTTTTTAACCGGACATAATAAGCGTTTAATAACCAATAATCCGACGGATAATAGGTTGGACTGTTAACGGAAGACGGGTTGGTTGTCAGCCTTGGGAAATCTGCAGTTGCCGCGTTTGCCGGTGTCCAGGCAGTCAGGTCAATCGGTTGGAATTGGCTTTGGAATGGTTCGATAGCTGTACCGGTCAGGATGAAACTATAGTTAAACGCTCCCTGGAACAATATGCTTGCGCTAAAACCCTTATAGCCTACGGTAAAAGTCATACCGAGCGTGGTGTTTGGCAAATTTGGATGCCCGATAGCTTCCTGGTCAAAGACATTGATATATCCGTCGCCATTCAAATCCTGGTAGCGCAGATCACCGGCCTGAATTACTTCGCCGTTCTGCGGCACCGCTATTTTATCGCCAAGGTTGCTGCCGCCATGTGCTCCTTCCCAGGAGTCAATTTCGATTACATCGGCCTGGGTGTAATAACCGATAAAATGATAGCCAAAGGGCTGATTGATCGGCTGCCCGGTGCGCGCAAGCCACGGGTACGCCGGTTCTGCCTCGCTTTCAAACAAAATTTTGTTTTTAGCATATGAAAATACAAAGTTAACCCCATACTGCAGGTCCTTTACATTGTTGTGGTACCCGATCGAGCCGTCGAACCCATTGTTTTGTGTGCGGCCAACGTTGACGGCCGGCAGTCCCACACCTAAAATGAGCGGTATATTTCCCGGTGTAATGAGCTGGTCATAGCGTATGTTGTGAAAAACGTCGGCGGTAAACGATAGATGGTCTTTAAACATATTAACGTCCAACCCTAAATCGAGTTCTTTTTGCTGTTCCCAACCCACACTATTGTTGGCAAGGGCGCCTTCATAGTATTGATTGTAATAATTGGGATTTGTGCCGAAATTATATTGATTCGTATTCTGGATATAGGTTTGTGTATAGATATACTCGTTTCCCGGAGCCACATCCGACCCCACAATTCCATAGGAACCGCGTATCTTAAGGAGGGTAAAAAGGGAAGTAAGTTTTTTGAAATATTCTTCCCTGCTTATGTTATACCCTGCGCTCACCGCGGGGAACCAACCGAACTGGTGCCCGGGTGCAAAGCGTTCGGAACCATTATAAGCGGTATTGACATCAAATAAATATTTTCCATCATAGTCATAACCACCCCTTAATGACACGCCCAGGTATTTCTCAGGAACACCCACCTGCGTCGAAGGAAGGGGTATCGAGGTGGTGGTATTCGCATCAGTAGTAGCCGACTGCTGATTGTATAGGAGCAGTCCGGTCACGTGATTCTTCCCGCCAAATGTTCTGTCGTAATTGGCGAATGCCTGGAGTTGTATGTTAGTGGTATAGAGGTTAACGTTCCCTGCATAAAATATCGGCGGAAACACGTAAGCGCCTGCTGGATTTAAGTTCTCCGTATTTGTAGCTTCATCGTAGTGATAGGACGGTATCGGACCATAATTACCGGTAGACCGGGTATAAGCCTCGGTGCTGGAGTAAGCCGCGCGACCGGTAAGGGACAAACCAGGGGTGAGGGCGTCAAGATCTTGTTTAGCATTGAACAAAATGTTATAATCGGTTCGTTCTTGATTTTGGTACCCGCCGGTTGCCAGCCTTGCATTCAGGGTGGGCTCGTGGCTGGGATTAAATTGTGAAAATGCATAGGCATAGCTGCCGTTCGGATTCAAAAACGGGGCCGTAAAAGGTGTTTCGACCGCAAAATTATACACATCCCCCAGGGTACTTGCAGCCGTCTCATTCGGCGAATTTGTATCCGAAAAACGGGTTGTTACATCCAACCGCAGGTCCAGCGTTTTATTGGCCTTCAAATCAAGGTTCGACCTGAAATCGTACCGGTGGAAATAATAATTGTTGTTAATATCAGCCACCGGGTCGTTGAAATTCTTTACAAGACCATTTTGGTCCAATATACCCCCCGAGATAAAATATTTTAACTGATCAGTCCCTCCGGAAATATCCAGGTTAGAATTAGCCTGCTCGGAATATTTATTAAAGACCGCGTTATACCAGTTTACGTTAGGATGCCCGTAGGGATCAGAGCCGTTTTGAAATAACGTCAAATCGTTTTGGGTAAATGGCAACGCCAATCCATCATTTGCATAAGCCTCGTTGATCAGTTGGGCCGACTGGTAGGAGTCGAGGAATTTGGGTACAATCGTAGGGGCTTGCAATCCGACTTCATTACGGAAATTAACCTGCGGCCGCCCGGTTTTGCCACGGCGCGTAGTAACCACCAAAACACCGTTGGCTCCCTTTATACCGTAAATTGCAGTGGAGGAGGCATCCTTTAATATGGTTATACTTTCAATTTCATTTACGTTTATTTGCTGCAGCTGGTCATAGGAGTATTCTATATCATCTACAATAATGAGCGGTTGATTGCCGTTTGGGTTCAACGAGCTCACGCCACGTATAAAAAAGTCCGATGCGTCCTTTCCCGGTTGCCCTGATGTTTGCTGCGAAAAAAATCCGGGCACCCGTCCAGTCAACGCATTTTGCACGTCGGCAGTAGGCACCGTACGAATGTCCTCAGCATTTATAGAACTCACGGCACCAGTGTTGGTAACACGTTTGGTTTTGCCAAAACCAACAACGATCACTTCATTCAGGCCTTCGTTGTCCGTTTTTAACGTAATGTCAATATCCTCAGATTTGCCCGAAACATTCACTTCCAGCGTGGCATAGCCAATGAATTTTACTATCACTATATTTGAATTTCCTTTTAACGTAAGGGTGAACCGGCCCCTGGAATTGGTGACAACCCCGTTGCGTGGCATTCCTTTCTCTACGACTGAAGCTCCTGGTAAAACCCCTCCGTCATCCCTTACCACCCCCGATACAACTTTATTTTGAGCATATAGTAATGCCGGAAGTGTGCTTAAGATAACAAGAAAGAAAAGTATTAATTTTCTCATAACTGCTTATTTAATAGTTAAATGATTAAAATTTATTACCAACCCGGGTTTTGTTTCAGATTGGGATCCTTCAGTACTTCATCATATGGAATAGGATGGAAATATTGCTTTGTAATAAAAGCGGTATTTAAAACGGTGACCGGATTGAACGTCAGCGTGGTCCCTGTTAAATTGATTGATACACCTGTTCTGGGCTGATTCATTACTGTTTGTGCAATTTTCCATCGCTTAATATCGAAATACCTGTGTTCCTCGAAAGCAAATTCAATGCGCCATTCGTTCTGTATGAAAGCGCGCATTTCTACAGTTGTCATATTTTGCGGCACACCATAAGTATTGGATGCCCCGGGATCTATTCCTGCCCTTGCCCTTAAGGCGTATATTTGCGTATAGCAGTCCGATGGTGGTGAGGGCGCGGCTTCATTTTCAGCCTCGGCAAGCGTAAGCAGCACTTCGGCATACCTGATGATGATCCAGTCTTGCGAATGGTTACTATAGGTGGTGGTATTTTCAAATAGTCCCATGAACTTACGCATGTAAAAGCCGGTAACCGTTTGCTGGGTATTTATATCGGGTTTACTTTGGCCGCCCTCGTAAGTCTGCAGCGACGTATTCAACCAGGGATGGCCGTTATAAAGAATGGTATAAGTCAACCTTGGATCGCGTTTGGGGGTTGAGTTAATGGCATATGGGTCGTTAGGATCATAGCCTGAATTGGGATCGGTGATCGCCAGGCCATTTTGCATCGGAAAAGAATTGACGAGTTCCTGCGTGGGGCTGGTATTACCGACTGCGGATGCTTGCTGAAATCCTACTGGACCATTGTTGGTTTCAATGCTCTCCCCGTTCCCACCCGGCCGAATCATTATTCGTTCGGAATTTTCCTGCGTAAGAAAAATATCGGTAAAACTTGGGTCAAGCGCGTAAGTGCCAAGGTTTACCACAGCCCTGGCGGCATTGGCAGCAAGGGTCCATCGCGTAATATCGTAATTAGTGTAGCCGGTAAGCGGGTTGTTGGGATCGATATTACCGCCGTTAAACAATGGGCTGGCTGCATACAGAAGCACCCGCGCTTTTAAGGCCATAGCGGCGCCATTGGTAATCTCGTAATTGTTGTTAGGGTTTGTCGCCGGCCCGGCGATCAGGCTGTCCTGGATAGCGCTTAGCTCATTTACGATGTACGTTATACAGGATGCAAAGCTGCTTCGCGGCAGGGCGATATTATCGTTGATATTGTAAACGGTATTCCCCAAAAGCGGTACGCCTCCGTATCGCTTTACCAGCTCAAAATAAAAGTACGCCCTTAAAAAGCGCGCTTCGCTCTGCCAAACCCAGCGTGTTCCTACTCCGTTGACCGGGGTTCCTTTTACAGGAACCACCCCAATGTTATTTATAAACTCGTTTGCAGAACGGATGCCAGCCCAATAGGAATTGGGAATGCCGCCAGGGTTAGTGCCCTCCCAAACGTCTTCGCCCAATGGGAAGGACTGAGAGCTTACTGCATTCGTGGACATCAAGGTCACCTGCACACTGCCGGATTGTGACGAAACCGCATCGTCGGAAGCCGCATCAAGAAAATCCCCGCCAACGCGGTTCTGACCATTGAATACGATAGCATAGATCCCGTAAAGATAGGATTGGGCGTTTGTGCCGGCTGAATCACGCGGATCGAATACATAGTTGATCGTTGTCAGGTTTACCGGGAACTGTTCATATTTTTTACATCCATAAATAACACTTAACAGTGTTATCCCTACCAGTAGCTTATTTAAATGATTTTTCATGTGTTTTCGTATTTTTTAATCACCCATTAAAGTTTAACCGTAACACCACCGTTAAATACTCTTTGCACCGGGTACGCGCCCATATTAGTTTCCTCCGGATCGATACCCTTAAATCCGGCAAGTGTCGCCAGGTTTTCGCCATTTACGAACACCCTTAACCCGGCAAGCCGCAGCCGCTGGGTTACGCTATAGGGAAAAGTATAACCGATCTCGGCATTTTTGATACGCATATAATCGCCGGATTTTACAAAAAAGGAGGACATTAAGCCGTTGTTGACATAGGACGAAACCGCCAACCGGGGTAAAGTGGCAGTGGCTGCTGTTTCCGGGGTCCAGCGGCCTGTGGAACTAACGTAGGACTGCTGATTAATTGTGGAATAGTCAAGGCCGAAATCATCGACAATATTATTACCCCCGGTATATATCTGCCGGTTAGTTACCCCCTGGAATATAACAGAAAAACTAAATCCCTTGTAGTTAAACCCTGCGGTAAGCCCGTAAAAGATCAGCGGCTTGGTACCACCAATGGCTGTTTCATCAAACTGGTTGATCACACCATCGCCATTAAGGTCCTTATACCTGATATCACCAGCCTCTGGTGTGTATCCGGCAATATGGGGAGCAGTCGCTGCTTCGGCCGCAGTTTCATATAGACCGTCAGCGACATACCCGTAAATTACGCCGGACACAGGCAAGCCGGTGAGGCGGTTCCAGGGATAAGCCGGTGTCAACTCATCTGAATACAAATCTTTTGACTCCTGGATGTTCCCGTTAGCGGTGGCAAAATAATTGAAATTGCCCACATGGTTTTTATAAGTCAGGCTGAGTTCCGCACCCTGGTAAAGGTTGATATCAATATTCTCCAGCGGGTATGGGGTGCCAAGCAAGGCAATGGTATTACCACGGTAGCCAAGAACGTTGAAATAACGATCATGATAATAATCCGCGGTAATTTGGAAATGATCCTTAAATAAAGAAATGTCTGTTCCGAAGTCTATTTTATCAGCACTTTCCCAGGTGATATATGGATTTGCAAGCGGGCTATCGTAAAAATAGTAATTGGCGTTATAGCCAGTACCGCTAAGGTACACCTTACCGGCGGCGGCTGCATCGTTGGCGTAGGTCTGCTCATACGCGTAGTATAAGGAAGCCTCGTCGCCGACGTTGCCATTTGCGGTCCTTGCATAGGTACCACGCCATTTCCAGGAATCGATCCAGCTAAAATTGTCTTTAATAAAGCTTTCTTTACCCATTTGCCAGCCAAGACCCCCTGCATAAAAGGTACCGAACTGGTGTCCGGGGGGATAACGGTTGTCGCCGCTGCGGTTAACAGCTGCTTCGGCAAAATATTTACCATCGTAATTGTAGGTTCCCTTTAACGCTAAGTCTGAAACATCTTCGGGGAGGTCGTAATTCGTAACCAACGCTTTGCTGTCAAAAAGCGCCATAACGCCCACATCACTTTTGCCGAATTGGCGGTTGTAATTTAAAGTGGCCTGGCCGAATGATTGACGCGAGGTATACACGGTATTGAAGACATTGCTCTGCGCAATGATTGAACCGTATTGTGAATAGGAGCTATCCGGCTCAAGAATGAACGACGGATTTTGCAGGCTTCGGTTCAGGTTGGTGATCGACTGGTAACTTAAGTTTCCTTTTATTTTCGCGGTAAGGCCTTTCAATAAACTGTTTAGGTTGTAAGTCAGATCCAGATTGGCCAGGATATCGTCAGTAAGGTTTTGAATGTAACCGGAATATTCTGTCTCAGATAGCAGGTTGTTACTATAAGGGCCTGTATTGCCGCCTATGATTGAGCCGCCGAAGGACCCATTGGGGTTATAAACCGGGTATGCATTATTCGGCGTGGTAAAAAGCGAGCTTAATACGCTGGGATAGCCGCCCCCGTTATTTCCGCCCGGTTCGGTGGTGGTTTGCACCCTGCCGAACAACTGCAGGTCGACGTTGAGGTTTTTAGTGACCTGCACCGCAACATCTGAATTGACAATGTACCGGCTCAGGTCGTTATTGGTATTGTAAGGTACGCTGCTTGCGGTATTAAAAATGCCTGACTGATCAAAATAACCGAGGGAAACGGAGTAGGTTGCATATTTACTCCCGCCGTTAACATTCAATTTGTACTGGGTCATCGGCGCATCATTGTTCAGTATCGTTTTAAACCAATTAACATCCGGATGCCCTGTAGGGTCGGTATGGTTCAGGTATGCGTTGAAATCCGCCCCGGAATACGCTGGATTTTTACTGTCGCTTGTCAACGTTTCGTTGATCAGGTAAGCATACTGGTAGGCAGGCAATGGCGTTGGCAAACTCAAAGATTGTTGTATCCCTGTTTCTGCTGTGAATGTGATGCGGGGCTTGCCTGCTTCGCCGCGTTTTGTCGTTACCAGGATGACAGGCCTTGAACTGTTGATACCCAATAGAATAGTTGATAAGCCGTCTTTTAAAACCGAGATGGATTCTATCGACTCTGGGTCGATAGAAGAAATTTCGCGTTGAACACCGTCAATAATGGTAATGGGCGTTTGTCCTCTCACGGTGACATTTATTTCCGAATTATCAGAGCTCAGCTGGTTGTTTGAAGTTGTGTTGACCAGGTTTTGGCCGATAATAGAAGGTGATGAGAGTGCGTTGACAGCAAACGAAGTGAAACCACTCGTCTGCTGGGTGTACACACCTGCCAATTGCCCGGGAAACGCATAAACATATAAAGAGGCCGGCGTGGATGTTAACTGGTTGGTATATACGGTGGAAATAGAGCCTAATTCACTTTCATTTGACTGTCTCCCATAAAGCACATCAATATTTTCAGGGTTTCTCAGGAACGTGTCGTCCAGCTTAATGGTAAGCTTTTCGTTGCCTTTCAGGGTGACTTCCCGCACTTGGTGGTCAGGATAGCTGAACACCAGCGTGACGCCGGGACCTGCATTTATTTCAAACTTCCCGTCGATATTCGAGGTTGTAGTATCGGCCTTACCCTTTATCTGTATCTTCACGCCTTTAAGGGGCTGACTGTATTCATCCAAAACGATACCGCTGGCCCAGCCGGGATGAAGGGAAACTTTAACGGCGGTATCCTGCTGGATGGCAGCGAAACTCGTGTTAATCGCCAATAACATCAGCGCAGTGATTCCTGTTAAGTATTTCATTGAGTAGCAATTAAGCATAGAATCAGATTTAAATAGTTAATTTATTGAACACAACTTGGGCCATCATACCCCATATTTTATTATATAAAGGCTGCTATAATGATTTGTAAAATGCTGAATATAAACATTTTACATTTTTAAGGCCATCATTTTATGTACATTTAAATGTGTAAGTAAACGGAGCCGTTCCGCCTCCGTATCCCACCTGGGTAGTACCGGTTACGTCCGTGATAAAATACGTCATACTCACGATCGATTGGCCGGAGGTTAATCCAAAAAACTTAGTCGGCCAAAAAGTGAGCTGGTAAATTCCGCTGGTTGCCGTAGTTTGCGTAAGCATTGTGGTGGCAGATGGTTTGCAAACAGTAACCTTAGAACCATCATTCAGCGTGGCAGTCGCACACAAATAAACAGCACTGGCGCCCGCGAGTGCCGTAGGGGTAACGTTATTGTTATAAGTTAGGGTAACGATATCATTGTCAAGCGATTTCGGCGGATTAACAGTGGTGAGTTGCGGATTACAAAAGTCAACCAGGTCGCCGTTGCCGCCAGTTAACTGGAAACAGGGCGTGATCAGCTCATTATAGTATTCGCTTGTCGGGCTGGAATCGTTGTCGAATCCGTCATAAGTAAAACCGTTTTGATCATTCGCTACCACGTAAGCAAGTTTAACCAACGTTGGGCTGCCATCTGCTCCGATATTGTTAAATGTTATATTTACCGTACCGGTTATTTGATCGCCGTTGTTATAATTAATTGGCACGTCGGATTCATAAGCTGTCCATTGTACATCGGCAATCAAATTACCGGCCAGCCCAAAGAAATTCATCATATACGTCGTCCAGTTTACGCCGTTGCTATTTGGCGCAATAACGGTTGAAGGAATCAGAACCATATTCCCATTGCCCTTGCTGCTGGCGTAGGTTATCTTGGCATTTTGTGCCATGTTCCAGCCAACCGGCGTTAACATGCCGAACACAAAATGCGCTGTACCGCTGCTGTTGCAGGAGTTAACAACATTCACAGTGATATTTACGTTCGACCCGACTACTGCTGTCGCCGGCTGATCTACGCTGGCGATTTTGAGGTAGCAGCAACTCAGTACGATGCACAATACGATCAGCGTGCAAAGCCTCCATAAATTCTTTCCTTTTATATGTAAACGTACTTTCATATATATTTCGGTTTTTAGCTAAATCAGTTACTTCTTGTCAATGTAAAAACATAGGTATTTTGCGGGCATCCCGGACTAAACGTCATTATAATTTGCCGGGAGCCATCGATGATTGGATAATTAAACGCGGTAGGAACCGGCTGGCCACCCGTAGCAGTAAACGTTATGCTAAACGGATACTTGGGATTGTCCAACGAATATTTACCATTTACCAATTCAATAAATGGAACTGGATTGTTCAATGTATAGGTGCCCGCAGATCCATTAAACGTGATACTGAATTGGCTTAAATCAAACAATGGAATAAGGTTTGTCCCATTCCTGGTTGCGTATAAAATTTTCCATGTACCCGTCAGATCCTTGTTGGACTCGGGTACAGGCGCTACCTGTTCAATCTTACACGACGTCCACATCAATGCCAGCAGCATGATAATAAGGAAGGGGCGCTTTTTTCCTATAAAATGGTAATCCATGGGTTTTTTCCAGTTTAAGTGATCTTGCATATTCATTAATACCCGGGGTTTTGAACAAGGCTGGCAGATTTTCCGGTCTCGCTTAAGGGGAAGGGCCATAGGTACATTGCCGCCCTGAAATTATGTTTGGTAAGATTAAATTTGTTATAGGCTACAGCAGCTCCATTTCTGTCGACTTCCATTCCCTGTGCCTGGATGTTGTCGGTTACAGGCGCTATTTTCCAGCGTCGCACGTCGAAAAACCTGTTTCCCTCAAAAGCCAGTTCTATTCTGCGTTCGTTTTGGATATAGGTGCGCATCTGCGCCTGTGAGAGCCCCGCCGGCAATGTGTAAGGGTTTAGCCCTGCCCGCTGCCGGATAGCTTGTATGGCGCTATACACGTTAGTGGTCGGCCCCTCATTTTCGTTAGCGGCCTCGGCATAGTCGAGCACTATCTCCGCGTAGCGCATCAATGGGATACAACGATTCGTTTTGTTAGTAAGCGAGTTCGCCGTAACAGAGGGATCCAGCATTTTGTTGTTGTAGTACCCCGTAACAGTTCCCTGGTGCACGGCATCAGGGTTTTGGTTGTTTCCATTGCCAAGATAGATATCAACCGGAGACTGCCCCACGACCTGTCCGCTCGAGTTACGGTTATTCAGAACAGTTTGATCATGAATGATGCTGTAATTCAGACGCGGATCCCGGTTATTGTAAGGATTGGTGGGATCATATCCTGACGTTGGGTCAGTGATCAGCTTACCATTACTCATCGGAAATGATTCAACAAAACCCTCGTAGGGAAAAGCCCCATCCGCACCAGTCCTTGAAGGTGGCAAAAACAAGTTTTCCAAATCATTGTTTGGTGGTCGCATCAGTGCGAATATGTATTCAGTATTGACCCTTTGCGGAAAAAGTCCCTGGAAACCATAACCGGCAATAGTGTCCTGATAACTATTAACGGTATTTAAAGAGTATGCACTCGATGTGATTACCGCCTGGGCGGCAGCTTCGGCCAGCCCCCAGCGGGTTGGATCGGCAGTGGGATAGCCTACGAGCGCGGCAGGGACCGGACCGCTCGAGCTTGGGCCGGCATCCGTTGGCAATGTGGTACCGTTAAACAACGGGCTTGCCGCGTAAAGCAGCATTCTGGCTTTTAAAGCCAGGCAGGCGCCGCCCGAAGCGCGCCCATAGTTAAGCCCACCTTGAGTTAGTGGCAGTATAGCTGCCATTGAATCACATTCGGAAGTTATGTAGGTAATACATTGGGCGTATGTACTGCGTACGACATTTATTGGGGTTGTATAAGTATATAGATTATTACCTACTAACGGCACTCCGCCGTAGGCCTCAACAAGTATACTGTAATACCATGCCCTGAGAAATCGCGCTTCAGCCACCACCTGCGCTTTATTGGAAGCCAGCATCTTGGTTAAATGGATGTTGGCCAATAATTGATTTACAGCCCTGATCTGGGTATAACACGTGTTGTAAGGGTCAACACTCACAGTTCCTGCATTAATAGTACCGGTGGCAAATCCGGATGCATCAGTGGCGTAGGGCTGTGAAGGCTCCGATTCGTCGCACGCCGCGTCGAGGCCGCCGACAGTAACGCCTAAGCCATTGGAAAAGCGCGACGCACTTACGGCAAAGCCGGCGCTCGCATAAATGTTAGCCAAAAATCCTTCTGTCCTTGAACTATCGGCAAATACCGATGCCTGCGTAAGGTTGGTTGTAGTAGTTTCAGACAGAAAACCCCCTTTTTTACACGATTGTGTAAACAACACTACAACTACCAGGCAAATAAGAACAAAATAATAAGCGTAATTTTTCTTCATATAAAGGCGTTTAACAATTAATTCTCTCCAATACTCCCGGCTGAAACGATCCGCTTGTTGTGTTATAAAATCGTTTTAGCAAGGCCTTAAAAAAACACAAAACTCTAACTAAACTGAACTTTTGTGGATGCCGTATAATTGGTTATATATTTAGAATCTTAAAATTCTGCAAGCTAAATTACACCATAAAAACGATTTAGCAAATTTATTTCAAAATATTTTTTTGAGACGAAAATTTTACAAAGCAGGTTGTTTCTCCCATCGGCATACCTTCGTGTTTTAAATACAATAACGGGAAATAGAATGTAAACATCTCATTAACAATAATTTAGCACACACGCGTATTTTTGTTGATTTATTTTTCCTTATTAAAAAACCGGCTAAAAAACAGCATCTGGTAGTTTATTGAATTACCCCAATAGTCCCAGGTATGCGAGCCGGGTCTTACCGTAAAATCATGCGGAATATTCCGGTCGAGCAGCTTCTGGTGCAATGCCTTGTTGGCTTCGAACAAAAAATCCGACGACCCGCAGTCAATGGTGAGTGCAATGCAATTGGGCTTTAGCAAATAAACCATGTTAATCACGCTATTTTCTTCCCACCGTTGCGGATATTCGCTGTATTTTCCAAGTACTTGTTCAATGCCAAAACTATCCGGGAAAGGCCTCAGGTCTACCCCACCGCTCATGCTGCCTGCGGCGCCGTAAAGATCCAAATGTTTAAACGCCAGGTACAGGGCGCCATGACCGCCCATGCTAAGGCCGGTTATCGCCCGGCCCGAACGGTCGGCAACAGTTGAATATTTCCCATCAATATAATGAACCAGTTCCTTCGAAATGTAGGTTTCATATTGCGAATCCTTGCTTACCGGGCTATCGAAATACCAGCTCGCAAAACCGCCATCGGGGCAAACAATTATCAAATTGTAGGTATCGGCTAACTTTTTGACAGTGGGCACCTTTGATACCCAGTCCGAATAACTCCCGCTAAACCCATGCAGCAAATACAAAACAGGGAATTTGGTGGACGTGGAATAATCATCCGGTCGTATGACAACCGCTTTGATGTCCCTGTTCATCGCCACGCTGTGCGTCAATATAGTATCTACAATAGACGCATTTGCCTGTATACAAAAGGCGACTATAACAATGAACCATAGCGTTGCAAGCTTTTTTGGAGTGATCATATCGGCAGTATTTACAGTATCAGTTTAGAGCTACAATGGTAATATGGTGACTTTCGGGTTTGTTAATGCTGTATATCTCATCCGTCAGCACGTTCTGTTCTTTTTGCCAGGCGTCTCTTACGCTTTTATAGCGGGCCCTGCTATAATTATCCTTGTTTCCATTTACAAAAACGTCTTTCAGCGCATATTTCTTCACCGAGTCCATCGCAGCATTGTTATCCTTATACAGCATGTTTTTGCCTTTCAGGAAATCGTATTCCATCCATACGTACATTCTTAGCCGGCGCTCAATATCCCAGCGTTCTTCGTTCAGTTCACGAATTTGGATGGCCTGCTGATATTGTGGTGTGCTCGTTATCTCGGCCATATTTACACCGGCGGAAAATTGCTGATCTGTCCAGGTGCCCATGCGCTCGCCATCAATCAACAGATCATACCGACCACTTTTCAGGCCCTGCACGGCCAAAACTTCCTGGTTAAATTCCTGCGTGAACGGAACTATACTTAGTGCTTCCGCCTGTTTTTTACGATTTCCCCAGCCACGCGGTATGGTATCAATGGGATAAGGCAATGAATTAGCCAGGTAGTTTAATCCTACAGAATCGTTAGTAACCGTTAAGCCGGAGATCCTGCAGTTTACGGCCTTTGTTACTTTGTTAGCAGATGCGTTGATGCCTATGGCGGCAACAGGTTTATTATCAAGTCCCTGCGCCTTCAAAAACAAATAAGCCATTATCAGGTGCCCGTCATTATCGGGATGTATGCGGTCATTGGGCGTAAGGCTATAGAGGGAATCTTTCACCTGCTCCCGCTTCTCAATCGCTAGCACGGGGTGAAAAAAATCAACCACGTCCCATCCGTTCTTCTTTGCTGCCGCTTCCTGGAAATCGATTATTTTGGCAAATGCAATACTTTTTTTAGGATAAAGATTTTTCGGATTGCTTTTAGTGGTCTCGTCATAAGGCGTGCCCAGGATGATGATCTTTTTTATATCGGTACGGCTCTTTAGCTTATCTTCCAGCATTCCGTAATATTTGAATGAGCTTTCTATCCTTTTATCCATTGTAGCCTGTGCATCAGGGCGAAACCATTCAAAATACCCGCTATCGTTCATGCCCCAGGTAAGCGTCAATATGTTTGGCTTTTTCGAAAAAACATCGTCGTCGAAACGGTTATAGATCTGGTCGACCGCATCGCCGCCGATGCCCACGTTGAAACAGTTTATGCGCATCCCAGGAAAATGCGTCATGTAATAAAGCCAGATGTACGAATGGTAATGCCCCCCATCGGTAATGCTATTGCCCACAAAGGCTACCCTGTCTCCGGCACGAAAAGGCGGTATTTTTTGCCCGAAGATGCTGGTTGAGAAAATAAAGCTGCAGAACAGTACTGTAAATAGTTTCTTCATAATTAATTGATCCCCCAGTTTTTGTTTGGTGTATCTCCCATGGTTAGTTCAAGTATGCCGCCGTCAGATACCTCTTTATAGTCGATATGGCATTTGTTATAGGGCTTGCCATTTAGCTTGGCACTTTGAATGTAAATATTTGATGCCGAGTTGTTTGCGGCTATGATGGTAAAGGTTTTCCCTTTCGCGTAAGCCGGGTCGAGCTTAAAGGTTATTTTGCTAAAGACAGGGCTGGTGATCTCCTGGCGGGTATCGCCGGGGCAAACCGGGTGTAAGCCGCTGGCCGCTAATACATACCAGGCCGACATCTGTCCGACATCTTCGTTGCCCACAAGCCCTTCAACCGAGTTTTTGTACGCCCGGCGACAAACGGCGCGGCTCCATTTCTGCGTGAGCCAGGGCGCGCCAATACGGTTATAGAGGAATGGAACATGGTGAACAGGTTCGTTCGCCTGGTTAAAATAATCGTTCCACATCATGTTTTCGGGTGTTTTCTCAAACAGGGTATCCAGATCGGCGATAACTCTTTCGGGGCCGCCCATCAGCTTCACCATGCCGTCAACATCCTGCGGAACAAACCAACCCTGCTGGTAGGGGTTGCTTTCAATGGTTCCGTACCACTGTTTTATCCGGCCTGAATCAGGCCAGGCAAGCCAGTTGCCATCCTTATCCTTTGGGCGAAACCATCCTTTTTCCTTATCGAAAATGTTTTTATAGTCTTCACTCCGTTCGGCATATTTCTTTTCGTCAAGCGGGCGATGAAGATCCTTTGCCAATTGCGATGCGCACCAATCCGCATAGGCGTACTCCAGCGTGTAAGAGATGCTCAGCGGCTCGGGTGTATAGCCTCTTTCACCATTACCAAATTTTTCAACCGAATTGATGCTAAGGCGATACGCCTTTTCTACATCATAATTCCGGATGCCTTTTGCATAGGCGTCGGCTATCACCGACACAGCGGGATTGCCGATCATGCAGCCACTATAGGAATTCATCATTTCCCAGCGCTCCAGGTAGTCTTTTTGTTTTTCACCGGCGAGCGTAACTAATGAGTTGATCAGATCGTTGATCAGGGAGGGGTTGATGATCGTCTGCAGGGGCATCTGGCTCCTGAACACATCCCAGCCGCTGAAGATAGTGCGTTTTTTAAAATTTGCGGCTAAATGCGCCTTCCCGTCACCGCCGGGGTAACGACCATCCACATCGCTGATAATGCGTGGATCGATCATGGTGTGATAAAGGGCGGTATAAAAAACAATCCGTTCTTCCGGTGTTCCGCCTTGCACTGATACTTTCGATAAGGCTTTGTTCCACAATGCCCTGGCGTGCTGACGCACTGCATCGAAATCCCAGCCCGGTATCTCCTGCTCCAGGTTATTTTTCGCCCCGGATATGCTGATAAACGATATCCCCGACTTTAATAAAACTTGCTCCTTATCCTTAGTGGCAAACTCGGTAAAAAAGCCTAAATGCTTGCCTGTCTTTTCCTTAACGCCCCTTAATATTGCAGCGTTGGCGATCTGCGTTTGGTATTTTGCACTTTCAACGTCTTCGCGTTTCCGGCCCCAGCCATCCGGGATATCCGCGCTCCAAACGCCGAAGTTTTTAATAGGCTTGCTAAATTCGGCATAAAAGTATACGGTGTAGTCGGCATGCCCGTCTCCGTCGCCCCAGCCACCGCCGTCGGGTGTGCACTTCATCCAGCCTTCGATAGCATGGTCGTTCACCACTTTCACATACTGCAGGGTCGACGTACCGCCCACGCGCCGGGCGAGGTCTATTTGAATTCTTGCTAAATTATTTTGGCCATAGGTAAAGCGCAGTATGCCGCTATGCGGCGCCGCCGTAAGCTCCGCTTTCACTTTATAATCAGTTAAGTAAGCGGAGTAATACCCGGCTTTAGCCTGCTCGCTGGCCTTGTCATAATGCGACCGGTAGCCCCCTTCGGGGTGTTCTACGGTACCCGCACCCGTTTTAAGCTTGCCGGTGGTTGGCATCACCAAAAAGTTGCCCAGGTCGCCATACCAACCCACGCCGCTCATCTGGGTAAAGGCAAATCCTTCAATGCTGGTATGTTCATAGCTGTACCCCGAGCCGTTATCGCCGCCGGTGATGGTATTCGGGCTAAGCTGAACCATTCCATAGGGCGTTGCAGCCCCCGGGAACGTTTTTCCAAGCCCATGGTAAATGCCCGCGTCGGCGGCGCTTGTGCTGGCGCCGATAAAAGGGTTTACTTCGTCGGCAGGGCTTTGTGCTTTTACCGGCACACCCTTTAATATTACCAATACGGTAAAAACAGCAATAAATTGAACGCGCATTTTATGGTGTACTTTTATGATCGTGGACCGGTTTTAGTACTGCTATCGCATAAAAACGGTCGGGAAATTAATTGGCAAAAGCTATCAGGCTTAAAATATCGCCCAAATTATATAAAAAAAACGATTTAGCAAATTCCTGTAAAATTAAGTATAGATTTTACACCTCGTTCTCCATTTTAATTTGCTGACGCTTTCAGTCCTTCAATTTTCACAGTTCGAATACCAAACCGGGGCATCGCAAGTTTGATTTTGGTGCTTCCATTCTGCCCGGTCTCGAGGGTGAGTTGGTTTCTTAATGCACCATTTAGTTCTACCAGTTCCGCAAGTTTTATTTGACCATTGAAAGTTATAACCCGGGGTTCGGCATCCCCCTCCGCATTAAATACCCTCACCAGCAGGTCGTCGCCATCATAGGTCATTGAGCCGATCTCGTAACCAGGCTTGTCAATTGTTAAGAGCGATCGTCCGGGTGTTTTCTCATTGGAGGAGGTCACAAACGCCGTCAAAGGCTCCGACCATTCCGTGCCAGCCGACCAGATGTGGCTTTTGTCCCATTCACCCTCATGCAGCAAAATAGAATAACTGATGGTGGACGGACCATTGATCTTGTAGTCTCTTCCCCACAGGCCCATACCCGAATACTGGATGTTGAGGCCTAACGGAAAGTCGGCTCCATGAGCGTAGCTGGTGGTGTGATCGGTAAACAATGCCATTCCGCATTTGCCTTGCCGATCGGTAACGTCCACCCAATTAAGGATCACATTGTTTTTAATACTATCCCAGCGACTATAAAAGGTATTTTCCAGGCGGCTTTTGGTCACATCAAAAGGCGCATTTTTATAAACCACCTGCCCCGGTAAATTCAACGGGAATAAGGCCAGCAGCTTATAACGGTCATCATAAAAAGCTTTCTTCGGGTTTTTCCAATTGTAAGTTCCCGGTACTGTGGCTTCACCAATGCCGGGGTTATCTTTCCAATCGATATTTAGCCTCACGTCTATTCTTTGCTGCCCCTGTGCAAGCGTGAGGTATTGCGTAAAAGGATAATGGTCAATGGTTCCCTTGATAGCAACTTTGATCCGTAACGGACCGTTTTCTAAAATCTCCACCGAGGCCGCCGTATCTTCGCTCGACTTAAATCCGCCATCTTTGTAAAAATTACCGCGCAGTTCATTAAATCCCCGTGCATTGGTTTTGTCCACAAACTGCTTATCATCAAGCTTTTTAGCAACCAGGCTTTCTATTACGCCTCCCTTTTTCGGGTTGATGATTACGACGTAAAGGTCCGTTTCGAGCCTTAACATGCCATCCGAGACATTTTTCTTTATCGATGCTCCGCGGGCCGCGGGCGGCGTACCTTCCCGGAAATAATAATTGCTATAGCCCATTGACGGCGCCGCCGCTTTGAACAAGACGCTCTCCGGACCGGATTCCGTTTCTTTTACCCGCTGGTATAAAACTGAATGTCCTGCGCCGTCAACAACCTGCAGCTGTTTTCCTTTCAGCTGCTCGGGCACGGCCACCTGCACCACTTCATCCCGGTTCAGGGCCATGCTATTATAAACCTTCACCATCCAAACTGAACCGCCGGCTTCCGCCGGCGACCTGCCTGTCGAAATATTGATAACACTATCGGCTTTTTCATCGGTATAATTCGTCCATGCCCGCACTTTATCCGCCCAGGTTGAACCCGCTTTGCCGTTATAGGGGACTATCCAGCAATCATGGTGCTGCGATAACAACAGCGGGGGCCAGGCTGAATCCAAAGCAAGACCCGGATAGGTTTGGCCCTGGTATATTTTCGCCAGCGAGGCCAGCTTCTCGGCCATGATCATTTTATTTTCGGCCACTCGTACTTCCTGCGCAATCTTTTGGGTCACCTGCGACCCCCAAACAAGGTTTACCAGCATATCTTCCTGGGTGGGCGTCCATGCGGGTTTACTATCTGCGCCCGCTACATTTTCAAAATAATTCCGCCAGGTGGTGTAGATAGTTTTTATGCCATACCTCAATCCTATGCCCATAAACGGGCCGCCCTTCCAACCGGCATCCTGTATCGTCATTCCTATTGGATGTGTTATTCCTGCCGCATAGGCAGCGTTGACAAATGCCGGGGAGTTTTCCCAGCCAATTGTTTGCCAGGTGGACTTTTCAGACAGTTTTTCAATCGCGTACCGGGGCGCAGTGGTAATTCCAGTCCCATCTGGCCCAATCCAGGTAACCAATTCGCCCCCGTGAGCTGCGGCATACCCGCCAAAACAGGTATTGGGGTTTTTCAGCGACGCGTATTTGAATCCGAACGATGTTAAAATTTCGGGTAGCGCGCTCGTAAAACAAGGTTCCTCAGACGAATAGCTCGAAAAAACAGCATTCGGAAAATGTGATCTGATCTTTTTCATCCCGTAACTGAACTGCCGGATAATGCTTTCGCCGCTGATATTGTATAAATAGCTTTGTGCATAGTCAGGGTTGATAAATTCTATCCGGCCTGATGCAGATTGATCAGCCGCTATCGCTTTAAATTGCGCAAAGGCGGCCGAGTCGGTCTTTTCCACTTTGTCCCAGGTTTCGGGTTCTATCTCCAGGTTAATTTTCCAATCCGGGTTTTTATTCAGCATATCCACTAAAAAGCGGGTATAAAATTCTGGGTAGCCCCCGTACATGCCGCCATGGAAACCGTCGATAAACCAGGCCGATTGCGCATTTGCCTTACCTAAACAGCACAAGCACATAGCCAATGCAAAAAAGCAAACAGGATGAAGTTTATTGATCGGGCAGCGTAACATATTCAGTTGACTAATGTAATTTCGAAATGATGCAAGGTTGGCTGGTTAACTTTGTATATCTCATCGGTAAGCAGCTCCATTTCCTTTTTCCAGGCGTCACGGACAACTTTAAACCTTGCTTTTTGATAAGTAGGGATGGTAACGGCGACGAAGAAATCCTTTTTTGCGTATTTCTGCAGTGAATCCATCGTGGATTCGGTATCATTAAACAGCAATCCTTTGGGTTTCAGGATGGAATACTGCAGCCAGTAGTATTCGCGCAGCCTGCGTTCAATGGCCCATCGTTCTTCATTCAACTGCATAACGGCCAGGGCCTGTTGGTACTGTGGCGTGGAAGTAACCAAAGCCAGGTTAACCCCTTTGCCAAGATCAGCACCGCTCCATTGGCCGATAGCTTTTTTGTCGATGGTAACGCTGTAGGCCGATGTATCCTTGAGCCCCTTAACGGCCACGATTTCCTGGTTGTAATCGTCGGTAAATGAGATCAGCTTTAAGGCATCCGCCTGCGATTTTGCCGGTCTGCCAAAACCACCCGGAATAGTATCCAGCGGGTAGGGTAACGAGTGGGCCAGGTAATCAAATGATATCAGGTTTTTATTTATAACCAAGTTTGCTAAACTGCAATTGTCGCACTTTTCGGTTTTTTTGCCTTTGCTGTTGATCACCGCATCCGCCACCTTTTGGCCGGCCAAACCCTGCGCGTTTAAAAAGGTATAAGCCATCACCATTTGCCCGTCGTTACTGGGATGAATGCGGTCGGGCGATTCCATGGTAAATGTGCTGTCTGTTTGCTGCCCGCGCTGATTGATGAGGAGCAAAGTCGAATTGAAGTCGATAAATCCCCAGCCGTTACGTTTAGCCGCGTTCCGTTGTTCGGCGATAAGCGTTAATATGGCGGCATTCTTTTTTAACAATGGCGTCGATTTGATCTTAGAGGTTTCGTCATAAGGCGGCGACGCCAGCATGATCTTTTTAACCTCGGGGTGTTTATTCAACTCTGCCTCAATGAGCTTAAAGTATTTCAGCGACTCCGCTACCTTTGCCGCATACACAGAATCTGCCTTCGCCGGCGGATAGTTTTGATACCCGGTATCATTCATCCCAAAGGTAAACGTCATGATGGAGGGCTTTTTTGAAAAAACCTCATCGTCCAGGCGCTCCAGCATCTGCCGGCAAACATCGCCCCCTATACCAGCATTTATAATTTCAATCCGCGTACCAGGGAAATGCGTCATGTAATACAGCCAGATATAGGAGTGGTAGTGCCCCCCGTCGGTTATGCTGTTGCCCATAAACACAATCTTATCGCCGCTTTTAAACGGCAATACCTGTTGGGCTGCAACGGGAGGCGACGTAAAAAAAAGCGACAATAAAAAGCAGCAAACAAAAATTCGAAAAAGGCAAAACTGGTTCATGCTAAATTGATTTAGCAAATAAAAGATAAATAAATCGATTTAGCAATTATTAATAACTTTTTTGATGCTTTGTTAAAAAAATAAATTTTTGCTCTTCAAAGCTAACCATTGCTTAAAAGAATTAAATAGTTTTACAGGATGATTGCTAAAACGATTTATAAGGCCTGTTCCACTAAGATACTACTGCCTGGTCTATTCCTGTTTATGGTTAATATAACCAATGCCCAGGTTGTACTGCCTGCCTGTTTTACCGATAACATGGTTTTACAACAGCAAACAAAAGCAAACCTTTGGGGAACTGAAACCCCTGGTATAAACTTTTCCATCATCACCTCATGGAATAACAAAATCTATAAAGTACAAACGGATGGACAAGGCAACTGGAAAATAAAAGTAAGCACCCCGATGTATGGAGGACCTTATACCATCGACTTTAATGACGGCAAAATAACAACCCTGAAAAATATTTTAATAGGGGAAGTTTGGATATGCTCGGGGCAATCAAACATGGAGATGCAGTTGACCGGTTTTTATGGCGACGTGCTCAACCTGAACGATGAGTTGACTGGCGCGGCTAACTACCCCGAAATACGGATGCTGAAAATTGACAATAAAACGAGCTTTACACCAATATCCAGCGTGCAAACTAAAGGCGGCTGGGCAATATGCGACTCCAAAACCGTTCGCGATTTCTCGGCTGCCGCTTATTTTTTTGCAAAAAATTTGTTCCCGGGTAAGCATATACCCATAGGCATCATCAACAGCACATGGGGCGGCACCGTTGCCGAAGCCTGGACCAGCGGCAACGCTTTAAAAACAATGCCTGCCTTTGCACCATTTGTCAATGCTGCAGAAGCCGGGCTTACGCAGCAAAAGCTCGATGAGCGGTATCAAACGGACGTAAGTGGGTGGATTGATACCATAAATGCAAAAGATCCCGGTTTTCTGCAAGGAAAACCACTTTGGGCCGAACCTGGTTTTGACGATTCCGCATGGCAAAAAATGACGCTGCCCGTTTACTGGGAGCAAGCTGGCGTTCCCGATTATGACGGCACCATATGGTTCAGGAAAAAGGTACTCATTCCCGCGGCGTGGGCCGGTAGGGACTTAAAACTGAATATGGGTGGTGTTGATGATTACGACGTTTCTTATTTCAACGGAACGGAAATAGGACATATGGAAGCGTTTTTTTATAAACGCAGCTATACCATACTCGGCAGCCTGGTAAAAACAGGCGAAAATACCATAGCCGTTCGCGTTTTTGATAATGGCGGCCTTGGCGGCATAAATAAGGGTCCATTACAATTGTCGTTGGCAACGGATACCACCGGTCAGATTGACCTGGCCGGAAATTGGGTTTACCACAAGGCCCTTGTGCTTACGCTATTGCCGCAACCGCCTTCCATGTCAAACAGCCCTAACCGGCCAACGCTTATTTATAATGCCATGATAAACCCCATTTTACCCTATACGATAAAAGGGGTGATATGGTACCAGGGCGAAAGTAACGCCGACAGGGCTACGCAATACCGCCAGCTCTTCCCGCTGTTAATTACTGATTGGCGGCAGAAATGGGGCGAAGGCAATTTCCCGTTTTATTTTGTGCAGATTGCCAACTATAACCTCTTCGGCCAGCCGCCAGCCGCCGACTGGCCTGCCTTGCGCGATGCCCAGTTAAGTGCGCTTAGTCTGCCAAATACGGGTATGGCGGTAACCATTGATATTGGCGACGCCAACCGCATACACCCACAAAACAAGCAGGAAGTTGGCCGCAGGCTGGCATTAATAGCGCGCGCAAAAACCTACGGCGAAAATATCCTTTACTCGGGACCGATTTATAAATCGCAGGCAATTAAGGGCAATGAAATTGAGCTGGAATTTACCCACACGGATGATGGCCTGCTTGCCAAAGGCGATACGCTGAAAGGATTTACCATATCCGGTGCTGATAAAAAATTCCACCCCGCCCGGGCGATCATATCCGGCAATAAAGTGGTGGTGACCAGCGGCGCTGTTGCCAATCCTGTTGCCGTGCGGTACGCCTGGGCAAATAGCCCCGCTTGTAATTTATACAACGGTGCAAATTTACCGGCCTCACCCTTCCGTACAGATGATTGGAATGAGATCAGGTAGATAAACTTACCGGCCGGTAGATTTCGGTAATGGCAGGATTTGTAGGAACCGGCCATGGATATTGGTATAACAGCGCAAATTCTGAACGTATTTTGAAGGTGCTTTATTGAGTTAAGCGGAACGCTGTATTATACTGTTGTGTGTTCAAGCAGCGCGCTTTGAACCGGCGGGAGCGGCTATTGGACTTATTGCCGTCCGGTTCATTTTTTCACGGCGGTTGAGTCAATCAGCACTTTTTTCAATTATTTTGCAATCATTTCAAAGTATAAGTTATTAAAATTTTAGCTGGGCAATCAAAAATCGTTACTTTTGAGCATAAGATTTGCAATTAATCTGTATTAGAAAAGTGGTGAGTATTTCGGTGAGTAAGAAATCAAACCCACATAAAACATTGAAATTCAAGTTGGTTTGAGAGTTTTACGAATCCCTCTCTCTCCGCAAATCAATTGAATGCCTGGCGCAGCCGGGCGTTTTTATTTGATGCGTTGCCGGGCCCAGCCCGAGCATAAGCAATCAAATAAAAATGACCAGTGAGCGCAGCGAACAGGCATTCAATTGATTTAGCACCCCCACAAGGGGATCAGCGAGCGCAGCGAGCTAATCCCCTTGGATGCCGTATTAAATTTTATTTGATGCGTTGCCGGGCCCAGCCCGAGCATAAGCAATCAAATAAAAATGACCAGTGAGCGCAGCGAACAGGCATTCAATTGATTTAGCACCCCCTCCAAGGGATCAGCAAAGCTAATCCCTCTCTCCGCAGATCATTCGAATACCTGACGTAGCCGGGCACATTCCCAGCATAAGCATTAAACCAAGACCACAAGCGAGCAGTCGCTCAATACCCCGGATTTTGCTTCAACGTCGGATTAATGGTTAGTTGGGTTGAGGGTATCGGCAATAAATTTAGGTTCGGCGAAACGCCATTCCCATTTAGCACATCGCCCTTCCACGCCCATAGGTAACTCCCGTCGGTAAATTTGCCAAAACGTATTAAATCGGTCCGGCGTTGCATTTCGAAAAGGAGTTCTCTTCCGCGTTCGTCTAAAATAAAGGGCAACGTTAATTGTCCGGACGAAATATTGCCGGCGGTACTGCCGTCATATGCCCTGGTACGAATCATGTTAACATAGGTAAGGGCGGTGTTAATATCGCCGCCTGTGCCGCCGCGTAGTACCGCTTCTGCATAAATAAGGTAAACGTCCGCGAGGCGAAACATCGGGAAATCCGTATCGACAAAAGTGCCCGTCGGATCGCTGCCAGGCTGGCCAGCGGAGGTAACATTGGTGAATTTCCTGACGGCGTACCCATCATTAAAGTTATATTCATCGTACATCTCCAGAATTTGCCCGTCGGTAAAAAACATGGCGCGCTTGTCGGTATTTCCGCTCGGATCGCTAAATAAAGCAACGTATTGTTTAGTTGTACGAAAGCCATCCCAGCCCCCGTTAATACCAAAGTCAACTGGGTTCATGTTTCCACCAACCTCGGCATGTACCACATACGTCATCCCGCCATACCCCTGGGTGTGCAAACCGTCGGATTCAATCGGGAATATAATTTCGTTAGACTTGTTGTTATCGGCTCCGAAAAGATTCTTAAAATGCGGTTCAAGTGTATAACCGGCGGCGATCACTTTATTGGCGTAAGCTATGGCGTCTCCATAACGTTGGGTATTTGTATATACCTGTGCGTTCAGGTACAATTTGGCCAGCAGCGTCCATTCGGCCGCTTTGTCGGCGTGCCCATATTCAAAACGCGGGGCGCCCAAATCCACATCGATGGCTTTTAATTCACTTTCAATATAATTAAACATGAATGTTCGCGATTGCTGAGGGGGGAAAAATACGCCTACATTGTCATTCTCTGTCACAAAAGGCACATTGCCAAACATATCTACGGCATGCGCATAGCTTAACGCCCGCAGAAAACGAGCTTCAGCACGGTATTGTTTTACCGTCACCAGGTTACTCCCGGTAATGCCATTGTTTGTGAGTGCGGCATCCGTAGTGTTGCGCAAAAAGTCATTGTCTAACCCTATTTCGTAGTAGATGCGGTCGAACATACTCCCGATGAAGATGTCTGTTGCATCCCAGGTCATATCATGTAAGTTGTGGATGGTATGGTCATCCCAAATTATCGAAGCCTCGTCTGTAGTTAATTCCTGCATATTGAAAAGTTCCCGCAGGTAATTGCCAAAGCCCTCATCAATACCTGCAATATCAGGGTTACCACCTCCGCCCTGCTGGCCGCTTATGGCGAAGGCATCGTACAATTTGGCGAGGATAGGCAGGTAATTGCCGAAATTTTTATAAGCATCGGCTGTGGTAATTTCGCCTATCGGAACAAGATTCTTTTTACATGAGCTTGCCGGCGCCAATAATACCACCAGTAGGATGGCGATCATTTTGTTTAAGTAGCCTGTTTTCATCGTATTTTATGTTTAGCTATTTATACTTAAAAACTTGTGTTAAGGCCCAGTGAATATACCCTGGGGCGTGCATATAAGTTATTGTCGATACCGCCCTGTACTTCCGGGTCGAGACCGGTATATTTTGTGATAATAAAGACATTTTGGAGATTAAAGGACACTTTCAGGATGCCAGCGTCGGTTTTACCAAAGTTATATCCTAAAGAAATATTATCCATGCGCAGGAATGACCCATTCTCAATAAAGTAGTCTGAATAGAGCTGCGCGTTCTGGAAATTAGTTTTTAATATACTCGTGGGCAGGTTATTTAAGTAGTTGGGGCCCTCGATACCCGACAAAGCTACGCCCGAAGCTATGTCATTATAAACATAGTTGCCTAAGTCCGACCGCAGGGTAAATGCGAAGTTCCAGTTTTTATAGGTGAGGTTTGAGCTAAAACCCATAAATACCGCCGGATTTGGTTGCTCATAGATGTACCAGTCGTCATTTGAAGTGCCGTTTCCGTTCCGGTCAACGTATACGCCTTCCAGCGGCTGGCCATTTTGACCATAAACCTGTTGGTAAACATAAAACGCATTAGGCGCGTATCCGGCTTTATAAATTTGGATACTATTCCCTAAAGAATTGATGTACCCGGTTGGAACGATCAGGTTAGGGTCCTTTGTTAAAGAGATATTGGTTATCCGCCGGGCATTATAAGAGATGTTATAAGCAACAGTCCATTTAATGTTTTTCGCGTTTATGGTTATAGCGCTGACGTTAAAGTCGACACCTTTTGTAACCAGGTCGCCGATATTTTCATACACGTCGTTTGATAAGTTGGTGCCATCAGGCACAGGGGTGTCAACTAAAAGATCGTGAGTTTTTTTGTAATAATAGTCAATGCTTCCATTTACCCGCCCATCCAGGAAACCATAGTCAAAACCTATATCCGTAGTAGCGGTTGTTTCCCATTTCAGGTTAGTATTGTAAGGATCGGCCCGTAAAGTATTTGTAAAGGTGTTGCCGAATTGGTATCCTGCGCCGTTGTCGCTCGGTTCATAAACTTCCAGGTAAGGGAAGTAAAAAATATTACTGCCCGAACCAATATCCTGCTGGCCGGTTAAACCATAGCTTACGCGCAGTTTTAAATCCGACAATAAATCAAAATGTTTCAAAAATGATTCTTCCTTCAGCCGCCAGGCAAAGGCAGCCGAAGGGAAATAACCGTTGCGGTTGGCTGGGCCAAAGCGGGATGAACGGTCATCGCGGATAGTTGCAGTGAGCAAGTACTTATTATCTACATCGAAATTTAGCCTGCCGAATGGTGATTCTATATAATATTGCCCGTTATAATTATTTGTCGGGTTGGCTAAAGGGGTTACTTCGTCAGCTTCATAAGTTTGTTCGCCTTTGTTGTAAAATCGAAAATATTGGTACGAGTAGCCCGCCTGTACGTCAAAATGGCCCCTGATTGATGTTAGCTCGCGCTGGAATTTTAAATAATAATCGGTGTTATAGGTGTAATTTTGGTTAAAATAAGCAGCGTAAAAGCCATGCTGAAAAAAATTGGAAGCTGCCGTAGCGGGAATCAAACTATGTCCCTGCCCGTCGGAGATATCGCCGCCGAAAGTGGCATTGGCCTGCAGCCCTTTTATAAACGGGAACATGTAATTCAAATTGAGACTCCCGATGCCTCTTTTTGCAGTACCTCTGGAATCCTGTTCATATAACAAACCAACCGGATTATAGGGTCCTGTGGGCAAAGGGTTGCCACTTGCATCGAGCCATTCATAATAGCCGCCATACTTACCACTGCCGGAATAAACCGGCTTGGTGGGGTCGTAATTTATGGCTTCTCCTATGGCTCCCTGGTTGGCAAATTGACTATCGCTATAGGTGCCCTTTAAATTCAGTGCGGCCTTCAGGCTTTTATTGAAAAAATCATGACCAACATTCAAATCAATGCTTGTCCGTTGCAAATTATCAGTTCGCAGGGTGCCGTCCTGGTCTAAATAACCTATCGACAAGCGATAAGGTAATCCCTTTACCCCGCCTGTAAAGCTGATATTGTTATCAGTTGCAGGGGCCGTTTGAAAAATCTCACTCTGCCAGTTGGTGCTGGTGTGCCCCAGTAGCCCTAACTGCTCCGGATCCTGCTCACCAACCAGGCTGCGAAACTGCGAGGCGTTTAATACGGGGTATTGTTTGGTTACATCTGAAATCGAATTAATGGAGTTATAGTTTGTTTTCAGTTTACCATCGGCATCGCCTTTTTTTGTAGTGACAATGACCACGCCATTCGAAGCCCGCGAGCCGTAAATGGCCGTGCTGGAAGCATCCTTTAATATGGTGATGGATTCTATATCATTTGGGTTGATCATGCTCAGAGGATCGGCAACGCCGGAAATGGGCGTATTGCTCACCGGGACATCGTCAATGATAATAAGCGGATCGTTGCTCGCATTTAACGAAGCGCCGCCCCGAATGCGAATAGTGCTCCCCGACCCAGGCTCGCCACCGTTTGACGTGATCAAAACACCCGAAACCTTACCTGTTATCAAATCTTCGGGAGAAGTTATAGGCCCTTCATTAAAATCTTTTGAGGAAATAGCCACAACGGACCCTGTGAGGTCCTTCTTTCGCTGGCTGCCATAGCCTATTACCACTACTTCATCCAGGTTTGTATTTTGAACCTGTAACGAAAAATTAACAACGACTACCTCCCCGGCAATAATTGCCGGTTTAGTTTGCGCTATATAACCTATGTAATTTACCACTATAACATAAGGGCCGGGCTTAAGATGCGGGATAACGAAATCGCCATTTATATCGGTAGTTGCGCCAATAGTGGTACCTGCTATTTTAACAGATGCGCCGGGCAAAGGGCCGTTGTTTTCGTCAAGTACCTTACCTCTTATCCAGCCGGTTTGCGCAAACGTTACAATCCATGTAGCCATTAAAATACATAGAAATACATACTTTTTTGAGTAAATTTTCTTCATGTAATTTTTTTAACTGGTTAAGCGGCCGAATGCAGAATTTGCGTCTTTGAGGGGTAAGACGCTGTGATACGCTGAAAGTATAAATATAAATATTAATCCAAAGCAATTAAGAATTATCGCAGCAAAAATATTTAACCTCAAAGTTTTTGCGCATTTAAAAAAGCTAATAAGGAATTGATTTTAAATCGTTTCAAAGTATTTACTATCTTGTAATCCTTTTATATTTTTACCTATAGTTTCATTGACGATGCGCTGCAAATTAATATTACTTATACTGGTGAGTGTACTGGGTGAGTTCAGCGGATTTGCCCAGGATGTACATTTTACGCTCGTTCAGCCGCCGAAAGACCAGCCATGGACATCCGTATACGGGATAGAACAGGATCGGTTAGGCTATATATGGCTATGGACCGGAGAGGGTGTTTACAAATACGACGGTCATCAATATACTATTTACCAGCACGACGTAACCGATTCCAATTCCATTGCAACAAACCTTGTTATGTACATTCAGGCTGATAAAGACGGTACGGTTTGGCTGGGCACAGTTGGCAAGGGATTAGACCATTTTGACCCGGCAACAGGTAAGTTTTCCCATTATCGCCACCAGACGGGCGTTCCCGGCAGTCTCGCGGCTGACAGCGTCGGCTCTCTTTTACTGGACCATGACGGCGTGTTATGGGCCGGCACAGGCCTGGGACTTGATAGGTTTGACCGCAAAACCAACAGCTTTATGCATTTCAGACATAATGACAAGGACCCCGGCAGCCTTAGCTCTAATGATGTGTCTGCGATATACGAAGACAGCGAAGGTACACTTTGGATTGGTACCGGTGAAACCTTTACTAAAAGCGGGAATAAAAATAAAGGCGGACTTAACCGGATGGATAAAAAAACCGGCAAATTTACCCGTTACCTGCATGATGAAAATGATCCGCACAGTTTAATAGACAGCCGGATCACTGCATTGTTTGAAGATAGGAGGGGCACTTTTTGGGTTGGTACAGGCGGAGACGGGCTGCATACGATGGACAGGAAGACCGGTATTTTTGAAAGGCATACCTGCGACCCGGCTCATCCCGAAAAACTCAGCCGGCCGCCGATAAAAGATATTTTTGACTACGCTGAAGACCGCATCTCGTTTATTAACGAGGACCTTTCGGGGAAGATATGGATAGGAACCCTGGAAAATGGCATTAATGTTTATGACCCGGCCACTCAAAAAACAACATGGTACGGCACAGACCCTAAGGCAAATGTTAAAATAGGCCGGAATGAATTTATGCGCTGCGAGCGTAGCCGCGACGGCGTACTTTGGATAGCACCGTTTCATGGCGTCGAATTTTATAAGGTAATTCCTTATGATGTCCAACTGCCTTATAATAATGTCGGTACGTACATCAACGCTTTTGCGGAAGACACAGACCGTACGTTGTGGATGACCAGCGGTAAGGGCCTGCTGCATAAGAAAAAGGATAACTCCGTCGACACCTTTTCCATTGCTAAATCGTCGCCCTGGATGAACTATGCCTTTAATGTAGAAAGGGATGCCGAAAACAACTTATGGGTAACCAACTGGCAGGGATTATACAAATTCGACCGCGTTAAGAAGAGGTTTACCGCCTACTATCATCAAAATGGCAATCCTAATAGCTTACTCGATAATCAAACAATGTGTTTGAAAACAGCCGGGCTGGGTAAGCTCTGGGTTGGCACCCAACACGGGTTGCAGCTGATGGATACCAAAACTATCATGTTCAAAAATTTTATTAACGACCCAAAGGATACCACCAGTCTCAGCTTTAACCTCATACAGTCGATCGCAATCAGCAAAAAAGGTGATGTTTGGGTATCTACCGACAATGGCGTAAACCTGCTCGACAAAAAAACAATGCATTTTAGGCGTTACTTGGTGAATATCACCACGCGGCATTTAATGTTCGACAGCCATGATGAACTATGGGCCGGTACAGACCAGGGCCTGTATAAGTATGACAAAACGACAGACAACTTTTTAAATTTTGGAAAATACAGAACCGCAATCGGCTGGCTGTCTGTCGATAAGGAGGATAACCTTTGGGTGAATACCAACGATAACATCGTTAAATTTAACACACAAAGCCAGGAGACCATCGTTTACGGAAAAAACCAGGGCGTTAGCCGGGGGTTAAATTTTGGATACACCTTGTCCAATGGCGATGTGTTGTCAGGCGACACTTCGGGATATTTTGATTTTAATCCTGATAAAGAATTGCACAATACCCCTGCCCCTGTAGTGGTGATCAGCAGTTTTTCCCTGGCCGATATGCCGGTAGCACCCTCAGCGGGTGGTGTGTTAACCGACCCGATATACAACACAAGGGCCATCAGCCTTAACCACAACCAGGCCACCTTCTCCTTTAGCTTCAACGCTATTGATTTTACAAGTTACGAAGGGAGTAACCAGGTATTTTATATGCTCGAAAATTACGACCGGAAATGGCTGCCGGAAAACCCAAATCAAACGGCGAATTATTATAACGTGCCACCGGGTGATTATATTTTCAAGGTAAAAAGTATAAACGGTAACGGCTTGGTTGCGCAGAAAGAGATCATGATTTCTGTGGCGCAGGCCTGGTATAAAACCCTATGGGCGATTACATTTTTTGTGTTGTCACTTGTGGCTTGTATTTGGGCTTTTATTTATTACCGCTCGATGCAGCTGTTAAAAACGAACAAAATACTTGAGCAAAAAGTGAGCGCCCGCACTGAAGAAGTGCTTCAGCAAAAAGAAGAAATACAGGCACAGCGGGATGGCCTTGAAAAAGCATACCACGAGCTTAAAGTAACTCAAAAGCAGCTTATCCAATCCGAAAAGATGGCGTCGCTGGGCGAACTGACCGCCGGTATAGCGCATGAAATTCAAAACCCATTAAATTTTATCAATAACTTTTCAGAAGTGAGCCAGGAACTGGTCGAGGAAATGAAACAGGAAATTGATAATAACGACATGGAGGAAGCGAAATTAATCGCCACCGACCTTGAGCAAAATCTGCAAAAAATAAATCATCACGGCAAACGCGCCGACGCTATTGTGAAGGGCATGCTGCAGCATAGCCGCACCAGCAGCGGAAAGAAGGAGGCGATAGATTTGAACGCGCTTATAGACGAATTTAGCCGTTTGGCCTATCATGGTTTGCGGGCAAAGGACAAAAGCTTTAATTCCGAAATAGTCACCGATTTTGACAAGGATCTTCCGGCAGTTGAAGTGGTTCCACAGGATTTGGGAAGGGTGATCTTAAATATGGTTAACAACGCTTTTTATGCCGTAACCGAAAAAGCTAAGACAGCACCCGCCGGCTACAAGCCAGTTGTTTCAGTGAGCTCCAAAAAAGCCGGAAACAAAGCGCTGATCATTGTAACCGACAATGGTAATGGCATTCCGCAAAACATAGTTGAAAAAATTTTTCAACCTTTCTTTACTACCAAGCCTACCGGTGAAGGTACCGGCCTGGGATTAAGCTTAGCCTATGATATCGTAAACGCGCACGATGGAGATATAACGGTAAAAACCGAACAGGGACAGGGCACTTCTTTTACTGTTGCCTTGCCGCAGCATAACTGAATATGCTGCGACTACAGCCCCCACTCGCCGGCATCCAGGCTTGTTAAAGCAACACGAATTATTATCTTTGATACTAAATATCAATAGTGGCGCGACAACCGATGAATTCGATCTAAAACGTAAACGTAATAGGTAGTCAATGAAAGCAGCTTTTCCAGACACCAACGATCTTCCTGGGTCAAAAGCCGAAAGCAATCTTTCATTAATAAAGATTGCAAAACTGGTTTGGCAAATGGTAAAGCCTTACCGCAAGTGGCTTTTGATAATTTTTGCTGCAATGCTGGTGGAAACCGGCGCAAGTTTGGCCACGCCATGGCCGCTAAAGATCATTATCGACAATGTTATAGGTCATCATAAGCTGCCGCAATGGCTATCCTGGATGGACGATATCTTCCGTCGCGAAAATAAGATCCAGTTTGCGGCTGTTGCAGCCATTACCGTAGTACTGCTTGCCGCCATCGGCTCCCTGGCCACCTTTATCGACAATTATTTTACCGAAAGCGTAGCCCAATATGTTTCGAACGATTTAAGGCGCCGCATTTATCACCATTTACAAAGGCTCTCCCTTGCCTACTACGACACCCATCAAACCGGCAAACTGCTGAGTACGCTCACCAGCGATGTGTCAACTATCCAGGATTTCGCCTCGTCAACATTGATGAATATCGTCGTCGACAACTTAACCATCGTGGGGATGCTCGGCATCATGTTTTTTTTAAGTCCTTGGTTTACTTTGGTTGCGGTTGTGGTTACGCCCTTCCTGCTGTTTTTTGTGGCTCGTTTTAAAAAAGCGATGAAAAAGGCAACCCACGAGGTGCGGGTAGACCAGGGCAATATGCTGGCGGTATTGCAGCAAGGGCTCGAGTCAATCCGCGCGGTGAATGCCTTTGGCCGGCAGCAATTGGAAGAAGATCGTTTAAAAAAAGTAAGCCTCGAAACCGTAGGCGCTGCGCTTAAGGCACGAAAAGTAAAATCAGTTATTTCGCCGATAGTAAGCATAACCGTTGCAGGTTGTACGGCATTGGTAATTTGGCAGGGCGCCGACCTGGTTTTAAATCGCGTGATGACCGTGGGCACCTTAACCGTGTTTTTATGGTACATGAATAAGTTTTTTTTCGCCTGTGCAGGACCTGGCCAAAATGACCAGCACCATTGCCCAGGCAACGGTCGCATTTGAGCGTATTCAAGCTATTTTGGATACCGAAATCATCGTAAGTGAAAAACCGGATGCTGCAGAGCCTCAGCGATTTAACGGTGATATTGTTTTTGACAATGTGTCGTTCGCATATGTGCCGGGGGCTCCGGTGCTGGATGGACTTAGCTTTGCGATCAAACCAGGAGAACAAATTGGGATCTGCGGTCCAACGGGATGCGGGAAATCGACAGTTATAAGCCTGATTGCCCGGTTTTACGATCCCACAGCCGGCCGTGTATTAATTGATGGTAACGAGATCACCGGTTTCAGCCTCGATGGACTGAGATCGCAACTGGGATTTGTTTTGCAGGATACGGCCTTGTTTTACGGGTCGGTTTTAGAAAACATCGCCTATGGCCGGCCGGATGCCACGCGTGAGGAAATTATGGAAGCTGCAATAATGGCCAATGCCCATGAATTTATCAGCAGGATGCCCTATGGTTATGATACACTGGTAGGCGAGCGGGGGATTACGTTATCGGGAGGCCAGCGGCAGCGCATTGGCATTGCAAGGGCGGTGGTGCGCAACTCGCCCATATTGTTGCTCGACGAGCCCACAGCCTCGCTCGACCCCGAAGCGGAGAAAGTTGTGATGGAGGCACTTGCCAAACTTATGGAAGGGCGAACGGTTATCACGATAGCCCATCGTCTGGGCACGATCTGCAATTCAGATAAAATAATTGTGCTGCGCAATGGACGTGTGTTTGAAGAAGGCACCCATGACGACCTAATGGCATTGCAAGGCATATACGCCCGTTCGTACAATGTTCAGTCCGAAGCAAGGCACGAGAATCATAAAATTACGCTATAGTGTCAAGTCAGCAGTAATCGAATGTCTTTTTCAGACCAAAGACATTCGACTCAGGACCCCTGACCATGATAAAAGCAGTATCTTTAAAAGAATGAATACACCATAATTAACAACAGTCGCCATGTTTCAACGCACGATAATTGTTTTTCCGGATGATACGGTTAAGTCCATCATCGACGCAATAAACGGCGCCCATAAATCAATCCTGATCAAAATGTTCCTCTTTTCAGACCCTGAATTGCTCGACGCGGTTATTTCGGCAAAACAGCGGGGCGTGCACGTAAAGGTAATGCTTAACCCGGCTCGGAGGAGCGGGGAAGAGGAAAATGAGGCATCGAGAGCAAGACTGGTTGCTGCCGGTATAGAGGTGCGTGATACAAGCCCGGATTTTATTATTACCCATGAAAAATCAATGGTGGTTGATGAAAAGCTTGCCTTTGTGAAATCAATAAACTGGGAAACCAAAAACCTCACCGACACGCGCGACTATGCCATCGTTACCAGCCATCCGCATGAGGTGAAGGAAATTATGCTTTGCTTTGAGGCAGACTGGCACCGGACGAACTTTGAACCGGATGGCGGCGCCAAACTGATCTGGTGCAGCCTGAACGGAAGACAGCGCATCGCGGATTTCATCGACCATGCCCAGCACACGCTCTTTATACAAAACGAGCGCTACCAGGACCTCGTAATTATCGAGCGGATTGTACGCGCCGCAACCAGGGGTGTAAAAGTACACGTAATGGTGCCGCCGCCGCATACACTCAAAATGGAGAAACTGGTTGAAGGTGTCGGTGGGTTAAGGATCATGAACGATATCGGCATTAAAATACATAAACTGAAACATTTAAAGTTGCACGGTAAAATGCTTTTGGCTGACGGATGCCGGGCTATCGTCGGTTCCATCAATCTTGCGCCTGGCAGCTTTGACCACCGGAGAGAACTTGCCATAGAGGTACACGATGAGGATGTGGTTGAACGCCTGCAAAAAATAGCCCATCACGATTGGAAGCACTCTCACCCGATCGACTTGTCGGATGAGGGTTTGTTTGAAGATTTGGAAAACCGCGGCATGGGAGGTTCAGAGAAGCTTGTTCTGCATATCAACGAAAAAGATCACCCAAAAAAGCATAATAAATAGCCGGAATTGCTACAATAAGGAGCTAACCAGGTAAGCGACAACAGAAACAGCTGTACCGTACATAAATACATCATAGGATATCCGCAGCAAGCGGAACTTCTTCCCTAAAACGCGCCCCTGCCAGTAAATATCTTTTATCAGAGTTCCGTATAAAAACTCGTTATCATTCATCATTTGCCGTATACCATAATCATAATCCTCCAAACCCATTTTGTAGTAGCTGCCAAAAAATAAAAGATTTACCGTCTTTTTTTCAACCTGCTCCCGTGTAAATGTGCCTTTAGGAATGTTTGGCCGTGTCGCCAATACGGAATAGATGATCGCAACCACATTCACGACAAGCAACAAGACGGTAGGAATAATCAATTTTGAATTCAAAACAAATTTTCCGATCACCAGGCCAATAACCACCGAAATGATAATAGAGTTCACGGAGATCATAATAAAAGCTTTATTATCCGCCATCACGCTCAACCGCTGGTGATTAGAGGAAGAATTCCTGAACATGGTTTGTACGGCGCGGAGATGATGTTTATTCTTCTTGAGCTGTGACGCATAGCTTCCGAATGCATCTGCTGAATCGGGCCGCTTCCTTTCTGAGGCGTCATCTGTCAATTTTTCTAACGGTGGATTGTCCATGAAATGCTGTGCTGTTTGCTGAATCAATAAAATTGCCCTGGTGTTATTCACCGGAGCTTTTTTCTTTAAGGGCCGCCGCCGTAACGCGGGATATGGCGTTTTGCCGCGCTGCCAAAAAACTATGTCAATTTTTATCTAATATATTATTTTTCTTTATAAGGTTTTCCAGATTTAATATTATAAATTTAATCCTGATTCCCCGGTTAAATTAATATCCTGTACACAGACCACACTATATGGTTAAATCGGCGCTATTATATCTTTTTTTATTTTTTGTTTTGGATGCCCGCGCCCAAAATAATCCTGGCGGACAACAAACAAGCGGTACAGACCTTAAGCGCCCGCGGCTGGTGATTGGTATTGTTGTGGATCAGATGCGTTGGGATTACCTTTACCGGTACTACGACCGGTATTCGGCCAACGGAGGATTTAAGCGACTTTTGAACGAGGGTTTTTCCTGCGAAAACACATTTATCCCCTATATCCCAACCGTTACAGCTTGCGGCCATACCAGCATTTATACAGGGTCGGTGCCTGCAATAAACGGCATTACCGGAAATGAGTGGTGGGATTATGATTTGGGCAAGGACGTGTATTGCACAGAAGATGACAATACAACAACGATAGGTGGCGCCACCAGGGCCGGCCAGATGAGTCCGCACAACTTATTGGTGACGACGATTGGTGACGAATTGCGGCTCGCCACTAATTTTCGAAGTAAGGTTATCGGCATTGCCCTTAAGGACCGTGCAGCGATATTACCTGCCGGGCATAGCGCCAATGCGGCGTACTGGTACGAGGAGGCTACCGGGAACTGGATATCCTCGTCGTATTATATGAGCGAATTACCGGGGTGGGTGAAGGAGTTAAATGCGAAAAAATTGCCCGACCAATATTTTTCGCTTGGTTGGAACACGATATATCCGCTTAATACCTACGTTCAAAGCACGCCGGATGTGGAGCCCCATGAATACCGGCCGTTTGGCCGGGCTGCCAAAGGATTTCCATATGACTTGAGCCAGTTTGCGGGTAAAAACTATGGCATTTTGCATGTAACTCCCTATGGCAACACCTTTACGCTTGAAATGGCCAGGGCTGCCATAAACGGTGAAAGCCTTGGCGCAGGGACCGAAACTGATATGATGGCGATCAGTTTATCAACACCAGATTATATCGGTCATACATTCGGGCCAAATTCCGTCGAAGCAGAAGACGATTTTCTCCGGCTTGACAAAGATCTTGGCGATTTTCTCGACTTCCTTGATAAAAAGCTTGGGAAGGGCGGCTACCTGGTTTTCCTCACTGCCGACCACGGCGCAGCCCATGTACCTTTTTTTATGGCCCAGCACAAAATCCCCTCGGGAAATGCGGTTGACACTACTTATAGCGGCGATTTAAACAAATTGCTCAAAGCCCGTTTCGGGTCGGACAAATTACTGATTGATGTTTCGAATTACCAGGTTAAGTTAAATCGCAGTTTGATAAAACAACTTCACATTAGTAAGGATACAGTCGACAAAATTATTCTCGATTATCTATCCGCTCAGCCAGGCATCTACCGTGCGTTTGTTATAGATAAAATTAATGAAACTACGCTGAACGCAACCATCAAAACAGCCGTAATCAACGGCTATTACCCCCAGCGGAGCGGAGATATACAACTGATATTTAAACCGCAATGGATAGAAAATTTTGAAAACGGGGGAACAACCCACGGGGAATGGAACCCCTATGATTCGCATATTCCCCTGCTTTGGTACGGATGGAATATAAAGCCGGGACATACCAGCAGGGAAACGTACATGACCGATATTGCATCTACCATCGCTTCGCTGCTTCATATTCAAATGCCCAGTGGTTCTGTGGGGCATGTTATAACAGAAATATCACCATAAATTTATAGTTTAAAACCGGCCAACATCCATAAAAATATGTCACCAACAATAAACCTGCAATTATGAAACGTCTTTTTTTCGTAGGGCTGTTGCTCATCCTGATCGGGGCAAAGCCAGCTTCATCTCAACAGTATGTCAACAAGTCGCGCTTTTTCAGCGACACGTCCATTATAAATGCGTCCATTACCTTTAACCTGAAAAACATTCATTCCAAAAGGAGCAAAGAGGGCTTTATTTTTCCCGCGGTATTTGAGTGCAAAATCGGCGACAGCCTCAACGTAAAGGATGCTGTCTCGCTCGAAATAAGGGGGCATTTCAGGCGTAACTACTGCTACGTACCGCCGCTCAAAGTTATTTTTAAAAACAACTCTTCCGCAGCCTTTTATCACCTTAAGTCGCTTAAGCTCGTAAACGCATGCATGATATCCAAAGATTATGACCAGTATCTTTTAAAAGAATATCTATGTTATAAACTTTATAATCTGATAACTGATAAAAGCTTTCGCGTTCGCCTTTTGAACCTTAGCTACTGCGATAGCAGCGGCAAGAAAAAGACGGTTACCCAGCATGCGTTCCTTTTAGAGGATATAAAAGAACTTGCAAAAAGAAATGATTTCTCCGAATGGACCGGGGGTAACGTCCCTACGGAGGCATCCAACCGAAAGCAGACAACCCTTGTCTCAATATTTGAATACATGATCGGCAATACCGACTGGTCAATTGCTGTGCAGCATAACATAAAGCTCATAGTTCCGAATGACAATCCGAAGTCGAGGGCTTATGCCGTACCATACGATTTTGACTACAGCGGGATGGTAAATACAAGTTATGCAGTGCCCGACGAACGGCTTGGTATCCAAAGCGTACGCGACCGGGACTACCGTGGATTCCCAAGGACGATGGAAGAGCTAAACGAAGTGATCGACATCTTTAATAAGCAGAAAGACAACATTTACGCTACAGTAAACAACTTTAAACTGTTAACATCTGCTACCAAAGGGGAGATGTTAGAATATCTCGATCAATTTTTTCTACAGATAAACAACCCCGAAGAAGTAAAGAGCCTGTTTATAACAAATGCCCGGACACAATGATAATGGAATAAATATTAAACATCTTTGGTCTTGTAAATAGGCGGCCCCTCGTTGAAAATTGCAGCCGTTGCCCTGTATTTGAGAAAGAAATGGCTGTTATAGCATTTGCCCAGTATTTCTGTGATCAGCCGCACGCCTGTTTTATCAGGTAGCAAAGATCTAAAAGTATAGTATCAAACGAACAATCCCTTAGGCACAAAGCCCTTTTGCATCGCTAAAACTTACGCAATGTGAAATTAATGGCGCTTTAATTTGTTCAAATAAAAAAACTTCTACCAGGATGAAGTCTCCAGGATTGTCTTCGATGATCAAAACAGACAGACTGCCTTTATTTGGCATGATTTTTTTGCTTAATAGCCATGGCAACTAAGCCGGGATGCTACCTCTTTACTCAGTTTTCCCCAATAACGCCTGGAAATCCTCCACCCTCGACTTATCAGTTATATTTTTGACGATCTCGTCCAGTTCGAACACAGACTTTAAAATATAGTCAAGTATCAACTTCTTTTCTTCCTCAGATTCGTTGGTGTTCCTGATTAGCGGCACCAGGCCCATTATGCGCGACATCGGCGCCCGTACAACGTGCGATTGGATCCAGGAAATTTCTTTTAACCTTGTATTCTGGCTTTCTATCGCCTGCACATATTCCAGTCGTTCCGTAATGTCTGTTGCAGTAACAATGTTTGCCCTTCTTCCTTTATACCATACCGGTGCAACACGAATGTCAACATTCCTGAGGCGGCCGTCTTTTAGTCGATGAATCACTACGTGATGGGAATAGTCACTTTGACCCTGCTGATCCCGTTCAATGTTTCGTTCCAATTCGGGGATATCTTCAGCGGGCCTTATATCTCTCAGGGTCATCGACAAAAGCTCATCACGGCTATACCCATAATGAGTAACCATGGCACGGTTCACATCCAAAAAGCCAAGCGACACCAAGTCTACTACCCACATCGGTTGCGGACTGAAGTTAAATAGTTCACTATAGCGCAGTTCTGATTGTTCATGGTTTGAAATAATTTTCCTGCGTTCAATGCTGTAGATGATACTCTTATATAAAGTCATAGAAGTTAGATCATCTTTAAGGATATAGTCTGAAATCCCCAATGAAAGCGACTTTACCCCAAATGAGAAATCGGCATACCCGGTAAACACGATCACAGGCGTACTTTTACTCAAGCCAATTATCTCTTCAATCAGCGGAGCGCCTGTTTTATCGGGCAACGAAAGGTCTAATAAAATTACATCATATTTATTATCAGCCAGGATATCCGCGGCGCCCGAACAGGTTGTGGCCCGGCTTATTTCCGGCGATTCAATTTGTTCGAATAATAAATCTTCAATAAGGGCAAAATCTCCCGGATTATCTTCAATAACCAGTATTGAATATCCAATTTTGTCTTTAAGGAGGTTCATTTGTTGGGGATGGACACGATATTAATCCAGAATTCTTCGATCTTGCTAATAGCCCTCACAAAATCCAATACATCAATGGGCTTGGTAATATAGCAGTTGACATGGTTTTTATAGGAAACCAGGATATCCTTTTCAGCCGATGAAGTCGTAAGGATGATAACAGGGATGTGCTTAAACTTTTCATGGTTTTTTATAAACAGTAATACTTCCTGTCCGTTGATTTTTGGCAGGTTAATGTCCAGCAGAACAATTCCGGGTAATTGTTCGCGATCGGTCAGGCTTTCGAAATAAGTAATTGCCTCCCTGCCGTCGCGTTTAACGGTTATTTCGTTCACAATCTTAAATTCGGCGAGCGCTTCTGTTGTGAGTAAAATATCGCCCTCGTTATCCTCTACAAGCAGGATGTTAATTGGTTTCATGACCGGTTTTTTTCAAAATGGTAAAATAAAAAGTGGTTCCGTGTCCTTTGACCGATTCGACCCAAATTTTCCCTCCCAGGTTTTCGACTATCCTCTTCGCTATCGCTAAACCCATTCCGGTTCCCGAATAGGTTTCTTTATTATGCAGGCGTTGAAATATGATGAATATTTTGTCAAAATATTGGGGTTCGATGCCTATTCCGTTATCCCTTACGGCTATTTCCCATTGGCTTTCAGTTTCTACGCACGAAATATTTATTTCCGGCGCAACTCCCGCGGTGCTGTATTTTAAACTGTTGCTGATCAGGTTTTGTAACACTTGTCTTAAGGGGGTTTTGTAGGTATAAATTACCGGCAAATCCGCAAATATTACCCTTGCCTGCTTTTCCTCTATTTGTTTCCGGTAAAGAGCCAGTATTTCCTTCACTGCTTTATCCAGGCTTATTTCTTCGGGTTGATCTTCCAGCGTCTTCACTTTGGAAAACTCCAGCAGGTCCAGTATGATCTGTCGCATGCGTTTGGCGCCGTCAACCGCAAAGTGGATGTATTGCCTGCCTTTATCATCGATGATGTCATTATATTTCTTTTCAATCAGGGTCATAAAACTGGTGATCATCCGGAGTGGCTCCTGCAAATCGTGCGATGCCACGAATGCGAATTGTTCCAGTTCGGCGTTTGAAGTAGCCAGCTCACGTGTTTGCCGCTGCAAGCTTGCATTCAATTCTTTTAGTCGGATATCCGAAGCCTTTCTGTCCGTAATGTCCTTAAAATAGACCGCGAGGCCCTTTGGCGAGGGGTATGCGCTTATTTCGTACCATTTGCATAATGGGGCGAAATAGTCTTCAAAATGGGCCACATAATTGGTTTCAACAGCCTCATGATATTTTTTATAGGACTCTGAACCGATAGAACCCGAAAATACTTCCCATAGGTTACAATCCAATATTTCATTTTTAGGCGTTTTTAAAACCTTCTCCGCCATATTATTCCAATAGGTAACAACCCAGTTTTTGTCAACTGCAAAAAAAGCATCGCCAATGCTTTCTAATATGGTGTTTCTTTCTTCAAGGATAGAAGTGGCCAGAACTTCGGCTTTTTTACGGGTGGTAACATCTTTAATATAAACACTAAGGCCATTAGCACCAGGATAAATACTCGATTCAAGCCATAAGTCATACGATTGGCTATAATGTCCCAAATGGTGTGCGCGGCCGGTAGCTACAGCATCAAAATATTTATGGTATGTTTCAGAGCCAATCCAATCCGGGAATTGCTCCATTAAATTATGGTTGACCATTTGACTTTTTGGTTTTCCAAAAAGCTTTGCTGCAGCGCTATTCCAGTAAGTTATCTCCCAGTTTTTATCAACAGCGAAAAACGCGTCGCCAATGCTTTCCAATATGGTATTTCTATCTTCCAGCACTTCAGTAACGGCTAATTCGGCCTTCTTTCGGGCATCGATATCCTGGAAACTGCCGTACAGCTTCGTGCATTTTTTACCCGTAAACTCGGCTTCAACAATAACCCTTACCCATTTGGTTTTTCCTTTTACCGTTACAATCTGCAGTTCGGTGTCGGCAGAAGTGCCGTATCTTCCGGCTGCCGTCATGATTTGCGTGATCGTTTCCCGGTCAGTTCCTGCTTTGTAAAAATTGGTTGCCTCTTCAAGGGTTGGCACGAAGCCAGGTTCGGCTTCGTGAATATCTCTCGTCATATCCGACCATAAAACGATGCCCCTGTCCAAATCTACTTCCCACGCTCCTATGCGCGCCAGGCTATTCGCTTTTTGAAGCGTGTCTTCCAAACCCTTTTGTTCGGTAATATCCTTTGCCACACCAAAAATCAACCCTTCTTCAGTTACGTTAGAGGTGGTCCAGGCAAGCCACTTCAGCTTTCCGGCCGCTGTCATTAACCTGTTTTCGAAATAGGAAACTGCCTCGCCTTCGGCGATGTCCTTGAATTGCGAAACTGTCTTCGCTTTGTCTTCGAAGTACACGAAATCAATAAACGGCCGGTTCAACAGTTCAAGCTCCGTGTACCCAAATAAACGGATCATTGCCGGGTTAACTTTCCTGAAATAACCGTCGACACCCACTACGCAAATTACATCGGGTGCCACATTAAATACCTGGCTTAATTCTTCTTCAAGTTGTTTTCGCTTAATTTCGGCCCCAAACCGGGCGCTAAAGTTTTCAAAACAAGGCTGTTATCCAACGCCGGGCGATTTCATCCCCTCCACCTCCAAGGCCTAATACGCCGATAACTTCGTCGTTGTAAACAAGGGGCCATACATACCCGCTCTTTAAACCGGCATCTTTAACGGCCTGAAGGCGTATGGGGTCTGTATGGTCATTGAAGTCATCCCAGAATTGCATTTGCTGAGTTTCCCACACCTGGCCTATTAGTTGTTCGCCTTTTACTAAGCTTTTTACTGGCACCTGGTTAAGAAAAGCCCGCAGCT
>Ga0206808_1032_pt1 | contig 45899 bp, 41 predicted proteins | sample Alteio_BWOrgCont_58_FD_152899 | JGI IMG/M metagenome (GOLD analysis project Ga0206808, IMG submission 152899) | Enriched cells from forest soil in Barre Woods Harvard Forest LTER site, Petersham, Massachusetts, United States -... | ecosystem: Environmental > Terrestrial > Soil > Temperate forest >...
TTGGGTGGGCGTTTGACGGAATCTAAATTAACGAATTGAGGCGAAACATAAGATAAAATAACCTTTTAGGCTGGAGCAATACGACGAAAACAATCCGTGCCATCATTTGTTTATAGCCACAATGGCCAAAACCGCTTTTTGCAATTTTTTGGGATCAACTTAAATCTGCGGCGCGCCTGCAGGTCCAGTGTCCCGTTTTAGCCAATGCAGCGATTTCGATTGATACACTAAATTAAAAATTAAGGCAGTGATATGCTAATTTAGCTACTATAAAATAATGCTTTGACGTGTGGTTTTTTTGCTGTACAATTACAAACTTGCTGATACGTTTACCCTTACACAGCTTTTCTCTTTAGCCCCTTAAAATGATGAAAACTATCCTCGTTATCGATGATAACAGGGATACATTGGAGATATTAGAGGCGATAATCAGTGGGATGGATCTAAATGTGGTAACAATTCCTGATGTAATTCCTGTTAGTAAAATTCGTAAAATAAACCCGGCATTGGTTATTTTAGACCATTGGCTGCCGTCTGGATATGGTGGTGACTACTGCCTGAAAATTAAGACAAACCGGAAACTAAACACATGCCAGTTATACTAATGTCAGCAACCCTGGATATTAGCCTTGTTGCGAGGGAAAAATGTGCCAATGGCCACTTGGACAAGCCATTTGAAGTTGATGATCTTGAGAAATTGATCAAACGCTTTGTTCCAATTGCTGACAAACTTTTAGCCACAAAATTATGACGAAGTCACACAGGCAATCGAATAAAGTTCATACTAATGGAGAGTTACCGCAATCCGGTCAATTGACTCATCATGAGCTCAACCTGGCCTATGACCTTCTTCCTATAGGCGTTTTGGCTATCGACGCCGGCGGTATAATCACTTATGCTAACGGCACGGCGCCCGGGTATTGTAATTTGCAAAAAGAGGAAATATTGGGCCGGCATCTATTCAGCTTTTGCAAGGATGAGTCGAAAGGAAGGGAAAACGAAGGACGAATTACCCGGCTGGAAGAAATTGCGGACCAGGAATTCAGGATCAATTCGCGTCAGGGTGAAAGGTGTGTGTTGATCAGCTCGAAAGTTAATCATAGTACGGAAGCCGATGTTCAAACCTATCTTTTCATCCGCGACATTTCTAAAGTAAAGAAAAGGGAAAACCTCTTTTCTTATTTAAACCAGGCTGCGACGGCACTGGCCAGGACCCGTGACACGCGTGGCGCCCTTGAATTGATAGCACAATTTATTGTGCCAAAATTTGCCGACTGGTTTACGGTTGATAAGTTGGCCGAAAACCGCCTTGAACTGTTGATTTTAAAACACGCCGACCCGGCAAAAATTGAATGGGCGTATCAATACCGTAAAAACTATCCGGCTGATCTTAACGCCAACAGCGGGCCTGCGCTTGTGCTAAAAACCGGGAAACCCGGTTTTGTCCCGGTGGTAACGGAACAAATGATAGACTTGTTGATCACCGACCCCGTGCAGCGTGGGGAAGTAAACAAAATCGGTTTACATTCTGTGATCATCACGCCAATGTCAACCGGCGATAGAACCACAGGCCTGGTAAACTTTATTTCGTCGGACCCGGGCCGCAACTTTGATGAGACAGACCTTGAATTTGCTCAAAACTTTGCCAACCTGATCGCCCTGGCCCTTGAGAATACACGTTTGAATGAAGATGCTACCCGCGAATTGGTTTTACGTAAGAAAAGCGAAGATCAGTCCAGGTTTTTAACCGATGCTATACCACATAAGTTATGGACATCGGGTCCTGATGGCCGCGCCACTTATTATAACCAACAATGGCATGATTATACGGGCATTATAGGATTCGAAGCTTTAAGAGAAAAGATTTGGGATTTTATTCACCCCGAGGACCGCGCGATAGCGGCGGTGGAATGGCCGGCTGCGATTGAACGTGGTGAGCCAATGGAAATGGAACACCGGCTAAGGCGTTATGACGGTGTTTACAGATGGCACCTTAGCCGTTTTACAGCCTATAAAAATGACGCCGGACAAGCCGTTCTGTGGATAGGTACAAGTACTGATATACACGAGCAGAAAACTGCGGGAATGGAACTGGCCGCAACCAATGAAGAGCTGGCGGCGGTGAATGAAGAACTATCTGCAGCCAATGAAGAACTGGTTGCAGTGAATGAAGAGGTGGCAGCAACCAACGAAGAACTGGCTGAAACGCAGCGGACACTGGAACAATCCAATGCAGAACTTGCCGAACGTGAATCGAGGCTGCGAATGGCTATTGACTCCACCAATTTAGGTACATGGGACTACAACCCGTTAAGCGGCGACTTATACTGGTCGGAAGAGTGTAAAGCCATATTTGGACTGCCCGCCGGCCAGGCCATCACGTTTGAATCATTTGCCAGCCGGATCCATCCTGATGACAAAGTACGCGCAGGCCGTGAATTTGAGGAATCGATTGCGTCGGAAACCAAGGGGCACTACGATATAACTTACCGGATAATTCGCTTTGACAATGAAGAAACGCGGTGGGTAAGGGCGCAGGGAACTGCACTATTTGATACCAATGGCCTGGCGACCCGTTTCCTGGGTACGGTGCTGGATATTACCGAAAATAAACTGGCCCGGGAAAGCATCGAGCGGAGTGAAAAGCTTTTCAGGTCCATCATTTTAAATATTCCAAAATCGCTGATCATCGTCATCGATCGAAACCACCGCTATGTGACCATTGAAGGCGATATTATGGAGAAGATGGGCTATAACCGCAGGGATTATGAAGGGAAGCACCCGGCGGAAATATCGCCCGAACGTTATGAAGCCGCCAGGAGCCTGTATGAAAGGGTGATAGCAGGCGAAAAGTTTTCCGTTGAGCGCAAAACTGAAAACGGCGACAACTACATTGTACACTTTGTGCCGCTTAAAAACGCAGATAATGAAGTGGAGGCCGGGCTGATCATCGCGCTTGACATCACCGACATCAAACAAGCCGAAGAAAGGAGCGCTAAACTGGCGGCTATTGTCGAATCGTCAGACGATGCGATTGTCAGCAAGTCGTTTGACAGCGTGATTACCAGTTGGAATGATGCGGCAGAAAGAATGTTCGGTTACACGGCTGAAGAGATGATCGGGCAAACGATCTATAAGATCATCCCTTCCGATCGCCATGACGAAGAAATAATGATCCTGGCACATTTGAAAGAAGGCAAATCGGTCGAGCACTTTGAAACGAAGCGAATTACAAAGGACGGCCTGTTGGTGGATGTTTCCCTTACCATATCACCCGTTAAGGACCGACAGGGAAAAGTCATAGGCATATCCAAAATAGCGCGCGATATCACTGAAAAGAAGCAGGAAGAACAACGCAAAAACGATTTCATCGGCATGGTTAGCCACGAGCTGAAAACGCCGCTCACCTCGCTCACTGGCATCATCCAGGTTACCAACGCCAAACTGAGGACCAGCGACGATCCGTTTTTAGCCGGCGCTATGGAAAGGGCAAATATCCAGGTAAAAAGGATGACAGGCATGATAAACGGGTTCCTTAACATCTCGCGACTGGAGGCGGGCAAGATGTCGCTTGAAATGCAGGTCTTCGACCTGGGCGAACTCCTCCGGGAAATTGCGGACGAGACTAAGCTTATCGTCAATACACATACAGTGACACTCGTAGGGTCAGGGCGTGTAAGCGTTAATGCCGACCGGGACAAGATAAGTTCGGTGGTTTCCAACCTTCTCAGCAATGCGGTAAAATATTCGCAAAAGGGCAGGCCGATCGAATTAGCTTACGGGGTTGCAGGAGATATGGCCAATATTAGCGTGAAAGACGAAGGCATCGGGATCAAACCGGAAGATATTGAAAAAGTATTCGAGCGCTATTACCGGATCGAGACTGACTACTCGCGGCATATTTCCGGCTTCGGGATCGGGCTGTACCTGAGCTCAGAGATCGTTAAACGGCATAACGGCGCCATATGGGTAGAAAGCGAATTTGGAAAAGGATCGACGTTTTATTTTACGCTGCCGCTAACAAAAAATTAAATGCGAGAGAAAGACCAGGGGGGCTAACTATAAAAACGACCCGGACTCTTTTACTACCAAGGTGTAGTTAGTATCCGCATCTCATAGAAAACCCTCCCTATTTTGCCTCATCAATTGCTTTTACTGCTGCGTCCACTTCGCTGGCTGATTGGGTGTCATTTTGTTGTACCCGCGCTTCTTTAATTTTTACAAGGTACCTGGAAATGTAAGGCGCGGCCCCGCTATCTTTATATTTGATGCCCATTTGTTTCAGCTCTTCTATCCCTTGCTGCACGTAGCCCGGGTTTTTTAACCGGCCTATCATTTCGGAAAATTTTTCTGTGAGATGAATTTGCTCCTGCAGTGTACCACTAACATAGCGGCTGTACACATAGGGCCATTTGGCATCACCGCCGGTTGTAGCGTATACCCTCACAATTTGCTGAGTAAGATCCCCTTCGTTGTCATTTTCAAATTTGAGGGCTTCCTGCATCGCTAAATTGGGGTCCATCTCATTTATACCATGAAGGCCTGCGGCTTCTACCTCGTACGAGGGGCTGGCCAATGCTTTTTCGAAGAGCTTCAAGTTCGCCTGAGTCTTTAAGGGCGCCAGGGAAACGAGTGCGGCGGCGCGCACCAGATTGTTTTTGTCATTTTGCGCCAGGTCGGTCAATTGGGGTATAGCGGCTTTTTCCAGGTCTTGGTTTATATTTCGGATATCCTCCTTGTTAATATTAAGCGCTTGTATCGCCTTGTTTCTAAGGCCTGAAAAACGATCGTGCAAGGCCGCCACAATGATAGCCTGGGCAGCTTTTTCATCTTCGTTTTTTGACGCAAAATCTATCGCTTCATACCGGTCGAGATAAAGAGGGGCATGCTCATATTGAAAAGCAAACTCTGCGGCGGTCTTGTGATCGGTTTTTTGAGCCACTAGCACCTTATCCGCATCAAAATTTATTAAATCGGGTTTTGATGCGATATTGAACTTTAAAGTATCCAACCTGGTGCTGATCACAACCTGGTGGCGCTCGATTTTATTGCCTGCATAGATGTCTATTGCTACCGGTAATTCAAATACCTGGCCCTCCTGGGTTTGAGACAATACCATTGTTTCGGTTTTTGTATTGTCGTTCCACTTGTAACTAATGTCTAAAATGGGGTGACCGGCTCCAAAATACCACTGGTTAAAAAACCAGTTCAAATCAAGTCCGCTGGCCTCCTCCATTGCCAGGCGCAATCGTGTGACGTCGGCGTTGCCAAAGGCATTCGTTGCCAGGTAAATATGCAACCCCTTGTAGAAGGCATCGTTACCCAAATAATTGCGGAGCATATTTAATATCCGCCCGCCTTTGTCGTAAGTGACGCCATTAAACACATCGCCGATATTTTTATAGTAGAAATTAACCAGCGGGATCTTGTAATTCGCCGGGTTACCCAGGTATCCCTGCAGTCCGTTTTCGAGGTGCTCGTCGGCTGCATCCTTCCCATATTTATGTTCCAGCCAGATGATCTCGCCGAAGTTGTCGAACGATTCGTTCAGGGTAAGGTTACTCCAGCTTTCACACGTTACATAGTCGCCGAACCATTGGTGGAAAAGTTCATGTTCGACACCGGGATTGTAATATTGATCCAAAAGCTCGCGGCGGGTGCTCTGGCTGCCGAATACATTGGCGGTTGTGTTTTCCATGGCGCCGCTCACATAGTCGCGCACCACTACCGTTGAATATTTATTCCACGGATAATCTACGCCGGTCACTTTTGAGAAAAAACCAATGGCTTCCGGCACATCGCCAAACATATCAACAGCGTAGGGGGCGTATTTTGGTTCGAGGTAGTAGCTTACTTCTTTTCCATGCCAGCTGGTTTTATAAATCTTGAAATCTCCAACGGCCATCATAAACAAGTAGGGCGCATTTGGCAGGTCCATTTTCCAGGTATCAGTCCGGGTGCCACCCTGGTGATTTTTTTGAGAAGCAAGCCGGCCGTTTGATAAGGTTACATACTTAGCAGGAACGGTCATGCTTAGCTCCGACGTTGTTTTTTGATCGGGCTTATCGATCGTGGGGAACCAGCCTGAGGAACTTTCGGGTTCGCCTTCTGTCCATATCTCGGTTGGCTTATCTTTCTCGCTCCCATCGGGGTTAATAAAATACAGGCCTTTTTCATTTTTCCGAAGGCCTTTTCGCTGGTTGGGCTTAGCCGTGTAATCCAGGTAGATAACATAGTTTTCTGCCCGGCGGTACGCTCGGTCCAGGTTGATGCGCAGGCTAAGGCTGTCATAATTGAACTTTAGGGGGATGGTTTGACCCTTTTCAACTATCGCAACAGTGTGAATATCCATTCCTTTTGCATCCAGTCGCAAACTATCAGTCGGGTAAAAATGGGGGTGTAAGGTTATCCATTCCTTACCATACAAATAACATTTTTTATAGTCAAACTGCACGTCGAGCCTGGTATGTACCAGGTCGTTAATTTTAACTGGCGTTTCCCGGTAAGGAAGGGATTGGGCATTCAGGCTGCCGGATAAACCGCAGGCCACAATCAATGTGACGAAAAAATATTTCATGTCTTCAGTAATCTAATTGGTCAAATATAGTACTATTTATTACATAGTACTATATTTTTCAAGTTTTATTTTGACTGAATGGTCTGAGCAGGTTTTTCCCGTGTTTTGCTCCATAAAAAAGCCCGGTCGCAATGGGCCAGGCTTGAGCACATACCGTTTAAATTACCGGTGCAGTCCCGGTGGCTTTTTGGTAGTGTCTCTTTTAACGGTATCTTTTTTGGTGTTCTTGTGTTTCGTGGTGTCCTGCTGAATGCCTGGGATGGCCGAGGCAAACGAGCCGATGGTGAACATGGACAACAAGAAGACTGCAATCAGCTTTTTCATAGTTTTTAGATTATGGTTTACAGTAAACAATTTGGTATCACCGGCTAAAAAAAGAACATTTCGTTTAATATTATTAACCAATGATTAATAACAATAACTTTTTGAATTGGATTTTATTATGATTTAGATTAAGTTAAAGGATCGCACTCGTAGCTCCATTGGTACCAATGTTAATTTTAGGGGCGATTTTCCTGACGATTCATTGCAGCGAAGGCCTTAACCGAACAACAAGATTACGCGGCAAGTCGGTAGATAATATGAAATTGTAAACCGGATTTAAGCCCCGCTTTCCCGATCAGCCCTATCTAACCTGAATTAGTATTGCATATCCTAATGTTACTACCAGGATTTAGTCCGGCCTAAAAGTTTACTTTAGATGAATTAATTGTTTATCAGTTTGAAAAGACTTAGCGGTGTCGTTTTTAATTCAACTATACTTTTTGTTTGTGCTGCAACATTGCAAATGACGCTCCATGAATTGGGGCATTTTGTAGCCGCGATATTGGTACATGCAAAAAATGTGACATTGCATCACAATTTTGTGTCAACCGACCTTTTTGCCATGTCAACGTCCCGTGCCGTTTTTTATTCGGGGGCCGGTCCATTGGTGAGTTTGCTTATCGGGATTTGCTTTCATTTGGTTTGCTACCGGCAAAAAAAGCGGGGCCTCGCATTTCTATTCAAACTTTACATGGCGGTTTTTGGGTACATCGGGTTCCTGGGCTATTTAGCGATAGCGCCGCTTTTTACCTATGGCGACACGGGATATATTTTTCAGGCGCTACACTTTCCCACCTGGCTAACCATCGTGATTGCTATCATGGGAGCACTGGTACTCTATTTAATTATCAGTAAATTGATGAGGTTTTTTGTAGAAATGGGAACCGGCAGTATTATTGCCGACAAAAAATCCAGGCGAACCTTTATGCGTGCACTTATCTGTTATCCCTTATATATTGGTATCCTGGTTACTACGTTTCTCAATTTGCCTGTACCATCAGTCCTAAGCTTAATTTACCCGATATTCAGCCCATTTGCCTTAATGTGGGCATATGATAGCGCCATTGCGAAGCCCTACCCAACCGATAACATGAGCATTGATATAAATGGAATTAATAGAATTCAGCCTGTATGGCTAATTATTTTGTTTTTGATCATCGTTCTGAACCGGTTTTTGGTTTATGGAATCAACGTGAATTAGCCAATATTTATGCTGATGGTCGTGTCACACCTCATGATTGGTACATGATTTAATAGGCCATTAGTACTCCTCTATTCAATGTGACCGGTTGTCATGTGTCATGTACCAGAATGCGGCACCAAATTATTATAATTGTATAATAATCAATCTCAACCCTTTAATCAGCTACCGCCATGGTACAGTCAGTCAACCAAAGCCGTAAGGCAGTCCTGCTTTTTTTGTTGTTTACATTTGGATTAAGCTCGATATTTTATTTTTTGATCATCCAAACCGGTAAGCTTGGAAGCGGCTTCGGTATGTATGTTACGGGCATCATGTGGTGTCCGGCAATGTCGGCATTTATTACTTCGAAAATACTTAAGCGCGAAATATCGGCCCTCGCGTGGCAATGGGGTAAACCCAGATACCAGATATGGAGTTACCTGGTGCCATTGTTGTATAGCCTTGTCGCTTATCTGATCATCTGGGTAACTGGATGGGGTGGCTTTTATAACCACGAATTTGTTGGACAGATCGCCAAATCTTTCGGGTGGGAACATTTGCCAAAGGCTGCGATCATCCTGTTGTATTTTATTTTTACAGGCGTATTCGGTATGGCAGGCAGTTTAGCAACAGGTTTGGGCGAAGAAATAGGCTGGCGCGGCTTTTTAGTGCCCGAGTTATTCAAAACCATTAGTTATACAAAAACCTCCCTTTTGGTTGGCATCATATGGGCGATGTGGCATTTCCCGATCCTGATCTTTGCGGATTATAACAGCGGGACCCCTGCATGGTACGGCCTTAGCTGCTTTACCATTATGGTGGTAAGCATCAGTTTTGTTTTTACCTGGTTCCGGTTAAAATCAGGCAGTTTATGGACAGGAGCCATATTGCATGCAAGCCATAACCTTTTTGTTCAATCCATATTTACACCGCTTACTATATATAACAGTCATACCAAATATTTTATCGACGAATTTGGAGCTGTACTGCCCTTAGTTTGCCTGGGCCTGGCTATTTATTTTTGGACCAGGCGAAAGGAGCTGGCTAATGTGAAATAGGCGATTCGCTTATCCTCCGCCGGACGTTTATCAGGTCGCATCGTACGGTGTGATCCTTTTTAAAATAGTGGTCAATACTAAACTGAAGAGCACAAATATTACAAAAACCATATATCCCGGTTGCAGCGAGGTGATATTGTCCGTAGTAGTTGTAAGCAAGCTGTTATGTATGTTCAGGTTTGAAAGCTGGCTTTGCAATATCCCGTTGAGGCCGATATAAGTCATTAAAATACCCACAACCATCACATCGGCCATAGTCCAATGACCGGACTGAAACGTAAAATATTTTACCACTTTATTTTCGGCAAAATCCTTCCTGGCCAGAATGTGCACACCTGTAAACACCAGCCGCAAAACGGGAAAAACAACTATAAACACAAGAATTAATATACCGACAAGAACTGCATCGGGCTTAGGTTGCTGTACTAACGTGCTGACGATGCCCGATATACTTTTACTCTGAAAAAATAACACCTGGTTATTAAAAGCAACTTTTTGGCCCATCAGCATAAAGTTGAGCGTTTTTATACGGGCGTCAACTTCGATAATGGATGTCGTTACCCCAACCGTTATAAGTATAAAAGCGAACAGCAACGACATTACGTAAAGGGTTGCCTTTAAATGATATTGATTTCGTATAATCCACCAAACCGCCAGTACCAGTAAAATAATGCCAAGCATTCCAAACAGGTATTCAAAGGACAGCTTACGAATGACAGCTATCTGGCCGTTTATTTGCTTATCAAACTGCTCGGCATCCGAAACATGGTATTTATGGTACATGTAGCTGGTGACTGCGGTGCTGGCCGTTCCAGTGCTATCGTAGGTTTCTTTCTCCAGTTGGGTTATCTTACTGGTAACGATACCTTTAATTCTTTTTTTACTTGCCGGGCTGGTAACTTTATTGATGATAGTTTTGGCAAACGAAGGCACCAGTGCCTGTACCTGACCGGAATCGACAAATTTCTTGAATGCAAATTTTTTCAGTTTTCCAACAATAGTTGTTTGGGGTTTATTGATAGTAACTATCGTTTTATCAACCACATTGTGGAGCTGCTGTTCCACCTGTGTAAGCAGTTGTTGCTTTTGTTGAGGAGTTATATTAAAATCGTGCACCTGGCTATTTACCACTGCCGCCATCTTGTCGCGCCATTGATCAACAGAAAATATCCCGAAGGTAATATTGTTGATGGTACTGTAATCTTCTTTGATCTGTTTTCGCTGACTGGAAAGAGCGTGCAAGTTATATCCGCACCATGCCTCGCCGCAAAGCAGGATGCTTACCCCGAGGATGAGCAAAATGTTTGACAGACCGAATCTCCTGGCCTCCGGAGTTTGTTGATGAGTTGTCAATGCTATAACTAATTAAAATAATTTAACATTTGGTTGATGCCTGGCTAATGTGAATCATAAGGTGTAATAAACTTCAGTATGGTGGAAAGGACAAGTCCGTATAAAACAAAGCTGATGAATATGATATAGCCTGGTTGCAGCGCAGTGTTGTTGGTAGTAATGATAGTTAAGGCATTACTCCGGATGTTCAGGCTTGCCAGCTGGCTTTCCAGTAAACCGTTCAAGCCAATATAGGTCATTAATATGGCTATAACGATTACGTCGGCCATGCTCCACTTGCCGGACTGAAAAGCAAAATACTTAATGATTTTATTTTCGGCCAGTTTCTTTTTGCTCAGCAAGTGAATTCCTGTAGAACTCAATTTCATAAGCGGAAAAAGAATACTGAACACCAATATCAATATACCCACCCCGATTGAATCCCATTGCGGTTGTTTTACCAATACTTTAACCACATCGAGGATGCTTTTGCTTTGAAAAAATAACACCTGGTTTTTAAAAACCACATGCTGTCCCAGTAAAACAAAGTCGAGCGATTTGATGCGCGCGTCTACTTCTATCATCGACGCAGTTAACCCTACTGCCAGTAAGATAAAAGCAAATAATAACGACATCACAAATAGTGCCGCGTGCAACTCAACCCGTTTACGAAGTATCCACCACAACATCAAAACAGCTATGATGCATGCCAGCATGGCAAAAGAATAGTCGTAGGTTATTGTGCGTATCCTGGCAAGGGAGTTTGTAAGCTTACTGTTAAATTCGTCCGGCGAAGAGACGTGATATTTAAGGTACATCTTATTGATCAGCGAATCATTGGCAGTGGTTGTACTGTCAACGTATGCGCTTTGCTTTACCTGCGCGAATTTGGACATCGCAAGGTTGCTGAGCTTGATTTTACTTTGCGGGTTATCTATTTTAGCTATTATAGTCTTCGCGAATTCGGGCACCTGGGCCTTTATCTTGTCGGTATTTACAAAGGTTTTCACAGCAAGTACCTTTAACTTACCGCCTACCGATTTTTGCGGTTTGGTAACCAGCGCCTCAGCTTTATTGATCAGTGCAAGAATGATTTGCTCCACCTCCACCTGGAGAGCCTGTTTTTGTTTGGGCGTCAATGTAAAATGACGAACCTGGTGGTTAATAATAGCGGCTACCTTATCGCTCCATTGGTCCACAGAAAACAGGCCAAGGGTAATGTTGTTGACATTGGAGTAATCCTCCTTTATTTCCTCCTGCTGATTGGAAAGGCTATGCAGCTGGTAGCCAAAATATGCTTCGCCGCATAAAAGTACTCCAAGGCCAAGGATCAGCAGTAATTTGGACACGTTAAAGCGCTTAACGTTTTCAGTCACTGGTATTTTTGTCAACTTTATATTATTTTAATTTTAAAATTGGTTTGCTGGGCGGCGAACAATTTGTAATCCATCGATTAAAATGCTTCGCCAAGATTCAGGAAGATACCGCTATAGCCGTTACTGAATGCATAGTCAATCCCGAGATTAGTTCCCGACCCCTTATTAAATTTAATCCTCAACCCGGTACCGGCCGCCGGGTGCCACGAGGTAAATAACGTGCCCGATCCGCTAACCGTACTGATGTTGCTGAACACCACAAAGCCCAAAAACCCATTTTCTGTAATATCTCTGCGGTATTCGCTCTCGAAATAAAACAGCGTCTTTCCCCGGTAACGGTTTTGTTCGATCCCTTCGCCTGAACGATTGTAGGGGTCCCAGCCGATGCTTGGCAGGTCAAGGTAAGGCACATCTCCAACGGCGGACCATAAGAAGGTCCAAAAAGCCAGCGTATTTTGATTAAACGTATTTGTTGGGTTAAGCGGCAGGTACTTCCTTAAGTCGATATAAACCGAATTCCATGTATTGTTACTGCCCAAAAAAGTTGGATTTACCCGGTAAACTATGTTAGCATAGGCGCCGGGTAATGGATTAATAGAGTTAGTCCTGGTATCATAAAGCAGGTTGAAGGTAATGCCCGATGAAAATGAACTCCCGGCCGTGCCATAGGCATAATTGGTAAATTGTGCAAGGTTGGTTGCCGGATCATCACTATGAATATTGGAGTGAAAATCCATGTCGTAGCCAACGCCCGCAAATAGATATGGCCTTATCCGCTTGAGTGCGCTTTCGTAAAAGCGGATGTAATTATAATCTACCAGGGTTTGGTCGGCATTACTGTTGGCGCTGCCTAAACCCCAGGTATATTGGGGATATCTCAGCAGCCTTATGTCGCCCTGAATAGTCCAGGTGTCGTTGGGAAACCAAATACTGTTTCTTAAAGGAAGGCCAAACCTGTTGGTAAAATTCCAGTATGGGGCAAATACCGCACTGGATAGGTTAGTAGTTTTGCGGGGGCCTAAATAAATACCAGCTGTGGTGCTGGTCACCAGCGCGTGGCCACTTCCGCCCGGCACAGTCCCGCTAATAGGCAATATGGAAAAATAAACCTTTTTATCGCCTTGTGTCCTGACCACTTTTGGGCGAATATGTAACCAGGACTTACCGATATCAATCAAATCCAGCTGCCTGATGGTATCGCGTTTCTTTACTGTATCCGGTACAACAGAACTAGCGGTTTGCGCATAAGCCGCGCAGGAAAGGAAGCAGGAAAGAAGGAGAATAGTAAAAATTTTCATAGAGTATGAGTTATAGAAGTATCGGGAAACCCATCCTTCAATTTTTCATTTGTGAGTTGTTTCCAGTAAAATAAATTTAATTCTGCCCGGATGGGGTCAGAAGCGCTTAGTCGCAATTATTAGTGTAATAGCAAATAAGTGTAACATTTATTCTGCTGACTTGTTTGTTGGAGTAATATCTTAACACGGCCGTAAAGGTCCGTTCCGGGAGAACCAGAAAATTCAATTGGTTAAATTATAGTACAGGTACGGGGTCGGGCAGCGCCGGGGTCTTTGGATCAAAAACTGCTACGCCCACTCGTGAATCTGCACAGCCGTAGTACAGGAACCATTTTTTATGGAAGTAAACCAGCCCCTCGATAAAAACTGTTCCATTCACATATTGCCCGCTTTTTTCAAAGGGAGCCATCGGGCGCAAAAATGGTACATCGAGGCGTGCGATTGCTTTAGCAGGATCATCCCGCGAGAAAAGTACCTGCCCGGCGCAATAGGCGTTCCCGTTAAAACGCTTGTCCCCGCCATCGCCGGGATGGTTTTTTCCGTTATAAAATAAGATGATGCCGCTATCGGTCATTATAGCTGGGGGGCCGCACTCCGTGAGGTCGCTGTCGAAATAGCCTTTACGGGGCGATATCAACTGTTTAAGTTCGCCATGTTCATCCACTAAGGGACTCCAGTCGACCAAATTTGTCGACGTAGCTGCATATACGTGCAGTTCGCCCCAATACATCCAGTAGCTGCCGTGTATCTTCGCTATTACCTGGCGGCCACCTTCCAGTTTCGTCACTATAGAGGCAGACTTATGGGGGATATTAAAAAACTTTCCGTTATAGGCCTTTCTAAATATTGGCCCATGTTTTACCCAGGTGACCAGATCCTTTGATGTTGCCACACCCAGCCGGGGAACGTGACGGTTCCATTGTGTGTAGAACATCACGTACGTTCCGTTTGCCGTTACCGCAACCCTCGGATCTTCACAACCTCCGGGCCATTCAAATTCCTTTTGACTATCATTTCCCGGAAACAATACCGGCTTGGTTTTGCGTTGAAAGTGCAGGCCGTCGCTGCTTTCCGCATAACCTATCCGCGACGTACGGGTTCCAATCACCGACCCTGTCAAGTCTTCCGATCTGTATAGCACAACGATCTTTCCATTTTTTACCGTAGCAGCCGGGTTAAAGGTGTAATTCGCCTCCCATCGAACCATTTTGTTCGACATGGGATCCAAAAATTGCGCGACAGTATCCGGTGAAATTAACGGGTTAATATTTTCCGGCCTCGCAAAACCACCGAAGGCCCATTTCGGAAGCGCATTCGGGTCATGAACTTGCGCGATTGAGTAATTAGAAAATAACAGGCAGGCAAAAGCCGCTGTTAATTTGATGAGTCTTTTATCCATGTAGATATATTAGCAGATATTGTTGTTGGTTTATCTTTTATATTAGAGCCGCCAGGAAAGCCGGTTTATAAATTATTGGCAGCAATCATCATTAAAATCGATTCAATTTTCTCTTGCAGATATTCGGCATAGGTACCTTATTCAGCTGCATATCCCATCGATCAAAGCATGGTGTTGCCTGGTTTAAAGATACTTAATTCCAATGTGAAAACATTATCTTAAATATTTTTACATTAACCCCATTTCGGATAATAGTTTTCTATAAAAGATACGGCTGTAGCCTGCCGGCAAGTCTGGCAATTCTCCAAATGCTTCTAATCCAGCCCGCTCGTAAAACCCCGGTGCCTGCAAGCTGTAGGTATCCCGCCAAATGCCCGTGCTTTACCGGCCGCGCGCATAAGTTTCTGCCGCTGCATGGAGCTTAGCCCCAGGCCCTGCATGCGCAGTCCTTCCGGTACAAAAAGCATGGTGACATAAAACCAGTTGTAAAACCATGCAGCGTGCAGGCCTCCCAGTGTTTCGCCCGGCCCGGATCCGCGCAGCAAAATCAAATTTGTTTATTTTCCGGTAGCCTGTAGGCTTGGCTGTTAAAAGCTAATAACCCACTATAAATAATCTTGAGATCTTCATTCGCAGGGGTTTCACCGACTACAATTTCGAACAGGCATACGTTTATCGGGATTTGTTCGATAATTGGATTTTAAGCCACGCAAATTGTTACAGGATTGTAAAGCTAATTAACAGGTTTGCCAATCGCTTTAAATTTTTATGACCAAGATGCTCTTATCGTTCTGATCGGAATACACATTCTATGGTTGCCGGGCAGCCTGATAAACTGATAACGGCCGTAGAAGCTTTCCGCTTTGCGTCTGTCGGATCAACCATTACGGCCGATGTGCCTATTTGTTCGGGGCATCCCGACTCGCCTGTCTGCGCAGGTAAATGTTTAACATGTTATGATCGCAATCAAATCAAGAATGTTATGCGAATCATTCAACAACCATATGCCCGTTTTTATTGTCGGCTTTGATTTGAGTAACTTAATTGGACTTTCTTAAGGTTTGCGTTTGGCGCCGGTGGGTTCAAAATGGCCTCGATAAAAGTCTTTTTATCGTCGAGTGATCGAAGCATCACGTTATTGTCATTAATAGTTTTAGTTGCTTCATTGATAACGCAATAAACTACAAAATCAGCTACACTTCTAATTCCGCGCAATACTGACGCGTATTTGATCAGCTCTTTCTGTCCCGTGCTGATCCGAGCATCGATGCGGTCGTTAAATGTTTGCCCATAATTCCTTCCTCTTAATACTTTATAAGTTATGTGCCGGCAAATAAAATAAATTGTTGCTTGCATTTTATTTGCCACACAAATGAACGCTAAATCAACGTACAGGTCATAAAACGGCCGTAAAAATAATTTCCATAGTCATCGCAAATCGAATTTAGCGTTATTCATTCTTCAGGGCTTTCACCGGGTTTACCAATGCGGCCCTAATCACCTGGGAACTGATAGTGGCAAATGCGATCAATAAGACGATAGCTCCGGTCAAAGCAAATATCCACCAGTTGATCTGAATTCTCGAGGTAAAATTTTGCAGCCATTTATTCATGGCGAGCCAGGCAATCGGACAGGCGATGATGACGGCGATGAAAACTAGCTTCAGAAAATCTTTTGACAACAATGCCACTAATGCCCTGTTGCTCGCGCCCAGCACTTTGCGAACGCTGATCTCTTTGGTGCGCTGTTCAGCACTGAAAGTAGCCAGGCCAAATAAGCCCAAACAGGAGATAAGAATGGCAACCCAGGTGAAATAATTTACCAATGATGACAGCCTGTCATCCGACGAATAATTTTTCTGGAAGTCATCGTCTAAAAATCTATAGTCGAATGGCTCCCCCGGATCAAGCTTGCGCCATGTAGCCCCCAATGACTTTAACAAGGCGCTTATGTCCCCCGGACCTGCATGCACAATGGCATACCTGAAATTATTGCTGCTATCGAGAAAGAAACCATAAGGTGTGATTGGCATATGAAGGTCTTCGAAATGAAAGTTCCTGGTGACGCCCACAACCTGATTCACATATGTTTGGCCTTTGTAAACGCTGATTATATTTTTTCCGATCGCATCTCGCGGCGAAGCAAAGCCGAGCTTTTTTACCGCCTCTTCATTCAGGATGACATGTTCGTCCCGGTCGGACGATTTGAATCCGGCGGAGAAAAGCCTGCCTGCGGCGGGTTTGATCGCAAGGGTTTGTAAAAAAGTTTCGTCAATATGATTCAACATGATGAGCGGGCCTGAATTTACAGATTCTCCCTGCCTGTGAAAGTTATCACTTCCGGCATTGGGAATGCCCGGGTAATAAACAGAGGCGCCTACAGAAATCACTTGCCTGTTCTCTATGAGTTCCTTCTTGAATACCGGATACGTTTTCTGTGCTAACGAGCTGTATAAGGGAATAACGATTTGCCTGTCTTTCGCAAAGCCCAGGTCGGTTGAGCGCAGAAAATTCATCTGGCCCGAAATAACAATTGTGGAAGTAATCAAAATGACAGAAATGGCAAACTGTAATATAACCAACCCTTTACGTAATGACGCTGCGGTCATCGAAGCCGGGAATTTCCCTTTCAGTACCTCGATTGGTTTGAATGACGACAAATAAAATGCAGGATATATACTGGCCAGGAAACCGGTAAAAACCGATAGGATAAATAAGGACGTGAACAGGATAATATAGGAAGATGAAAACAGCGTAAGGCTCTTCCCCGACACGCTCTCAAATGCCGGTAAAAAGGCTGCTACCAGGATGATTGCGAAAGCAAAAGCGATCAACGATATCAATATAGATTCGCCTAAAAATTGCAATAGCAGCGAGGCCCTGGCAGCCCCGAGGACCTTACGAACCCCAACTTCGGTTGAACGGACAGAGGAGCGCGCGGTTGAGAGGTTCATGAAATTGATGCAGGCTATGAGCACAATAAAAATGGCAATAGACCCCAGTATAAAAAGATACGAAACACTGCCCGATGACGTCATTTCCAACATATCGGCGTGAAGATGGATGTCTTTGACGGGCAGCAGGAATTGTTCCCGGTAAAAGCCGGCTTGCTTTAGGTCCTTACCTGCGTATTTGTCCACAAATTCGGGAAATTTTGCTTCCAATTTCCTGGCGTCGGAATTTGGCTTGAGCAATAGATAGGTGGTGTACAAATTATCGAACACCATATTGCTTCCATCCTTTTTCATGCGGTCTTCCAGGCCTCCACCGAATAACGAAATAAAAAAGCGGGCATCCATGTGCGATGGCCTATCGTTCGGTTCAAAAACGGCACTCACTGTGCAGTCGTGTTCGCCATCAATGTTCGTGTTGATGCGGATCACTTTATTTAAAGCCGGCTGGTTGCCGAAAATCTTTTTAGCGATATCACTGGAGATGACAACTGAATTTGGCTCTCTCAGAGCCGTTGAAGTATTGCCTTCGACAAAATGATAGTCGAACATTTTGAAAAAAGAGGCATCGGCAGCGCAGCCTTTTGATTCGTAATAAGCGTGAAGCGTTCCATCCGGACTGATATACTGCACCAGGGTTTTATTCTCGCCGAAAAAACCAAAAACAACCACCCTTGCGGTCATCTCTATTTCCGGGAAGGATGCTTTCATGTTTTGGGCCATTACAGCGGGTTCAGCAGGGTACTTGTCCCTTTTTCCGTTGGTGAGGAACGTTGTACCAACCTGGTACAGCCGTTTGATGTTTTTATGATAAGCATCATAAGCAAGCTCGCCATACAGGTACAAAACGATGAGCATACAACAAGCTAAGCCGATGGCGAGCCCGAATATGTTGATGAAAGAAAATATTTTATTCCTCATCATATGTCGCCAGGTAACCCTGAGATAATTTTTGATCATTTTAAATTAAGCTTGGGTGTTATTCAACACGGTAATATTTGTAAGCATTATAAGCGATCGGGATGCCAAATACAATACCAAAGCTAACCCACCCTATAAACGTTTCAGCAAGTCTGAAGGGGCCTGCCGGGAGGGGTGTGAGCCTTAAAATCACCTGCTCCATCACCTGGTTCACAAAAACCGCGTAAAGCATCCCCACAAGATATTTATTAAAGGCCAAAAACCTGAATTTGGGAAATACCCAAAAGAAAAAAAGCGTAAACGAAAATGCGATAAAATAGTGGAAAAACAAACCGAGGAATGCCGCTGCCGTGCCTCCCTTTATTGCTGCCGGTATACCCAGTGCTCCCCCCGCGATGTAGTTGAACATTTTTTCAGGAAATTTGCCGGATACGATATAGACGCTAATAAATGCCGAAAGAATGTCGGTGGTGCCGACGAATAAACCTGTTAAAAGTACTGTTTTGAAGAACTTGCTCATTTTGGATGGTTTTTAAGTTTTAAGATTAAATTTGCTTTAGTCGCTATAGCGTTATTTTTTTAGCAAACTTAGCCGGGGTAATTTCAAATTCATGTTCAAAAGTCATTCAATAAAGTTCAAAACACAGGCAAAAGAGCCAGTTGAGCACCGCCTGGTGAATATTTGCATGACCGAACTTTGCAAAAACACGGGTTTTGCCGATTCACAAAATTTGGTTCAACGCGACCTTGTTTTTTTATGTGATCGCATTGAATCTAAAACCGGGGTAATTATCAGCTTGTCGACTATCAAGCGGTTGCTGAACGGGCAGTTTTCCCGCTTGCCGCAAATCGCGACGCTGGATGCGATAGCCGTAACCGCCGGGTATCAAAACTGGCAGCAGTTTAAGATCAGTAAAAACCTGGAAGTGCATCAAAACGGAAAGGGAAACAATGAAAAATCAGCCTCGCCAGCGCCCGGGGGTGCGAAAACTTTTAATGCCAGGGTGCTCTGGTGGGCAGTACCGGTATCGTTAGTGGCTGTGTGTCTTGGCGTGATGATGACAAGCAGGAAACCCGCGCTGGCCGGAGTTGACAAAGCCAGGTTCTCGGCCAGAAAGGTTACCGGTAACGATATTCCGAATACGGTTGTCTTCAGCTTCAATGTTGATTCGGTAGCGGCTGACAGCTTTTTTATACAGCAATCATGGGACAAGAACCGGCGCGTACGGGTATTTAAACACAACTATACGCTTACTGACATTTACTACGAGCCCGGCTACCATGTGGCCAAACTGATCGCTAATGATAAAATAATTAAAACCTTTGATGTTAGCATCCCCACCGACCGCTGGGTGTTTTACGCCAAAGAAGGTACTGCCAAGGGCCTGCCTAAATATATCGGAGCGGATGTCGCCAGGGGGCCTTCTTTAAAGCTGACGAAAGGTGACCTGGAGAAAAGCAGGATCGACATTCAAAAGGAAAACGTATATGTTAACGCTTATTTCCCTTCGCGCATTGAAAGCAGCAGCGATAATTTTGTACTAAGGTTCCGCATAAAGGTTGATGAGCTGAAAAATGAACCCTGCCCTTTTTTGATGAGCGAGGTTTTTTGCCAGCGGCAGTTTATCTATTTTACAAGCACCCTGAAGGGCTGCACCAGCGAATTAGCCTGCCAGTTTGGAGAAAACGAGTTGAACGGCAAAACCACCGATCTTTCGGCATTGGGAAGCAACGTAAGGACCTGGCAAAACGTGGAGTTTAGGGTACAAGACAAAAATGCGACCATCAGCATTAATGGTACTAAAGTATTCTCCGCCGTTTATCATCGCTCCTGCGGGCTGATAACCGGCATCGGTTTTATCTCCAATGGATTATGCGAAGTAGATTCGTTGGCTATGGAAACCATTGAGGGGAAGGAAATTTATTAAATCTATTTCTTCTCCAAAAAGGTACTTTCTTGATTGAATTGTGATCAAGCGACATTTGAACTATGGTCACACTATTATCCCTGCGGCCGCCGAAGCTTTAGTGAAGGCGTCCAAAGTCATGTTTTAAATTGTAGTCGAGGGTTTGGGCGCTCCAGTAGCCGCAGCCCAAGATTCGGCGGATGGTCATAATAGGGTCGCCGGGATCGCGCGGTTCGCTGAGCTGGAAAGCGGCTTTAAATCCGAGCTTATGCAGCTCCGGTAAGCCGGCGGAGTTCCATTCGCCAAAAGGGAAAGCGAAATATTTGACGGGCTGCCCGGTAATTTTCTCCAGTTTTTTGGTGGGTTTATCTATTTGTATTTCCCAATCCTGGTCTTTGTATTTCTTAAAATTGGTATGGTCCTGTGTGTGGCAGGCAATCACATTGCCTTCGTCAAACAGCTGTTTTATTTGCAGCTTGTCCATGTAATGCTTGTTTTTGGCAATGTTGGTCGTGGTGATAAAAAATACGCCTTTAAAACCATATTTTATCAATTCGGGACGGGCAACCTCAAACTGATCGCCATCGGTATCGTCAAACGTGAGCACAATGGCTTTTGCCGGTAATTGCCTGCCTTTGGTAAGGTAATCAACCAGTTCATCCGGCAAAATGGTATGCCAGCCGCTGTCGGCCAGCATTTTCATATGCGTTTTAAAAGTTGCCGGCGGAATAATATAATCTTTATCCGCCAGCTTATCGCTTGGCCGCCAGTTGCGTATCTGGTGGTAGCAGATCACCGGCACCTGTTTGCGAGCCAGGATAGCCGCACCGTTTGCAGGCTGCGCCGACAAACCGAGGGCAAAAAAACAAATGGATGCGAGGGTTATGAGGGTTTTTAACACGGAATAAATTTGTCGTGCGTAAAGTTACCTGGCTGTTTTAAATTTCAATTCGTTTTTTATAATTTTTTTGGGGTGCCCGGATGCCGGCAACTTAGCTTGTTATGCGCAGTGGTTCGTTATTAAGCTGTTAAAGGCAGACTCAAAATTACCGGAATGTCAGCGGGACGTTGACAGGGAGATGGGTTCGAGCGGAATGCTCGAACCGGCGGCGGTTAAAAATTAATGTCCGCTAAATACAGCCAGCATCTTCTCAAGCGCACCTTCCGAGTGCATCCGCTCGCCGTTTTCAAGTGATTGTTTTGCTGCCACTGCCGCTCTTTGGCGCATCGCTGTTTCATAGGAAAAGATAGCTTCCTGCAAGGTGGAGTATTTATCAGACGTTAAACATTCACTCAATTCCAAAGAATCAAGCATAGCCATATTTGCGCCTTCGCCTGCAAATGGCGGCATCACGTGGGCGGCATCGCCAATCATTGTCAGGTTGGGTAAGGTTTCCCAGGTTTGATCTAAGGGCATACAATAAATGGGACGTGGAATAAAGGGCGTTGCCGCATTTTCAAACAGTTCGTACCAAATACTGCTCCAGTCACTGTATTCTTTTTTAAACCAGGCCAATAATTGTTTTCTATCGGAATAGTCCAGGCCATTACCTGTTACCCAGTTTTCATCTGCTTTGAAGGTTGCATAAAAACCAAGACCACCATTTTCTTTTTGACCGCCGAGTATATTTCTTCCATTTCCGAAAGCCATTACTTTCCCGCCATTGAGCAATGCATAAATATGAGGAGCAGCTTTTTTCGCGTCATAAACATTGAGCTCAAGCATAACAACGCCTGAATAAAAAGATTTGATCGGGGTGATATATGGGCGGATCCGGGAATTGGCGCCATCAGCTGCAACAACCATATCTGCGTAGGCAGATGAACCGTTTTTAAAATGCAGCAACCAGCCTTCGTTTTGTTTTTCCATCGAAACAAATTGACTGTTCCACACAACCGTTCCCGGTTGTAATGACTGCAGCAATATCTTCCGCAATGCGCCACGGTTGATTTCAGGGCTGGAAGGATTACTGTCGACATCCTCACCTGGTTTGGTTTCATGGTCGCTCAAAAATACTTTTGCGCGTTCGTTTACGATGATCTTTTTATCCGCACCGACATGAACGTTGTGATTAAACTCTTCTAACAAGTTTGCCTTGCTTAACGCTGCATAACCTGATCCTTCATGCATATCAAGCGGTGAGCCCTGCACCCGGGCCTCCTTGTTCAGATCTCTTTCGTATAGTTTTACATTCGCACCCTTTAGTTGTAAAAGTCGTGCTAAGGTTAGTCCGCTGGGGCCGCCGCCGATAATGGCGATTTGTTTATTTTGTATCAACATGCTTTATTTAGTATTGCGATACAAAATTGCGGAATGATCCCCGGCCAGGATTGTATAAACACGACAAATTGTGTTTTATCGCGCCGGTACAGTTTGACGCCTGAACCGACGGGCAACTACAAATAAAAAGCTCCCGATTTCCGGAAGGCTTTTTATTATCATGCTTATAATTTTTATAAATTGGAAAAACCCTCCGTGTTTCTTTTGCGAATAGCTTCTTCGGTTCTTGGAATAAAATTTTCTTTTACATTTAATTCGGCTGCGGCCTGAACTTCCTCAATAAAAGGGCGCAAATTTTTGTTGTAGTCCTGGAACGCTGATTCAAAACCTCCGTTGTGTTTTTGTAAAGCATCGGCTAATACGGTAGCTCCACTTATTGACAGCGAGGCACCCATTCCTGCAGCTGGCGAAGCGCAATAGCCTGCATCGCCTACCAACGCAACCCTGCCTTTTGTCCACGACGGCATTTTTATTTGACAGAACTTATCGAAATAGAAATCTTTCGAATGCTGCACTTCTTCCAATAATTCCGCGGTTCTCCAGCTTTGTCCCTCAAACTGTTCCAAAATAATTTTTCGTTGTTGTTGCTCATCACGATAATCGTAAGGAATTTCGTTTTCTGAATTGAAGCAAAAAATGATATCCGTTTTATTGTTGTAAGCATTCAGCATAATAGCTTTGTTTGGCACACCATACATTTGCATTGTTTTTTGTTTTACCAGTAATTTGTTGACGATGGTGATAGAAAAATAGGCCCCAAGAAAATGTGTGTAGTCCGTTTCGCTGCCAAACCAAATTCTTCTCACACCTGAATGCACCCCATCGCAGCCAAGCACCAGGTCAAATGCCCGTTGCGAACCATTTTTAAACGTAACTTGTATATCGTCTTTGGTTTCGCTTAGGGCTGTTATGCTGTTGTTAAAAATAAATTCAACATCATTTTTTAACCGGTCAAATAAAATACCCACAAATTTGTCCCGTTCAATTTCGATGTCATCATCGGGAAGTTCCCCACCCTCGTTCCTCAGCGACATGGAGCCTTCTGTAATATCTCCGGCATTTTTAAATTCTACCATTTCCACATGCAACCTGTTTGATTTTAACTGCTCAATAATTCCCATACGCTTAGCGGCGTCGGCGGCAGTTCCCTTTATATCAACAGCCCCGCCGGCGGTTCGTGGTTCGTTTGCAATTTCAACAACAGTTACTTTGTAACCCAACTTGTTCATCCAATAAGCGGTTGAAAGTCCGGCCATACTTGCACCTGAGACGAGTATATTTTTTTCTTTTAACGTTTCCATTTTTTATACGAGTGTTTTGTGCTGCAAAGAAACATCGTATAAATAGGCCGAACAACGGCAAAAAAGGGTAAGTATTGGACTATTCGTGGTTTTTGTTCCGGAAAGCTAAAGCAGTCATTCCTGTAACTTTGGTAAACAGCCGTGAAAAATAAGGGTAATCATCAAAGCCCAATTCGGTTGCGATTTCTTTTACCGATTTACCGGAATGATAAAGCAAGCGTTTGGCTTCTAAAATAATACGCTGCTGAATGTGATGTGAAACGGAATAACCTGTTGTGTTTTTTACACATTCGTTCAGGTAAGGCGCAGAGATGTTGAGCTTTTGGGCGTACGCGGACGGCTGTTTGACTGTGGTATAATTACGCTCCAATATTTCATTGAAGGCTTTGGTAACCGTTTCAAATCGTGAAAGCTTGTCTGCTGATTTCGTCAGTTCAATATATTGTGAAATACCTAATGCCACCAATGCATTGCAAGTATCTTTTAGTAAGGAATGATATAGCTTGTTATGTTTCCTTTCAAAAAATTTTATGCCAAGCGATACCGCTTCAGAAATAATTGAAAACGTTGATTGCTGCAACACTAAGGGTTTTGCAGGGGTGACGCCTTCCAACAATTCGAGGTATTCAGGGTTCAAATTTTCATTATTGATTGCCCAACTGCTGACTGCTACATTTTCAGATGCCAATATAAGATGTACCTGGTTGGGGTGCATGTAGATGAGAGACGGAGCCTTAATTTGATACGTTTGAAAATCAATTTCAATGGAAACTGTTCCGTTTTCGAGCAGGAAGAATGAATGGTAGTCGTGCCGGTGTGCCTGTTTTGCTTCCTTGAACGTGCGTAAATCTTCAGCTGATAGCTTTTCAATGGCAATACCTGCGCTGTGCCCGTCATCAAAATAATTTACCGGAATGGATTCGTTTTTCTTACGCATTAGCTGTTTAGCTCACGATATAAAGTTAATGGTTTGAACGGCTTCCCGCATTTGCCGGCCTATACCGGCAGGTATTTATTAACTATTTTTCCATTGCTGTATGCGGTTGAACTTTCTAATTCCAGTATTTTTTGCTCCTTAAAAATTGAAAGCCCGTTTCCGATGGCAACCGGGTTGCTGAAGATATAATATTCATCAATAAGGTTCTGACTGATGAGCGAGCTTACAAAATTGGCGCCGCCATAAACCATGATATCCTTGCCTGGTTCTTTTTTCAGCGCCTCTACTGCAGCAACAAGGTCTCCGTTTTCCACTTCCAGGTTCCTGCCCTTGATCGTTGTTTGCGTACGGCTGAAAACGATCTTGCGGTGGTTGACCATGAGCTGCGCCAAAGGCTGTTCCCGGCTGTCGGGCTGGTTGTCGACCACATCTTCCCAGTGATCAATGAACTCCCGGGTCATCTTGCGTCCCAGCAAAATGGTATCGCAAGTGCCGGCCAGCTCAATGATGTACCGGAACATGGATTCATCCCGTTTGCCTATCCACACCCATTCCGACTCGCCATTCGGGCCGGCTACAAAACCATCCAGGGTCATTTGCATCTGTAATTTTAGTTTTCGCATAGCAATCGTTTTTTAAAATTGATTTCAATCTATCGCAAATATCTGCAAATGGACTATTGTATGAAGCGTGCAATCATGACAAAAAAGGGTGCGTTTTGTGCAAAAAAAGCCTAAACAACCGATATAGCAGCGCAAAACCTATGAAATCTGCTGAAAATTATTTGGTGAGGTCAGCGGGAAGCTGACAAGGATATATACTCTTAAATAAGCAATTCTTATCCTTTCAATGATTAATTCCACCTGTAGGTTGATTCAAAAAAGTCCTTAAGGGCTGTGTCAGTTCGAAATAGATACTGTTTTTAGCGTTGAAGGGGCCAATATTGAAGGAGGGTGGTAATGGGGCATAGTTTTGCTGATTAATGGCATAACCTGCAACGGCTGCGTTAAACGGCAATACAAATAAAGCCGGCAAATATGCATCGGGCTGTGCATCTTTAATTTTGAACGAAAGGGCCGGAACATAATCCGGCTCGCTGTTGACGAATTCAGCCGGGCCCATTTTGGGTGCGCCGATCTTCCACTTTGATCCTAAATTGAAACTAAAGTTAAAGGCTTCTTCCGTGCAGGTGAGCTGTTTTGGCATCCCCGGCTGGGCCTTAGCTCCCGCGATAAGCAGGACAATTATGGCGGTGATCAGCATTTTTTTCATGGTGAGTTTTCTTACGCATTTTTACAATCGCCGGGTTTAGGTTTTGTTTGAATAACAGGTATAAATTTAAATAAAATAGGATTAAAACGTTTCCCGTTTTTTACTTATTCCACCTTTAACAACCGCGCAGCTTTTAACCCCTTTTGTATAACTAAAGTCTAAAAGTTTTAACACAGAGAACACGGAGGAGGCACAGAGGCCGTAGAGCCTTTATAGTTTACGAGTTTTTCTCCGTGTTCTCTGCGTCTTCTTTGCGCTCCGTGGTTAAAAATAGATTGCTTTCTACCAGTTATTTTAGCCGAAACATCAGGCCCCTATTTTAGACTCTCCTAAAACGCTCACAACTAAATTTAAAAAAAGTAAAAAAAATTTGCGAAGCTGATTGGTTGCACATATATTTGCAACCGATTGGTTTCGTGAATTAGCTAGCAGAATAATGAGAAGAGATATTTTCCAGGCAATTGCCGACCCCACAAGGAGAGCCATCATCGCCTTAATTGCGTTGCAGGCAATGACCCCCAATGCCCTTGCCGAACATTTCGACACCACCCGGCAGGCAGTCTCCAAACACCTGCGCATTTTGACAGAATGCGAACTGATCAAACAGGAACACAAAGGCAGAGAAATTTATTACCAGCTTGAAATAGACAAGATGAAAGAAATTGACAAATGGATTGAGCAATTCCGCAAAATTTGGGAAACCCGTTTCAACCAACTGGACGATTTATTAGCAACCATTCAAAAACAGAAAAAATGAACAGCGATCTCTTATTAGATTTTTCCGTAAATAAGGAAAGCAAAACGGTGTACATTGAACGTGAATTTAACGCCGGTCTTGACCTGGTTTGGGAAGTGTGGACAACAGCCGAATTACTCGACCAATGGTGGGGGCCAAAACCCTTGATCGCAAAAACAAAATTTATGAATTTTGAAGTTGGCGGACGAAGGTTTTATGCAATGGTAAGCCCCGAAGGTCAGGAGCGTTGGTCTGTTCAGAAGTTTACTTCCATTAGTCCAAAAACCAATTTCAAAACGTCGAATGTTTTTACAGACAAAGATGAAAACCCTGAATTCATAGGTTCTGAATGGGATTTTACTTTCAGCGAACAAAACGGCATAACAAAAGTGAGCATTACCATTTATAACGAATCACTTGCCCGATTGGAAAAGATGATTGAAATGGGCACACTCAAAGGATGTGCTTTGCAATTCAAAAACCTGGACGAGTTATTGGAAAAATTGAAGAAGAGCTGAAGGCAGGTGTGCAGATGTGCGGATGTGCAGATATGAGATATGAGATGTGAGAAAAATAGCTAAAAGCGGAAAGCTAAAAGCTAAAAGCAGATGTGAGATATGAGAAAAATAGCTAAAAGCAGAAACGATGACAACCAGCGGTGTTTATTCAGCTTTTGCGGAATTTAATAAATAGACTTAATAAAAAACCAATCAAATGAGAAAACTTGTCTATGCGATCAACACAACCTTAGATGGCTGCGTTGACCATACCAAATTCTATCCCACTGAAGAAACGATGGCGTTTTTTACCCGCCTAACGCAGGAAGCCGACACCTTCCTGTACGGCCGTAAAACTTATGAGTTGATGGTCCCTTATTGGCCCGATGTAGCGAAAGAGCATCCGGGGCAGGATGACAGGGGAGCTGATATCGAATTTGCCCGGGCATTTGACGCCGTCGAAAAAATTGTGGTTTTCTCACAATCATTAGACAGCCCTGAAGGAGAAAAAACGAGCGTTGTTCGTACGGACCTCCGGGACGAAGTACTAAAATTGAAACAGGAACAAGGCAAAAATATTTTTACCGGTGGTGTCGCCCTTGCCTCACAATTGGCGGAACTTGGACTGATCGATGAATACTATATTGTGGTCCACCCGCTGGTGGTGGGAGCAGGGACACGACTGTTTGAAGGCATCAACCTGCCGGAGAAATTACAATTAAAATTAGTTGAATCGACAGTTTTTAAGTCGGGGGCGGTTGTGCTCCGGTACTCGAAACCATGAGACCGATAGCAATAGGGCTTCTTTAGTAGTATATATAATAATAGATGTCCCCGTCCGCAGAAGAGCTTCGGGAAGAAACCGGGGAAAACCGGCAAGGCGGTGTAGGGGGCAGGGCATAGCAAGTTTTCGCATACAGGGTATGGAAGCGATAAGGTAACCCGGTCCCAACTTTAGTCGGGACAGCCCAATCCCCAATCCCAACGATAGTCGGGATTGGGGACGGTTTGCGGGCAAAGGCTTGCGGCGCAAAGAAGCATTTCTGCGGACTTGATTTTTTTGGTCCTTTTTGTATCAAGACAAAAAGGACTAGCCTCGCGGCAATTGAGCGGGGAGTTATTGTGCAAACAAACACACATTGTGGTATCCGGCCATAACCGTTTTATGGGTAAACTTAAACATGCGGAAACCCCGCGAAGACGTTGAAATTTAAACTAAAACCAATCAAATGAGAAAAGTAATCTTAGCCATCAACATGAGTATCGACGGCTGCGTCGGCCTTATGAACTTGAATCCCCCCGATGAGGAAGTTGGTGAGTATTTTAACGACCTTATGTACCGTGATGTCGACCTTATCGCGTACGGACGCAAAATGTATGAGATCATGTTTCCTTATTGGGCGGAGGAGGCCAACTGGGATAATGAATTGGATAAGGAGTTCGGCCAAAGGATCACCGGCATCGACAAAATTGTTTTTTCGCGAACCTTAGCCGGTGCTGAATACAATACGCGCATTGTCCGTACCGACCCCGCAGCCGAATTGCTGAAACTGAAGCAGGCGCCGGGCAAAAACATTTATGTGGGTACGGTAAGCATGATTCCGGAATTAGCGCAGGCCGGCGTGATCGATGAGTATCACCTGGTCGTCGCCCCTGTGATCGTAGGCCAGGGAACGCGCCTCGTGGAAAACGGCGCCCTGGCGGAGAAACTGAATTTAGCGCTCGTCGCGACCAGGACTTTTAAATCGGGTTGTATAGCGCTTCATTATAAAAAGCGGGCATAACCCACCAATTCAGTTAAGAAAAATTCGCCTTTCCCGCCCCCGCAGGGTCTTTTACAAGTTTAAGTTAACCCACAAAAACCGCGGGTGGTTATGTTACATTCAAGCCTGCTAATTTATGCTTAAATAATTAAAAATCAACAACTTGCACGTCATTGCGAGGAACAGCCTGTCCCGACCATTCGGGAAAGCAACCTCTGCACACGCAAATCAATGTGTAAAATGCAGTCAGAACCACCCCGCCGTAGGCAATTGCCGGCCTGCTATTTTTGTCTTGATGGCCCTTAATTTATTCGATATCAATAATTAGGGCCTGCTGAAAAACTCAAAAAGCGCCAAAATTCCAATTTCGACACCCGGCCAACGACCATAGGGGTTTGTTCAGCCATAGTTTCCATACCAATACCTGATCATACAGTGCTGGAAAACCTCGGTTTATTGTTTTTAATAATATGCATAGGGGTGCCAACCCGGCCAGTTTGACCAGGTTAAGCACCAGGAAGATGCAGGCAATCCATGATTCGCTGGTATCTTTCAGGCGGGCTTTGATATTTGCTAAGCCATAAGCTGTTTTCGCCTGTCCGAATTTGCCTTCGACCGGATTCCTTTCTCCCGGACTTAAGTGTTCTTTTTTCACTGCCGGTGGTCTCCCCAAAGGTTTGGCCAGCAGCCGTATCCCTTTTTCTTTTAGTTCCTTTCGGTTTTTTCGGTTACAGTAAATCTGGTCGGCTAAAACTTCTTTTGGATAATATCCGAAACGATCACGGTACTGTTCCACATACGCCATCATATGGCTGCCTTCGTTAAAGGCATCCCAACTCAGTTCATCCAAAAATGCATAACCATCCACCAGTGAAATATGAATTTTAGCGCCAAATTCTACTTTGGCGTTCGTCTTACCACGCACAATTGGCCTTACATGCGGTTGATGGATGCTTACGATCCGGTCCGGCGCCGTATGTTCTTTAGTGTCAAACATCTCCTTCTGTTGCTGATAAAGGGTATGGATGACCATCAGGTATTTCTGCTGACGGGGATCAAGCGGGAAAAGTTTATACTGATCCAGCAGCTTATCAATGCTCTTAAGATTTCTGGCCAGGTAACGCAGTTGTTTGCCTACAGCCTTTCTGATAGCTGAACGCGTCTTGTTTTTCTTTTGCGCGACCTTCAAAAACTCTTTTCTTGCTGCTTGCCTGTAGGTTCGGGGCTTTTTCAGGTGCAAAGCCGGGCAGTAGATTTCATCAATGATCTGTTCTGATTTTTCACGTGCCTCGGCCAGCAGCCCTAAATCAGTAGGGTAAGCGATGTCCTGCGGGCAGGCCGTAGCATCAAAAAGCACCCTGCCCTTATGGGTTGGCTCTCCTGCCTGTTCTCCCGTTAGTTCGGAGGGCTGACTATCTTGCTGAATGCTGCCTTCATTCACCACATCCCCGTCAGGCTCCTTCCGGTCGGATGATATATTTGCCTTTCCCGTTTCCATACCCTGATACAATGCATGAATCCTTTCATTAATGGCGTTGATCTGATCTAATCCCATACGGGTACGAAACTCTACAAACAGCGAGGCATCAAATGGGGGTTCAGGATTAAAGCTCGAATAGCCAAGAAAATACTGCATGTACATGTTTTCTGCTATCTGGGCAACTGTTTCCCGATCATCCAGGTTGCACATGTGTTTGATGATCAGCGATCCTATTACAATCCGCGGGCTTATCGGCGGTCTGCCGGTGCGGCTTATACCCACCTGCCTGGTATAAATATTGCAGATATCATCCCACGGAATCTTATCTGCCAATACCACCCACCGGTTCGTCCGGCGTAGCTGCTGTGAGAATGGCGTCTCGAAACCCGCCAGCACCAACTGCGATGGGCTGACGAAATTGGGCGCCGATGCACGCCTTTTGGAATCCTTTTGCATATTTCCTTGCACTTGATCCTCCTAATTTCGCCATAACCCGCTGTATTTCAAAATCGTTTAGGTTGTTCAGCAGACCCTAATTATTTTTGTTTTCATGATCAAACTACTCCTCACTTCTTCCGGTATCTCCAATAAAAGTATCCGGGACGCGCTCGAACAGCTCCTGGGCAAGCCCATCAGCGAGTCGGGCGCGCTGTTCGTTCCGACAGGCGTTTACCCATTCATGGGCGGCGCGAATTACGCATGGTGGCCGATCGCAGGAAAGATGAAAGGCGCCCTCGTTGACCTGGGCTGGAAAACCATGGGTCTTTTTGAGCTCACCTCACTTAACAGTATTAAAAAAGACATCTGGGTATCCTCGCTTGAGGAGGCCGACGCGCTGTTGGTTTGGGGCGGCGATCCACTGTACCTGGCGTACTGGTTCGAACAATCAGGACTTGCAGCGGTATTGACTTCGCTAAACAAAGACCTGGTGTATGTTGGCGTGAGCGCGGGCAGTATGGTTGTAAACACTATTTTTGGCGAGACCGAGAGTGATCCGAGGGGAGGCAGCGGGACGCCGCTGACGATTGAAAACGTGGTATTCGATACAGAAGAGGGCGAAATCAGCAAGACATTCTATACAGCTAAGGGTGCTGGGCTGACCGGCTTCGCGGTCATTCCACATTTTAATAACCCCGGTTTCCAGGACGCTTGCGGAAGTAACGCAGAAAAATGGGCTGCAAAAATTCCCGCGGCCGTTTATGCCATTGATGAGCAAACCGCCATCAAAGTGGTAGCCGGCCAGGTGGAAGTAATCTCGGGAGGGAATTGGGAACTGTTTAACACCTGATATCCTTGTGCCGGGGCGCAATATCGCATATATGTGAGATGTTAGATATGAGATGTGAGACAAGAGAAGTCCGAATCCCGATAGCTATCGGGACCGGAAGTCCGGAAGTCAAAAAGGGCGAACGTTCGAAAGTTGAAACCGGGCATTCAGCAATGAAATAGAGATATGAGATGTGAGACAATAAGTCGGAAAGTCCGAAAGTCCGAAAGTCGAAGAGAGCGAAAGTTCGAAATTTGAAACCGGGCATTCAGCAATAAAACAGAGATGTGAGATATGAAAAATAGCTAAGAGCGGAAAGGCGGACAACCAGCCCTAGTTATTCAGCTTTTGTGAAATTAACAGACAGACTTAAACATAAAACCAAGCGAATGAGAAAAGTAGTCTACGCAATCAACACCACCTTGGATGGCTGCTGCGACCATACCAAATTCAATCCCGATGAAGAAATTTTTATGTACTATACGCAGCTCATGCGCGATGCCGGCACGCTCCTTTACGGCCGTAAAACGTATCAATTGATGGTTCCTTATTGGCCCGATGTGGCCAAAGACGCTTCGGCCGAGCCCGGTATGGGTCTGGATTTTGCCCGGGCATTTGCGGCGGTCGACAAGATTGTTGTTTTCTCAAAAACGTTAGGCAGCGTCGAAGGCGAAAAAACTAAGATCGTTCGTACGGACATTGCCGGCGAAATACTCAAATTGAAACAGGAACCAGGCAAAGACATCCTGGTACACGCCGGTGTAAGTTTTCCTGCACACCTGGCAGCGCATGGCCTGATCGATGAATATCGCATCGTGGTTTGCCCGATAGTTTTAGGAGAAGGAAGGCGGCTGTTTGAAGGCATCAACCTGCCCGGGAAATTACAATTAAAATTGGTTGAGTCGACGGTTTTTAAGTCGGGGGCGGTTGCGTTGAGGTATTTGAAAGAATGAGTCTTCCGGATCGGCGAACTTGCGATTTCGGCTCATGCTTAAAGATAGGTAACCGACGGCTAATCCCGGAACGCAGTTGCTGAAAACTGCGCTGCCCAGTCAGGCAGGCTGGCGGCCTGTTCAATAATCTTCCCTTTGTTGATTTGCATCAGCGGCGTAAACAGTGCCGGTTCATTGATCCCGGCGAAATTCTGAAGTAAGGTCACGCGATCGAAATCGCTAAAATACGCCTGGAGGTTTTTCAGCCCTTCGTCATTTTAGCTTGAATGTTTTCAAGGCCGGCGTGTCCGCCCTCTGCTACCCTCAACCGCACGCGTTCGATGGCCGCCTGGATCGAGTCCAGTCCAAAAAAATACATATTCGTTTCATAGCCGCTACGTGCAAATTGCTGGACAGTGTTCATAACCGTGGCCGAGCGAAAATTAGTTTCAAAAGCGCAATCCGCTTTCGTGCTGAGCTGCAATTGTTTCCAGTCTTCAAAAATATGGTTGTTCACCTCATCATACAGGGTTCCGCTGTCGATGGTATTAAATGTCTTTCTGAGTTTAGCGAATTCCTTATCGCCATCGAAAACAGGAACACCGGGTCCAAGCATCAACCCAGAAAAAGTACTCTTGCCGGCGCCGTTCGGGCCGGCGAATACATCAAGTTGGGGGATCATTTAATGCGGCGCCTCACGGTCCGGGTACGGCCGGTGGCGATATCGACGCGCACGTGCTCTGTCTTGTCGGTGTAATCGCGTATTAATACAGCTTTATTGGCGGTGTTGCCGCTGTAAACGTTGTACAAACCTTTTTCGAGGTTTTGGGCGCGCAACGCAGTGTCGACTGGCTGCATCAGTTCGGCCAGTTCGTGCAAAGACAATTGGTACAACGGTTTGCGTGCGGGCATAAACAAAATTACGTATTTTTATTTATAAACAATGCCGCGCCGCCGGTGATTTTTAAAGCATAGCTCGCTGAAAGTATGATACAACGCCACATTCAAGGAATGTCGTGTTACCTGTCAGCGGGCCACCCCGATAAATCGGGGCGGCAGCGAAAGGATTGGGTGAATATCCCGGGCATGGAGCCGGTATTAAAGCTCCAGATGACTAATTGGCATGGCTGGATTGACTTGACAAACACGGAGGATTTATGTAACTTTATAAAATATGCCGGAAGCAAAAATTAAATTAAGTGAATCGGGCGCCGTTGCGGAGGATATTTTTGACGATCCCGAATTAGCGTTACACAGCAAATGCGTGTCCGTTGAACAGACCGTGCAAAATGGCATCCTTCCGGTCGAAAAAGCACTGGAGATATACCGGGTTTCCAAGACGGCTTACTATACTTATTTGGCGAAAAAGCACTTGGACGGGATTGTTAATGAAACCAATTCGCATTCCCAAAAGGACCAGGTAATTTCCACCATCGGTATCGTCGAGGCGATGATCTCGATGTCATTTGCTGCCTTGAGCCCGCGCAAAATTGCAGGGATAATTAGTCGGCTGGCCGATTTCTCTAAAGAGGTAGAAGAAGATAAGGTAAATTTAAATAGTTTCCGGCAATGACCTACCGTTCGCAGGGCTTAATTGTCTGTGCCTTCTGATTTTATAATTCTTCGTAACCAGTATTCAATCATTTTTTCGGGAGGCTTGCGGCAGCGAAGAATTTGCTTGCGGGAGCGGGGGTAGGTTAGTTATCGCATGTTTAGCATATAGGGTTGCGGCTTAGTATGCAGGCCACCAGCCGATAGGCTCGCGGCCACGAAAATTGCTTGCGGGAACAGGCAGTATTAGTCAATTTGTCTTATGAAAATATTGAGATCAGTCTTAATGATATTAATTTCACTCTTCACGCTAGCTGGGATTGTTGTTTTTGTATTCCTTTTTTACAAGGGGATTGATCTTGATAAGACAATCAACCTAGATTCCAAATTGGTAGGACAAACACGGAATTCAATTGGAACTTATTTGGCATGTTGTTTTTCAATAACAAGCGCCCTACTCGTCGTTTATGCATTAGTTCAGCAAAGTATCGATCGCAAAAAGACGGAAGTCAGGAATCATTTTTTTAAAATGTTAGATTTTCATAATGATTTAGTTAAACAAATCACCGTTCCATCTTTAGAGAAAGCGAAGGCACATATTGAAGAAGGACGAAGGGCCTTCGTCGTTTTTAAAATTCACATCAAAAGGCTGCTTGAGGTTGTTAAACAATCTAATATGTCAAACAATTTTTTACTTAGTGAAAATCAGGTTATAGATGCGGCGTACATGATGTTCTTCTACGGTCTAGATCAAAAATGGAAAGGCTTTATTATAGAAAAGTTATCCCGTTATCCCAATCACATCGCATTAGTAGACGACGTTTTGAAACGAATTGAAGCCGACGACAAGTACCACTTAGAGAGAACAAACCAAACGTATTTGGGGGTATATTTCAGAAATATGTACAATTCGATAAAAATGGTTGATGAAAACCACTATCTAAAGATTGAAGAAAAAAAGGATTTGGTAAAGATATTACGAGCTCAAATATCCAATCCAGAATTGTATGTAATATTTTTTAACATTACGTCGAGATTTGGAAAAAACTGGAAAAAAAACAAATATATTTTTACCTATGAGTTTATAAGGAATATTCCTAAAGGATACCTTGATGGTTATGAGCCCAACGATTATTTCCCGATGAGATACGAACATGAAGAGTAAGTGAGAAGCCCCCACGTGACAGGTAACCCGCTTGCATGTGCCGATGGCTACTTATGCCTTGCTGACAGGAAGCCGCCGTGCGAGAGCTCAAGTCATTTTTAGAGGGTCATTACCGATGACCAGACCACGAGAGGCGCCCTCGCTCAGTATGCCAGATCGTCACACTCGCAAAAAGGCGGGTTAGTCGTTGAGAAACCCGACATGATATATGGATATTTCTCCGTTTGCTATCCGAGTTATTTGGTTTCTCGTGTCACCCGGGCTAACGCGCCAAACGTCGACATTCGCCAGTCTTAACGAAACGAGTAAACTAATCAGGGTAAACGGTTTTGGACCACAAGGGGCTATTATTACCCTATAATTCAAAATAAGAGTTTTGCACAAATCGTATAAAATTCTTTCCAGATAATCCAAATTGTTAATCGGATATTTATAAATCTTATTCGGTGGAATGGTTTTGATTAGTTCGCTATTTAATTTTTCGACGTCTTTAACAAACTGGCCCTCTTTGGGATTGTCGTTGTAGAATATGAACGTATCAGCGTCGAAGTACTCGGTCAGACCGTATGCCCTTTCGGCTTCGTAACCCATGCCTATTATCAGTGCGGTAGGCTTGTCTGGGAACGAGAATTCTGAATAACCATCGATCGGATTTACATGGATGTTTTGAGTAATTTGTTTCGCCGGAGGATGGTACTTGGCAAACGAATAACTAAAGTACGCGTTTATCTGAGATGAAAAATCGTTGTATACCAAACATCTTAATAATGATGCATACCATAGGCTTGTCATCGAAGAATAATCAACTAGGATGTTAATGGATTGATTATTCAAAAAAACATCTTTGATTGTTTTTGATAATAAGCCTTCCATAAAGTAGTCGTCATCGCCGCTACCTTCAATATATTTATATCCAAGTTTTTCAAACCATTTGTCGTTTCTTTTTCGCTGAATACTATCTTGATTACTATTAAAACCACAACAAATTTTAGTTGCACCTTCTAGTTGCTTTATTAGCTTTCTTGCAAGATAAGTACTCCGTTGTTCGTATCCGGATGAAACAATAACCAAATCAATATTTGGCAATGCCATTAGGGAGACATCTTTAGTTTTAATTCCCTTCATGATAAACTAAAGGTTAATTGTTCAGAAATTTTTTCTTTCTTTCCCTTTGTTAAAATAACGCTCAGTTTTACATGTTTATATTCGCGAATTGGGAGATTAAAGTAAGGGTGCAAAAGATATGAAAGCCTGAATTTTTTATTTTTTAAACCTTCCGATGTAACTACCATTTTTGGTTCTAAATAAATTAACGCGCCCAAATGAATACCCAATTCGATTAATTCAACAATTTTTTCCGGAACATTGTCGTCAATTGTAAAAGTTGAAAAAACATCCATTTTAAAACTCTCTTTTAGCATCTTACTAGCAAAATAGCTACCGATTTCCTTTATCAAAGTACCTAAATTTAGGAATTTATTAGGATATATTTCTCTGTTTGAATCGGGGTGGGAGCTAATTAAATCAAGATATTTTTTTGAGAATTCATGAATTGTTGCTGATTGTTGTTGAATCCCAATTTTTGCTTTGTATGAATTTTCACCTAACATCTGTAATATCGAGTCAGCCAAACCAATTAAAAACCTTGGATTTCCATCACACAATTCGTAAATGGTGGGCAGACCATAATATAGCCCTGGGTTTTTTCTACCTCTAGCCTGGGCATTCGCTTTTTTAAAAGCGAGTCTAAACAAGGCAATTTGAAGTATTTTACGAAAAATCTGATCAAGTTGTTCGCTAGATTCTGGCACCGGATTCAGCGGATTTATTTGTTTGTGCACCAAGAAATATCTAAAACTTTCATCTATTCTAGCTAATTCTTTAAAAAGGGCGTAATATTGATTTCCTTGAGCATAAGGGCTACTACTTAGTGTTTGCCTTTCTTGGATTTTTAATCTTGTAAAAATTTTTGACAAATTTCGAGTTTCTGAGTCTTCTCCAAACACATCAATCGGTTTTCGAGAATTGGCGAAAAATCTTTGGAACTTCTGAGTTAATAGTTTTTCGCCAAATAAGTTCCAGTCCTTCTCTCCCTTTAAATTGTGATTCCAAGTTCTTACTACCCTGTAATCTTCTTCTTCTCTTGCTTCAATTTCTACAGTTTTCTTGGACAGCTTGTCCACAATTGAAACCAGCGGGCTAGTAGTTAATTTAAATATAAACCTTTGATCGATACTTCTAAATTTCTGAATTAATTCGTATTGCAGCCAATCTGGCGATATTTCCAATTCATCAAAACATAAGGCCCATTTTGCATCCTTATATTTCTTAAAAACGCCCTCGAAGATTGTACATCCCATTAGAATAAGATCAAAATAATCTTGGTAGAAATAATCCGGAAGTTGTTCTAGTCGAAAATTGGATTCGTATCTTATCTTCTTAAGCAACGTATTTCCGAATTGTAATCGACGGAAAAGAGCTTGCTTGATTGAATCTACCGTTGGGATAATTGGCTTTTCAATAGCCCAACTATTTATTAACTGCGTGCATAAATTAGCCTCTTGGTTAAGAATTTCTTCATTAGGAATAAAATCACTATTAATATTGATCAATTGCTCAAACGTATTCAGTAAGCATATTAAAATGTTATTTGTCACTAGAAACCTTGGGAAATTATCGATGATGCTATTGGGAAATGATGAGTCCTTTTTAAATATCTCAATTTGCCTTTTCCATTGTACATCTGAAGGGATATATATCGCTACAAATTGAACATCCCACTTAACGGCATCGTTATGCTGAGAGTAATAATATTGGCTCAGAGGCGTCAACATCTTTAACAAGGTCGTTTTACCGCTTCCTCTCGGTCCCATGAGCAATGTATGGTTGTTGCTCAAAAGTTGTTCAAACTGGGAATTACCAATAAATGTCTTGGCGATATCTTCGAATGACAAATACCGTGCATTGAAAGACTCATATATGTCCAACTTTGTCATCTTATTAATTTTGAAATTAATTTCGGTTTGTTTGGATAATTGGGCGAAAACTCTAAATCGTATTCAGTTTCCAAAATCTTGGAAAGATCAACTTGATTTGCATTTGTAAGAAATTTTAAATCAGGAATTGCAGTCGCCAACGGCTCATAATAACTTCGATTTTCTTTTGTTTTTTCCGAAAGCCAATCATTAATCGTCTTTGCCAAAGTTTTTATGTCACCATTAAACCCGAAACCTGTCAAGCAGGGGAAACGAGTATCGAGTCGACTAACCCAACCCTCTTGGGGCGCGTAAATCCAAGACTCAATATAGCCCTTTGCTTCTCCAGCCTCTAGATTAATAATGTGGAATGTATTGTCGCTTTTTAAATCTTTAACATTCATTAAAGACGAAAGGCTGCCTGCGCAAAAGATTGGCAACGATTGGTAAATAGTTAATCTGGCGTCGTGTTTATGCCCATGAATTAATATTTGAAATTTATATTGATTTAATAATGCTATCAGTTCGTCGCCCTTGTCCAGCATATCTAAATCTTCATAATCCATATTAGAATGAGGAATTGGGTGGTGATGGATTAAAACGATCTTATAATCGAATCCCGTCAGGTCTTTTTTTTGCAGTTCTTTCCTAATGGAGTCTAACTGCGAAATATCAATCTTGGATTTCTTAGCAGTCTTTGAATTATTATGAAAATGACAACTATTGATGTTTAGCACTAAAATGTTTTCAAAATCAACAAAGCTGTAGCCATTTGTCCAGAAATCACCTCTAACCAAGTCGCTAGGAATTGGATAATTTGCATCCAAAAGCTGCAAATCGAGATTTACATTTCCAATATCGTCATTTCGACTAGCAACATCATGATTGCCAACCGTTGCAATTAATTTTTTAGCGCCGATTTTTACTCTTATTTTCTCCAAATAAGACCACCCTGTGATAAGCCCCTGGGTATCTGCTAAATTTGTGATATCACCCGGACAAAGTAAAATGTATGCGTCAAGTTCGTCCTTGTCAATTAAATTTTTTAATGCTTTAATCGGATGTCGGGTTTCTGATCTTCCTATGTCATCGCTATATAGATATGTCGCAACGTCAGGGGGTTTTTCCTTAGAACTGTGCATACAATGCATATCACTTACAACGGCGATTTTTATCATAAAGATATATTTGTAATCAAGACCTCGGTTTCTAATTTTCTATGTTTCGCAAATCCGGAAATGTTCCTGACAGTAGATACCAATTCGCGATCCCATCCATCACATAAGAATAACGCTTCATCACAAAGAGCGTAACTCAATACAAATTTTGCTTCTCGTTGATCAATGTATTCTATTAATTTTTTTAAGCGATTTAGGTCATCGAGCCCAAATGTGTCTGGTCCATATTGGCTAAATATTCTTTTATTCTTTATTGCATATGGCGGGTCCAAATAAATGAAGTCGTTTTTCCTACAATTATGGGTGACTATTTCTTCAAAATCACCATGGATAAATGACGCTTTTTGAAGATGGTTTGCAATAGACTCCAACGTCTCTAAATCTATAATCTTTCCACTACTTTCTGAGTAGGGTACATTAAACTTCCCTGAAAGGTTCGTACGGTATAGACCATTAAAGCAGTATGTATTTAAATAAATGAATTTTGCCGCTTCAAGCGCTTCATCATCACCTGGCAAACTGTTATCTCTTAATTTATAGTATTGCTCTTTCCCTTTTTGAAAATTAGACAAATATTCAAACACCTCAATGTGGTGTGTTTTTATCGTGTTGTATGTCTTTATAAGTTGATGATTAATGTCACTCAATATTGCAATCTTAACAGGTAAGTTAAAGAACAACTGTCCCGAGCCGACAAAGGGCTCCAGGTATCGCTCAAAGGCTCCTGAATAATACTTAGTTAGGCTGGGAAGAAGTTTTTTCTTGCTACCAGCCCATCTTAAAAGAGTTCGTTTCAATCGCCGATGTTTAGGTGAAAGTCTTTAAAAATACATTTGTCCTACAAATGTAAAATATTAATATTGTATTCTCGCAATCATAACATACGGAGGTTTTCGTCCTGCCAATCCAAGAGGGCGCTCGATGCAACAAGGAAATGGCTGATGACCATGAAATGCCTAACTGTGGGCCGGGCCTTTATATTTCGGTGATCAAACTCCGTGAATGTTACGGCTGGCTGCGTCTTTCGCAGAGGCTCAGCGAAGTCGCAGATCAATTAAAATCCCGCTCGCATCATCGGCGTCCACCCATCATCGCATTCCCATGCGCGGGAGATTCGGATAGTTTGTAGCTGGTGCGTCACTCGTGTGCGCCCAATTTGCGAGAAAACCATTGCGTCTAATGAAATATATCATCTGGTTTCAACTCGGGTCACTAAATCAGGCATTGAATGTCCGCAGTTATAGCTTTCAGACACAGGATTTGTTTGAAAATATTAAGAAATGGAACTATCGCTAAAAGGAACAGTTCCTATCTTGCTTGAATTAAATAAGGATTTTAAAAATCAAATTCTCTGTACATTTGACTTAAAATGTTTGACTTCAGAGAATCAAAAATAATAGTGCTAAGGGATTCCGACAGAATTTCAGAGGGCAATAATGCTTTTCTTTACGAAGATTTGGCAACCAAAAAAAAGTATGTGGTTAAGTTTTTGGGGGAAACTAATAAGGAAAGTGAGTTCTATTTGCTAACAGAGTTTAAAAAACTAGTCTTGCTTTCGGCGGAGCCGGAAATCGGCACCGTTTACGGACTTGTGTCGGTGGTGATGGAGAATGATTCGAGGCAGTTTTTAGGCTACCTTTTAGATTTCATAAATGGACAATCTTTACAAGAGGTTATACGAAAAGGCGATTTAGCGTTCCAGCAATATGCTGACATTTTAGCGCAGTTAGCGGCCGGACTAGAAAAAGCGGCTTATTATGAAATTAATCATCATGATCTGCACCCGGGAAATATCATGATCGATGTTTTTGGCAATGTTAAATTGATAGACTTTTTATGGAACGATTTCGATAACGACGCATATAAGGATTTGAAAGATTTTAAGGTTGTGGCTGCGAAACTTTACGAAGCGATAGCAAGTGTACATAAAATGAGCGCGGACATTATATACAGATATAGTCAACAAATCGGCACGTTTAGGAATGCATCAAAAACGGTCCAGAAACTCAAAGACATATCTTCGACCCTTGCATTGCTTGACGAGCAGGGAAAATACATACTTGCTGCCGTTCTTTCGCAGATCGATGAGAGGTTCAAACTTGGATTGAAATATATTAAGTCCGATATCACCATAAACCCCCAGTTTATCGTTGATCTGACAGAAGAGGAAAAACACTATATCGAGTTGGAAAAAAGCGCACCAAATACAGTTAAATATACCGACACCCGCAAAGTAAAAATAACAAATTATCTGTCCAGTTATTTAGAGCCGTTGTTCAGCCAATTGAAAAATGCGCAGCTTTGTTATTTCGAGATATATGTATACAACAAAGGGCAAAAATTTGAAGGACCGTATTCCGCTACGCTTGAAATTGACATTTTTATCGAACTCGCAAGATGGAAGGAAGTGCACGATAGCTTTTACTTTTTACCCGTCGTTACTGAAACTGAATTTTTGGAACGACTTTTCAGTCACGAGTGGATCGATGAATTGTTTATGTATAATTCTTTGACCAAATGGCCTAACATGAAGGTCTGAGAAGTTGGTCGATACAAACCCGCTTCGCCGTCCGTAATGTCCAAACGCTCAACTGGCTGTATCTCATATCTTTATATTTTGATCAACCAACAGGACTAAAGCAGCAACTACAGCACGGATTCAAGGCAAGTAATTTACTATGCTGTGCGCGAGGCAAACCTGTTTTAGTTTCTTCTTACAAAGTTACAATAGTACTTAAGCATATCGGCAAAGCTCTGATAATGCTGCATAAAATATGAGTAAAAACTGTATAGGAGGGTCCTGTTTTAAAACTTCTTTTATATGTTAAAGTATTCAGTGGGCCTTGATATTTCGGCCAAAACAGTTCATGCCTGCATCTCTGTCATCGATGCAACACAAAAGGTAACGGTTAAATCCAGTTGTAAAATAGATAACACGCCTTCTGGATTTAAGCAATTAGATCAATGGGTAAATAAGCATTACAGGCAAAAAGATATTCCTTTGGTAGTGAATATGGAAGCTACCGGGGTTTACTATGAGAACTGTGCTTTGTACCTGTTTAAAGGAGGCTATTCCGTTTCTGTATTGCTGCCCAATAAGGCAAAAAAATGGCTGCAATCCGAAGGGTTAAAGAGCAAAAACGACAAGATAGACGCTCAGGGTTTATCAAAAATGGGGGCTGAAAAAGCATTGGAATTATGGCAGCCTGCAGCTGAATATTATTATGAGCTGCGTGCTATGACCAGGCAGCGTCAAAGTTTGCAGGAGTTTAAAACGGCGGTTAATAACCAGTTGCATGCCGAGGAGCATGGCATGTACAAAAACAAATTGGTTATCAAGCAACTAACGAAACAGATCAAGTTTATTGAAGAGCAGATAGCCGATTTGGAAACAGCTATAGAAGCGCATATAGCTAGGGATGAAGAGGTCGCTCAAAAGGTTGAAAACATTTGTAAGATCAATGGACTGGGCGTCCAAACATTAGCCGTAATACTTGCCGAAACAAATGGGTTTGCCTTGTTTAAAAACGCACCGCAGTTGGTAAGCTATGCTGGTTACGATGTTATAGAAAACGAATCGGGTGACCATAAAGGAAAGACCAAAATATCCAAGAAGGGGAATTCCAGGATACGAAGGATATTATTTATGCCCGCCTTCAATATGGTAACACATAAACAAACGCCATTTCTTGATCTTTATAAACGGACCTTTGAAAAACATGGTTTGAAAATGAAAAGTTATGTGGCCGTACAAAAGAAATTATTGGTGCTGATCTACGCGCTTTGGAAAAACAATGCAGCTTATGACATTAATTACAAAAACAAACATACCAGAGAATTGGAGCAGGCGCTTCCTCTCGGCTTGGCTTCGATAGAAGCCAGGTTAGTCGATGTGATATAAAAAAATAGCCCAACCAAAGCTGGGCTACACAAGGTAAACATACCATCGAAATATCGCAGTATGCTTCCTCTCGGCTGACGCAAAGTTAAGGAGAATATTTTTTTATTTTTATTTGGTTTTTCAGATAGTACCTCGCGCTGCGTTGTTTGCTCCGTCAATGTGCGAAGTTGCGACTCTGCACCCGTATGCCCGAATGAGCGATAGTAGCGAATAACGGCCTTGCGCCGAATGCCCGTGGAGTACAAGCCGGCCCTACTTGCAGGGACAGGCCATTTTCAGTCCCCTCACGATCTCAACACTCCCCCGATAAATCATAGTTTTGCATACAAAACCAATTGTAATGCCTGCCGATTTTATGGATAAGCTAATGGAATTAATGTCCATTATTGAGCAAAGAGACTATGAGGAACTTTCAGCCTTTACCTTAGCCGTGCCTGAAAAATTTAGTTATATGGAAGGAGGTCGTGACGGCGGATCACCTTCTTCGTCCGCTATAGCTTTTTTCAACCGCCGTAGCCAAAGCGAAGGTGGTTGCGACGGCGGATCACCTCACCCGCAATGTTGAAAACTATCCCTTGACAGTTTGTTTTTAAATGCTAACTTTGTTAGTAAATCGTAACGCCAATTGTTCCTCGTTCTTTTTATTTCGAATAAATAACGGCCCTGTCTCCATAGATACATGAAAATTCGGCTTTTGAGACAGCTTTTTGGGATTATGCTGAAGGAGATTGGCTTAAATCATGTGAATTAAGAAGTTTATAGTCAACAACTTAACTAAAATAACCAGGTTTGGAGGTTAGCTTGTTTCAGGCTTGCCGAAGAATGCGAAACAACAATATCCATGCAAAAAAAGCAGCATTAACCTCGCATTAGCCATCAATAATCAGCAATAACCAGGTAAAAAACATAGCATTACCCTCGCATCAACCATGCAATAACCCACACCAAAACACAGCTATCATGTACTTTCAGTCAATAAAAAAAACTTAAATAACTAAAGGTCAATAGCTTCAGTTTCCGGCGTTTGCTTTAGCAGGTAACCCCCGGTGGCATTTTTGCCCACCAATACGGCAGGTTTTTTGCACTTTAACCTGTGGGGGGCGGGAGAATTAAACAGAAACGGGAGACCCGTTTTCAACAACGTACTTTGACAATAACTGACATCCGCTCGGGCGGCACTTTCTTTTTGGCGGATCCGCGCAGCATCACCCACCAAGCAAAATTCCCCTAATAAATCATAGTTTTGCATACAAAACCAATTGTAATGCCTGCCGATTTTACTGATAACCTAATGGAATTAATGTCCATTATTGAGCAAAGAGACCATGAGAAACTTTCAGCATTTGCCCTGGATGTGCCCGAAAAATTTAACTGGGTAAGGGATATGTTTGAGCCGTCACTGTTCGCAGTTTGCAAATCAAACCCAGCTGCCTGTAGGTACATTGATATCTCCCGACAAGAAAATCGTTACGCTATTATACCTGTGCTCAGGAATTAACGCTATCGTTATTATGATTATCAATAGCTTAATCATAAATAAATGCTTCGCGAACTAAATACATAATCCTATAAATTGATATTCAATATATTTACAATGGTTTTACCATCCATTTTTGACCACTATATCTAAAACGATGACAAAGGGCGTGTTTATAGCAGTGGCGCTGCTTTTATTGCTTTGCGCAGGTTGCAGCAAAAAGAATAACGACAACGTGGTTACAAAACTACCGCCCAGCGCAGCCAAGTTGACTTTTCCGGCGCAAAATTCTGCCTGCATCACCGACACTCTGGACGCGGATGATCAAATACAGATCACATTTACCTGGAATACTTCGGCGAACACTGCAGGTTACGAGCTTATTATTACCAATCTGAGCAATAACAAAATCATTATTGAAACCACCCCTTCGAATCAACTTACTATACCGTTGGACTTTAACTACTCCTATTCTTGGTACGTGGTTTCCACAAATAATGAAGTAACTGCCACTGCACAGAGCGCGATATGGAAGTTTTACCTCGCGGGCCCGGGTGGGTGCCCCGTGAGTCTGAATTGATGATAATCCCGTTAATTAACCCTGTCTTTATTTTTGGTAATCGGGATCCATTTCGGGGTTACGCAGGCCGGCTACTTCATCTGCCATCAACATAAAAACATTCCAGCACAAACCTTTTGAAGATGGCCACCAACTATCTGTCGACACCCATTTTGTTGGTATAAATTCTTTACTGAATGGCCATTGCGGATTCAGATAGATCTCGGCCCATACCCTGTTTTCCATTAAGGGCCGGGCTTTTTTCCAGCCATGTTTTAATCCCACCACGTAAGCACAATACT
>Ga0206808_1033_pt1 | contig 45810 bp, 39 predicted proteins | sample Alteio_BWOrgCont_58_FD_152899 | JGI IMG/M metagenome (GOLD analysis project Ga0206808, IMG submission 152899) | Enriched cells from forest soil in Barre Woods Harvard Forest LTER site, Petersham, Massachusetts, United States -... | ecosystem: Environmental > Terrestrial > Soil > Temperate forest >...
TCAAAATCTGTTCCGCTTCGCGCCAGTTTTTCGCGCGGGCTTCGAGCGCGAAACGCGCTTGCATCACCCAAGGGCTGCGTGGTTCTTTTTGTTCCGCGTCGGCGGCGAGGCGGCGCGCGTGATCGACGTGGCCGGAGGTGAGCGCGTTATGCATTTCCTGCATCAACTGTCCGCGCAGGCCGAGGAAACCGGCCTTGGGATCGGATGACAACTGATGGAAAAAACGGCTGGCGGCGCCCGTGTCGCCCTTAAGCTGCGCGGCTTGGGCGTGGATGAGGAGGGAGAGCGGCGGTTGGTCCAATTTTTTCGCGGCGCGTTGTGCGAGTTTTTCTGCTGCCATCCCATCGCCCGCGGCGATCGCGACGAGGCTTTGCGTGAGGGCGTAATAACCGTCTTGCAAACGTTTGCGTTCGCGTTTGATCGCGAGTTGCGCGGGTAATCGCGCGGCACTGTCGAACAGACGCGTGAGGGCGAGCAATAGTAAAATCCCGACGATTAAAACGGAAAGGACGACGGGCAATGACAGATCGTAAGCCATCGGCGCGGTGGATTGATTGAGCGTAAGGGTGACATTGCCCTGTTGTTGCATCACCCAAACGGCGAGCGCGCCGACGATGGCGATTTTGATAATTAACCAGAGTGCGCGGAAGATGCGTTTCATGGTTTTGCGCTGCCTGACGGTGCGGGTGCGCTATCAACCGGTATAGTAGGTGACGTCACCACCGGCGCGCTGGCAGATTGTACCGGCGCGCTTTCCAATTTCACCAAGGCATTTTGCGCGGCGAGATAATTTTCCGCATGGGTGCGGAAGGTCGTCAGGCGCGCATCATCTTTTGGTAATGTATCGAGCGCGCCTTGCACGTCGCGTTGCTGCAAATCATACAGCGCGCGGGAGATTTTTCCCGCCATCGTTGTGGTATCCGCATTCGCACTGGGCAGCGGGCGCGGCGTGATCCAGCCTTTCATATTTTGCATGGCGCGGTCCCAGATGCTTTTCTTTGGCGCGGCCGTCAGCAATTGCGGCGCGAGGGCGGCGAGTTCATCGGAGAGTTGTTGGGGCGTTGTAATGCCGCTGGATAAGGATTGTAGCGCGGCGGTGTCACCCGTTTTAATTTGCGCAAGTTCTGCGCCAAAAGCATGGCCGCTGTCGACTGCGGTTTTTAATTCGGCGATTTGCGCGTTTTGTTTCGCCTGATCCGCGCTGGCCGTCGTTTGTTGCAAGTGATCCATGTCATTATGCAACGCCGCGACTTGCGCCGCCATCGTTGCGGCGCTTTGCGTGATGTCGGCGGTTTGGGCGGATAGTTTGGTGACGGCGTCGCCTTGCGCAGTCACAGCCGTTTCAATTTTGGTCAGGCGCGCGTCGATGCGTTGCAATTGATCGATCATCGCGTTGATCTGGTCGCGCCGGTCGTTTTGGCGGTCCCAGAGATAAATGCCCGCCAGGATCAAGGCCACTGCAAAACTCAGTAGCGCAAAGACGGTGGCAATCGGCGCGCGCGGGCGCGGGGCGGGGGTTTCAGTCATGGTGGCAGCATAGCTTGCTGTACGGGAAATTGGTAGACTGGAAGACTGGTAGACTGGTAGACTGGAATTTCCAGTTCGCCAGTCTACCAGTCTTCCAGTCTTCCTGATAATGAAAGCGCATGTTAATTCTCGGGATTGAAACTTCATGCGATGAGACCTCGGTTGCCTTGGTGGATGACCGGCGGGAAATTCGCGCGCAAATCACGCGCAGTCAGTTGGATGAACATGTGCGGTTCGGCGGCGTCGTGCCGGAAATCGCGGCGCGGGCGCATTTGGAATATTTGCCGCGCATGACGGCGCAGGTGATGGCGGATGCGGGTGTGGTTTGGGCGGAAATTGATGGGATTGCCGCGACGGTTGGGCCGGGCTTGATGGGCGGGTTATTGGTGGGGGCGACGTATGGGCGCGCCTTGGCGACGGCGCGCGGGTTGCCGTTTTATCCGGTCAATCATTTGGAAGGGCATGCATTAACGGCGCGGCTGACGGATGATGCGCAATTTCCGTATTTGTTATTGTTGGTATCGGGCGGGCATACGGCGCTGATTGCGGTGCGGGGTGTGGGCGAATACGAAACCTTGGGCGAAACGCGCGATGATGCGGCGGGGGAATGTTTTGATAAGTGTGCGAAGTTATTGGGATTGGGCTGGCCGGGCGGGCCTGCGCTGGAGAAACTGGCGGCCGGCGCGCGCGGGGAATTCCGGTTTGATTTGCCCCACCCGATGATCGGCGCGGCGCATGCGGATTTTTCTTTTTCCGGTTTGAAGACGGCGGTGCGGCAGGTCGTGCGGCGCGAAGGTTTTGCGGATGCGCAACGCGCGGATCTGGCGCGCGCAGCGCAGAATGCGATTGCGGTGACTTTGGCGGATCGGACGCGGCGGGCGTTTCAATTATCTGCGCAGACATTTACCGCGCTAGTGGTGGCAGGCGGTGTCGCGGCGAACCAAACTGTGCGTGCTGCGTTGCAAAAATTAGCGGATGAGATGAAGGTTGCTTTTATCGCGCCGCCGATTGCGCTTTGCACGGATAATGCTGCGATGATTGCCTGGACGGCGATTGAGCGGGTGCGCGCGGGAGTTGCTTATCCGGCGGATACCAAGCCGCGGCCGCGCTGGCCTTTATAGAGGCGAGATGCTAGAAGCGAGAGGCGAGATAAACATGACCGATAAACATTTTCAGGAACTCCACACAGCCGCGGCGGAATTGATTATGGCGCGTTACGCGCCGCGCAGGCATGTGATCGCGGCGGCGGTGCGGGGCATGTCGGGAAAAATTTATACGGCGGTGAATTTAGATTGCCATTTGCGCCGCGCGGCGGTTTGCGCGGAGGGCGCGGCGATCGCGCTGGCCATGTCGGCGGGCGAGGAAAAAATCAAATCCGTCCTGGCGCTGCGTTATGATCCTGAGGTTGGTGCGCCGTGGGTTGTTTCACCCTGCGGGATTTGCCGGGAATTGATTTTGGATTACGGCGATCACGCACAGGTTTATGTGCCTGATCAACACGGCCCGCACGCGGCGGCGGCCGAAGAATTGCTGCCGAACCGCTACGCGAAACAAGCCAAATAAATTAAATCCGGCAAATCGCAGTCGTCGGCACCAGGCCGCGCAGACGGCGGTTGGCGACGGTGAGTTGCGTCACGCTGGCCTTGGGTTGGCTGCGCAGTTCGTTCATCAGGGCGTCCATGCGGCCGACCAATTGCGGCGCGGTGCCTTCCCATTGCAGCAAATCTGTTTTCGCGCTGGCGATCAGTTGCGTCATGCGCAATTGATGCGAGGAGAAATCTTCGATCAGCGCGCTGATGGCTTCGCGTTCCCAATAATCCGTGCCCATGCTTTGGCGTGCTTGTTCGCGCAGGGCGTCGAAGCCGAAACGTTCGCCCACCATGAAATAAATCCGTGCGATATCCAAAACGCATTGGCCGAGATCCAGCGCAAGTGCGACAATGCCCGGACTGGCGGCGTGCGAACGCAAATCGGCGTGATAGGCGGCCAAATCCGGTTCAACCCCGGCGGCGAGCAGGCGTTGTTCATGCGTGTCGCGGAAATAACGTCGCTGGGGCGGTAATAGCGCGGTGATATTTCCCCCAAGCTTGTCAAAATGCGGCCGGTAATGTTCAACCGTGCCGGACATATCGCGCAATAAATCCGGCTGGTTTAAAAACCACGGCAGCGTACGGTCCATGTGTTGCAGCAATTCAATCAGTAAATCTTGCCACACTTCAGCGGTTAGGTTGCCCGTGTGGTAGGTATTCAGCCAGTGGTGATTGTAATCGTACAACTCGCTACACACCCAGAATGCGCGGGTGATATCGACGTAACCCAGGCCCGTGCGGTCTTTCAGCCAGCGCGGCATATAGGGCGAGATTTGATTGATCATGCGATTGGCGAGCAGCATGGCAATCAATTCACCTTTCAGCGGGTGCGCATCAATCGCGTCCGGATATTTTTTAATGATTTCTTCGGGGAAATAACTTTGCAGCAAGGGGCGGAAAGTGGGGTCTTGGACCACTGGATCCGCCGCCAGTTTATGCATCAAGAGGAGTTTCGTGTGCGATAAAATCACGCTGATTTCGGGGCGCGTTAGGCCTAGGCGTTCCACCATCAGGCGGTGAAGTTCGGTTTGCGTCGGCAGGGCGTCGAGCTTGCGGTTTACGTCGCCGGAATTTTCTAATTCCTCTAGAATACGCTCAAAATTTTCCACGCGGGAGGGCGACATGAAGGTGATAATGCCCAGGCCCGTGTTTTGCATTTTATTGTTTTCGAGCACATGCGCGGCGACGTCATCGGTCATTTGCGCGAGCAGTTTATTGCGTTCGTCGCGCGTGAAGGCACCCTTCGCCATCAATTGGCTCAAAAGAATTTTGATATTCACTTCGTAGTCCGACGAATTCACGCCGGCGGAATTGTCGATGAAGTCGGTGTTGAGGGAAATGCCCGCGCGGGCGGCCTCAATCCGCGCGCGCTGGGTCATGCCCAGGTTGGCGCCTTCGCCGATGATTTTGCATTGCAGTTCATTGGCGCTGATGCGGATGAAATCATTGGCCTTATCGCGTGCATCCATGTCGAGTTCGGTAGAGGATTTGACGTAGGTGCCGATGCCGCCGAACCAAAGCAAATCGCATTTCGCGCAGAGCATGGCGCGCATGAGTTCGCCCGGCGTAACTTTTTTCGCCGTGATGCCGAAGGTGGCTTGAATTTCCGGTGTCAGTTCCAGCGTTTTATCCGCGCGGCTATAGATGCGGCCGCCTTTGGAGAGTTTGTTGGTGTCATATTGATCCCAGTTCGCGGCAGCGTCGAAGAGACGCTGGCGCTCCGCGAAGCTTTGCGCGGGGTTGGGATCAGGGTCGCAGAAAATATGGCTGTAGGAAAAGGCGCCGGTTAATTTCAGGTGCGGTGAGCGTAACAAACCATTGCCGAAAACGTCGCCGCCCATATCGCCCACGCCGATGACAGTGATGGGCTGTGTATCGACGTTGATGCCGAGCTGATAGCCGTGATGGCGCACACTTTCCCACGCGCCGCGCGCGGTGATGGCCATTTTTTTGTGGTCGTAACCGGCGGAACCGCCGGAGGCGAAGGCATCATCGAGCCAGAAACCGTATTCCTGCGACAGGGCATTCGCGATGTCGGAAAAACTTGCGGTGCCTTTGTCGGCGGCGACGACGAGGTAGGGATCGTCATCATCGTAGCACACGACGTCGGTTGGTTTGATGATTTTGCCTTCGACCCAATTGTCGGTGATGTCGAGGAGGCCGCGCACGAACATCTGGTAACAGGCAATGGCTTCGGCCTGGAGTTCCGCGCGGGTGCCGCCGATGGGTGGGCGCTTGACGTAAAAACCGCCCTTCGCGCCCGAGGGCACGATGACGGAATTTTTGACGGTTTGCGCTTTCATCAAATCCAGGACTTCATCGCGGAAATCTTCGCGGCGGTCGGACCAGCGGATGCCGCCGCGTGCGACTTTACTTGAACGAAGGTGAATGCCTTCGACGCGGTGGGAATAAATAAAGGTTTCGTAGAGGGGGAGCGGTTTGGGCAAATCCGGCACATCCGCGCTGCGCAGTTTGAAACTCAATTGCGGTTTCGCGCCGCCGGCCGGATTGTTTTGATAGAAATTGGTGCGCAGCATGGCTTGCAACACGCTGAACATGCGACGCAGCACGCGGTCTTCGTCGAGGGATTTAACCTGGGAAATGTAGACGTCAATTTGCTCGATGATGTGTTTGACCATCGCATCGTCTTTGGCGGTGGGATTAAAACGCGCGTGGAAAAATTCTACCATCATCTTTGCCGCGGGCGCATGGCGCACCAGAATTTCAGCGAGATAATCCTGGCTGTAAGGCAGGCGCGTTTGCATCAGGTAACGGCACACCGCGCGCATCAATTTGACTTCGCGCAGGTTTAGGCCCGCGAGTGAAATTAATTCATTCAGGTGGTCGTTGCCTTCGCGGTTTTGCCAGATGGCCTGGACGACTTCCTCGAATACGCCGGGACGCGATTGCAACGTCACCCAATGTTGGGCTTCCATTTTGATGGGGAAGTCGTGAATATGCACGGTGCGCACGCCATCGGGCTGGCGCACATGACACGTGAAATGCTGGTCGCTGACGGGCGTGAGGCCCAGGTTTTCGACGATGCGCAGCAGGCGCGAGGGCGAAAGCGGCTCGCCTTCATGATACATGCTGAGGTGATATTCAGAATCCTGTTCGACGAAACTGATGACGACCGGTTGGCCGGATTGGAACAAACGTTCAATCGCGACGATATCGGCGAGCGCGCTTTGCGGCGTATGGGCTTCGTGGAAGGAAAGCGAAAAAGCATCCGTGAATTGCGCCGCTAATTGGTCGGCTTGTTTTGCCGGATAGGTTTTGTGCAAAATATCATTCAGGCTGCGGGTCCAGCCGCCCAAGGCGTGGCGATAGAGTTGCTCCAGCGTCGCATAATCCGCGTCCTGTAATTGATTTTGATTACGCGAAATGACGGCGATAGCTTCTTGCAGCTCTTTTGCAGCTGTGGGGGACATGACTCACCTGTTGGGTTTAATGGAACTTTGGGTAACATAATTACAATCAAAAAACCAGCCGCGCCGGTTGATCTCGCAATCCGTTAGTGCAGCGCAGCATGAATTTCCGCGACGTCTTGATCGGAAATCTCGCCGATGATTTTGCGCTGGATCTTGCCGCCGGGCTGAATGATAATGGTTTCAGGATAGCGATAAGTCTGAAAAATATTTTGCGCAGTGTGAATCCGTCCGTCCCAGGCGATGTAAACGTTGGCCGTAATGGGCAGGCTGCGGGCGAAATCGAGCGCTTTGCCCTCGGTGTCGTCTTCAGACAGCATGACCAGCACCAGATCATGCGGATGTTTTTTCGCGATCGCCGTTAGTTTGTGCGATTCCCGGCGGCAGGGCGGGCACCAGGAAGCCCAGAAATTCACCAGCACGGTTTTGTTTTTGAAATCGGTAATATGATAAACCTTACCGTCCTCGGAATTTTTAAAGGTGAAATTGGGGACGGTTTGGCCGGCGAGGGTGACTTCGTCCGGGTCTTTGGCGTCGGAATAGCGATGGGTGTAATCAAACAGTGCCGCGCCGACGCAGGCGACAAAAATCAAGACCAAGAGCAGGATTTTATAGCGCATGGGATACTCCCTGACTCTTTAAACGCAAGGAAGCCAAAATATATAGCGCTGCAATGATGATGATTTCACCGCCGCAAAAGGCACCCAGCCCCCAGGCAGCGGCATTGGTGAAACCGTATGAATGCAAACCGATGCCGAGCAGATTCACGCCGAACCATGACAGCGCCACAACAATATTCGCGCCTGCCAACCAGGCGGCAAAAGCACGGTCGTGCATCGCAGCTGTCATGCGTCCATGTAGCACCCATATGAGCCATAAGACAATTAGCAGCGCGCCGTTTTCTTTGGGATCCCAGCCCCAAAAACGTCCCCAGGATTGATCCGCCCAAACCCCGCCGAGCAAGGTGCCGAGCGCGGTAAAAAGCAAGGCAAAGAGCGTGATCCGCCGCAGCCACGCCGCCATGCGCGGCGACGGGCGGAATAAATAAACATGCGCGAGCGTGCCTGCGATCAAGGTCGTGCCGTATCCTGTGGTGATGCAGATTACATGGGTCGCAAGCCAGAAATTGGTATTCAATACGGCGATTAAAACATTCATCGTATCGCCTTGCGGTGCATAGACCGGACTGATGGCGAGGATGGCGGCGGCGAGTAAGGCGCTGATAGATAAGAATTCAGCACGCCTGCGCATGAAAATAAGACTGAGCGCGACGATGATGAAGCTGACGTAGAGCATGGATTCGTAAAGCGAGCTGACGGGTGGTCGGCCGAGAATTAGCATGCGCGCGAGGATGGTGGCGCCGTGAATGGCGGCGGCGGTGAGGAGGGAAACATTTGCGCTGAGGGTGAAAAGTTTATTTTTTCGGAATGCGGTGACAGTGAAACATAAAAACGCCAAAGTATAAATCGCGGCGATGACTGGGATGGGATTTAGAATTTGATAATAGGTTTCGAGTTTTAATTTCCAATTCGCGATGGGGGTTTGCGCGGCGGTGTCGGTTTGAATGGCCGTGGCGGCAGTCTGCCAGGCGGTGGGGTCCTGCGCGTTATAGGCGCGCACCAATTTCTGCCAATCGCTGAGTAATTGAATGCTTTGCGGCGCGCCGTGTCCGCCACTGATCAATTCCCAGGGCGCATACCAAGTTTGATCGCCCCATGCGGAGGGGATGGTGCGAAAGAGATGATTATCCGCGCTGATCATCTGCACGTTCGTGAGATAAAAGGCGAGTTTGGCGATGGTTTTTTCGTCGGCGTTGTAGTTTTTAATCCGCTCGCCCTTGGCGCGGCGGATGTGGTTCAGGCGCGCGGTGATATCGGTTTGGTGCGCCAATAATTGCAGTGCGGTTGGATTGTTATCAGGCAGGTTGAACAGTTTTGCGATGTTCGGTGTGACAGTGATGTGGCTCGGCGCGATTAATGCCGTCGCATTCAACAATTGGAAAAAATCCACCGCGGCGGCGTAGCGGGTGATGAAATCATTTTCGATGGTACTGCGCGCGTCGGCAGGTTTTTTCAAAATTGTGGTAACGGTGTCATGTTGCGCTTCAAATGCCTGTGTGACTTCGGCGTAGGAATAGAGATGGTCTGGGCGCGCGGAGAGTTTTAACATCGCGATGATCGGCGCTTGGTCGATGCGGAAAATAGGGCGCTGCATCGCGGCGGCGGGATTGAATAGGGTTTCCGCTAGCCAAGCGGGAGTACTTTCATCGGGCAGCGTTGGCGCGCCGGAGATTTCCAGCAAATAAATCCGCGCGAAACTTTCCAGCGGTTTCACGCGGCCGTCATGCAGGATCGGCAGGGTGCGGAAGGTGTCGTAATTCAAGTCCGCCGCTTGCGCGGCCGTAGCAAAAAATAACAGCAGCAGAAAAATTATTTTTTTCATGGTGCCGCCGTTTTTCGGCTGACGATCAAATGCACGATCATGCCGATCGCCATGACCAATCCGGCGATATAGGGAAAGGCGCGGCCCGTGTTGTGCACGACGGCCAAGACGCTGAGACGCCGGTCGCCGATCTGGTCGATTTCCGCCTGGTAAAACGTATAGCCGCGATAACGCAGCGGTTCGTTCATGCGGATGCGCGCCTGCCAATGCACGGCACCGTCGGTGATGGTCACCAGCGATTGATATTCACGCGCGATGTCGGTTGCGGGATAGTTGTCTTCGCTTAATGCATTCAACTGCACGGTAAAGAGTAAGCTGTAGGCGTGTTTGCGCAGGGCGATGTTGTAATCGTCCTTGCCGATTTTAATTCTCAGCGGCGGCGCGGATTCTAGCGCGGCATAATTGTGGCCGGAAATATTAAACGTAATTCCCGCGCGGTTGGCTTCATCGGTTTTGTTGGCGGCGGCGCCAATTAATTTTTGTTCCGGTGTTACCGCGCAATTGCGGCAAAGGGTTTGTAGTTTTAATTCGAATGGCAATGTCGCATCGTGCAGCACGTCACCGCTATGCAAATCATCGAGTGAACGAATATAAATATCATTGCCATTTTTGCTAATGGCCAATTCGCGTGCGTGGTAATCCGTAAAATAACTTTGTGATTGGTCCGGCGCCAAAACCATATTGCCTTCACGCGCCGTCATCGCCGTTAACAGACCGCCGAGTAATAACAACAGCGCGCCGAGATGCGTGATTAACGTACCGATCATCGGCAGGCGCCAGGGGCTTTTGAGGATAATTTTCGCGGTGAGGCTGACGCCTAGTAATGCCAGCACGCTGAGCATCCCCGGCAAAGGCACGCCGCGAAACCAGAAAATGAAAGAGGAGAAGAATAAATGCTCGGAAATGTAGAGGCCTGCATAACGCTGCGTGACCGTGCCGAGAATCAATAAAACCATGATCCACGGCAGCGCATAGACAATAATCACCGGCCGGGTGAGCAAGGTTAAAATTCGGGCGGGGCGCATGGCGGTCTTTATAGCGGAAAAATAGTGCCGGGATACCAGATATGGGGGGTGATGCGCGGGATATGGTTACAAAATTATCACAGGGAGCGGTCCTTATCGAAACCTTATGGGTTTTATCTTTGATCTTACTCGCCCGCCCCCTGGGAGCATGATAGTTTAAGCCCATCTTACTCAAACAAACGGAGAACGGTAATGAAAAAGTTAATGATGACAGCGGCGGCGCTGGTTTTGATCACAGGCGCGGCGCAGGCAGCGAACGGCACGGGCGGCCTGGAGCAGGGCTGGTATATGGGTGTGGATGGCGGTGCCAACTATACCGATCAAATGGATTTCAAAAGCGCTTTTGGCAGAAAAGATAAAGCGCGTTACGATCTGGGTTGGACGGCCGGCGCGAACGCGGGTTATGCCTGGGGCAATAACTGGCGCACAGAGGTTGAGGGCGATTACCGCGAAGCCAATGTGGATAAATTAAAAGGTCCCGGCGCATCCGGCAGCCGCGGGGAGTTTTCTTCCTATGACGCGATGCTGAACCAAATTTATGACTTCAATAACAGCAGCCGTTTCACGCCTTACTTAGGTGTGGGTGTGGGCGCTGTTTGGCAGACGGCCCGTCACATTGGGACGGTATTCGCGCCGAACGTTTCCATCAAAAAGGATGACGTGGTTGATTTCGCTTACCAGGGGATCGCGGGCGTGGAATATGATCTGACGCCGCAGGCTGCCTTGGGTTTGCGTTATAATTACCTCGGCGCTTTGGAAGGTGATAAATTCAAAACCAACACCGGCGTGAAAGTAAAAGACGATGGTTATGGTAACCATGCATTACAGGTCACCTTCCGTTACGGTTTTAACCCACCGGCTGAGCCGATGCCTGCACCGGCTGCTTATACGCCTGCGCCTGCTGTCGCTCCTGCGCCGGTCGTGGCTGCACCAACTACTTATGCGGTTCCAACCGAAGCTATGATTGAGGCATCGCCTTACAAAATCTTCTTCGCGAACGACAGCGCACAGTTGAACGACGCGGGCCGCCAAGTGGTGGCAAGCGCGGCGGATGCGGTAAAAACGCAACACGCCGGCGTCATTCAATTGACATCGAATACGGATACGACCGGTTCGGCCAAGCATAACGATGCCTTGTCCGCGCGCCGTTCAGAATCTGTACGCCAGGCTTTGTTGTCTGACGGTGTTGACCCGAGCATGATTAAAACCATCAGCAACGCAGAGCGTAATTTGCCGGTACCGACGAAAAATGGTGTTCGCGAACCACGTAACCGTGTTGTGACGATTGTTTTGCAATAACTCTCTCACTTGAGAAATGAAAAGGGCGCCTTTCCGGGCGCCCTTTTTTGTTGTGGGCAATACCGCCTTCGCGCTATGTAAGTGCGATGAACAACCAAATCACAATTTTGGGTGCAGGCGCGTGGGGCACGGCGTTGGCGGTGTTATATGCCGATAAAGGGCCGGTGACGCTATGGTGCCGCCGTGCTGAGCAGGCGAAAAGAATTTCCGCCGCGCGTGAGAATGTGGATTACTTGCCGAGTGTTGCGCTACCGGACAATATTATCGTCACGCATGATCGCGGCGCACTGCAGCAAGCAGGGATTATTCTAGCCGCGATGCCGGCGCAGCATTTGCCAACGATTTTGCAGGAATTGAAAAACGATCTGCCCACAGCTGCGCCGATCATTATTTGCTCCAAGGGCATTCATGTCGAGACGACGTTGCTCTTGCCGGATGCGGTGGCGCAAATCGTCGCGCCGCCCAATCCCATTGCGGTATTATGTGGGCCCAATTTGGCGGCGGAAGTCGCGCGGGGGTTGCCTGCCGCGACAACCATTGCCGCAAAAGATGAAACGCTCGCGCGCCGGTTGGCGGAGGCGCTGCGCACGCCGTCGTTCCGGCCTTATGCTTCAACGGATATCACAGGTGTCGCGCTGGCGGGCGCGTTGAAAAATGTGATTGCCTTGGCAGCCGGTATGGTGATCGGCGCGGGCCTGGGTGAGAATGCGCGCGCGGCGCTGGTGACGCGCGGCATGGCGGAAATGATGCGCTTGGGCCTCGCCATGGGCGCCCGGATGGAGACCTTCATGGGCCTGTCCGGCATGGGCGATGTGATGTTGACGGGTTATGCGACGACGTCGCGGAATTTTTCCTGTGGTTATCAGTTGGGACAGGGCAAATCATTGGATGATGTTTTATCCGAACGCAAAAGCGTGACGGAAAGTTTGGCCTCCATCCGCCCTGCCCTGGCGCTCGCCGCGCGCTATGATGTGGAACTGCCGATTTGCCATGCGGTCGCGGATATTCTGGATAACCGGATCAATGTCGGTGCGGCACTGGCGCAATTGATGGCGCGGCCGCTGAAGGTTGAGTAATGAATAAAGCACTTAAAAACCTAGCCTCCCCCTTGCGGGGAGGCACAAAAATTCAAGCGCTCTGCGCGCGGAATTTTTGGGTGGGGGTTCTGGAAAGTTTAGAGCCGTCCCCCACCCAAAACGCGTGCCGCGTTTTGACCTCCCCACAAGGGGGAGGTTGATATGGTGGAGCAAAATTTTTCTTTTGATATTTTGCATCAGGATAAAACCACGCGCGCGCGGATTGGGAAAATCACCACGCCGCACGGCGCGATCGAAACGCCGAATTTTATTTTTTGCGGAACCAAAGCCGCGATGAAGGCCTGCGCGGCCGATACGCTGCGCGATTTAGGTGTCGATATTATTTTGTCCAATACATATCATTTGCTGATCCAACCCGGCTCGCAGCTCGTGCAAAAAATGGGCGGCTTGCATAACTTTATGCAATGGCATGGGCCGATGCTGACCGACAGCGGCGGTTACCAGATTTTCGCCATGGGGCATGGCTCGATTTCGGCGGAGATCAAACGCAAAAATATTCCGGGGCGGCGTAAGACGCTCAGCAAGATCACCGAGGAAGGCGCGCATTTTCATTCCTACATGGATGGCCGCCAGATTTTTTTGACGCCGGAAAGCTCTATCCAAATTCAACGCGAACTCGGCGCGGATTTGATTGTGATGCTGGATGAATGCACGCCTTTTCACGTCGATAAGGATTACACCGCGCGCTCGATGCATATGACGCATCGTTGGGGCGATCGGTGCATCGCCGAATTTAATCGTATCGATGACGGGCGGCAGCAATTATACGGGATCGTGCAGGGCGGCGTCTATCAGGATCTGCGGCGGATTGCAGCGGAATATACGGCATCGCGGCCGTTTTTCGGCACGGCGATTGGCGGCTGTTTGGGCGATACGAAAGACAGCGTGATTGAAATTGCGTCATGGGCGATGGAGTACGTTGCGCCGGATCGGCCTGTGCATTTGCTCGGCATCGGGGGGATTGAGGAAATCATTCGCGGCGCGGCGCTGGGGATTGATACGTTTGATTGCGTTTCGCCCACGCGTATGGCGCGGCATGGCTGGGCGCTCGCGCCCTTTGAGCCGATGGGGCGCGTCAATATTCGTAATGCGCGTTTTCGTGAGGACCGGTCACCGCTGGATGAAACCCTCGGCAATGCGGCGAGCGGTGCCTATTCCAAGGCGTACCTGCACCACCTGTTTAAGGCCGATGAAATTTTGGGTTTGCAATTACTGACGCAGCATAACATCGCCGTGATGGTGCGCTTGATGGCCGACGTCCGCGCCGCGATCCGCGCGGGTGACATGGCGGGGCTGGCGGCGCGTTACGGCGTGACGTTATAATGGCGGCAATGCCGTTTTATTTTGAAAACAATCCGGTGATTGCCGTGGCCGTATCCGGCGGGCCGGATAGTATGGCGTTGCTGCATTTATTAAATCAATTGACGCGCGTGGTGGCGGTGACAGTCGAACATGGCTTGCGCTCCGAAAGCCTGGCAGAGGCAAAGTCTGTTGGCGCTTGGTGCAAGAAACATAAAATTGAACATCACATTTTGGAATGGCATGGCGCGAAGCCGAAAAGCGCATTGCACGAAACTGCGCGCGCCGCGCGGTATGAATTACTGGAAAAATTCTGCCGCGAGAAAAATATTTTACACCTCGCCACCGCGCATCACGCGGATGATCAGGCGGAGACGATTTTACAGCGGATCGCCAAGGCCTCTGGCCCCATGGGTTTGGCGGGAATGGCGGAGCATTCCTTTGCGCAGCATCTGCATGTATGGCGGCCCTTTTTGCATGTGCGGAAAGCGGAATTGATCGCTTATTGTGAAGCGCAAAAGATTCTGTTTGTGCGCGATGCCAGCAATGAAAATCTAAACTATGCGCGCGGGCGCCTGCGCGGCGCGGCGGAAGTATTGGCGGCGGAAGGTTTGACGGTTGAAAATTTAAATCTCCTCGCGCAAAAACAGCGCGGCGTGGTGGAAGTTTTGGAAAATGCCACGGTGAAATTTCTGGCGGCGCAGGCACGGTTAATCGCCGGTGTGGGCGGGAGTATATCGGCGGACCATTTTGCTTTGCAACCCATCGCCGTGCAGCAGCATGCCTTGGCTTATGTGTTAAAACTTGTCAGCGCTGGCGGTGCGCCCATTCGCTATGAAAGTTTGTCGGATATGTGTGGGGCTTTAACCACGCCCGGGTTTCGCGCCAGAACATTGGGCCATTGCCGCATCATGCATAAAAAAATTAACAAGCAGAATTTCATTCGGATCACGCCTGAGGCCCTCTCCCCAAAACGCTAAACTCGCTACGCTCGCTAAGCGTTTTGGCCCTCTCCCAGAGGGCGAGGGTTTTTTCTTTGGATTGCATTCACCTCGCCTTCATCCTATTTATAAGAAGAACAAACGATCTGCAAAGGACCGCCCGTGGCCCAGCCCCCCAATAATCCGCGTGATCCCAATAACCCTAATCAGGGTGGGCCGAATAATAATTTGATGCGCGCGCTGCTCACGTGGTTGGTGATCGGCTTGGTACTGGCCGCGATTTTTAATTTGTATCAGGAACCGTCCGTGCAGGTGCCGCCGGGCGCGATCGCCTATACGGATTTTCTGGCGGACGTGAAGGACGGTAAAATTACCGAGGTCACGCAAAAAGGCACCGTGTTGTCGGGCCATATTACCGGCGGACAGATTTTTTCCACACTGATGCCGACCGATCCGAATTTGGTGGACCGCCTGACGGCGTCGGGCGTGCGTTTGAACGTGCAGCCGGAAGACAAACCGTCGTTCTTGTCGAATTTATTGCTGTCGGTTTTGCCGATGATTTTGCTGATCGGCGTGTGGGTTTATTTTATGCGCCAGATGAACGGCGGCGCGGGCCGTGCGATGGGCTTCGGCAAATCGCGTGCGAAAATGCAGACGGAAAAAGATATCAAGGTGACGTTTGACGATGTCGCCGGCATCGACGAAGCGCGTCAGGAATTGTCGGAGATCGTGGACTTTTTGAAAGACCCGCCGAAATTTCAAAAATTGGGCGGTAAGATTCCAAAGGGTGTTTTGCTGGTCGGTCCGCCGGGGACGGGTAAAACCCTGCTCGCCAAGGCGATTGCGGGCGAGGCGGCGGTGCCGTTTTTCAGTTTGTCGGGTTCGGATTTTGTCGAGATGTTTGTCGGCGTCGGCGCGAGCCGCGTGCGCGATATGTTTGAACAGGGCAAACGCAATGCACCGTGCATTATTTTTATTGATGAGATCGACGCGGTCGGACGCCATCGCGGCGCGGGCCTGGGCGGCGGGAATGATGAACGCGAACAGACGCTCAATCAAATGCTCGTTGAAATGGACGGGTTTGAGGCGAATGAAGGCGTGATCTTAATCGCGGCGACCAACCGCCCGGATGTGCTCGATCCTGCGCTGCTGCGCCCGGGTCGTTTTGACCGTCAGGTTGTCGTCGCCAATCCCGATGTCGCGGGGCGCGAGAAAATTTTGAAAGTTCATATGCGCAAAACGCCGCTGGATGCGAACGTCGATCCGCGCATCATCGCGCGCGGTACGCCCGGTTTCTCCGGCGCGGACCTGGCGAATTTGGTGAACGAGGCGGCGCTCCTCGCGGCGCGTAAAGGCAAAAAGGCTGTTGGCATGGTTGACCTTGAAGAGGCCAAAGACAAAGTCATGATGGGCGCGGAACGCCGTTCGATGGTGATGTCGGATGAGGAGAAAAAACTCACCGCTTATCATGAAGCAGGTCATGCGGTGGTGTCGTTGCATGAACCTGAGAGCGATCCGATCCACAAAGCGACCATCATTCCACGCGGCCGTGCGCTGGGGATGGTGATGCGTTTGCCGGAGGGCGACCGCCTGTCCATGACGATTGCGAAATTGCGCGCGGATCTGGCTGTGGCCATGGGCGGCCGCGTGGCGGAAGAAATGATTTTCGGCGCGGATCACGTCACGACCGGCGCGAGCAGCGATATTGCCATGGTCACGAATATTTCCACACGCATGGTCACGGAATGGGGCATGAGCGAAAGTTTGGGATTGCTGGCTTACGGCTCGCCGGAGCGCGAAGTATTTTTGGGCCATAGCGTGACGCAAAGCAAAAATGTTTCCGATGCCACCGCGCATCAGGTGGATATCGAGGTCCGCAAAATCTCCGATGCGGCGCTGACGCGCGCGCGGCAGATTTTAACGGATCATGCGGATCAACTTGAAATGGTGGCGAGAGCATTATTGGAATACGAAACTCTGTCGGGTGATGAAATTCGCGATCTGATCGCGGGCAAGCCCATCACGCGCGCGGTCGAAGAATCCGCGCGGCCCAAGGTGACACAAGGCGCGCGCAAAAGCTCGCTCGGAATAATCGCGACGGATACGGCGGCTTAGGCAGTTCGTTTGAAATATTTGTGACATTTTACCGCGGCACTGGGTTTCCGGCAAAATTTTCGCTATATTAGCAAGAGGATTCCAAGGAAAAGACGTAAGACGCATGGCGGGTAAGGGCGAAGCAGATTCGGGGATGACGGTCATCATGCTGATCGGGCTGGTGGTCGCGGTCGGCTATGGCATTTGGTATCTATTCCATCAACAAATTATTGATGCCATCCGTATGGTGCGCTGGGGCGAACTGCGGGTGATCGCCCTGTTCGCGCATGACGTCACGATGCCGGATAACACGCACGTTTCGCCGCAAGCGCTTTACGAATGGCTGGGATCGAACAAGGCGGCGGGACGGCTGTCCTGGGAACAAATGGCGATTATCACCGCCACGATCGTGCCGCAATTTTTGCGGATTCCGGCGGCGTTAATTCTGCTGGTTTTGGCGGGCCTGGCCTGGCGCTATGCGCCCCGGCGCAAAATGCGCACCGTGTTTAATCTGGAAGATTTGATCAAGGTTCAGGCCGAGGCTTGGCCGGTCAGTGTGCCAATTACCAAATTAAATCCCGCGACGGGCCCCCAGCGTGCGCCAGGCGATCCGATGGGCGCCAGTTTGCCGCCCTTTGCGGAGGCCTTGTCACCGGAAGAATTCGTCTCGTTTCACCGGATTCCAGTGCAGGATAAAACCATTGATAATGAAACGGCCGCGAAAGTTTTCATGCGGCAACTCGGCCCGCGTTGGCAGGGCTGGACGAAATTGCCATGGCATTTTCAGGCGCTGGGGGCGGTATTTGCCCTCAAGGGCGCGCGCAAACGGGATGCGGCGGATGAGTTATTGGGCGAAATCGCCATGTCGTGGGACCCCAAGGCGGGTTTGCAATTATCCATGCCATTGAAAGCGAAGATCCGCGCCTTGCTGAAAGATCCCAAGGTGGGCGGCGAGGCGGCAAAAATCATGGCGGGTCATGCCTTTATCGTGCCGGGGATGTTCCGTCTGTTATTATGGGCGCGGGAACGCGGCGGGGTTTTGGCTTCGGCGACGTTTGTCTGGCTGCGCGCGGTGGACCGGAATTTGTGGTATCCGTTAAACAATACCGGACGCCGCACCTTTTCGGTTGAGGCCGCCGGCGCGGTGGCGCATTATTACGCTGAGAAATTTCTGCGCCGTCCGTTGATTATTCCAAAGGTGCAGGGCGCGGTTAACGCCTTGATGGAGTATATCAAAGAAACCGAAATCGCTATTCCGCCGAATGCCGCGCCCTTGCCGCATCCCCGCAGCAGCTTTTCAACCATGCGCGCCGGACAGGTAGGCGCCCTGGCTGTATCTGGCGGCCGTGCATGAAAAACGTAGAAGGAAAATGAAATGAAAATGATTGCCGCGAAAAAAACACATTTGCCCCGCGCCGCTTACGCGCGCGGCATTTTAACGCTGGACCTGCCCACGGCGCGGGAGCCGGTGCTGTGGCGTCAGGAAATTAGAAACATTTCCACGATTACTTTTTCGCTGCATCAATTGAATGACTATGACCGGGCCTTGATTTTGCGTGTGGCGGATGGCGCGGAACAGATTATTGCGACCTTTGATAATGCGGCGGCGGCCGATGACGCGCTGGATGCCTTGCGCGGTATTTTACTTCGACCGCGCAGCAAATTTTCTTTGTTAAATATCTTTAAATGGTTGGTGGTCTTGGGTTTACTTTGGTTGGTGTTGGTGTTCGGTTTGAATATCGGCATGAATGTGGTGCCGCCCACGCCACCGGAGGCGCAGCAAGCCGCGCCACCGTCACCACCCACCGCCGCGCCGCCGACTGTTGCGACTGGCGTTGATACGGCGGCGCCAAACGTGCCGCCCGCACCGCCGCAACCTGCGCCGCCATCACCGGCTGTGGATAATGCAACGCCGGCATCGCCTAAGGCACAGTAACGCATGGCGATCGATTCCAAATTCGAGTATAACTCCAAGACATTAATGCGGGATACGCGCCCGACGATGGTGCGCATGATAGATACGGCGCAGGAGCCGGGTGTTCTCGCTTTTTATCTCACGGCCATGGCGGTGTTTGTCTTGTTTTCCAGCATGGGCAGCGTTTTGGCCGACGTCATGTTATTATTCGGCGCATTTTATTTTTATCTGGTGATGAAACGGGCGCCCAGCGCGCCTTACCGCATCCCGAAATATTTCGATAAGAAAAAAGGCGATGGGATTATGTTTCTGGGCAATCAGAAAAGAACCAATCGCGAATTATGGGTCAGCAATAACGACGCCCGGACACACATTTTATATCTGGGTACAACGGGTTCGGGTAAAACCGAAGGATTGAAATCAATCGTCTCCAACGCGCTGATGTGGGGATCAGGTTTCGTTTATGTGGATGGTAAGGCCGATACGGATTTATGGGCCTCGATTTACGCGATGGCGCGGCGCTTTGGGCGCGACGATGATTTGCTGGTGTTAAATTACATGACGGGGAACCGCGATAGCGCGACCGTCTCCAATACCATGAACCCGTTTTCTTATGGTTCCGCGTCTTACCTGACGAATATGATGGTCGGCCTGATGGATGACGCGGGCGGGGATACGGCGATGTGGAAAGGCCGTGCGGTATCCTTGATGGGTGCGCTAATGCCCGCTCTGACGTGGAAGCGTGACCATCAGGATATCATGCTCGACGTTCAGGTGATCCGGGATGAATTGGATTTCAAAGCGCTGATTAAACTGGCTCGAGGTAAAGAAGTGCCGGAGCGAATCCGGAAAGGAATTCAGGGTTATTTGAATACCCTGCCCGGTTATGTTGATGAGGCGTTCGACGATAACGGCGATGAAAAACCGCCGGGCCCCGGCAATCCAGGTGCGGATATGACGGTGCCGCGCCAGCAGCACGGTTATTTGACCATGCAGTTCACGCGTTCCTTGCAGTCTTTGGCGGATGAATACGGCCACATTTTCAGAACGCAATTGGCGGATATCGATATGATGGACGTGGTGCTGAACCGCCGCATGATGCTGGTGCTGATTCCCGCGTTGGAAAAATCGGGCGATGAGGCGGCGAACCTGGGTAAAATCATTGCGGCGAATATTAAAGGGATGATGGGTGCGACGCTGGGTAGTGAGGTTGAAGGCGACTGGGAATCCGTGATTGAAAATAAGGCGACGCGTTCGAACTCACCCTTTATTACCGTCTTTGACGAGGTGGGTTATTATACCGCATCCGGTATGGCAGTGATGGCGGCGCAGGCCCGTTCACTTGGATTCAGTTTGATTTTCGCGGCGCAGGATTTACCCGCGCTCGAAAAACGCGTGAAGGAAGAGGCGCGCTCGATCACGGCGAACTGTAACATCAAAATTTTCGGTAAACTTGAAGATCCCACATCGACGCGGGAGTTTTTTGAAAACACCGTGGGCGGCGCGACGATTTCGAAAATCAGCAGTTTTGAAAAGGGCAGCGGCGGTTATTCCGAACAAAAAGGCGCATCGGTTTCGGATGTGAAAAAGGCCAGCTATGGTGAATTGAAAAAACAAAAAGAGGGCGACGCGCATATCGCCTTCAACGCCGATACACTTGAAGTGAAAATGTTTTACGCCAACCCGAAAAAAACGCGGGCGATGCGTGTCGGGAAATATTTGCGCGTCGATCCGCAGGCGGTCGATGCCGTCCTACGGGATCCGGCTGTGGATAAGATTATGCATGCCTTTAAAACGCCCAATTATTCCGTGCTGCGCGCGGCGCCCAAACCAGCGGACGTGCCGGAATTTGAAACCCTCCGCCGCGGCTGGACGCTCGAAGGCGACGTCAAGGATTGGGTGCGCGCTGGCGCGCTGGCGGTTTCAAAATTGGCCTATGCGCAAGGCATGATTAAATTTACCGCGTTGGATAAAAAAGCATCCGCGGATGATGATGATGATCTGGCAATTGATAATTTGTTGTCGGAATTCAAAGCCAGCCGCGCGAAACAGAAGGCTGAGGGCGAAGACGGGCCAAAACAAATCGCGCCGCCCAAGGCAAAACTCGCACCTGCGGATGACGACGATGATCTGGATTTCTCCAGCCTGACGGGCAAAAGCGCCGCATCCGCCAGCAGCGCGGATGATGACGAAGATGATGATGACCTGGATTTCTCCAGCCTCTTTGGTAAACCTGAGGAAGTTGCGCCCGCGCCGGAAGTGAAAAAACCGGAAATTAAACCAGTGGTCCAGGCATCCGTTCAGCCGACCTTAACGCCGGCGGAACTTCGCAGCGATATCGAAATCAGCGAAGATCTCTTGCCGCCGGAACAAAGCATGACGACCTTTATTGAAGATATCATGAAACGCTCCGGCCGCGCCTTGGGCGGGAGTTTGTTTGGGACGCAGGCTGCGGTGGAGTAAATTATTCCCTTCTCCCTGCAGGGAGAAGGTGCCCGAAGGGCGGATGAGGGGGAGGTGAGGAGAATCCAGAAATTTCAAAATAATAATTGCGTGAAGTCCCCCTCACCCAGCAAATGCTAAGCTCACTTGCGCGGCGCGCTGCGTTCACTAAGCATTTGCGTCCCTCTCCCTGCAGGGAGAGGGGGGGGGAATGTCGAAATTACTTCTTCACCAACACATAAAACAACCCATCCACCGGCTCACTTGTATACTGGCGGATCAGGCTGGCTTGTTGCGCGAGGACGTTGAAACCGGTCGCCGCCGCCAGGTTGCGGAGGTAGCTGTCCTTATGCGCGTAACGCACGGTATTGCGCAGGGCATAACCCGCGCCCTGAACGCTTTCCGGCAGGGCTTCACAACCGAAGGCGACCAATGCGCCGGAGGGGAGTTTTTTCGACAACGCGGCAAAAATTTCATCCAATTTGCCGATGTAGGAAAAGACATCCGCCGCCGTGACGAGATCCGCGGAACCCGCAGGCATTTCATTCACATAGGATTCAATATCCTGGCAGCGCGTGATGCTGTAGATACCCTTCTCGCTCGCGCGTTGGAGCATGCTGACGGAAAGGTCAACGCCGATCATCGCGTCGGCGTAAGGTTTGATCGCCGCGCCCATTAATCCCGTGCCGCAGCCCAAATCCAGCACGCGCACTTTTTGTTTTTTGATGTCACGTACGGCAGTTACACTTGGCTGTGCAAGTAACTCGAGCAATGTGCCGGGCGAACGGTATTGCGGATTGGCTTGCAGCGCTTTTTCGAAATTTGGCGCGAAATAGTTGAAGGTATTTTTAATAAACTCTTCCGGCGCGCGTTCCGGTGTTTCGCCGAGCGCAGCGGCACGCATGAATTCGGCGGCGGGGCGCGAGCCTTCGTCATTGCTCGCGATGGTTTTATCGAAAGCAGCGGCAGCTTCTTTCGGTGCGCCACTTTCTTGCAAGAATTTACCGTAATAGAAATTCAGCACGCCGTTATCGGGCGCGCGCGTCAGGCCTTCCTGGAAGACCGCACGGGCGTCCTCGGTGCGGCCGACGCGGGCATATTCGCGCGCCAGAAAGGCATAGGCGTCAAACAAATTGGGATTTAAATTCAGCGCCATGCGGAACAATTCCATCGCCGCTTCTTCGCCGCCGTTCGTGCCCGCCATGGCGAGGCCGAAACGCGTGATATAAAGCGCGTTGGTGGGCTCCAATTCCATTGCGCGGTTGTGATACAAAACCGCTTCGTTGAAGTGATGAATATTTTGCAGGCACACGCCCAGCGCATCTGCTGTTTCGGCATCCTTTGGATCGGCGGCAAATGCCTTGGCGAGGGCCGGGATGGCCTCAGAATAGCTTTGGTTCGCGGCGGCCATAACGGCAAACAATTTCAAGAATAACGGGTCTTTCGGAAAACGTTTCATGCAAAGATCGAGGTGTTTTTGCAAATCCTCTTGGCGCCCCATATCCTGCAGTAATTCCGCGAGGCGGCGATAACCGCCGTTTTGCTGGGGCGCGGCGACCATGGCTTGGCGAAACGCTTTTTCCGCCGCCGCCATATTGCCGAGCAGCCACTGGGCATCGCCCTCCGCCAGTTGGCGCCAGTCGAGATTTTCGTAATTCAGTTCTACGGATTTAAGGCTGTTCAATGCCGCTTCAGCATAATTTTTCGCGCCGCTCTCATCGCCATCACGTTGCGCCGCGCGGGCGAGGCCGATTTGGCGGCCGATATCGGCGGCAGAGTTTGATTTTGTGGGCGCGTCAGTTTGCGCAGTGGCGTTTTGGGTCATTCTGTCCTCATGTTCCGGCGGTTCTGCCAAAAAACTATTGTAACATTATTCACGTGCGGCGTGAACACCAATCCTGCCAGAAGAATCTTACCGCTTTACTAAATTCGGGCACAAATAAATCCTGATTGCACATCGGGCTGGCGCGCATTTGTTCGCGTAAGGCGCGTTTGTAGTGGCGCAGGCGGTCCGGGTCGCGGGCGAGGGCGATGACTTTTTCGACGTAGTCCGTTTCATCGCGCGCGATGAGTTCGGGGAGGCCGATGGAGGTCAGGTAACTCGCGGCGTGGCGCGCGGGGAAAATATCGCCCGGCAGGGTGACAAGGGGCGTTCCCATCCAGATGGCTTCGAGCGTCGTCGTGGAGCCGGTATAGGGCATGGGGTCGAGGGCCATATCGACGCCGTTATAGCGTTCCAATAATTCGCGGTGCGGGGCGTTATGTTCGAATAATAATTGTTCGGGTTCGACGCCGTGCGCGGTGAATTGGTCTTGGAAATATTGCACGGTCTCGCTATCACCCAGACCGGCGAATTTCATCACCAAACGGCTGCCGGGCAGGGCGCGGAGGATTTTGGACCAATTACGGATGGCGCGCGCAGTGACCTTGGACGGTTTATTGAAACAGGCAAAGGTGATGTAGCCGTTTTGGATGCAGGGCGGTTCGCCCGCCAGGGGCGGCGCGTCTGGGGGAGGAGTGTAGCAAATAAAGCTGTTGGGCAGATTATATAGACGTTCGTTATAGTATTGTTGGTCGGATAGAGGGGTTTGGATATTGTCACATAACAACCAGTCCATTTGCGGAATGCCCGTAGTTGCCATATAGCCCGCCCAAGTGACCTGGACTGGCGCGGCGCGGAGTGAGAAAACATCCATCCGATGCCGGGCGTTATGGCCTGTGAGGTCGAAAAGGACGTCGATTTGGTCGTTTTTGATAGTTTCAACCACCTTTTCGACGGGGATATTCCAGATTTGACGCCAATTATCGCCCGTCATGTTCCGAAAACGGACAGTAAACTCGTCTGTTTCCTCGAATTGGTTGGCGTAAAGGTATAAATCAAAGGTTTTATCGGCAATCAGATGGCTATAAGTGTTAAAAATGAAGTAGCCGACTGGGTGGCTGCGGAAGTCCCCGGAGACAAAACCCACGCGCAAACGACGGTTCGGATCGGGATTATTATTGAACTTTTGTTCTATTATTCCTTTGGTTCCATGGGCGGCGTACCATTCCTGGTGGAGCTGTTGAACTTCAGCCAGGGTCGTGCCGTCCTTATGCAGGACGCAAAAAAGCAGGTTGCTATGGGCTTTCCAAAAATCTGGTTTGATGGTGATAGCGCGGCGGAAATATTCCACGGCCTTTTCATGCTCGCCGCGGTTGGCGTAAATGGCGCCCAAGGTATTTAAAGTGTCCGTGTGGTTGGGATCAATCGCCAGCGCGCGCTCCGCGGCGCTTAAAGCCTCCTTATACCGGCCGGTTTGCAACAGGACTAAAGCCAGATTGGCATGGGCGGAGGGCAACTGCATGTCATACTTGAGTGCCATCAGGTAGGATTGAATGGCTTGGTCCCACACCATGATATCGGCAAAGGTTACGCCCAGGTTGCTCCAGGCCTCGGCATTGGTTTCATCGAGACGCAGACAGGCCCTGAAAGCTTCAATGGCTTCCTGATGGCGGCCCAGCATATGGTAGATATTGCCTGCGGTGAAATGGGCCAGCGCCATATCGGGTGCCAGGCCGAGGGTATTTTGAATGGACTTTTCTGCCAATTCCCAATTGCCTAGCGGAAAAGCCGCCAGGGCCAGGTTATACCAAGCCAGCGGATTGGCCGGATTGACGTCCAAGGCCTGCTGCAAAGCCTGCATCGCTTGAATATAATGACCGGATTTGGAATAGATTTGAGCGATATTGATCCAAACATCATCCGATTTCGGGGCGGCGGTCAGGATCTGGCCGTAAAGCCGCATAGCTTCCTGAACATCGCCAGCTTCATGCGCGGCGACGGCCTGGAGGCGTAAATCAAGTAAATCGGAAATCGACGGCGCAGTCATGAAGCGCCAAATTGCCTGCCACCCTAATATAGGTCAATAGCCGCCCCGAATTAATATCAAAACCAATACGAATGCGTGTCCCTGTTAACCAATCGTTAAGGAATCGTTGGTATAGTGGATATGCCTCGGAAATTGGGGCGTCACTCAAAACTCTCTAGAAGGAGAACTCAAATGGTTTCATCCATCCACACCAATAACTCCGCGCTGATCGCCCTGGAAGGCTTAAACAGCATCGGTAAGCAATTGGATACTGTTACAAAACAAGTTAACACTGGCTACAAAGTTAATGACGCATTAGATGACGGCGCGGCTTTCGCTGTTGCACAGGGCCTTCGTTCGGACCTGAGCGCAATTGATGCCGTTACCGGTCAGCTGCAAAGCGCGCAAGGCCTGATTCAGGTTGCGAACTCTGCAGGTACCAACGTATCGAATGACTTCCAGAACCTGCAATCAGTTCTGACAAAATTGTCAGACTCTGACTTGTCGTCTTCTGCACGCTCCGACTACGCTGCACAATATACATCAATCGTAAATGAGATCAGCGGTTACATCTCGTCTGCAACTTTCAACGGTCAAAACCTGTTGAACAGCACGACGGCAGTAAACGTTATTTCGAATACGTCCGGTTCGACGATCACGGTCACTTCATTCGACCTGAACAGCCAAGTTGTAACGAACCTCGGTTCGGCGCCAACGGATGCTGCTTCTGCGATCGCATTGTTGACGGGTGGTTTCGTAACAGCACAGACGAACATTGCAAATGCATTGTCGTCTTACGGTACGGCTAACACGCGTATCGGTAACCAGATCAGCTACCTGGGTGCGGTGAGCGATGCAACAACAACAGGTTTGGGTTCAATCGTGGATGCCGACCTTGCGAAACAATCTGCGAAATTGCAATCTTTGCAAACTCAGCAGCAGTTAGCAACTCAGACATTGAGCATTGCGAACCAGCAATCTTCAATCATCCTGAACTTGTTCAAATAGTCGTTTTTTGGTTCAGAATACCCGGGGTTCGCCCCGGGTATTCGCATCCAGAAAATAACAAGACACCCAAGACAGAAGGTCGGACGGTGTAAATCAGGAGGGCAGAATGCCGCTAAAAATCGAACTCAAGCCCGGTGAACGGGCAATCTTAAATGGCGTGGTGATTGAAGGGGCCAGTGATGGCCGGACGGAATTTGTCGTCCTCAACCGCGCAACCATCATGCGCGAGCGTCACATCATCCGCGAGGAGGACGCCAATACGCCGATCAAGCGCCTCTATTTCGCGTTGCAGATGCTGTATATTGAGCCTGCGCAACGGGAAACCTATTTGCCGCTGTTTTATAATTACGCCAAGGCGCTTGAGACGACGCTAAGCCTGCCAACGCTGAAGTTCGCCTTGGAACAGATTGTGGCCAGCGCCGAAGGCGGTCAGTTTTATGAAGCGCTGAAAATTTGCCGCGCGATGATTGATACCGAGGAACGCTTGTTTGAATACAGCCGCGTTTTAAAGGAACACCAAAAACCGATTGAACTGGAAATCCCGGACGATATGGATTTCGCGGCCTTGGCGGAGCGGTTTAAGGCGCGTGCGCAGGAAACGGCGGGATGAGGGACAAGTGATAAGGGACAAGTGATGAGGGGGCTGCGGCACCTGTTTTTTATTCCTTATCCCTCATCACTTGTCACTCATCTGGCCCACTTCTTGCAAGATATCACCTGAACAGAACCAGGTGAATTCCAATGGGTATTGATCCTTTAAATATCGCAGTCCAAGGCCTCAATGCGGCCCAGCGCGGTATTGGCGTCGTTGCTCAAAACGTTGCCAATGCTTCCACACCCGGTTACACGCGTAAAACGCTCCAGCAATATTCAGTTTATGCAGGCGACCAAGGCGCGGGCGTTGTCACCGGCGGTCTGACCCGCGATGTGAATACCAATTTGCAAAGCAGTCTCTGGGCACAAAACAGCGTCTCCGGATCATCGCAAACCAGTGAAAGTTACCTTAATCAATTGCAGCAATTATTTGGCACGCCGGACAGCGACAGTTCCTTTGCAGGCGCCCTGACGTCCGTTCAAAACGATTTTGTTTCGCTCGACTCTGATCCCAGCAATAACGTCTTGCAAAGTCAGGTCGTAAATGATGCTGAAGATTTGACGAATAAGATCAACAGCCTGGCACAAAATATTCAGGGCCTACGTACCAACGCGGTATCCGATCTTTCCAGTACGGTTGGACAAGTTAACCAGCTCCTCAGCCAGGTTGCGAGCTTGAACACGCAAATCGCCAAAGCGACCAACACCGGCCAGGACGTCGTGGATCTGCAAGATCAGCGCGATCTGTCTGTCAACCAATTATCGCAATATATGAATATTTCGACCTATATCGGCAGCGACGGCACGATGACGGTCAGTACGGCAACTGGAACGTTGCTTGCCGACACGCAGGCGCAAACGCTGAGTTATACTTCGACCCCGGTAACGGCGCAAAGTTATTATCCCGCAAGCATTAACGGAATCATGGTGGGCGGCACCGACATCACAAGCCAGATTACATCAGGTACGATGGGAAGTTTGATCAGTTTGCGTGATACCTCCTTGCCGCAAGCTCAGGCGATGCTGGATGAAACGGCGCAAAAATTAGCGTCACGTTTCAGCGCGCAGAATGTGAAATTATTCACGGATGCTTCTGGTAACGTTCCTGCCAACACGCCGACAACCTATGCAGGTTTCAGCAGCACCATTCAGATCAATCCCGCGGTCCTGGCGGACCCAACGCTGCTGCAAAAAGGCACCGCTGGCGGTACGTTTAACGCCAGTGACAACACCAATATTCAGAACGTTTTGAATTATGCTTTTGGCGCTAATTCGAATGCTTCAGGCACGCCGAACACGCCGTTCAACACCACCGGCCTGGGGCCTGGCGGTAACCTGTCCATTAATATGCCGGCGAGCGGTCCGATTGTTAATTTCGCCAATAATGTCATCTCTACTTTGTCCGAGCAGTATTCCCAGGCTTCATCCGACAGTACCTATCAGACCAATTATCAAAACACGTTGCAGAAAAATATGTTGGATAGCAGCGGCGTGTCAGTGGATACGGAAATGTCCAATCTCATTCAATTGCAGAACGCCTACGGTGCGAATGCGAAAATCATCACCAGCGTTCAGCAAATGTTCACCGAACTGTTGCAAACCATTTAGTCGATTAGGAGATCCGCCATGTCAGTCAATTCCGTATCCAACTTAGGAACCATGTTTTTTAATAATAATATTATTAAAAGCCTGAACACGCAGATCAATAATCTGACCCAACAAGTTTCAACTGGCAAGGTTGCGGGTATCTATGCCGACCTTGGCACCAAGGCCGGGACGTCACTGGATTTGCATGCGCAGGATAGCGCCCTCACCACCTATGTCAGCGCGATTAATAACGTGCAGTTAAAAACCGATCAGATGGATACCTCCATGACGGATATGACGAATGCTTTGCAAACGATCACAGCCGCCATGGATAAACTCAGCCAGGGCGGGACGCCGGATCCCAACACCTTGGCGATGATTCAAAGTACGGCGCAAAATGCTTTATCTAGCTTTCAGGCAGATATTAATACGACGGTCGGCGGCCAATACGTATTTGGCGGGAATAATACCAATCAGGCGCCCATCACGGATACGACGGCCGCGAATACCAATGTTGGGACGATCGTCTCCGCCTATACGAGCGGCACGCCCGCTTCGACCATTATCGCAAACCTGAATAGCATGACCGAAACCCAGCTGGGATATAATTCAAACTTGGCGGCGGCTGGAAATAATACGTTCCAGGCAGATTCCAATCTGAACCTGAATTACACCGTCAAAGGTGACGAAAGCCAGTTTCAGGATACGCTCAAGGGTCTGACGGAAATCGCGAACCTGAACTATGATCCGAATAATTCCAGCAGTTTCTGGACGCTGTATAAGGATGCTCAAAGTCGTCTGACAAGTGCCAATACCGCCATCACGGCGCGTCAGGGCCAACTGGGAATTGTACGCAGCCAAATGGCCTCCATTGCTTCCAGCGATGGCACGAAGCAATTAACCGTGGAAGGAAATATCTCAAATCTTGAGGATACGGATCTGGCCGCCGCATCATCGCAATTCAGCGCCTTGCAAACCCAGCAACAGGCAACATTTCAGCTCCTGGCGCAGATGAAGAACGATACGCTGGTGAATTATCTCGGTACTGCGTAATTGTTACTTCGTCGTCGTTATGCTGAGCGCGCTGGCGTTAACCGCAGGTGCGGGGAAGCCAAGTTCTTTTACTGCGGCCTCAAATTCATCCCGTTCCATTTTGGCGATTTGCAATTCGGCTGCTTGGCCCTGTAACATCGTGCTTGCCCGGTCGCGCTGATCGGAATTATCAGCGGCGCGTACCAAGGTTTCACCCGCTGCGGTCGCGGCGTAAAATTCCGCTTCCTGGAGTTCGTATTCCGATAGGCCGAGTTTGCTGGAATTCGGATAATCCGCTTCAAGGGTTCCTTTCGCCTCTGTCTGCGCCATCTGTATTATGTCCGCAGTCGGGGATGGAGAAGTTATAAAAGCAGCCGTAAGATCCGCGAATGCCTGATCGTAATAAGACTTATGTTTAAACATTCTGGGCAGGATTTTTCGTACCGTTTCCGTCGCGCCGCTACGATCATTTTCCCATTTATTGCGCTGCGCGAAATAGACATTCATCTGCGAATTGCCAACGGCACTCCAGGGCGCCCGATCGCTCATCGATCCAATCATGATGCCGATGTATTTATTGGTGACGGCTTGATTATAACATTGGGATGGATCTGATGTGGTTACGCAGCCACCCGGATTTGTGGCGGCCTGCATGGGGTCAAGATAAGGAATATCCGCCGACGTCAGGTTGCCGGAATTAAGGTCTTTATAGGCTTTTGCCACATTGCCGGCCCAGGTCGCCTGATAAGCGGACAATCCGCCCGGAATACCGTGGGCGCGCAGGTACGCGTCGCTGGTATGATTATCAGCAGCAAAAATCGCATCCGCCTGTTGCTTGAAAGCAAAACTCACAGGGTCTTTTATCGCCTTCAGGGTGATTTGTTTGCAATCCTTCATGCTCGGCTGATATTTGGCCAGCGCGGTGGCCAGGGCCGTGCCGTTTAGTTGTGCGGCTTCTTTGGTTGCTTGCTGAGACTGCTGAAATTCCTTTTGCCGGTCGTCCACCATTTTTTGCGATATGGCCTGATCAGCCTGGGCCGCCTGCTGTTTTTTCATATGGTCGGTGAGGGAGCTGGCGATATTGTGATTCATCGTGCCGATGGCGTTTTGAATTTGCGTATTCCAGGCTTGCACGGCTGCCTGTATGCCTTGTATCGCCCCAAGAATACCACCATTCACAGGATCGTGGACAATTTGTTGCGCATATGTCGGCTTAATCCCCGTTGTTGTGACAAGGGCCAAACCTAAGAGAAAAATGATTGGGAAGCGTTGTTTTTTCATGGTCTTCCTCGCCTATTCATATGGGTTGCGTACGCGAGCTGATCCCGCGCCGTTGCTGATGCTGGGGGCACCGTTGCTCATGACTGGGGCACCGTTACTGATGATCGGCGCGCCAGACATGGTTGGCGGCGTACTGACAGTCGTCGGCGGTGCGGTGGTCGTAGGAGGAGGCGGAGTAGTTGTCGTCGTAGCGGCAGGCGGTTTGGATGTACTGCCACCGGTCGTGGTACCGCCCGTGGTTGATCCGCCAACCCCAATTCCAAAACTCCAGCCGCCGTTAGAACCCATCGGAATGGCTGAACCGCTATTGAAATTGATTGAAGATGCACTGCTGCCGTTTAATGCGTTCGTGCCGAACGCGCCAACGCCTTGCTGCATCAAGTTGGCATTGACGGGGCCGGGTGCCATGCAATCTTTCGAATGGAATGGATCTTTTCCGTTTAACAGAAAAGTGCTGCTAAGGGTGGAAGTAATGCCTGCGCTGAAAATCTGGCCGTTTTTACAGATACTAATATTAAGACCGAAAAAGCCCTTCAGCAGGGCTTGCCAGTTAAGCGTACAGATTGCGCTTTCCAGTATCGCCAGGTCGGCTTCGATTTGATTTCGGACGGCCTGTTCCACCTGGGTGCGATCTTCGCCGTTTGGGCCCAACTTAGTGGTACATTTATTATTCATGGCGCTGGTGGTTTGATTATGGATTCCCATCTGAATGGCCACATCGCGAATAACTTGTTGACGCCCCTGTTGCACCAGGGAGGCCCAGACCACGGGGTTACAGCTGGGGTTGGCCTTTAATAAGGCAACTTCATCAGCATTATTGGTTGTATCGGACATATCCGAGGTGGATGGCACTGTGGCAATTTGAAACGGTGGGGTCATAGCAGGGTCATAATAAGGATATTTATAACCTGCCTTATCTGTTGCCGTAACTTTTGCACTTAGCTTGGTAAAAGCACAATTGGCGGGGTCATTTGGCGCTTTGCCGGTTGGATTGCAATTGCCTGAGGTGGATGATGGCGACTGCAAGGTTGCGTAGCCCGGTCCCGTTTGCGCAAAAGCGCCCGCAGGGAGCGCGAAAATGATGATTAAAAAGCCGGAAATCAATTTGCGCATCGTTAACCTCATTCATGCCCCGAGTCGTGGTTCAGACTCTATACGTGTTTTTTATCTTATCATACAGGCGCGCGGCGCCCCAAAGGATTTTATTAAAGTTTTAGTGAATTTTATTTGACACCATTTTACTTGGGTCATATTTTATTCAAAATTACTTCACATTACTGTCATATATAAATTAATTTTGCGATTTATCTAAAATTTTATTGACTTTGGTGCCCCGGGTTTGATATGTTCAATAAATCAGGTCGCCTGATGATATAAAGACGAACATATTTAACACAGTTTTTAACGCAACTTAAACTTTTTAAATTTAGGGGAAACTTAAAATGCTCGCACATCAATCAACGCTGAAACAACTTCACCATCTGAAACCTGCTACGGTTACTTGGGCGCAACAATGGGATGATTTGAAGGTCATGTGGGCCGATAACGTCCCGGTTGAAGAGATTGCGGACCGCCTGAACCGCTCCGTTTCCGCTGTTTTAACCCAAGCCGTCCGTATCGGCCTAGAACGCCGCGCTCCGTCGGGCCGCAAACCGCAAAACCAGGAACGCACCGCCGCGCCGAAACGCCCGGTTTTGGTTCATTCCAATGTCGTATCTTTCTCGCAGGTCCGCAGTTATTCCGGCGCCGCCGTGGAATCCCCGGTCCAGGCCAGCAAAAAACCGCGCACTTGCCTGATGTGCAGAACCGATTTTAATTCCCACGGCTCGCACAACCGCATTTGCAACCGCTGCAAAGAGGGCGCGTCCTATCAATCTGCGCACGAGAATGAATATCGGATTTTGTCGGCTTAATTTAGCGGCAAGAAACAAGAGACAAGATATAAAGAAAATTCTTGTCTCTTGCTTTCTTTCTGCTTGCCTCTGCCGTTCCGGCTCCCTATAACACCGCTTTAATGCCTAAACGTACAGATATCCAAACCATCGCGATTATCGGCGCTGGACCCATCATTATCGGCCAAGCTTGTGAGTTCGATTATTCCGGCGCCCAGGCGTGCAAAGCGCTCCGTGATGAAGGTTACCGCGTTATCCTAATTAACAGCAATCCCGCCACGATCATGACGGATCCGAATATGGCGGATGCGACCTATATTGAACCGATTACGCCGGAAACTGTCGCGAAAATTTTGCGTAAAGAACGCCCGCAGGCACTGTTGCCGACCATGGGCGGCCAGACGGCGCTCAATACCGCGCTGAAACTCGCCGATATGGGCGTGCTGGAAGAATTGAATATCGAACTCATCGGTGCGAACCGCGAAGCGATTAACAAGGCCGAAGACCGGCAGTTATTTAAAAACGCGATGCTGAAAATCGGTTTGGATTGCCCGAAATCGCGCGTGGTGCATAATTTTGATGAAGCCTTGGCGGCATTGCCCGATATCGGTTTGCCCGCGATTATCCGCCCGTCATTTACATTGGGCGGCACCGGCGGCGGCATCGCCTATAACCGCGAAGAATACGAAAGCATCGTCCGCGGCGGCTTGGCTGCATCGCCGACGACAGAAGTGTTAATCGAAGAATCCGTCCTCGGTTGGAAAGAATACGAAATGGAAGTCGTGCGCGATAAGGCCGACAATGCCATCATCATTTGTTCCATCGAAAATATCGATCCCATGGGCGTTCATACGGGCGACAGCATCACCGTTGCGCCCGCTCTGACGCTGACGGATAAAGAATATCAGATTATGCGGAATGCCAGCATCGCGTGCTTGCGTGAGATTGGTGTTGAGACGGGCGGCAGCAACGTGCAATTCGCGATCAATCCCAAAACGGGCCGCATGATTGTGATTGAAATGAACCCGCGCGTGTCGCGTTCATCCGCGCTGGCGAGTAAGGCAACGGGTTTCCCAATCGCGAAAGTAGCGGCGAAATTGGCGGTGGGTTATACGCTGGATGAATTGCAAAACGATATCACGAAAATTACCCCGGCGAGTTTTGAACCGACGATTGATTACGTCGTCACGAAAATTCCACGCTTTGCATTTGAAAAATTCCGCGGTTCGGATAACAGCCTCACCACGCAAATGAAATCCGTGGGCGAGGTCATGGCCATTGGCCGTAATTTCCAGGAAAGTATGCAAAAGGCGCTCCGGGGAATGGAAAAATCCCTGGCCGGATTTGATGAACAAGATTATTTGCCGCAGTCACGCGAAGGCTTGATCGCCGCGGTGGCGAAGGCAACGCCGCAACGCATTCTCGCGGTGGCTGAAGCCTTCCGCCGCGGGTTAACGGTTGCAGAAGTTTATGGTGCATCAGCAATCGATCCATGGTTTCTGGAGCAGATTAATGCCATCGTGCAGACCGAAAATACCATCCGCGCGAGAGCCTTGCCGAAAACGGCTTTCTTTTTTCATGGCACGGCGGGAAGCCCGCAAGAAAATTGGTTTCCTTGGTTGAAGGTCGAATTGGAAAAACAGGGCGTTGAAGTCATCGTGCCGCAATTCCCGACGCCGGAAAATCAGACACTGGAAAACTGGCTTCAGGTCATGACGCCGTATCAGGATAAAATAAATGCCGATACTATTTTTGTTGGCCATAGTTTGGGCGGCGTCTTTGCGTTGCGTCTTTTAGAAAAACTCTCGGCGCCGGTGCGCGGGGTTTATTTTATTTGCACGCCTATTGGCACCACACCTGTGAAAAATGTTGATAATGACAAATTATTTCTAGGCCAGTTTGATTGGAAAAAAATCTCCGCCAACGGCCATAATTTTTCCGTTTATCATTCGGATGATGATCCTTATGTCGGTCTTGAAAATGGCCATGAACTTGCGTCGAAATTAGGTGTGAATTTAAATTTTATTCCCAAAGCCGGCCATTTTAACCAGGCTGCTGGATACCTGGAATTCCATCAATTGCTTGCGGACATCATCGGCGGCAATGCAGGGTTTTTGAAACATCCGGATGACATGCGCCGCATGAAACGTATGGGCTTTTCCGATGCGCGCCTGGCGAAATTATCCGGCCGGAAAGAAAACGAAATCCGCGCGATCCGCCATCGCTTTGGTATTCGCCCGTCCTTTCGCCGCATCGATACGTGCGCGGCGGAATTTCCGGCGAATACAAATTATTTTTACAGCAGTTACGAAAATCAGTCTTTCGGCAAATCGACGTGCGAAGCGAACCCCTCCGCCGCGCGTAAAATCGTCATCCTCGGCGGCGGGCCGAACCGGATCGGGCAGGGGATTGAGTTTGATTATTGCTGCGTCCACGCCGCCTATGCGCTGCGCGAAGTTGGTATTGAAACGATCATGATCAATTGCAATCCGGAAACGGTGTCGACGGATTATGATACGTCCGACCGTTTGTATTTCGAACCGCTGACAGCGGAAGATGTGATTGAAGTTATTCAACGCGAAGCCAGCAACGGTGAGCTCCTCGGCGTCATCGTGCAATACGGCGGGCAAACGCCACTCAAACTCGCGCATGATTTGCAGGCGGCTGGGATTCCGATTTTGGGCACGTCCGTGGATATGATTGATTTGGCGGAGGACCGCGAGCGTTTCCAGCAACTCGTGCAAAAACTGGGATTAAAACAACCCGCCAACGGTATCGCGCGCAGCGCCGATGAAGCGCGCCGCGTTGCGGCTAGTGTAGGTTATCCGATTGTCTTACGTCCGTCGTATGTTTTGGGCGGCGCGGGGATGGAAATTGTCACGGATGAAACAGGCTTGGATCGTTACATCAACAACGCCGTGAAAATTTCTGGCGACACACCGCTGTTGCTCGATAGTTTTTTATTGGATGCGGGCGAGGTGGATGTCGATGCCATCTGCGACGGCGAAAATGTTTTCATCGCAGGTATTATGGAACATGTTGAAGAAGCCGGCGTGCATTCCGGCGATAGTTCCTGCGCGTTACCGCCCTATAGCCTGTCCGAAAAACTTCAGGACGAAATCCGTCGCCAGACGCGCGTGCTTGCCAAGGCATTGAATGTCGTCGGCCTGATGAATATCCAATTCGCGATTAAGGACGATGAAATTTATTTGCTCGAGGTCAACCCGCGCGCTTCACGCACCGTGCCGTTTGTTGCCAAGGCCACGGGCGTTGAAGTCGCCAAAATCGGCGCGCGCGTGATGGCGGGCGAAAAGTTAGGCGGCTTTAATCTCACCGAACAACATCCGCCGCATACGGCGGTCAAGGCACCGGTCTTTCCATTCAATAAATTTCAGAACGTGGATATTCTCCTCTCGCCCGAAATGAAATCAACGGGCGAAGTCATGGGCATCGACGCGCATTTTCCGCTCGCCTATGTCAAAGCCATCATGGGCGCGGGTTATATGTTGCCCACTGCGGGCACGGCATTTATTTCCGTTAAGGAACGTGACAAACAATTCATTGTTCCGACCGCGCAAAAACTCGCCGCGCTGGGTTTCAAATTAGTTGCGACGGACGGCACGGCGCAATTTCTGTCGGATAACGGTGTGACCGCGCAGCGCATTAACAAAGTTTACCAAGGCCAACCGCACATCGTCGATGCCATGATCAACGGCGAAATCCAATTGGTAATCAACACCGTCGCGGGCGCCCAGGCGACCTCGGACAGTTTCTCCCTCCGCCGCACCGCGCTGATGCATAATATTCCGCATTATACGACCCTGTCCGGCGCCCGGGCGGCGGTTGAGGCGATTGAGGCGCTCCAGATGGTTGGGGCGGCAAACCTGACGGTAGATAGACTGCAGAATTACCTGGCAACCACGGCCAAAAAGGCGCAGAAAGCCGCCTAAAAGCGGTTTTTCTTGAAAAACCGTTCAGAAATTGCTAGGTTAATTGGCTCTAAATTCAACCTAGGATAGAAATGATGTCCGCAGTACAAAAAGTGCCCATGACCGAGACCGGCTTTGTTAGCCTGGAAGAGGAATTGAAGCAGTTGAAACACACCGACCGCCAAGAGGTGATCAAGGCGATTGCCGAGGCGCGGGAGCATGGCGACCTGTCGGAAAACGCGGAATACCATGCCGCCCGCGAACGCCAGAGTTTTATCGAAGGCCGCATTTTGGAACTCGAAGACAAAATTTCCCGTGCGGAAGTGATTGATCCATCCAAACTATCCGGCAAACAAATCAAATTCGGCGCGACGGTAACGTTGATTGATGAGGATACGGAAGACAAAGTCGTCTATCAAATCGTCGGCGAATTCGAAGCGAATATCGCGAAGGGAAAAATTTCGATTACGTCGCCGGTTGCGCGCGCGTTGATTGGGAAAACGTCGGGTTCGTCGGTCGAAGTCGTGACACCGCGTGGGTCGAAGGTTTATGAAATTGTGAAGGTTCAATACAAATAGGAATGTTGGTGGACTGGATGACTGGTAGACTGGAAATTTTTACCAGTCTACCAGTCATCCAGTCTTACCAGTCCACTAGAAAAGGATCATGCGACCATTGCAGCAACGCCTGGCGCTGACGCGGGCGGCAGGACAAATCACCCGGCATGCAATTTAATTTCACCTGTGCCGCGTGGCGCACAAAGGCGCGCCAGCGTTTAATTTGCTGGGCGTCCACATCGGGCAGGCGGCGGCCCATGTAATAGCGGCAATACCATTGAAACCAGCCGCGCACGTCGGGTCCGATGATCCAGCCTTTTTCGCGCCAGACCGATAGCGGTTGACGGCTTTTGATTTTGAAGAAATTCAATTTGGGGTCGGCAGCCGTACCGATTTTTGCCTTTTTAAACCAGGCAGCCGGAAATTCCTTTTGGCAGTCGTTCATGTATTTGCCTTCAAATACGCCTAGTTCCAGCATTTTTTGCGGCGTGAAAAAGGGTTTGAAATCAGGAGCAAATTGTTTGCCCATGGGCCCTGTCAATTCGTAACGATACCCGCGCTGCATTTTGTCATTGACGGTGATGGTTTTTCCGGCAGATTTTTTGCGCGCACGGGCTTTGGTCATGCGCGGCTTGCCTAGTTCAATTTTAACAATTCCAGCGCTTGATGCGTGACATCATGCGTATCATCGCCGTGTTGTTCGGCAGCCAGCGCGCCCAGGGTAAATAACAAAACATCACCCTGTTTGTCTTGCAAGGCTGCTTTGGGGTCATCGGCGTCCTTGATAGCGGACAGCAGGCTTTTCAGATGGTCGACCAAATCTTCATCATCGGATAAAGGATGACGCAAAGGCAAGGCGCCTGACGCATTCACAAGCGCCGCGATCAAGGGATGCGTATCCGCACTTTTGCCGCGCAATTTCTCCGCCGCCGCTTTCATATCATTATCGGTAATGCCCTTGCTGGCATCCTGTGCCGCATCGGCATCGCCAACCTGGTAGGCACACAGCGCTTGTAAGCCTTGCCAAAACGGCACATCGGTTGCATGGCCGGCCGCCATGGCTTCGGCGCAGGCGCTTTCAACCTGGCCGCTGGCCAGTTCGAAGGCGATGCGTGCATTCAAATCTACATTGCTATCACGCCCGATGCGGGCGACGTTTAACAGGCGCGCGGCCTCGGTATATTTTTTATCTGCCGCCAACACATTGGCGCGCCAACGCACGTAATCCATGGCATCCATGCCGTCCGGTGTATAGGCGGCGGACATGGCGATGCGGTAGGTGATTTTTTTGGCTTCTTCGTTTTTGCTGCCGATCAGGCTGGGCAGAATTGCCGCGATATCCTTGGGTTTGGCGCCGTCCCAGATCGCGCGGTCCACCTTGTTATTCTCGTCATCACCGCGCCATAATGAAATTTGATCTAGCCGTGCGGCAACGGAGCGCATCGTGATATCGCCCAAGGCGACATTACGCGTATCGCCTGCCGCAGGTACGGGTTTCGTGCCGACATTCAACGCCGCGTCCTTGGCACGCTTTGCCAATTGCACGTCAGAATTATAAGACATTTCTTCGGCGGGTGGCGTCGTGCGCAATTCGCCGCTCGCCGGCGGCGGTAGGCAGCCCGCGAGCAATAATAAAGTCGAAATCGCCAGAAAGCGCTTAGAGTTTAAAATGATCATTCGGAATTACCACTTCCACGGCTTTGCTGGGCGCCGGAATGCGCCAGAACGTCAAGACGGCGGCGCCGCCCACGACCGCGATCAGTAACGCGGCGAATAAATATTTTAACATTGGGGTTCCTTTATCTTGCTCTGATCATCATCACTCTTGGCCGGACGGCATTCTCCAGGTAAACCATATTTACGCATGACAGGCAACCAACCCCCCAATAACCCTATGGTCGGCCAAATGGGTCCCTATGCACGCTATCTGCAAGCGATTAAGGCGCTGGAGCGCCCGATTGTGCTGGTGGGTTTGATGGGCGTCGGCAAAACGCAATTGGGGCAACATCTGGCGGAGAAATTGGGTCTGCCATTTCATGATTCTGATCATGAAATTGAAAAGATCGGCGGGTTGGTCATTACGGAAATCTTTGACCGCTTTGGCGAGGAAAAATTCCGCGAATTGGAATGCCGCGTAATCGGCGATTTGCTGGACCAAGGGCCGATGATCTTGGCGACGGGCGGCGGTGCTTTTGTGCAGGAAGCAACGCGCGAAATGATTAAGGCGCGCGCAATTTCCGTCTGGCTGCGTGCGACGTTGGATACCCTGGTTTACCGCACTTCGCGCGGGAAACACCGGCCGTTATTGCAAACCGCCGATCCTGCCGCCGTTCTGGCGGGTTTGATGGAAAAACGCTATCCGCTTTATGCCGAGGCGACCTTGACGGTGGATACCGATAACTTCACGCGTTGGCAGACGTTAGATGTTGTCTTGGATCGCCTGCACGCCTATGCGGTGGCACAGAAATGATTAGGCCGCCGCACGCGGCATTGGATTGAAAATTTTGGCGCCGGTTGCGCGTAATAAATCCTGCGGCGTGGTTTTAAAAATCGATGGCGGAATGCCAGCCGCCGCCCAAACGGCGTCAAATTGCAGTAGGTCCTCATCCATAAATACCGGCAGTTCCGTCGCATGACCAAAGGGTGGAATGCCGCCGATGGCAAAGCCTGTCGCCGCGCGCACGGCATCGGCATCGGCGCGTTCCAATACTTCGCCGACTTGTGCCGCCGCGCCTTTTTCATCGACGCGGTTTTTGCCGGAGACGAGCAGGAGGATAATCCGCCCGCTGCTTTTGCCGCGAAAGATCAGGGATTTGACAATCTGCGCCACTTCGCAATTCAGCGCGGTCGCTGCCTGCTGCGCGGTATGGGCGCTTTCATCCAGAATTTGAATTTCAATCGTCAGGCCCGCTTTTTGCGCGGCATCAGCGACGCGTTGGCAGGCATTCGGCAATGGATTTGTCATCCGCAATCTTTGCCATGCCCACGCGCGCTGTCAAGATTTCCTCTTGAGCATCACGGCAAAGCCGCATAACTCTGACATTATGACAGCGCCTATTCGCATTGAACTCTCGAACCACGCCTATGACATTCATATCCGCCCCGGCGTGCTCGCGGAGGTTGGCGCGTTGCTGGCGCCTTTTAAGCCGACACGGGTCTTTGTAGTGACAGATGAACATTGCGCGCAGCATTATGTGATGCCTTTGATTTCTGCGCTGCGCGCGGCGCAATTGGACATGGGACCACCGATTGTCGTGCCGGCCGGCGAGGGCAGTAAATCTTTCGGACAATTTGAATACGTCACGCGCGAATTATTGCGCGGCGGTGTTGACCGCAATAGTATTTTGATTGCCCTGGGCGGCGGTGTGGTGGGGGATTTGACGGGGTTTGTCGCAGCCACGGTGCTACGCGGCATTCGCTATATGCAAATTCCGACAACGTTATTGTCGCAGGTGGATAGCAGTGTTGGCGGTAAAACCGGCATTAACGTGGCAGAAGGTAAAAACCTGGTTGGTGCCTTTCACCATCCCGCGCTGGTCGTGATTGATCCACAAGTTTTACAAACTTTGCCGCAACGTGAATTATTGGCGGGTTATGTCGAAATTTATAAAATGGGTTTGATTTTGGATGAACCTTTTGCGGCTTGGTGCGAAGAAAATATCAGCGCGATTTTGGCAATGGATGAAACCGCCTTGGCGCATGCGATCCGCGTTGCCGTGCAATATAAAGCCGATGTCGTGATGAAAGATCCGGAGGAACGCAACGATATCCGTGCATTACTTAACCTTGGTCATACTTTCGCGCATGCTTATGAGGCGCTGTCCAGTTATAACGGTGCGCTGTTGCACGGCGAAGCAGTCGCGTTGGGATTGGTGAAGGCGGCGGAATTATCGGCGCACCTAGGTTATGCGGATGCGGCGCTAATCCGGCGAATAGAAACGCATCTCGGGCATATGGGTCTGCCGGTTGATCCGAAGTTCTACAGCAATTTCACACCCGACGCTGTCATCGCCCGCATGCGCGGCGACAAGAAAAACAACCGCGGCGAATTGAATTTCATTTTACTGAAAGGTGCGGGCAAAGCCTTTGTCGCCAAAAACATCGCCGAAGCGGATGCGCGCGCTGTTTTGTAATTTTTTACTTACAAAGCCCATAATCAACATAGATTCCTTATTTAAACGCGGGGTTCGAGGCATAGGAATAAGATGGAAGAAGGCCTAATCCTATCCCCTATCTGAAATTATTTGGATGGTAACCAAAGGAATATTATGTCTACACCAGCTCCAACATCAACACCTGCAACACCTGCAAAAGCAGAAGACAACAAAACGCCTGCAACGCCTGCGCCTGCAAACAAAGATAATGCTGACAGCAAACCAGCTAACCCAATGACAACAAATGAAAAAGACAAACGCTAATCGCTCTTCTGCGATTATTGTTTAAATTGGTTAACGGCCCTTCGGGGCCGTTAATTATGTTTGGATTTTGTAAGCCTTTCTTAAGGTTTTTGCGCTAGAGTCGAAAGATTACACGGCGTGAATGCCGACAATTTGTTTTATATTTTCTACATATTAAAAACATAACTGAAAGTAGGACTGAAATGTCTGTTACTTCTGAAATCGCCTCTCTAAATTCTCAAGCTATGAATAAACCGATGCCGCCGCCTGTCGCGAGCACGGCCCAACTACCCAGACCGATTGCCGCCACGACACGGTTGCCACGTCCGATTGCCGCGACCGTGACTATTCCGACTCCGATTGCGGAGCAGCGGAAAGTTAGTATTCTTGCTTAATTAGCTCTGCGCGTTACGCGTGGAAGATGGAATGGTGACTTTCAAACCATCCAGCTCCGGCACCATGCAAATCTGACAGCCCAGGCGCGACGTTTTCGTCAGCCCGAATGCGAGGTCGAGCATGTCTTCTTCATCCTCCGTCGCCTCAGGCAGCATATCATAATACTGCGGGTCGACGACGACGTGACAGGTGGAGCAGGCGAGGGAACCTTCGCATGCCCCCTCCAGGTCGATGTTATTTTTACGCGCGACTTCAAGGACCGTCAGGCCGTCCGGCGCCTCGACATTGGCGGGCGAACCGTCTTTTTGGATAAAGGTCATTTTGCTCATTTTATTTCTCCTGGCGCTATACATACTAATTGGCTGGTATTTGACAAGAAAAAACTTGACGTCTTCAGGGCTATAACCCTATTCTATCGATGGTTTATAACAGGAAGAATTATATTATGACTGGGCGCACCCCCCCCCCGACACAGACTCTCGCTTGGCGAACAACTAAAGTTCAAAGTTAAGATTGCGGTTTTTCAATTTAAGCGGCGTTATGTTAAAGGATATAGGCCAGCTGACCTTGAAAAACTTCGGGCGGAATTTGCACCGCATTTGCCGCCTATCGAAGAATTTTTAGCTGAACCGGGTCCTAGAACGCCTAGCCGTGATGTTGGTGGCCTCTAAATATTGGCTTGTTCAGCCAAGGCGCAGCGCCATTTCAATATAACTTTTGGTGAATTGCCGAAAATCCCCCGCCGTATTTTGCCAGCCGCCGCTGACGCGAATGGCGGCGCTGGCGATGTCGGGCGCGGCCCCCATGGCGGTTAAAACATGCGACGGGCCGACCTTCCCGCTGCTGCAGGCAGAGCCGGACGACACTGCGATCCCCGCCAAATCCAAATTCATCAATTGCGTCGACGCCGGCGTGCCGGGCAGCGCCATCATCGATGTGTTTGCAATACGCGCCGCGCCGCGCCCAAAAATTTGTACAGTGGGTAGCGCGGATAAAATTTCCCTTTCCATCGCGTCGCGCCACGCGGCCAGTTGCGCCATCCCATGCAAACTATCTCCGACACGTTCAATCGCCGCGCCTATGCCCATGATGGCGGCGACGTTTTCTGTGCCCGCACGGCGGCGCTCTTCTTGGCCGCCGCCGGTGAGGAGCGGTGTAATCGATAAACCTTCACGCAAGACCAAAGCCGCGGCGCCTTTCGGGCCGCCCATTTTGTGGGTGGAAATCACTATTATATCCGCGCCTTGCAGCGGCGCGAGATCAATCCGCCCAACCGCCTGCACCGCATCGCATAACAACAACGCTCCGTATTTGCGGCAGAGTTTCATCACTTCCGCAATGGGTTGAATGACACCGGTTTCGTTATTCACAAATTGCACCGCGACCAACGCAGGCGCGGGGGTGGTTTTTAGCATTGCATCAAGTTTCTCCAGATCGATAAGTCCATTTGGATCGACAGGGATTACAAAACCTTCCCCTCTCCCTGCAGGGAGAGGGCCAAAATGCTTAGTGAGCGAAGCGAGCTTAGCATTTTGGGGTGAGGGGGAGTTTTCGCTCTCATCCTTCGCGTCCCCCTCATCCGCCCCTTCGGGGCACCTTCTCCCTGCAGGGAGAAGGGAATTTTCTTGCATCGCTTTTATTGTCGCACGTACAGCGTCATGTTCAACCGCACTGATGATATAATCTTTCGCCGCAGCGCCCCGCAGCGCGGTCACTAAGGCCTCCGTTGCACTACTGGTAAAAACGATTTGCGCTGGGCGCACGCCTAAGTATGTGGCGACTTGGCCTCGCGCCGTCGTCACGGCTAATCGCGCCGCACGCCCCGGGCCATGCACCGAAGAGGCGTTGAGCAAATCCAGCCCCGCCACTACCGCCGCGCGAGCGGCGGGCATTAACGGGGCGGTGGCGTTATAGTCAAGGTAAATTTCCATTGCAGGTGCTAAATAACATGGTTGCATTTGCCATGGCAAATAGTGTTATAGTCTGCTTATCCCAGAACGGGCGGCCTGCAAACGCGGCGGCTTCCCGGTAACCTTATTAACCACAGAGGTTTGCTCTATGCCTGAAGTCATCATCCAAGGTTTGGCCGGTCGTCTCGAAGCGCGTTATCAACATAGTAAAGTTCCCAATGCCCCCGTTGCCCTAGTATGCCATCCGCATCCCCTGCACGGCGGCACGATGAATAACAAAGTCACCTATGCGATGTACCAGACGTTTGTGAAACTCGGTTTCTCGACACTCCGTTTTAACTACCGCGGCGTCGGGCAAAGCCAAGGCGAGTGGGGCGAGGGTGAAGGTGAATTAGCCGATGCATCTTCTGCGCTGGATTTCCTCCAGGCTCATAACCTGACCGCGCGCGGCCTGTGGATTACCGGATTTTCGTTTGGCGCCTGGGTTGCGATGCAATTATTGATGCGCCGCCCTGAAACCGACCGTTTCGTCGTGGTCGCTCCGCCTGCGAATATGTTCGCATTCGACTTCCTCGCGCCATGCCCATGCAGCGGCCTGATTTTACAAGGCGATGAAGACAAGGTTGTGCCGAAACCATTGGTTGATACTATGGTCGCGGGCCTGCGTTTGCAAAAAGGGATTACGATTGATTACCGCACCATGACCGGCGCGGATCACTTCTTTGTCGACCAGTTGGACACGCTGAATAAAACCATTGAGGGCTATATTACGGCTGCTTTCAACGAGACCAAAAAAGCGGCGTAATGGCTGCGGCTGAATTAATCATTCTCGCTGGTATTTGTTTTCTGGGTATGCTCAGCCCCGGGCCGGATTTTATTCTTGTCACACGCAATGCGATCACGCAACCGCGTGCCCAAGCATTAGCAACTGCCTTTGGGATTGTCGCTGGATGTATTATTCACGCAACTTATTGCATGCTGGGACTGGCCTGGATCATTACGCAGAGTATTTTGATTTATTCGACTATTCGCTATCTGGGCGCGGCCTATCTGATTTATATCGGCGTGAAATCCCTGTTTGCGAAAAAGTCATCTGCGGAATCACCTATTAAATCACCACCGGAGTTAAGCGTGCGGGCTGCATTCATGCAGGGGTTCTTATGCAATGTTCTAAATCCTAAACTTGCTGTTTTCTTGCTCAGCTTATTTACGCAATTTATTACGCCAACGGCATCGCTGGGACAAAAAGCAATTGTGACAGGCGTATTTTTTACAGAGTCTGCATTGTATTGGCCCATTCTTGTGTTGGCTTTACAACTGCCCGGTATTCGCGAGGCATTACAAAATGCTCAAAGCACAATTAACAAGATTTGTGGCGCAGTTCTAATTGCGCTGGGTATCCGTGTTGCTTTAAGCCGTAGTTAAAAAATGCTTTGGTTTTTACCCGCGCTGTTATTCAGTTTCGGCTTCGCCGGCTATCTTCTCGCCAATCAACACTTCCGCATTTCCGCGCACATGATGGTATTGTGGCGTGCGCTGGGATGTTTTTTGTTGATGTGCCCCATCGTGCCGTTTTTGCACTGGCCGGAAAATCCGCATTATTATGTTATCATCGCCGCCATGGGGATCATTGCCGGGGTTTATGAACGGCAGACCTATGATGTCGCCGCGCTGGGCTTCGCAGGTGGTTTGTCGCGCCTTTTAGGTCTGACGGTTTTGATTTCTTTCCTCATCTGGGTCGTGATTTCACCTGCGATGCGTCAGGATTATATGGATCATCCCATGCATGCGGCGCAGGCGGTTTTGTCCATGCTGGTTTGCATCGTCGGTTTGTTCTGGATGCAGCAAACGCCGCTGGATGCGCGGCTCCTGCGCGCGGTTGCGCCAATTATTTTACTGCGCGGCATTGTGGATGTTCTGAATAAACTCGCCATGGAATCTGCCGGCCCGGATTTTGCGGCAATGTTATGCGTCTATATCTGGTGGCTGGCGCTCTGGGCGGCGGGCACGACGCTGGTGATCAATAAAATCACCACGCGAAAATTCTTACCTGAAAATCCCTTTCAACGCCGCCTGATGAAGCCCGCGATTATCATGACGTTTTTGCTCTGCGGCTTGATGCTGGCCAAGGGCGCAGCCATGCGTCTTGCGCCCAATCCGGCCTATGTGACGGCAACGGGCCTACTCTCAGCCTTGTGGGTATTGCTCTATCACCGCATCAAAAATATTCCAGACCCCAGTCATCTATGGGCGGGCATCTTGATTGTGCTCGGCACCCTCG
>Ga0206808_1034_pt1 | contig 43211 bp, 42 predicted proteins | sample Alteio_BWOrgCont_58_FD_152899 | JGI IMG/M metagenome (GOLD analysis project Ga0206808, IMG submission 152899) | Enriched cells from forest soil in Barre Woods Harvard Forest LTER site, Petersham, Massachusetts, United States -... | ecosystem: Environmental > Terrestrial > Soil > Temperate forest >...
TGGCGTTATTCAATCGCAATGAAAGCACTGCCCGCGCTGGCGCCGCTGCGCGTCCTACTGCCTCACGTCCGGCAACCTCTGAAACCGAAGAGGCACGCATTTTAAATAATGAAGCGACACCGCGGCGCAATGTGCCTGCAGTTGCCATGGGTAATGCACGCCGCCCCACTGCGATTTCAATGCCGATGTCGCCTCCACCGCGCCCAGACATCACATCTTCCGAGCGTCGCCTGATTGTCGGCCGCGATATCGCGCTGGCGGGCGAGATTGATGAATGCGACCAATTGGTTGTTGAAGGCACGATGGAAGCAACATTGCGTGCGGGTAAACGCCTGGATGTTTACCAAACCGGTTTGTACCGCGGCTCTGCCACCGTGCAAGAAGCCGACATCGCGGGCCGTTTCGAAGGTGAATTGAATGTCGCGGGCCGCTTGCGTTTGCGCGGCACCTCGCAGGTTTCCGGCAACATCCGTTACAGCGAAATCGAAGTTGAAGCGGGCGCGCAAATTTCCGGTCAGTTCCAATTCGTGCCGGCGCAAGTCGTTGCGAATGATGTCACCGATGTGCCTTATTCATTCAGAACATCAACGACGTTGAATTCGGAAGATAGCGCGGCGTAAGTAATATTCGGTCAGACTACAAATATTCTAACGCTGTCACCCCGGCCTCGTGCCGGGGTCTGCCTCGACGCAATCACGGTGTTTCAGAATGTGTGCTTGCTCAACCGCAGACCCCGGCACGAGGCCGGGGTGACATTATTGTTTTAATTTTGCAGGGGTCTGCATCTCCGCACGTCGTTGTTCTTTTTCCGGCCACTCGCACCATTTGAAGATCGGACAGTCCGCGCATTTCGGTGCGCGCGCCGTGCAAGTATAGCGGCCGTGCAAAATCAGCCAATGATGCGCATGTGTCATATATTTTTTCGGGATGTTTTTCACCAGCTCGTCTTCAACCTCGCGCGGTGTTTTGCCTGGCGCCAAACCCGTGCGGTTGCCGACGCGGAAGATATGTGTATCGACCGCCATGGTGGGTTCTCCCCACACGACATTCAAAACCACATTCGCCGTTTTGCGCCCCACGCCGGGAAGTTTTTCCAATGCCTCACGCGAATGAGGCACTTCGCCGCCATGTTCCGCCAGTAACATTTTCGACAAGGCCAGAATATTTTTTGCCTTGGCATTAAAAAAATTAATCGTGCGGACGTGTTTGGTGATACCTGCCAGCCCCAATTTCACCATCTGCGCGGGTGTATTTGCCACCTGAAACAATCCTTCCGTCGCGCGGTTCACACCTACGTCCGTCGCCTGGGCGGACATCACGACTGCAACCAAGAGCGTATAGGGATTGATATATTTAAGTTCAGTCTGAGGATGCGGATTCAATTTTTGAAAGGTGGCAAAGATTTTATCGATGGCGGCGGCGGAAAGCATTTAGTATGAATGGCGCGATGAAACCTGTCTGGCAAGTATCCGAAATCCGAACGGCCATTTTATGCCTGGCCGCCTTGGTGCATGGGTTGTTTTCATCCCCCGCGCCCGCCGACCCCGGCCTGGCGGAGGCCGCGATTGCCCTGTGCCTTCTAATCGCCATGACGGGACAATTACTCAATTTCTTAAATGCGGATGCATTATTCACTTCGCCGCGGCAACTGTCCTGGTTGTGGCTGTGCCTGATCCCGCTGAGTATCGGCATCATCACCGGCAATAATATCCGCGACTGGTCGCGGGATTTGGCTGCTATCATTTTCCTCGGCCTGCCGGTTTTGGTTGGCGCCCTGCCGCGCCGGGATATTCAAAAATTCGCGCTCGCCATTGCGGCGGCGGGTTCCGCGCTCGCGCTGCGTTATTGGATCGTCACGGGCGCCACGCCGATCACGCTGAATAATCTGAAAAACGGTGATGGATTATTATATCTCTCGCTCGATCCATCGATGCTATTTGCCGCGGTTTATTTGCCGATTCAATTTATTGAAATTCAGGGGGCGACTTTGCGCGCCTGGCTGCTGCGCGGCGCAGCTTTAGCGGGTGCGTTTTTATGTTGGGGCGCCCTGGGCGGCATGGAAATGCGCGGCGCGCTTGGCCTTGGCGCAGCCGCGCTGGTGGTTTTCGCTTTGACACAGCATAAGCGTCCGATCATTCCCATCATGATGGCGGTCACGGCTTTGCTCATCGCCTTATTATTTTCAGAGTCCTTGATGCGCATGGTGGATGCGTTATGGCTGAAACAACAACAGGTTGGATTAAACGCGCGCGATGACGATCTGCGCGTCATCTGGCGCCTCCAGGCAGCCGATCCATTTTATCTTTTGTTCGGCCGTGGTTGGGGCGCGACCTATTCATCGCCCGCAGTGGGCGGTTATTGGGTGAATTACTCCCACAGCGCCCTGGGATTTTTCCTCTTAAAAACTGGTCTTTGCGGCCTGGCTGCGATCGCGGCCTATATCCTTTCAATCACTAGTGGTGTCAGGCAAATTTGGCGGCAACATGTGGGGCTGATACTCGCCATTTCAGCCCCTTTACTTCTCAGTTTTACACTTTATACGAGTTATAAATTCTTCAGCTGCGGGATGCTGTTACTCTTACTAGGAAGTCTGGATGCGAATCCTGATACTGAACCGTGTTGAAGCACCCGCACCCGGCGCCACCGGCCGCCTCGTGGCTGAACTGTCTGCGCATTTGCGCGATTCCGGTCACACCGTCCAAACCATTACCTCCGGCAAAATGCCGCCCAGGACCCTTCTCTATTTGTTATCGTGGCTGACCATCGGTATCCGTGCGATGTTCGCCACGCGCGCCGACCGAGTCATTGTCATGACGGATCCGCCCATGTTGGGTGTTTGGATTCCGTTCTTAAAATTACGTCATCAAAAAGTTATTTATTGGTGTCAGGATTTATATCCCGATTTATTACCGATGATTGGAATTAAACTACCGGCGGCGATCCAATCAAACTTATTCCACCTGAAACGCTGGACCATCAAATACGCGGACCGCACGATTGTGCTGGGCCGCTGCATGGTGGAAAAAATCGCGCCCTATCAAGTCAAGAACATCGCCGTCATTCCAAATTGGACGGAACAAGATCAACATGCACCATCTTCTCTAAGCGATGAGCTGACAATTTTATACGCCGGAAATCTGGGACGCGTGCATCCGGTGGATGCGATTGGCGATGCCATTGCCACCTGCGCGCGCCTGCCCGTCAAATTTATTTTGATGATAGGGGGTCAGAATGCCGCTGCCTTGCGCAAGCGCATCGGAGGTCAAAACAATGTGACCTTTCTGCCCCCACAGCCCTGGTATAAAGCAAAACAAATTCAAGATAGCGCGCATGTTCATCTCGTCGCATTGCGGCCGGAGGCAACCGGCCTCGCCGTACCCGTCAAACATTACGCCGCCGCGCGCGCCGGACGGCCGGTGATTTTTATCGGCGATCCGAACTCCGAAATCGCGCGGCATATTATTGAGCATCAATGTGGCACTATCATCGCGCCTTACCAACCGGAGCAATTTGCCGAAGCCGTGCAAAGTTACTTGGATAAAGCGCATTGGCGAAGCCATGCGGACGCGGCGCGGCGCGCGCATGAAAGCGCTCGAAACTCCCTTGCCGCGGTTGCTGAAACCGTGCTGGCCGCGTAGGAAAATGCCATGGTAATCCACCCCATTATATTGACCCTATGGTCCTCGCGCTGGCGCTTGATCGGCGGTATGCTAATGGGATTTTTGATCGCCTGCGCAGTTGTATTAATCATCCGTCCGCAATATACGATTAAAATGGTGGTCGGCCCAATCTCCGCCAATGGTCCCGCCGGCATGGGCACACCCGCCGCGCGGATTCAGGAATTGCGGCGCGATAATAATAACTCGAACGGCGCCGACACCCTGACCGATTACGACCGCTATTTGCAATTGCTGACCAGTCCCGCCGTAGCAGATGCCTTGATCCGTAACGTGCCGGATATTTTACCCACGATGTTCCCCGACCGCTGGGACAAACATCGCCAACAATGGCACCTGCCGCTGAAAGCCTGGCCGGGTGAAATCATCAACCGCGCGCGCGGCGGCGCGGCCTGGGAAGCGCCCACGGCGGGTGAATTGGCAGCGCGCCTTGAAAGCATGTTGCAACAACGCGTGATCGGCGCGACGACCATGCATGAACTCCGCATGCGTTATCCCGATCGCGGTTTCGGCATCACGTTGCTATACGCCATGCACGAAGCCGCCGACGGCGTGCTGCGCGAAGAAGCCGCGCGCCGCAGCGCCGCCATCAGCGAATATATCCAAAAACAACTGCAAACCGTGAATCTCGCCGAACACCGACAAATGTTATCGGAATTATTGGCCGAACAAGAACGTATTAGAATTTTAGTCGCCGACCTACCCTATGCCGCCGATATTGTCGAAGCGCCCAACGCGCCCGAACAGCCTGACACGCCACAACCTTGGCCGATTTTAATTTTCGGTATCGTCATTGGTTTCATGGCGGCGGCGCTTTACAGCACGTGGCCCCAAACCCGGATTTTATTGACCCGCCATGCTGCCCATTAGTGTGATCATCATGACGCGAAACGAAGAGGCACGTTTACCGGCGTGCCTCCGCAGCTTGCAAGATCATTTTGCCGAAGTTTTTGTCGTCGATAGCAACAGCCCGGATCGGACGCGCGAAGTTGCCGCCCAAAGCGGCGCGCGCGTGATTGAATTTAATTGGAATGGGCAATATCCGAAAAAGAAACAATGGTGCGCGGAACATGTTCCCGTGGTGCATGATTGGCTCCTATACATCGACGCCGATGAGCGCCTGACACCGGAACTGATTGATGAATTGCGGATATTAATGGCGCGGAAACCGGATGATTACGGCGCCTTTTGGATCTCTGCCGATCCGATCTGGCAAGGCATGCGGCTACGCCACGGCCAGAGCAATCATAAAATCTGCCTACTCCACCGCAAGCGCGCGGAGTTTCCGGTGGTGGATGATCTGGATACACCGAAAAACGAAGTTGAAGGCCATTATCAACCTGTTATCACCGGTAAAATTGGTAAATTAAAAAACCACATGCTGCATGATTGCGACCCCCTAGCCGGATGGTTCCGCCGCCATGTGCATTATGCCGAGGTCGCCGCGGTGATGGCGGAGCGCAAACTGTCCAACCATGAAACCGGCCCGCGCGCCTTTTGCAAAAAGGTTTTTTATAAGCTACCCTTTCAGGGGTTGTGGATTTTTCTATACGGCTACATCTGGCGCCGCGGATTTTTGGACGGCCGCGAAGGTTTGGATTACGCACTGGCGCGCGCCTGGTATTATGAGCTGACAGCCCTTTTCCGCAGGTTTAACTGATCGGCGCAGAGCGCCGCAGGCGGTATAGTTTATAAAGTTGCGGGCTTTTTTGTCGCAAATTCCAAATAAACTTTTGTGCCAGCATAATCCCGACATTGAGCAGCGCTGGAATATGCGAATGTTCATGACGCATCGTGATTTGCTCACCACGCGCATGGGCCGCGTGAAGAGTCGAAATTCCTGCGCGGGCGCAACGCGCAATAGCGAAATTCACGCGCAGAACTTTCTTCGTCTGTTTCAAAATCCGCCAGGCTAAATCCAAATCCGCGCCGACGCGGAACCGCAGATCATAGGCAGGCGAGAGAATTTTCAAAAACTTCGTCCGATAAACCATGGCCTGATGATGCGTAAACATGCCCCACCAGCGCCAGCTGTGATGACGGGCGGCTTTATAATAATTGCCGCCATCCGCCTGTTCTTCCAAACTGTCGCCGTAAATAAAATCCGGCGCGACCGCACCGACTTTATTGCCAATCGCCCAATCCAGTTTTTGCAGCACATCCGGCGCGGCCAATGCGTCACCGGCGTTGATGAATAGGGCATATTCGCCCTGCGCCAATCCCAAGCCCTTATTCATCGCATCATAGGGCCCCTGGTCCGGCGTACTGACGCCGCAACGGATTTCGGCCTGCCATAATTGCATCGCCTCGCGTGTATCGTCCGCACTACCGCCATCAATCACCAACCATTCAAAATCACGAAAGCTCTGCGCACGCACAGTCTCCCGCGTGCGCTTAAGGCCGTCCAGATTATTAAACGTCACCGTGACGATGGAAAAACGCGGCATAGGTTACTTCATCAGTTATTGTTATTATGGTCAATGGAGGCAATCGCCGCCGTTGAAACCGCCAGTTGCGAAATGATATTGCCGATACCGCTGACGAGTTGCAACGTATCGAAATAATCCGGATCGCGCGGTACGACGATGGTAGAGCCTGGCGTGACGTTCACCGCCTGATGCATCCAGGAGGAGACATGCACGGGCTCCGACGCGCCGCTGGGCGTAATCACAAAGGTATGGCTTTCATCCGCAAAACGCGTGAAGCCGCCCGCCTCGCGCAGATAATCGCCTGCATCCTTGCCGGAAATAAATTGCAGATTGGCGGGGGAATTGACCTCGCCCATCACGGCCACCGTTTGGCGGCGCGGCGGAATGACGATTTCATCGCCGGATTCCAGCAAAACATCTTGTTCAGGATGGAGGCGCAGAATTTCCGGATCGGCCTGAACGGTAATCCGACCCACGGCCTGCGCATTGCGGAGTTCATTCGCCAGTTGCCGCGCCATATCGACTTGCTGATCGTTCGGTTTTTTCTCGGACGACAAAGCACGCGCGACGCTTTGTTCCAATTCATCCGCGGCAGTTTTAAACCGCGCAGCTTCTTGGCGGCGGGCGCTCGAGCGCATGAAAACCGTGGCGGGCGCATAGGCCTCATTGGTTAGGCCGCCTGCGCGCGCCAGCAACGAAGATAATTTCTCGCCGCGCATGATATCGTATTTTCCAGGCCGCGCGACTTCACCGGAAATACGCACACCCTGGCGCTCAACCAAATCCAGTTTCGGATTCACGCGCACGGCGGAGCCCGCAGATACCATAATCAGCGCCGGATTTTCATGCGTCAAATCATAACTGTCACGCGAGGGTTCACGGCGGCCCAGATCGTCGGTGCGCGTTGAAACGACTTCCACTGATGATTTGTCCGCGTCATGCGTCAAGCCGCCCGCCGCACCGAAAATATCCGCGAGGCTGGCATCCTTGGCAATCGGATAATTACCGGGCTTCGCCACCGCGCCGTTCAGTGTGACGATATGTTCTTGCACAATCCGCTGTGTCGGCGTGAGCGCGTCCCGGGCGGCATCCTGTCCCGCGCCGCTATCGAAAATCGCGGCCTTGCTAAAACCTGGGCTAGCTGGCGTTGCCGTCAAACGGGTAACGTCTTTTTCTGAGAATAATTTAACCTTATCGCCTTCCTGCAATTGTGTTTTGTCTTTCCCTGTCAAAGCTGCTGCAGGATCAAAGGTCACATATTGTTTTTCCAAAGTCTTATGATCCGTACGTTCAATCACGCCCATGAGCGGATAGGTATTGTCACCAATGTTTGCGCCGTCACCGAGCAGCGCAGAAAGCGTCCGCGCCTCATCCAGCGGCACGGGTCCTGGCGCACGCACATTTCCCATCACCGTCACAACACGCCGCGGCGCATCGCCGCGTGATTGCGCGATGATGACGTCTTGATCGGACAACAAGGCCGCATCCGGGTCCATCAAACTAACAAATTGTTCATTGCCGCCCTTATCCGTGCGCACGCGCATGAAACGCAGACCCGCGGGCTGATGCGTTTCGCCCGCCAAATATAAAGCTTGCTGCAAGGTGATATCCGGATTTTTATCCGGCAATTCGTAAATGCCCGCGCGTTTAATCGGACCCGCGACGGCGAGCGTTGCACCCATTGGCGGCACCAATAATCGATCACCGTCCTTGAGCTGAATATCGACTTCGCGCGAACCAGTTAATAATAATTGATATAAATCGAGTGTCTGCTGCGTACCGTCGCCGTGCGATAATTGAATCCGCCGCAGCGATCCCGTTTTGCGCACACCGCCTGCGGCGTTTAACGCATCAATCACACCGCCGTAAGCCGACATGGTTTGACGCCCCGGCCGCGCAACCTCGCCCAAGACCTGAACATTTAACGCGCGCAATTGCGCGAGCGAAACAAAGGCCTGCGTATCTAACAACTTCGTGCCGATTTCCTGTTCGACTTCGCGCGCGACGTCGCCGAGCGAACGGCCCGCAGCCGAAATCGGCCGGATATCATCCACCGCGAGGCGACCGTCATCGCCCACCGGATAAACCTGTGTCTTACTTTGCGCACCGCGCAGTACGACCATCACGCGATCACCGGGGCCCAAGGTGTAATTGTCACCTAATGTGGCGGGCGCGGGCTGATGCGCTTTATCTGGTTCCGAGAAAATATCATACCCGAACTGTTCCAAACGCTGGCCTGCGCGGCGTGAATAACCGCCTTCAAGTGGCGAAAGATCGGTTAAGTCTAGCGGCTTAGTTTCATCGTCATCCGCGTTTGAATTAACGGGCGTTTTGTCCGCGACCCTATGCATTGCGGCTTTTAATTTATCGAGCGCGTTTTGTTGTGTGACGTTGGTGTTCTGCACTTTGGCAAGGGGCCGACGCGTATTCGGCCCCAATTGATTTTGCAAATCGGTGAGCGAGGTTCCATCTTGAATCTCCAGCGCGGGCGGCGGCGCGTCCTTGAGTTCTGCGACCAATTCATTCAGGGCATCTGGGCTGATAGGCGGCAAATTGCCTTGGATTTGGTCGGGCACGGGTGCAGTGTTATCGGCCGCCCACACTGGCAGCGCCAATAAAAATACAACCGCTAGAATCGTACAAGTATTTGAAAAGACTATATTTACAGACTTCTTCCACGCCATGGTATTCCTCCCAGTTCCCGCTATTAGCGTATAAACGAATCACCGTCCATACCCCGCGTGCAAATATTTTTGTAATTACAACTTTAGCTTGGGGGCGAGTAACCCGTTCTTACGCTTTGTGATGGCGCGCGGACTTGCCGCATCGGCGAATAAAGACAACAAAACATGCATGAGTAATTCAGCAACACGCCCTAAAATCACTGTCATCGGCTGCGGTCATTGGGGCAAAAATATCGTCCGCAACTTGGCGGGCATGGGCGCTCTGGGCGCAGTGGCGGACCGGGATACAGCACGTGCTGCGGCCTTAGCAGAAAATTATGGCGTGCCGTCGGTTAGCATCGACGACGCCCTGCGCGGCGAAGCGCACCGCGCTCTGGCCATCGCGACACCCGTGGTGACGCACGCGGAATTGGTTAGCACCGCGCTGGCCGCGGGCAAGGACGTCTTTATTGAAAAACCCTTATCCCTAACGCGCGCGGATGCGGAAGTACTGTTAAAAACCGCGCGCGAAAAAAATTGTATTTTAATGGTGGGGCACCTGCTGCGCTACCATCCCGCCTTCATGAAATTATTGGAACAGGTCCATTCCGGCACCGTCGGCCACGTGCGTCACATCGCCGCGCACCGCATTCATTATTGGCCCGCGCATCCGGATGAAAGCGTCCTGGCGGATTTGGCGCCCCATGATCTCGCGATGATTGATGGTATCGTCGCATCGCTACCGGATCAAATTTCCGTTCATGCTTATAGTTACCTACAAGAACCCAATGCCGATATTGCCCAGGTCCATTTGCAATATGGCAAAGTCTCCGCGCATTTATATTTGTCGCGTTTGAATCCCTACAAGGAACATCGCTTTACTGTTCTAGGTGAAACAGGTGCATTGGTATTTGACGACAGCAAAAACTGGGATGAAAAACTGGTCCTGTCACGCCCCGAAGGCCCCAGCGTCCACCAAGCCATCGCGCTAGAAATGGACGAACCCTTGGGCCGCGAGATGAAACATTTCATCACCTGTTTGGAAACGCGCGCAGAACCGCTAACGGGCGGGGAACATGCGCTTCGCGTCTCTACCATCCTCGAACAGTTATTGGAGGCAGCATGATCCCCTTTATCGACCTGGCGGCACAGCAAGCGCGCATCAAACCTGAAATCGATGCCGCCATCGCGCGCGTCTTATCACATGGCCAATATATCCTCGGGCCCGAAGTGCGCGAACTCGAAAAACAACTCGCCGAATTTTGCGGCGCGAAGTTTTGCGTCACCTGCGCGAACGGCACGGATGCGATTGCCTTGCCATTAATGCGCCTGGGCATCCGACCGGGTGATGCGATTTTTGTGCCGTCCTTTACCTTTACTGCGACAGCTGAGGTTGTCTGCTGGCTCGGCGCGACGCCTTATTTCGTTGATATCAACCCCGATACTTATAACATCTGCCCAGACTCGCTCCGCGCGGCGATCACAGAATGTAAGCGTGACGGTCAATTCACGCCGCGCGGCATCATCGGTGTTGATATGTTCGGCCTGCCCGCGGATTTTGACGCACTTGATACTATCGCGAATGAAAACAATCTCTGGCTGATTATGGATAGCGCCCAGGGGTTTGGCGGCACGTACAAAGGCCGCGTAACCGGCTCCATGGGCCGTTTTGCGACGACGAGTTTTTTCCCGGCAAAACCCCTCGGCTGCTACGGCGACGGCGGCGCGATTTTCACGAATGATGAAAGCGATATTGAAATCCTGCACTCTCTGCGCCTCCACGGCCAAGGCACGGATAAATATGATAACGTGCGCGTCGGCATGAACAGCCGTCTCGATACCATGCAAGCCGCCGTCCTACTTGAGAAACTAAAAATCTTCAAAGACGAAATCACTGCGCGGAATAAAATCGCGCCACGTTACACCGCAGCCCTAAAAGACATCGTCGGCACGCCGCAAATCCCCGATGGCTATACGAGTGTCTGGGCGCAATACACCATCACCGTGCACGGCGGAGCCGAACAACGCAAAGCCCTGCAAGAACATTTGAAAAGCGCCGGCATTCCCACCATGATTTATTACCCGCGCCCGCTGCACCTGCAACCAGCCTATAAAAAATATCCCTCGGTCGGCGACGCCCTGTCCCACAGCGAAGGCGTGATGGGTACCGTGCTGTCGCTGCCGATGCACCCCTATTTAGAGCCGGAAGTGCAAGATAATATCATTCAGCAGATTACAAATCTCAAATCTGCATCGCGCAAAAAATAGTTAAATGATTAAACAAAATATTAATCGCCTATGGCGGAACAAGCCGCACAGCGCAGCCGGCGCAAAGATTGTTGAATTTGTCGAGTTCGTGCGGTTGGCGACGGCTCAGATCCTGCGCCTGCCCCAGCGGCCTCCCACTCCAGCCCGCGCCGAACCCCCCCACAGACAGCCAAATACTCTGGCGGTTGCCGCCCGGGAAAGCGCTAGGGTCTAATAGCGCCGCGACATTTCCAATGTTTTCCATATAATACAACATCTGCCCGACCTCTATATCTGGAGGAATATAGTTGCGCCCCTGGCGGTCGATGCCTTCCTTATCCAATTCCGTGTTTGTGTTTTGCGCACCATACCAAGTCATCAAAGTATCCAGAATTTTAAGCAGCATGGCATACTTGCCGTCGCTTTCTCTTCTCCCCAACAGTGCTTCACCCGTTAAATCAACCCTTTGCCCGTGTTTAATTTTATTGTCCTGAATATACGTGGTCAATTCCTTATCCGTGCAGGCGACCGGTTTGGGGAATTCCGGTAACTGCACAACAGATTCTGTCCTTGTGTTTTCCCCATTGCATGTGTCGTTTTCATTCAACACGACAGCATTCGGGCCAGCCCAAAATGTGCCGGCAACCAAAAGAACTCGCCCTTCCATTGTTCTTTTTCGGTCGCCAATCTTCAGAATAACGGGTTTATCTTCGGCCATCATTTTCTCCATAAAATCTACGTATTTCGCGGGGTCTGCCCCACCAAGTTCACTCAGACTACATCATCCAAATTCCAGAATGCAAGTTTTTTATCCGATTCTTTTACCTTGACATGCTGGCCGGATTTTTTACTTCTTGTCGCTTGCATCTTGCGTCTTGCCGCTATTTCGCTCAAAAAGACCCATGACCATCACCCTCCATCATGGCGATTTGCCCAGCGATATCACCTTCCCGCAAAGCGTTGCGGTGGATACGGAAACGATGGGCCTCAACCATGCGCGCGACCGTCTGTGTATGGTGCAATTGCGCGGGTTGAATGGCGAAGTACACTTGGTGCGTTTCGCGCCCCATGAATTTGACGCGCCGAACTTGACACGTTTATTGTCCGATGAAACCGTCGTGAAAATTTTCCACTTCGCGCGCTTTGATCTCGCCGCGATTAAAAACGCGTTAGATGTTTTACCTTATCCGATTTATTGCACGAAAATCGCCTCCAACCTTGTGCGCACCTATTCGGACCGGCACGGCTTGAAAGATCTGGTGCGCGAATTGCTCGGCATCGACCTGAATAAAACCGCGCAATCTTCCGATTGGGGCAATGACAGTTTGTCGCAAGAGCAGTTGGAATACGCGGCGCAAGACGTCCTGCACCTCCACGCCCTGCGTGATAAACTGGATGCGATGCTGCTGCGCGAAGGCCGCATGGGCTTATTCCAGGCCTGCGTTGAATTCCTGCCCGTCCGCGCGATGCTCGACCTCGCCGGCTGGGAAGGCAAAGATATTTTTGCGCATCATTAAGAGAGGCGAGGCACGAGATGCGAGATGCGAGAAAAATTCCCCTCTCCCCTCTGGGGAGAGGGTGGCGCGAAGCGCCGGGTGAGGGGCAGTGACGAATAAAACCATAGAAGAAGCAAAACGGGTTTTAATCGCCGAAAGCGACGCGTTAAAAACGCTCGCAGATAAACTCGACGACAATTTCTCCAACGCAATCGAAAAAATCAAAACCATTAAAGGCCGCGTCATTGTCTCCGGCATGGGCAAATCCGGCCATGTGGGGCGCAAAATCGCCGCAACGCTGGCATCCACCGGCACGCCCGCCTATTTTGTTCATCCCGGCGAGGCAAGCCACGGCGATCTGGGCATGATCACGGCGGATGATTTGGTCTTGGCACTCTCCAATTCCGGCGAAACGCATGAACTGACGGATTTAATTGGCTACACACGGCGCTTTGAAATTCCATTAATTGCGATTACTTCTGGCGCGGATTCTGAATTATCGCGTCATGCAGATATCGCCTTGTTGTTGCCAAAGTTACCTGAGGCCTGCCCGCTTGAACTTGCACCTATGACGTCAACAACCCTGATGTTGGGTTTAGGTGATGCATTGGCATCGGCGCTGATGGCAGCCCGCGGTTTCACCGCAGATGAATTCAATCATTTCCACCCCGGCGGCAAACTCGGCCGCAAATTACTCAAAGTATCCGACCTCATGCACGGCGCGGATGACCTGCCGCTCTGCTCGCCCGATACCAACATGAAAGACGTTTTGGTTTTGATGAGCACCAAGGGTTTTGGCTGTGTCGGCGTCGTCAAAGATCAAAAACTATCCGGCATCATCACCGACGGCGATTTGCGCCGCCATATGAGCGACAACCTGTTGAATGAACGCGCCGACACCATCATGACCGCCGCCCCGCGCACGACGCGCCCTGAAGCCCTAGCGGCTGAGGCCCTCGCGCAGATGAAAAAAATTACGACGCTATTTGTCGTCGATAGTGCTGGCATGCCGGTTGGCATTCTCCACATCCACGACCTCCTCCGCGCCGGAGTGGTCTAATGCCCAGTTATTCCGATGTCGTTCGCGGTCTTCGGATTATCGTTCCCGCTATCGGTGCATTGTTGCTCATTTTATTTTTCATGTGGCCGACGATTACGCGTATTCGCTTGCCGAAAATTGATAAAGCCGAAATTCACGGCGACCGCACCGAACTCATCAATCCCCATTACGAAGGCAAAGAAAAAGACGGCCAGCGTTATGTCCTAACCGCTGACCGTGCAATCCAGGTGCGCGCTGATGCGGATCATGTCACCTTGATCGCACCCACAGCAGCATTGGAAAAACAAGACGGCACACTGGGCTCCAAAGTTGTCGCGAAAAACGGTATTTATAACAGCAAGGATCAATTTTTAAATTTATCGGACAACGTCACGATGGTAACGCCCAATGGCGATCATTTTCTCACCAGTGCGGCGGAAGTGAACCTGAAAACCAAACAAATCGACAGCAACCAACCTGTCACGGGTGACGGCCCGCGTTTCACCCTGACCGCCAGTGGTTTTACCTATGATCACGCGGATGGCTTGCTTACTTTTGCCGGTCCTGCGAAACTCATTCTTCATGGAAATGACAATGCGAATAACCCTCCTGCTGCTAATTCTGCTACCGTCCCTGGCGCTGGCCCAAAATAACAACGGGGCTAGCGCGCCGACGGCCTCCGGCAAGGAACCGATCGCCATCGAGGCATCGGGCAGTCTCGTATGGCAACAATCCAACAAAACCTATCATGCTATCGGCGATGCCTCCGCCACGCGCGGCGCGTTGAATGTCAAGGCGGATGAATTAATCGCACATTACGTCGACAATAACGGCGCCAATGAAATCCAAGTGCTTGAGGCCAACGGCCATGTCATCATCACGGATAACGGCTCCGTCGCGACCGGTCCGCATGCGCAATATGATATGACATCGGGTGATATGAATTTAACCGGACAGGATTTAAAAATCACGACAGCCAAAGGCGAAACCATTTCCGCCAATCAGCAAATTTTATTCAACAATAAAACCGGGAAAGCTTTCGCACTCGGCAATCCCGTCATGACACGGCCCGACCGGAAATTGGTGGCGGATAAATTGGACGGCCAATTCATGAAAGATGAAACGGGGAATTGGACTTTGCAAACCGGCACTGCGACAGGCCATGTGGTGATCACCACCGGCATCGGCACGCCAAACCCCAGCGTTTCCACGTCCGACAATGGTTTTTACGATGCCGAACACGGCACGGCATTGCTAACCGGAAACGTGAAATTATCCCGCGGCCAAAACCAACTCAACGGCGACCGCGCGGAGATTGATATGAACACCGGCGAATCCCGCCTCTTGCCCAGCGCCAACGCGGCTTCCCCGGATCACCGCGTGCGCGCGATTTTGTACCAGAATAAGTAGACTGGCAGACTGGAAAACTGGTAGACTGCAGCCATGCCAACGATCGCCGAATTTTACGGCATCATGATTATGATGTTTTATCGCGGAGAACATAACCCGCCGCATTTTCACGCCTATTATGGCGAACAGGAAGTTGTGATTGAAATCGCAACCCTGCGCGTGATGGAAGGCAAAATGAAACCGCGCACGTTGAGTTATGTGATGGAATGGGCGGCGCGGCACCAGGACGAATTAATGGCGAACTGGGACCGGGCGCGCCGCCATGAACCGCTGACCCACATCATCGGTTTGGATCAGGAGTAAAGCATGTACTATCACATCACCCACCTGACGCCAGAAGCGCCGGACATTCTGCGTCTGCGTTTTTCGGACGGCAAAGAAGGCACCATTCACATGTCAAAATATATAGATTTTACCGGCGTGTTTGCTCCCTTGGCGAAACCGGATTATTTCCGCCAGGCAACCCTGCATCCGATTGCGAAAACGGTGGTCTGGCCGAACGGTTGTGACCTTGACCCCAAAGAACTTTATCAGACGGTTGCCCAACAGCCGTCATAGGCCTAGATTTACGATCCATGGCATTACAAATTGTCTCCAACAATAATGGTCCGCAAGGCTTGGTGGCGAATAACATCCGGAAATCTTACGGCGGGCGTCCCGTTGTGCGCGATGTTTCATTGCGCCTGGAGCGCGGCGAGGCGGTTGGCTTGCTCGGCCCCAACGGCGCGGGGAAGACGACCTGTTTTTATTGCATCACCGGCCTGATCAAATCCGACGGCGGTGAGATTTTGATGGATCAACAAAACATTACCGAACTGCCCATGTACCGCCGCGCGCGCCTCGGCCTCGGTTATTTGCCGCAAGAAGCCAGCGTCTTCCGCCAGCTCACCGTCGCCGAAAATATTTTATCCGTGCTGGAAGTCACGCAAACTGATGCCAGCCTGCGCGAAGCGCAACTCGAAGACCTGCTCAAAGAATTCAACCTCACGCACTTGCGCGCGAGCAAGGCGATGGCGCTGTCGGGCGGTGAACGCCGCCGAACGGAGATCGCGCGCTGCCTGGCCGCGCAGCCGAATTTTATCCTGCTCGATGAACCGCTGGCGGGCATCGACCCCATCGCCGTGAACGACATCCGCGAGCTCATCGTCCACCTGAAACGCCGCGACATCGGCGTCCTCATCACCGACCACAACGTGCGCGACATGCTCGGCATCGTCGACCGCGCCTATATCATCCACGACGGCCATGTCTTAATGCACGGCACCCCGGATGAAATCACCAAGGACCCCGAAGTGCGGCGGGTTTATTTGGGGGAACGGTTTCGGTGGTGAAGCGGAAGAGGGAATTCAACTCCGGGCAAAGCAAGCGGAATTTCTGTTCTTCCGGTTGTTGTTGTCGTTGCGGTTGCCGTCACGGGGATACCATTTGCGCGCATTGTTATCACCGGGCGCAGTGGAAAGCCCCAAAGACAGTAGCCAACATTATGATGACGAACTGATATTGATGCGGGCGATGGCTCATCCGCACCAGCCCCAATCACACCCCAGCCCGGCTTGTGCCGGACCAATGGTCAGGCACAGCCTGTAAGGCCAAGGAAAATCAGACTATGCTAGATTCCAGAAATCTAGCGCCGCCATCCGAGATGAATAGGCTCACTGGATTAAGCCATAACTCAATCCATTCCGGCTTCCCCCTTCCTGTTCTTAGGATAACATGAGTCTGAATATCACGACAAAAAATTTGCGCCGCTTTAGCGGCGCAAAGAATAACTGAATAACTAAATGGTTAATGCGGCTGCGCCGCAAGGCTCCGGGCAAAGCAAGCGGAATGTCTGAGCTTCCGGTTGGAGTGGACGAAGCGGTAGCCGTCACGGGGATACCATTTGCGCGCATCGTTACCACCGGGCGCAGTGGAAAGGTGATAATAATCTGATCCTAAGGACCGGACCAGTTTTTCCATTGCCGGTGGAACAGGCGTATTATATCTGTGAATTTCACCTGGCTGATTCCAAGTCAGCACCTTTTTGGGGGGCATTGTGCTGCCCGCGGCGGTTTCTGCTGCATTGGCTTCTGCAAAATTTTTCTCGATATTATCTTTATCGCCTTCAATGTAATTGAATGTACCAGGGTGTCTTCCAGCCAAATGCGGTTCGCCTTCCAGGGTCACATAATAGGAATCCGCCAGATATCCTTTTTCAAAGCCATTGCCCTGCGTAACGCGTTCCAGAGTTTGGTGTGACGCGTTCAACGTGGCCAGTTCAATTTTGCCATGCTCAGCGCCTTCCGATAAATTTCGCACCACGGCGATGAATGCCGCCGGTCCCGCAACGGCAATCTGGCTATCCCATACCTCTCCATCCGGCCCCAAAAGCTTTATTCCTGTTAAGTAATCTGCAGCATAGGGCTCATCCAGCGTGCCCATGTCATAAGTGCGCAACACCTGAAAAACTGTTTCTGTCATTATTATCTCCTTAAAAGCAGAATTGGCGAGGTCCCAGTGAACCATATCCCCACCGACAATTGCAAGAAATCTTTTACTTTCGCACCCTTTCTAGAAAGGAATTCTTGCCCCTTGCGTCTTGCCTCTAAATCCGGCAAAAAAGCAGGGATTTCCGCCTGAAAGGCCACCCGATGAAACTCGTCATAGACCGCAACGCCCTCGTTAAAACCCTCGCCCACACGCAAAGCGTGGTGGAGCGGCGGAATACGATCCCCATACTCTCCAATCTGCTCCTCCAGGCCGACGGCCAGAGCCTGTCGATTTCCGCGACGGATATGGATATTCAGATTATCGAAACCGTCCCCGCGACGGTGAGCAAAGGCGGCTCCGCCACCGCGCCCGCGCATACATTATACGACATCGTGCGCAAATTGGCGGACGGCAGCCAGGTGGAAATTGCCCTGGCGGCGAACTCGCCCGTCCTGACGGTGTCATCCGGCCGTTCGAATTTCAAATTGGGTTGCCTGCCCGTGTCCGATTTCCCGCAGATCGCGAGCAATGATTTCCCGCGCAAGTTTACGCTGGCCGCATCGGAACTCCGCGACCTGATCGACCGCGCGCGTTTCGCCATGTCGATGGAGGAAACGCGTTATTATTTGAACGGCATGTATTTGCACGCCGCGCGCAGCGGGAATGTTGCCGTGCTGCGCAGCGTCGCCACCGACGGCCACCGCCTCGCGCGCGTCGATATGCCCCTGCCCGAAGGCGCGGCGGAAATCCCCGGCGTGATTATTCCGCGCAAGACCGTGACGGAACTGCGCAGACTGCTGGATGAAGACAACAGTCCGGTCGAAGTTTCCGTCTCCGACACCAAAATCCAATTCAAATTCGGCGACACGCGCCTGACGAGCAAACTCATCGACGGCAAATATCCCGATTATGAAAAAGCCATTCCGCAAAGCAACGATAACATTCTGGAAATCAACACGCGCGCGTTTTTAACCGCCGTTGACCGCGTCTCAACCGTCGCCTCCGACAAAACGCGCATTATTAAATGCGTCGTCGACGGTCAAACGATGGTGCTGTCGGCCAGCAGCGCCGAATCCGGCAGCGCTGTTGAAGAAATCGAAGTCCGCTATGACGGCCCGCCGATTGAAATCGGCTTCAACGCCCGTTACCTGCAAGACATCACCGGCCAAATCGACGGCGAAGCCTGCCAGCTGCGCATCTCCGACGGCTCGCAACCCGCGATTGTCCAAGACGCAGGTGATGCCAGCGGTATCTACGTGCTCATGCCGATGCGGGCATAACCCGTGTTCGGCATTAAAACCGCGCTCAAAGAAGAACCGATAACCACCATTACACTATTTACCATTCTGGTCGCGGCGCTCGGATACTTCGTCGATATTTTTGATTTATTTCTCTTCAGCATCGTGCGCGTTTCAAGCCTGAAAGATTTGGGCGTGCCCGCTGCGGATATGCTTTCAACCGGCATTACCCTCATCAACTGTCAGATGGCGGGCCTGCTGCTCGGTGGCATTTTCTGGGGCGTTTGGGGCGATCGCATTGGACGGCGTTCGGTACTGTTCGGATCCATCCTGCTTTATTCCATTGCGAATATCGCCAACGGTTTTGTACATGATGTGACGCTTTATGGGCTGCTGCGTTTTGTCGCGGGCCTTGGTCTGGCAGGTGAACTCGGCGCGGGCGTGACGCTGGCATCAGAATTATTGCCCGCACGTCTGCGCGGTCTCGGCACCACATTTATTTCCGCGCTGGGCGTATCGGGCGCTGTCCTGGCCGTCGCGGTAGCGAATTTTACCGATTGGCGCATTGCCTATGTGATCGGCGGCGCGATTGGTTTGTTACTCCTGATCATGCGCGTGAATGTCTGCGAATCCGCGCTCCATGAAAAACTGATGAACGAGGCGCCGGATATCGCGCGCGGCAACGTCATGATCTTTTTCCGCAAACCAAAACTGCTGCGCCGCCTGTTAAAAATTGTGTGGGTGGGATCGCCGATTTGGGCCGTGAACGCCCTCTTCATCACCTTCGCGCCGGAATTCGGCAAGGCGATGGGTATGGCCGCATTGCCCACCGCCGGGAATGCCGTGCTGGCATTCTTCGTCGCGATGCCCTTTGGCGCCTTTTTCGTCGGTTTGCTCAGCCAGCGCCTGAAAAGCCGCCGGAAACCCATCGCCCTGTGGCTGGCATTAATGGTTGTCGTCATCACATCCTATGCCTTCCTGTCAAACAACAGCTCTGTGTGGCTTTATTATGTAATCTGCGGCGCTATGGGTTTTGCGGCAGGCTATTGGGCTATGTTCGTCCAAATCGGCGCGGAGCAATTCGGCACCAACATCCGCGCAACCGCCGCCACCTGCGCCCCTAATTTCGTGCGCGGCCTGGTTATTCCGATTACCGCCGGTTTTCATTTTCTGATGCCGCAATTTGGCGTGATGGGCGCCGGTTTGGCGATTGCCGGATTTTCGATTTTAATCGCCTTTATCGCCCTAGCACGCCTTCAGGAAACCTTCGGCAAGGACCTGGATTTTCAGGAAGTTTAGCGCGCAAATAAAGCGCGTTTTTTTCGGGACTTTCACCCTAAAAATTGCTATAAAAATACGTAGATTCTGTGCGCTGAAAACTCTCAAAAAGCCCTATGGAATCCGCCGAAAAATAACCCCTTTTTGATCTGTCCTCTCGATGTCCAAAGCCGCCCTGAAAAAAGATTTGCAAATGACCTCCGAACTCAATGAACTTCCCTCCGCCATTGTCCAACTGGATGCCGCCGTGGGGGCGGAAAGTTACGGCGCCGATAGCATTAAAGTTTTGCGCGGCCTCGACGCCGTGCGCAAACGGCCTGGCATGTATATCGGCGACACCGATGACGGTTCAGGCCTGCATCACATGGTTTACGAAGTCGTCGATAACGCGATTGACGAAGCCCTGGCCGGTTATTGCGACCGCATCGAAGTCGTATTAAACGCCGATGGTTCATGCACCGTGCGCGATAACGGCCGCGGCATTCCCACCGACATTCATAGCGAAGAAGGCGTGAGCGCCGCTGAAGTCATCATGACGCAACTCCACGCCGGCGGAAAATTCGATCAGAATTCTTACAAAGTATCCGGCGGCTTGCACGGCGTGGGCGTATCCGTCGTCAACGCGCTGTCAGAATTTTTGCGCCTACGCATTTGGCGCGCGGAAAAAACCTGGGAAATGGAATTCCGCATGGGGGATGTGCAATCGCCCTTGGCCGTCAGCGGCGCGGCGGAACGCACGGGAACCGAGGTTACGTTTCTGCCGTCACCCACCATCTTCACGAAAACCGAATTTAATTTCGCGACACTGGAACATCGCCTGCGCGAGCTCGCCTTCCTGAATTCCGGCGTGCGTTTGTTTTTAATCGATGGCCGCGAACTGGATGCCAGCGGCGATGCGAAAAAAGTTGAGCTTTATTACGAAGGCGGCCTCGAAGCCTTCGTGCATTACCTCGACCGTAACAAAACCGCGCTGCATAGTCCTGCGATCATCGTCGCCGGATACAAAGACGGCATCACCGTGGAATGCGCTCTGGAATGGACCGACAGTTATCACGAAAATACATTGTGTTTCACGAATAACATTCCGCAACGCGACGGCGGCACGCACTTGGCGGGTTTCCGCGGCGCTTTGACGCGCGCAGTCAATAAATATGCCGAAGAAATCGGCGCGGCGAAAAAAGAAAAACTGGAATTGTCCGGCGAAGATATGCGCGAAGGCATGACCGCGATTATTTCTGTCAAAGTACCTGATCCTAAATTCTCGTCCCAGACCAAAGACAAATTGGTCTCCTCCGAAGTTCGCCCTGTTGTGGAAAACACGCTGAACGAACAGCTCAGCATCTGGTTTGAAGAACATCCAACCGAAGGCAAACGCATCGTCGCGAAAATTTACGAAGCCGCCGCCGCACGCGAAGCCGCGCGTAAAGCCCGCGAACTGACGCGCCGCAAAGGCGGCCTTGAGATTTCCTCCCTCCCCGGCAAACTGGCGGATTGCCAGGAACGCGACCCCGCGCTGTCCGAATTATTTATCGTTGAGGGCGACTCCGCGGGCGGATCAGCCAAGCAAGGCCGCGACCGGAAATTCCAGGCGATCTTGCCGCTGAAAGGTAAAATCCTAAACGTCGAACGGGCGCGTTTTGACAAGATGCTGAACAACCAGGAAGTCGGCACGCTGATTGCCGCCATGGGAACATCGATTGGCGCCGCGGATTTTAATATCGACAAATTGCGCTACCACAAAATCGTCATCATGACCGACGCGGACGTGGACGGCGCGCATATCCGCACACTCCTGCTGACATTCTTTTTCCGTCACATGCCTGATCTGATCGAACGCGGCCATTTATTTATCGCCCAGCCGCCGCTCTACGGCGTACGCCGCGGACAAAACACAACGTACCTCAAAGACGACCGCGCCCTCGATGAATATCTGATTTCATCCGGCAGTGACGGCACGGCCGTTCACACCGCTGCAGGTCCGGTTGCGGATATTCTCGCGCTCACCCTTGAATGCCGCGTGGTGGAAAAACAACTCGCCGCGCTGGCGCGGCATGTCGGCAGCGTTGTGGTCACCGAACAACTCTGGCTCGGCGGCGCGACGCATCCGGAGGCGGATTTAAATATCCTCGCCGAAGGCCTGCCGGAATTGTTGCAGAGCGCCACGGGCCTGACCGGCTGGTCGGCGAAAGTCGGCGCGCCTGGCGTACTCGATATCGCGCGCGAAGACAGCGGTTACCGTGAAACCTTCAAATGGCAAAGCGAATGGGCCGCCCTGCCCGACGCGCGCCGCCTTGAGGCCGCCGCATTGCGGGAGCAATTCATCCAGCCGCTCACCCTGCAAATCGGCGCGAACACGGAAACGATTTACGGACCCACCGCGCTTTATGCCGCCCTTGCCGCCCGTGGGCGCAAAGGCATCGCCATCCAGCGTTACAAAGGTCTCGGCGAAATGAACGCCGAACAATTATGGGAAACGACATTAAACCCCGCGCACCGCACCCTCCTGCGCGTCCGCGTCGAAGCCGCTGATGCGGCCAGCGAAGTCTTCACGACCCTCATGGGCGACATCGTCGAACCGCGCCGCGATTTCATCGTCGCGAACGCGATGTATGCGACGAATGTTGATACGTAATGACTGTTGCGACATCGATTGATATCGCCAATACCAAAACACTGGTTTCCGATGTAGTGGATGTTTATCCGGATAGCGCGCGTTTGCTGGATAATATTTTTAAAGACTTTGGCGGTAGACGTTCCTTTCATGGCAAAATTCAAACTGTGAAATGTTTTGAAGACAATTCCAAAATCTGGGAAATTCTACAGCAAAAAATTACTGGCGATGTTTTGCTGGTCGATGGCGGCGGCAGCCTGAAACATGCGCTCTTTGGCGGAAACCTCGCAAAATTGGCGTATGATAATGGCTGGGCTGGTGTTATCATCAACGGCTGCACCCGCGATGTGGCAGAGCAGCGTGACATTCCTATCGGTATCAAAGCTCTAACCACCTGCCCACGCCGCGCAATTAAACGCGATCAGGGCGAAATCAATGTCACGCTGAACATCGCGGGCCAGAAAATTTCACCTGGACAATATATTTATGCAGATGAAGATGGCATCGTCATTGCCGATAAAGCGTTGCACACCTGATTATAAATTCTTATTCCCTACTTCTTTTTTCCCATTTTCATTCGCGGCTAGCATATCGTTTAATTGACGCGCACCGGCACTGCGTTCCGCGGTTTTCGGACGGCGGACGGGTTGTTGCGCTGTAGGTGTTGCTTTAGCCGGTGTGCGCGGCGTGGTACGTGCTTGCTTTGGTTGCGTCGCGGTTGTTTTCATCGCCGGTTTCGGCGCTGCGTTTTTCTCAAGCAGCGCCGCCAATTGCGCCAATTTTTCTTCTTCCAAATCAGCCAGTTTTTCTGCCACCTTGCGCGCCAATTGTTCTTTTTCAGATGGTGGAACAACGGTAGGCGATGGCTCTGCAACCTTCTCGGCACGACGAGGTGCGGCAGCTTCAAATCGCGGTGAACGGCGGACGGGTTGCGCGCTGGTCGTTGGTCTTGCTTGCGGCATGGGTTTTGGCTTGGCCTGGAATTGTTTTGCCATCAAAATCACCAACTTCGCGCCGAATGCAAAGACGCGCTGCACTTCATACCACGTCCGTACATACCAAACCGGCTCACCGATGATTTTCATTTTCGGCTTGGCTTCGCGGCGCACGTAGCGGAAATAAGACAACGTTAAAAACACCACCGCCAACGGCATCGCCGTGATGACGGTAAAACCCTGAAGTGAACTCGCCGCCCAGGCCGCGCCGCCATGACGCGAAGCATAAAAAGATAAAATCGCCGCGACGATTAATACCGGCGACAGCGTCGCCAATAATCCGCGCCACAATTGCCACGCCCGCCCACGCGTCGCGCGTACCGCGCTTTGCAAATCAATCGGCTCATCCAACGCAATCGCCGGCATAATCACAGAAAAACGCACGGCCGTATAAGCCGCCAAGCCCAAGCCCATTACAATACCGATCAATAATAATACACCCAACACAGACGGCGCCGTAATATTTTGCGCCAAAACATAACCCAGCGCCAAAATCCCTAGTGATAACAAAATCACCGGGATCAAAGCCATCATCACCGCCGCCGTGATGCGCCAACGGCGCGCGCCGAAACGGAAACGATACAATTGATGCTGCACCGATGATGCCACCATGCGTTGCAAGCCGACGGCGAACATTCCGGTCGCCGCCATATTGCCGCATACGGTCAGCAATAAATTTAACAGCGTCGGATAAATCGCGTAAATTGCCTGAAGCGTTCCCACAATCAACAACGGCACCGCGCCAATGCGCGCGACTGATTTATAATTTAACGTCACCAACGCATACGTTTCCTGCGCCGCGCTCCAGGATGACGGCATCGCGCCCGCTGCCTGCGCAGGCGGCGCGGCTTTCCGTTTGAAACGTGCGACCTTAGAGGACATGGGGCGCCTCTGCCGTCGTTACAACCGATTTGTCTTGATAAAAATGGGCATAGAGCAATGCCGATACGACATAAGTCGTCGTAACCTGCACGATCGTCGTGAATACAAAACTAAGAACTTTTGCGAGTGGCGGCGCAGCCCAGCCAATCACGGCAACCACGATCACGCTTGCGACCAAAGGCAAGAACATCACGAGACTGGTGAGAAAATTAACCATCATGATACGCAGCGCCTGTCCGCGCGTCCGCCGCCATGAGGCGCGAAAGGTGTAATCGCCGCCCACCGCAGTGGCTGGAAATGATAGGGAAATCCGCACGGCGATAACCGACATGCCCAACAAGGCGAACATCGTCATCAACACTGCAACAAAAGTCGGTAACAACATAAATAATATCAGCGCCGCGATACCAACCGGCGCAAAGAATATCAAACCCCCTAACAACATGCGGCCTAGATAATGCCACACTTGCGGATGATAAACCGGCAACCAGTTGGGTGAATTTTCACCGAGGATAACGTAACGATATACCGCCACCGCCAGCCAGCATTGCAAGAGAACGTTTAGCAGCGCGAACAGCAAATGCGGTGTATTATCATGCAGCCAATTGTCTGATACGGCGGCAGAATTTGCCACCATAGCTGCTGGCATCACCGCGGGCGCCGTGGGAATAAGTAGCTCCAACAGTCCAAACAAAACACAAGGCAATAATAAAATTTTCAATAGGTTAAGCCACTCCGCCGCGACCAATCGCATCGCCGCGCCCAAGGTGCTGCGGATGGGCACAGGCGCGATGATTTCGGGTTGGTTCACGGGATCAAAGGATGATGGCATGGGGCGACTCAAGACGCCCATTGGACCCTAAACGCATAGGTTGAAGCAAGAGGAAAGATGCGAGAGGCGAGGCGCGAGAGGCGAGAATTTTCTTTTATTTTGTTTCTTTATTCTCTATCTATTTTGCCATGTCTCGCTTCTCTCCTCTCGCGCCTCGCCTCTCGTATGCGTGAGATTATTTTCGATACCGAAACCACCGGGATGGATCCCGGGTCCGGCCACCGGATTGTGGAGCTGGGCGGTGTGGAGATTTACAATTACCGCCCCACCGGCAAGACATTTCACGCCTACCTGAATCCGGATCGTGACGTGCCGGAAGAAGTCGTGCGCATCCACGGCCTGACGACGGAATTTCTAGCCGATAAGCCGCGTTTCATGGATGTGGCAACGGATTTTCTGGCCTTTATCGGCGATGCGCCGCTGGTCATCCATAACGCGGGTTTTGATATGAAATTCATCAATGCCGAACTCTCTGCCGCCGGTCATGCGCCAATTGCCGCCATGCGTGCGCGGGATACGCTCCAAATGGCGCGGAATAAATTTCCCGGCCAACCCGCTAGCCTCGATGCGCTCTGCCGCCGTTTCGGCGTGGATAATACGGGCCGCAGTCATCACGGCGCGTTACTGGATTCGCATTTGCTCGCGGACGTTTATTTCTACCTGATGGGCGGCGCCCAGCCGGAATTATTTGACATCAGCCGCAGCGCCAATTTTGCGCAGGATGACGCCACACACGTCGAGACCGTCATCCGTGCCTCCCGCAAATTCACCACCCCGCCAGAGGAAACCGAAGCCCATGCGAAATTCATCGACGGCATGGGCGATAAGGCGATTTGGAAAAAGGTAAAAGCTAGCTAGCGTTTTTCTGCTGCTGATAAACCGCCATGAAATCCACCGGCGCGATCAACAATGGCGGTAAGCCGCCGTGCATCGCGGCGTCTGCCACGATCTGCCGCACAAACGGAAACAGCAATCGCGGCGCTTCAACCGCCAAAAAGGGCTCAAGATCCGCCGTCGGAACGTCCCCCATGCGGTAACGGCCCGCATAGGAAATTTCCGTCAGAAAAATCGGCTTCGCTTCCGCCGCCACCGCGCCATTGGCATCCGCCGGGCGCGCGATAATGCGGATATTCAAACGCGTTTCATAATCGCCGCTGCTCAAGCCTTCACCAGCCGCCTGTTCCGCCAGCGCGCGCACGGCGACATCCACGTTCATTTCGATCGCGGGCATGGCAGCGGGCGCGGGCATGTCCAGCGCGAAGTTTTCAAACGAAAAATCTTTCAGATATTGGCCGATTTGAACGATGGTAGGGCTAGGCATGGTTTCCTTGTGGTTCTTTAGAGGTCAGTTTGCGTTACAGCCCGCGAATATGATATGCTGTCATGAATATGGCAAGCGCCATCGGATAATTGGAGGCCTGAAGTGATTGATATTGTTATTTTAGTGGTCATCGTGGCCGCGCTGGTTTACCAGCTTTGGCGCGTCCTGGGCGAGCGCAGCGGCAATGAACCGAACATGCCCGCCTCCGACCCCTTTGCCGCGCAGTCTTTGCGCCCCATGCCCGGCAGTCCGGTTGACCGCGCGATGAATGCGAAGCCAGTCAATGTGAATATCCTGCCGGACGGCGTACCCGCGACGAATGAACCGCTGTCCGTCAACCAGGGCCTCCAGCAAATCAAGGATTACGACAGCGAATTCGATGAACGCGGTTTTATGCAAGGCGCCCGCGCGGCCTTTGAAATGATTGTCAAAGCTTATGCGCGCGGCGATTTGGAAACGCTGAAAAATTTATTGGCGCCCAAACTCTACGATCATTTTGCCGAGGACGCGAAAGCGCGCGCGCAAAAAGATTACACAATGGAAACCGCCCTCCACAAAATCGCCACCGCAACCATCACCGGCGCGCGCATGATCGGCTTTGACGCCGAAGTCACCGTGGAATTCATTTCCGAACAAACCAGCGTCGTCCGCGACGGCAAAGGCGCGCCCATCGTCGGCGATCCTGCCGCCCGCGAAGAAATCCGCGACACCTGGATCTTCCGCCGCGACACGCGCGGCAGCGATCCGGCATGGCATCTGGTGGAGACAAGGGAATAAAGCGAAGTGGAAAACAAGATCGCTTTTCCCTCATCGCTTGTCGCTTGAATCGAATATCATTCTTTCCCATATATAGCGTATGATCAAATATCGCCCCTCCGCCCAACGCGGCGTCACACAAACTTCCTGGCTGAACGGAAAGCACACCTTTTCCTTCGGCAATTACCGCGATCCCGAATGGCATCATTTCGGCGCGCTGCGCGTGATTAATGAAGACCACGTCGCCCCCGGCGGCGGTTTTCCCACACATGATCACGCCGATATGGAAATCATCACCCTCGTGCTGGACGGCGAACTGGCGCACAAAGACAGCCTGGGCTCAGCCGCCACCATCAAACCCAATCAAATTCAAATGATGCGCGCGGGCAGCGGCATTGAACACAGCGAATTCAACGCCTCGCAAACCGCGCCCGTCCATCTACTCCAAATCTGGATCATGCCGCATACGCGCGGTCTTGCGCCCAATTATTGGGACCGCGCGCTTGATGAAAGCAATCGCCGTGACAAATGGCAAACCGTCATCGCGCCCGCGAATAATAACATCGCCAGCGCATTTGACATCGCCGCCGATGCGCGTTTGTTGCTTGCGCAACTATCCCCTGGAAAATCCATCACAGTCCCCGCCGAGGCAGGCCGCAAATACTGGCTGCAAATCGCCAAGGGCAGCGTCACCTACGGCGATCAAAAATTATCGCAAGGCGATGGTTTGGGAATCTCGGGTGAACCCGCGCGCGATATCACCGCCAGCGAAGATTCTGAACTCCTGTTATTTGATCTTGCGTAGCAATACATAGGTCGCGCCATCGCCCCCGTGGCGCAGATGCGCGGGATGGATAGTCAAAATCTGTTTCGCCCATTCACTCGCCATCAACCAGCCAGGCAAAGACGTGCGCAAAACGCCCTGCAAATCTTTGCCCTTACCCGTAATAATCAATAGCAACCGCGCACCGCGGGCGGTTTGTTTATTCATGAAATAATCCAATTCCCGGTGCGCTTCTTTTTGCGTCAGGCCGTGCAAATCCAATTTCGCATCAATTTTAACCGTGCCATTCTTCAGCCCCGCCATCTGTTCGCCGGAAATTTCGTGCCCCTTTTTCGGGCGCGGCGTTGCGGTTAATCCTACCTTCCCGGGCCGTGGCAAACGATCCGTCAGCGGCCTAAAATTTTCTTGATCCGACATAATATTCGCAGGCCGCACCGCGCGGAGTTTCGCAGTCACGCGTTCGGCTTTGGTTTTTATTTCTTGCCAATCAGGCATGATAGTTTTTCGCTCAGCTTTTCGCGCAATTCTTCAATCGTCCCGTCATTTTCAATCACCACATGGGCGCGGGTGCGTTTTTCTTCATCGCTCATCTGCGCGGCGTTAATCCGGTCGAATTTTTCCGCCGTCATATGCTCGCGCTCCATCACCCGCGTGCGGCGAACATCCACCGGCGCCGTCACTAGCCAGACCTCATCAAGCATATTCTCCGCGCCGGTTTCAAACAGCAACGGAATATCGCAAACGACGATACTTTCATCCCGCGCCTCAGCCGCCGTGATAAAATTCGCGCGGTGATCGGCCACCGCCGGATGCACCACGGATTCCAACTTCGTTTTCAAATCCGGATTGGCAAAAATAATTTCCGCGAGTTTTTGTTTATCCAGCTTCCCGCTCATCATCACGCCGGGGAAGTGATAGGCAAACCAGACCACCATTTCCGGCCAGCGATAAATTTCATGTACGGCCGCGTCGGCGTCATGCACCGCCACGCCTTGCGCGCGCAGCCAGTCCGATACGGCGGATTTTCCCGCGCCGATGGAACCCGTGAGGCCGATTAACTTCATCTTAGCTTATTCTCTAGGATTCCGCGCAGCTTGACCATCTCCCCCGCCTCCACGCCGTAAAATTGCTCAAACGCGGCGGCGGCCTGGTGGATCAACATGCCCAAACCATCCACGGTTTTACAGCCGCGCTTTTGCGCCGCTTTTAAAAATTCGGTTTGCAATGGCTTGTAAACAATGTCCGCCACCATGGTCTTTTTATCCAGGTTGGCAAAATTAAACGCCAACGGCGGCTGGCCCACCATGCCTAGTGATGTGCAATTGACCAAAATATCCGCCTGGTCATATTTTGCATTTGGCGATGCCGCCGTCCCGGCCAGATTTAATTCTTCCAATAATTTTTCCGCTCGCGCAACATCGCGATTTAAAACCGTGAAATCCAGCACGCCCAGATTTTTCAGCGCAAAAGCCACCGCCCGCGCCGCGCCGCCCGCACCCAGAATAATCGCGGAATTGAAAATACGATCTTCATCGTACGCCAACAGATTATCCGCAAAACCAACCGCATCCGTATTGTCGCCGTAAATTTTATTATTCGCGAAAACCATCGTATTCACCGCCCCAATCGCGCGCGCCGCATCGGACAGATTATCACACAATGCCATCACTGCTTCTTTATGCGGCAAGGTCACGTTCAAACCCACATACCCTTCATCCGCGAATTTTTTCACCGCGCCCGCCAGCGCATCCGGCGCCACATCATGCGCCCGATATTCCCCGCGCATGTTCAATGCCTTTAGCCAATAAGTATGAATATCCGGCGAAAGCGAATGCCCGATGGGATGGCCGATGACGGCGGCAGTGGGGAAAATAATACTCATGGTTGCTTTTCTTATAGTACAAATTTGCTAGGATAATAAATGGTGTAAGCTGGTTTTTATAGGCAGATATGATGAATCGTAGGCAATCGGAAACAAAATCAGATCGCTTTAAGCGAGCGATAAAGCTCCAAGCGCAAATGAGACAATGCGTTGAAGAAGATCTTTGCGCTATATTAGAGGCTGGCATTTCTCCCGCCGGTCTCAAGAATTATCTTAACAAAAGCTCTAGGCGGGCGAACGATCCGCGCCAATCCATTATTAGGATTCTCTCGCTTTAAAACTCAATCAATTCCTCGCCCAATTCCTCGCGGCGGCGGTCGAGCAGGGCGCTGATTTCGGCAGCGGTTTCTTCGATGGAAGGGCGCGTCACATCCACCACGGGCCAGCCGTTTTGGTTGAAAAGGCGCCGCGCCTTGCGCAGTTCATCGTTCACCGCATCCAATTCCGCGTAACCGTCCACCCCGCGCGCGGAGAGATTTTTCAAGCGCGATTGCCGGATCATGGCGAGATGTTCCGGCTCAGACGTCAAACCCACGATCAAGGGTTTTTTCAGTTGAAATAAAATCGGCGGTGGTTCCACACCAGGCACCAAGGGAATATTCGCCGCCTTGATCCCGCGATTGGCAAGATATAACGAGGTCGGCGTTTTCGACGTGCGTGAGACGCCCAGCAAAATCACATCCGCATCCGACAAGCGCGCCGCGTTTTGGCCGTCATCGTGATCCAGCGCGAAATCCATCGCCTCAATCCGGCGAAAATATGCCTCGTCCAGCGCGTGTTGTTTGCCGATTGAACTTTCAATCGGCTGGCCGAGGAAATCCGACAGCGCATTCAGCGCGCCATCCATCAGCCCCACATGCGTCACGCCCAAATCGACGCAGCCGCTTTCCAATTGAAACATCAATTCCTTTTCACCAAAGGTCGAAAACACGAGCCCCGGATGTTCTGCGATACTCGCCAAGACTTTTTCCATCTGCGCGGGTGTTTTCACCAGAAACCAATGATGCCGTTTGATAATCGATGGCGCGAATTGCGCCAGCGCCGCGCGCGTCATCCCCTTAATCGTCTCGCCCGTCGCATCTGAAACCAGATGCAAATGATGGATTTCTAAATTGGTGTCGGTCAGGGGCATAAGTCTGTGCATAACCCTTGGGATAAGTTCTGGCAATTAGGCCTGAAGCGCAAAGGCCCATTCCATCCCCTGTTTTAGCGCTTAAAACGCAGATTTATCCCCAATGACAGATTTCATTTCATATCTGGGGATAAATCATCTGTACAAAAGTTATCCCCAGGCGGGCGCAATTAAATTATTCCATTTTTTCAAATAGTTATGGAATCTGTTGCGCTTTTGTCCCAAAACTTATCCCCTGCCACCCGCCTGTGAATAACTCCGGGATAAGCCTTGTACCTACACTTATCCCCGTTATTTGCCTGCCAATAACAACAGCTATTATTAATATCTTTAATATTATATTTAATAATTATGTTTGACTTATGTGAGATAAGTGCCTTAAATTCACCCTTCTATCCTTACATATTATATTCTCAGGAGAAAATAAATGTCTGAACCCCTTGCTATAAAAGACGAACTAATCGCTGACATGATCAAGGTTGCTTATCAGGTTGGAAAAACCGCAAGGAAAATGCAGAAGGATCCAGAAAGTCTGGGCGTTTCTTATAAGTCAGATAAATCGGTTGTAACCTTTGCAGACCAATATGGTGAAGGCGTTATAAAAGAAGCATTGGTATCCAAATTTGGCGGTGGTTTTGAAGGGGAAGAAACCGGAAAAACGATAGCAACCTCTAACCCTGAAAGAATTTGGCGCGTTGATCCGATTGACGGCACCGGCAATTATTCCGGCGGCACTGGAGGACCGGGCAATTATGCGAGCGATCCCAACTGGGGCGTTTCCATCGCGCTTGAAGAAGGCGGTGTTGTGACGCATGCCGTCGTTTATTTACCAGCAACGCGTGAAATTTATTGGGCGATAAAAGGCCAAGGATCTTATGTTATGGATATCGACGGTAAGGAAAAGCGCTTGCAATTGGGAGATCTGCGCCAAAAGACGGCTATTGAATTGGCAGGCGGCTTTTCAGGTCCTAACAAAGAGAAAATAAAAACAGATTTAGGAAATGATTATCGAAAACAAACTGGTGGCGGCAGCCGTAACCTCGGATGCGTTGTTGCCGGGATCGTCCACGTTGCGACAGGCGCACGCGGCGCTTTTACCCAAGGCAATGTAAATTTACATGATATTGCTGCGGCCACTTTGGTTGCGACAGAAGCAGGGGCGACTTTTTTTATGCAACCAGTAGCAAACGATCCCAAAAACAGATTAGCTGTTATCATTTCCCACCCTTCCGTACATGACAGCCTTGTTCAGACTTTTCGCATCGCACAGGCCTATCAGCCCCCTGCGCCTCCCGGTCGGCAGCGGAAAGCTGATGGAGCCCCTAACCAGCAGCAGTAGCCTCCCAGTCTATTTTGCTTGACAGGGACTTAAATGACGCTTAAAAAGCGATGATATCCACGCTGATATTCCCTTTGCGTGTGGCTTTCCCCAAGCCGGAAATTTCACCAACACCTAAAAACGTCAACGAGCCCTTCTCACATGAATTTTGATGAACTGAAGCGCAAATCTGCGCCTGAACTGCTGAAAATCGCAGAGGAATTGGACATTGAAAGCCCGGCAAACCTGCCGCGCCAGCAAATGCTCTTTCATATTTTGAAAGTCCTGGCCGAAGAAGGCAAAACCATTGAAGGCTCCGGCGTGATCGAAGTCCTGCCGGACCGTTTCGGTTTCTTGCGCAGCGCCGAGGAAAACTACCTGCCCGGCCCCGACGACGTTTATATCACGCCCGACATGATTAAAAAGTTTGGTCTGCGCACCGGCGATACCGTGCACGGCAAACTCCGCCCACCGAAAAACAATGAGCGTTATTTCGCGATGGATACGGTTGAACAAGTCAACTTTGAAGACCCCGATAAACTCCGTCACCGCATCGCCTTTGACAACCTGGTGCCGTTTTATCCGAACGAGAAAATGAAACTCGAGATAGAGCAAAAAGCCGGCGCGAAGAATAAAGAAATGCTCGGCCGCATTATCGAACTCGTCGCGCCGATCGGCAAAGGCCAGCGCGCGCTGATCGTCGCGCCGCCACGCGTGGGTAAAACCATGATGCTGCAGTCGATCGCCAATTCCATCACGACCAATCATCCCGAAGTTTACCTGATGGTCCTCCTCATCGACGAACGTCCAGAGGAAGTCACAGACATGTCCCGCACCGTGAAGGGTGAAGTGGTATCATCGACATTCGATGAACCCGCCACGCGCCACGTCCAGGTCGCAGAGATGGTGATTGAAAAAGCCAAACGCCTGGTCGAACACGGCCGCGATGTTGTCATCCTACTCGACAGCATCACGCGCCTCGGCCGCGCCTATAACACGACCGTGCCTTCATCAGGAAAAGTTTTAACAGGCGGTGTCGACGCCAACGCGCTGCAAAAACCAAAACGCTTTTTCGGCGCCGCGCGTAACATTGAAGGCGGCGGATCCTTGACGATTATCGCAACCGCCCTGATCGATACCGGCTCGCGCATGGACGAGGTTATCTTTGAAGAATTCAAAGGTACGGGTAACTCCGAAATCATCCTCGACCGCAAAGTTGCCGATAAACGCGTCTTCCCGGCCATCGACGTGGCAAAATCCGGCACGCGGAAAGAGGAACTGTTGGTCGATAAAGCAACCCTATCCAAAATGTGGGTGCTGCGCCGTATTCTCTCGCCCATGGGCACGGTCGACGCGGTGGAATTCCTCTTGGATAAACTGCAAACGACGAAATCCAATCAGGACTTTTTTGATAGCATGCAATCGAAATAGCAAAACTTAAAGGGCCGGGCCTTGCGCTGATCCTTGCGGTATCGATGTTGGTACGCTGTTAAGGCCCGGGTCTTTCATTTCGTTCTGTGCGACCCAACCTTTTATGGTTTGCAGCTGTTCCGGCGTGAAAATCTGGCGGCCTTTGCTGCTGGTAATCGCAAAACTTGGCGTATTCCCATCCTGGCCCTGGAAGAACACGTTCGTAATGCTATTGGCCTTCTGATTAATGATTCCTGTTTGACCGGAACCGGCAATTTGCGAAACCGAAAGCGTTTTATCCGCCTTGCCGAATTCCTCCGCCGACATGTTAGTGTTGCCATTCGCATCCACTTTCAACGGACCGGAGGATTTAAGAACTAAATTGGATGTGGTCACGGATGGTGTTGCCTTTGCAACCAGATCAGCGGAAGAAAGCCCTTCAGCCTCTGCTTCTGCCATGGAGTTTGGGCTGCCGTTGATTTTCTTCATACTAATAATTTTATGCCACAAACCTTTTTCGTCTTTGATATAGCGATCGCCAAAGGCGGGTTTCAGGCGACTGCCCTTTTCCGGAAGAGGATTAATGACAGTAACTTGGCCCTTATGGTAACCGTCCAGTTGGCGAACCTGACCGTCAGGATATTTATTATCCGTCAGCAATTTAGCCTGTTCAACAAAATGCTGTTTCCCCTTTGTCTCAATTTCGATTGTTTTTGGCGCTTCTGGCGCCGGGGGCGTGCCAGTTTCTTTTTTTACACCATCCGCAACATCCGTCGCATCTAATTTCTCACCCTCGTTTTTCGTCCCATTCCCATGGCGGCCTTTTTTGCCAGCTTCGGCTTCAGGCTTAAGATCGTTTATCTGATCCAGAATATTATCCGGATTTGGCACATCATTCTTCGGCGGCGTGAGTTTTTCCGGCTCCGCTTTTTTCTCCGGCGCGGGCTCGGGTTTTTTCAAGGTATTCGCAACATCCTGACGCGCGAACTCTTCATACGTTTTTAAATTTTCAGGACTATAGGCCGCGGGCGTTGAATCCATCGCCATCGCCGTATCCAGATGTTTACGGAAGTTTTCCAGGAATAAAACGTAATTGGGATCCAGGCCCTGGGCCTTGGTAATCTCCAGCGCGACTTTGTAATGCAGGGTGGCGGTACTGGGGTTGGGATAGGAACCATAGGAAGCCAGCGCATCCAGGAAGCGTTGCTCGGCCAACTCTGCCGGATCGGCGGAATAACTTTTAATCGTCGCGATTTTCTGGGCGGTGTCAGAGGCAACTTCAGGAGATTTTTTGCTATCCCGCAGCATCTGCGCCAGCGATTGAAAGCCAAGGGCGGTAAGCGGATCTTGCGCTATTTCTGGTGCTTCATCAGCTAATGTTGGACCCATTTTAACTTCTCCAATGCGGTATCTCTTATCTTCATTACATCATGGAAACCGTTACAGTTCCGTGACGGTCTCAAGCAATTTTAGGGAATTTTAGTTTCTTTGCGGTATGGATGGTTAATAGAAAATGAGGACGCATTAGAAGGCTTACAGCCTGGGATCTAAAAAGCCGGCTTTAACAAACTTAGGCTGGAAAAGCACTGTTCACGGGGTTACACCCACTTTTTTATCCATGAAGTCTTTCATGAACTCTGAAGCGGATGTCGGAGATGCCTGGTGGACAGTAAGGGTCCCGGTCGTTGATGGCGCCGCGATACGGTTCTTGGGGCCTGCTTCCGAACGGCCTTCCCCCTGCTGATTGAATACCACACGATTTGCTTCCGTTGTCTTGATGCGGGGCTTGTCACCATAGGATGTCGCCGTCTTCGTCATCGTACTGGTGCGCGGGCCGATCATGGTTGTATCCACGCGGCCGGTCACATAAAATTCGGCGTTTCGGTTGGCGTCGTTTTTCGCGGTCACCATCGCTTCTGCGACGTCGGCAGTCGAATAAATGGTCGCGGCCCCGCCCTTATTCATATCGCGGATATTTTCCCATTTATCAGGCCCAATGCGATTATAAATGGGCGGCACGTTGCCCTTGTCGTCGCGATATTCAATACGCAGATGGCCGGGCAGGTGCTCCATAAAGGCGATCGAGCCGCCAGGTTGCCCGCTTTGTTTATCCGGCATCAAAACATTACTATTCAAATATTTAATAAGTTCGCCTTTGCCGCCCGCAAACGGATCTTTATTTAACTGATCAAAAGAAACCGGCGTAACTGCCATATCGCGCACTGTCGACGTCGTCGTGTCTAAGGTTTGCGTTCCCGAACTGGTTGATGGATGTGTGTCGCGATGGTTCAGACTGGTGTTATGTATATGAGTGCCATTCACGCCCCAGCCGGTGTTATGCACGGTTGTATTGGTATTATGCGTGCCCATAGTACGATGCCTGCTTGCATCCAAGTCAGCTTGGTTGTGAATAAAGACATCTCGACCATTGTTTCCTTTTTGCGGTTCTGATGCTTCACCAGGATGATCGGCCCTATAGCGCTTTAAGCCTTCGGGGTTATGAATAAAAAGATCATCTTTTTCATTTATATTCTGCTGCACGTCTGCTTTCAACGCGGGTGCCGCCGGGGATTCTCCAACGGCTATCGTCAGCTTGTTGAGTTCATCATATGCGTCGGATCTGGCTAGCCGCTTTGCCTCTTTCAGCGTCGCTGCCCGGGCAGCCGGAAAGGCCACATCTTCAATCTCCGCTAAGGTAGTAAGCTTTTTTCCTTGCGCTAGAGCTGCATCAATGGCCTCTTCAACGGCGCTGACAAATTTTCCATAACCTGGCCGGATGGCGTCATATGGATGGTTAATTAATTGACTTTTAAGGAAGTCATGCAGTGGCGAATCCCCAGTATGGCTATAAATATCAAACTCAGTTTTAAACCGTTCTTCTGCGGCTTCGACCAGGCCGTGGGGTGAAAGTTGCATCATGTATTTCGCGCTTGCGTCGTTTTTTCTATCGGCGTCGTTATAAGTTTCAACCGTGGCGTTATGATGATATCTGGCGATATTGCGGGCTGCCTCTTGGGCTTCAGGCGACAGGGGCGCCACATCTGTGCGGAGTTGTTCGGTTGCGGCGCTGGGGCTGTTAACTTCATCCGCGAGCCGGTCCATCAGGCCCTCAATAGCGGCAGCGGCATCTGGGGTGGGTTTATCGCCAGACCGGCGAGATGCGTCAGCAATCTCACGGGCAAGTTCCTGGGCCTTAGGCGATAAAGGCGCCTCGGCGTCCGGTTGGGCTGTCTGGCGTGTCGGCGGCGGCGCGTTTTCGGGTTGAGGCGTGCGAAGTGCCTCGCGTGTCTTTTCAAGTTCTGCAGCCTCATCCAGGGGGGATCGGCCTTCGTTCAAAATGTTGGGACGACCAGCCTGGCTCAGGAACCTTTCACGCAGTTCTTTTTCTGTATCAACGGCCATGTTGTTATCCTTTGGCGTGAGAGACCTTGCTATTCTCTCATTAGACCATGGAACCCATTACAACTCTGTGACGGATTGCTGCAATTTTAGTGAATTTTGCTAAGCCCGCCAGTTTGGCGGATCAGCGCGAAACTTCGCAACTTCGACGCGGTCGCTGTCCGATAACTCTGTCGCCGCCAAAACCTCATCCAACGTCAATAACGTATGTAGTTTCACGCCGCAGTCTTTGGCGGCCGCGTGAACCTCTTCACTATCATACGACATCATCACCAACAGGTGATCGAGTTTTGCGCCCGCCGCGCGCAGTGCCGGACAAAAAGCCGAGACCGACGATCCGCGCGCGATCAATTCATCAAACAACAAAACCCGTTTACCCGACACGTCCGCGCCCTCAACCTGACGTCCTGCGCCGTGTTCCTTGGGCTTGCCGCGCACATAGGCGAGGGGTTTATTCAAACGCTCCGCCAAAATGCTGGACATCGGAATGCCCGCCGTCGCACCGCCCGCGATGACGTCGAAATTATCCATGCCGATCTTGTCTTTAATCAGCTCTTCCAAACCATCCAGCAAAGCGCGGCGCTGATCCGGAAAGCCGATCACCACCCGGCAATCGACATAAATCGGCGAGAGCACGCCGGAGGTCCAGCGAATAGGCTCCGCCACATTCACGCGCAACGCGCCGGTGGAGAGGATAGTTTGTGCAAGATCGGCCATGGCGAAACCTATAACGCCCGGCCTTAACCTGGGCAAGCCGCCAGACCTCGCGAGACTTGCCGTTTCAGCGTGCCGGGCTGTTCCAATCCAACCGCCATGCGTACCATGCCCGGTTCGTAACCCAGTTTTTTGCGCCGATCTTCAACACTCATCGCGCGGATGGATTTGGACTGGCGCGCAAAATCATAAAGCACCGTTATCGCCATCCCGAGACTGGATGCTTGCGTGATTTCAGATGCTCTGAAAAAGGCATCAATGGCTTGTGGCCCGCCCTTTAAAATAAAGGTCACTAAACCACCGCCGCAGGCATGCAAATCCTGCAGGAACAAATCATGTTGCGGATGCTCGGGTAATGCGGGATGGAGAACCTTTGCCACCGCCGGATGTGCAGCCAGTTGCAAGGCAATTTTCTCTGCCGTGGCGTAACGCTGAAAAGTCTCCGCCATGACGCGCGGCGCATCGGTAATTAATTTATGCGCGGTCTCAGGCGTCATTTTATAACCATGGGCACAACAAATATGATCCAGTCGCCCAATAAATTCATCCGCGCGCGGCGAGGTTGGGCTCACCAGAACCACGCCGCCATAGCTATCGCCATCCCCCGATAAATGTTTCGTCAAAGAATGCGCAACCAGATCAATCCCGAAATCAAAGGGACGGATGGCGAATGGCGTGCAGGTATTATCCACCACGGAAATTAAATTATTTTCTCGCGCGAATTCCGTAACATTCCGCAAATTGGAAATCTGGAGCAAGGGATTGGTCAAGACCTCGCAAAAGATCATGTGCGTATTTTTGCGCATCGCAGACCGAAGCGTTTCAGGCCGCGTATCCTTCACAATATCAACCGTGATATTCGAATGAAATTTCAGTTCTTCAATCAAACCGTAATCGCCGGGATAAAAATCGCTGGGCGCAAAGATAATGCGCGATCCATGGGGTAATAATTTAAAGATGGCTGAGAGCGCCATGCGCCCGTCATCCATGGGAAAGGCGCGCTTGCCGCCCTCGATCGCGCAATAAATTTCCCCAAGCGCTGCCAAGGTCGGATTGGCTTCGGGATAAAGCGGATAATCATGCCCGCCATTCACGGTTTCGCCGCGATGTTCGCCTTCCTGGATGGGCGCGATGCTAACGCCGTTAAAAGTCGGCACGCCGATATTTCCGGATGGATTGATGGGGTTCGCAAGACCGATTAATTCTTTTTGCAATTCGGCCAAAGACCGAAAATGTTTGGCGCGGAGACGGGCGGCAGGGGTTAAAGCCATCGAATTATCCTTTTTAAGTCTTTCTCACTAAATAGCGCGAAACTTCCGCCTGGTTCAAGCAAAAATGACTGGTTTGCCAAGGCAGCAATCTGCTATGGCTTTTTCATGCCGGAACCCGTGACATGTAAGACAGATTGGCCCTCCACCGGAACTTCGGCGGAAAGAAAAGACTGGCGCTGGCAAATGCGTAACCGCTTGAAAACGCCGGAAGATTTCGCGCGGCATTTTGAATTATCCGAAACGGAACGCACCGCGATCGCCCATGCGGCTGATCGCCTCCCCATCGCCCTCACACCTTATTATGCATCCCTCATGTCGCGCACCGATCCTGAAGATCCGCTGCGCCGCGCCCATGTGCCGCGCGAGGATGAATTCATCATTTCCGAAGGCGAAAGCCAGGACCCCCTGGGCGAGGAACGTCACCAAGTCGCCCCTGGCATCGTGCATCGTTATCCCGACCGCGTGTTATTTCTGATCACAAATCAATGCCCGATCTATTGTCGCTATTGCATGCGATCACGTCTGGTGGGCAAAATGGATCGTGAACATTTGGTGCCGGTCTCGCAATGGGAAGCATCGATTGCCTATATCAAAAGCAATCCCGACATTCGCGAAGTGTTACTATCGGGCGGGGAACCGCTGGCACTCGGTGATGAACGGCTTGCCTGGTTGATCAGCGCGCTCGATGCGATAGATCACGTCGAAGTCATTCGCTTTTCCACCAAGACACCGGCCGTCATGCCGCAACGCATCACACCGGGATTAATCAAAGCGTTAAAGACCGATAAAGCTATGTGGATGGCACTCCATCTATTACATCCACGCGAATTTACGCCGGAGTTTATCAGGGCAGTCGATCGCCTCACGCGCGCAGGCATCGTGCTGACCACGCAGATCCCGTTATTAAAAGGCGTGAACGATGATATCAATGTGATGAAGGAACTCATGCAACGCTGCGTACGTCATCGCATTCGCCCTTATTACATCTTTCAATGCGATCCCATTCACGGTTCAGCTTACCTGCGCACACCGATCACGCGCGGTTTGGAAATTATTGAAGCACTGCAAGGATCATTATCCGGCCACGCCGTGCCGCATTATGTCGTCGATGTCGCGGGCGCGGGCAAAATGCCGCTGGCACCGCAACGTTACACCCATAGCGCGGATGGTTATCATCATTTTATTAATTTTCGCGGCGAGCATGCGCAATATTTCGATTCTGAATCACCCGCGCTTTACGATTCAAAACACGATGCAAATTCCAAAAATTCCGCCACACGCAAAAATTGAAGCGCCGCAGTTGCAACAATGCAACAGTCTGAAAGCGCGAAAACAGATCATCCATGATTACATTCCACGCGAATTTTTTTTCATCGCATCGTTCGCAACGTAACGGAATCAAACGTGTTGCGATGTATCGCGGCATGTGAACGAGATCCGAAAAACGACGCGCAAGCAAAAAATTTGCATCAAATGCAAAGTTAATGATTGCACTTGCGGGGTCTCTCTGCATCCCGGCGCGAATCGCGTATATTCATAGATGGTTGATCACAACTCAGGAGGAACCAACCATGGCAGTAAAAAAAGCAGCAGCGAAGAAAAAACCCGCTGCGAAAAAAACCGTAGCGAAGAAAAAACCCGCTGCGAAAAAACCAGCAGCTAAAAAGAAGCCAGCTGCGAAAAAAACTGTAGCTAAGAAAAAGCCAGCTGCAAAAAAAAAAGTAGCTAAAAAAGCTGCGAAAAAACCAGCGGCGAAAAAAACCACCGCGAAAAAAAGCACAGCTAAAAAGAAAAGCACAACCACGAAATCAACCGGTACGTCCGGCTTCGTAGGTCTGTTCTAAGCCTAGCTTATTCAGAATAACACCCCGGAAGACTTCGGTTTTCCGGGGTTTTTTTATGCACGCAGCGCGCGGAAGGTAGAAAGCAGAGGATATAGGGGTGGAAATTCTACCTTCCATCCTCTACTTTCTACCCTCTATGTACCGCGAACATATCTTTGTCTGCCTGAATGAACGCCCGGCGAGCGACCCGCAAGGTGATTGCTGCCAGCGCGGCGCGCGCGAATTATTTGACGGACTCAAGGTCGCCACGCGCGGCCATAAAGACATCCGCATCAACCGCGCCGGCTGCCTCGGCCGCTGCGCCGAGGGGCCTGTCATCGTCCGCTACCCGGCGGGCGAATGGCTGGCGCCGGCGGACAAAACAAAGTGCGAAAAATTAGTGAAAGATATTTTATCTTAGGGTATAGAGCCATATTCCTAAAACTGCATCACCATAATTTCCCCTCTCCCTGCAGGGAGAGGGCCAAAATGCTTAATGAATGGAGCGAAGCGGAATAAGTTTAGCATTTTGGGGTGAGGGGGACGTGAAGCAGGGAATAAGTTTCAAAATAGTAATTGCGTCACGTCCCCCTCATCCGGCCTTTGGCCACCTTCTCCCTGCAGGGAGAAGGGAGTTTTATGGGTGGTTCATAAACTTCCAAGACATTTATCTAGTCTACCAGTCCACCAGTCTGCTAGTTTCCTTTCATGTCCGATACCATCTTCGCCCTATCAACGCCGCCCGGGCTGGGCGCGCTGGCGGTCGTGCGCCTGTCCGGCCCAGCCGCGCGCGCGGCGACTGAAAAACTCTCAGGCAAAACCGATTTCACCCCGCGCCATGCCACGCGCGTGATGTTGCGCGATCCCGAAACACAAGCGCTGCTCGACGACGCCATCGCGATTTATTTCCCCGCGCCGAATTCATTCACGGGCGAGGACATCATGGAACTCACCCTCCACGGCGGCCGTGCGACCACGCAGGGCGTCTTATCCGCGCTCGGTCAAATGCCAAATCTGCGCTTGGCGGAGCCGGGTGAATTCACGCGCCGCGCCTTTGAAAATGGCAAAATGGATTTGACGCAAGCCGAAGCGATCGCGGATCTGATCCATGCCGAGACCATTCAACAACGCCAGCAAGCGCTCTCGCAACTCTCCGGCACGCTGCGCGATTTATATCACGGCTGGGCCGCGCGCCTCACCGCCCTACTCGCGCACGCAGAGGCCGACATTGATTTTTCCGACGAAGATTTGCCCGCCGATATTCTCGCCGCGCAACAAACAAAAATTGAAAATCTAATCACCGAATTTCAAGAACACCTCTCCGACAATCACCGCGGCGAGCGTTTGCGCGACGGCGTCACCATCGCCATCCTCGGCGCGCCCAATGCGGGCAAGTCCACGTTGCTGAATGCGCTCGCGCAGCGCGATGTCGCCATCGTCACCGATATTGCCGGCACGACGCGCGATGTTTTGGAAGTCCACCTCGATCTCGGCGGCTGGCCCGTCATGCTGCTTGACACCGCCGGTCTGCGCGAAACCGCCGATATGATCGAAGCTGAAGGCATCCGCCGCGCCCGCCAACGCGCCAGACATGCGGATTTGAAATTGTGTTTGTTTGACGCGGGCGCGGCGGCGGACGCAGAAACACAAAAGATGATCGATGAAAGTACGATTGTGGTTGTAACAAAAGTAGACTGGAAGACTGGTAGACTGGTAGACTGGCAAAAAGGTTATTCCAGTCTACCAGTCTACCAGTCTTCCAGTTCACCCCTTTCCATCTCCGCCCAAAGCGGCGAAGGCATCCCCGAACTCCTCACCGCCATCACGGTTCGCCTCGACCAGATCTTCCACCGCCCGCGCGAGACGCCCTCCCTCACCCGCGCGCGCCACCGCACGGCGCTCGAAGCATCCCTCGCCGCCCTCACGCGCGCGGCCGCCGCCACGTTACCCGAGCTCCGCGCCGAAGACCTCCGTCTCGCCCTCCGCGCCCTCGGCCGCATCACCGGCCGCGTCGACGTCGAAGATTTGCTCGACCGGATTTTTTCCGATTTTTGTATTGGGAAGTGAATGGCGAGGAGTCCGAAGATAATAATTTAGCTTGCAAGTAATATTTATCTTGAAATTTAGCGAGCATT
>Ga0206808_1036_pt1 | contig 42035 bp, 32 predicted proteins | sample Alteio_BWOrgCont_58_FD_152899 | JGI IMG/M metagenome (GOLD analysis project Ga0206808, IMG submission 152899) | Enriched cells from forest soil in Barre Woods Harvard Forest LTER site, Petersham, Massachusetts, United States -... | ecosystem: Environmental > Terrestrial > Soil > Temperate forest >...
CAGGTCCACGTGGTCCTTGAAAACTCCGGACACATTGATCCGGAAAAGATTGACGACTACATCGCCCGCGACGGTTATCAGGCCCTGGTCAAGGCTCTTACTGAAATGACTCCCAACGATGTAATCCAGCAGATCACTGAAGCCGGCCTTCGCGGCCGCGGCGGCGGCGGTTATCCCACCGGACTGAAGTGGAGCACCGTAGCCAAGGCAACCGGCGACATCAAATACGTCATCTGCAACGGCGACGAAGGCGACCCCGGCGCCTTCATGGATCGCAGCGTTCTCGAAAGCGATCCCCAGCGCGTGCTTGAAGGCATGTCGCTCGCCGCGTATGCGGTTGGCGCAAGCAAAGGCTACGTCTACGTCCGCGCAGAGTATCCGCTCGCCGTCTCGCGCCTCACCAACTGCCTGCGTGACGCGCGCCGCCGCGGCCTTCTCGGCAACAACATCTGCAACACGCCCTTCAGCTTCGACGTGGAAATCCGTCTCGGCGCCGGTGCCTTCGTATGCGGCGAAGAAACGGCCTTGATCGCCTCCATCGAAGGCAAGCGCGGCCAGCCCAAGCCGCGCCCTCCCTATCCCGCGGTCAGCGGATTGTGGGGCATGCCCACGCTCATCAACAACGTTGAAACCTTCGCCAACATCGCGCCCATCATCCGCAAGGGAGGCAAGTGGTTCGCAAGCCTGGGCACGGAGAAGAGCAAGGGCACAAAAGTCTTCGCCATCACCGGAAAAATCACCAACACCGGCCTCGTTGAAGTGCCCATGGGCATGACGCTTCGCCAAATCATTGAAGGCATCGGCGGCGGCGTTCCTGCCGGCCACACCTTCAAGGCTGTACAAACCGGCGGCCCCTCCGGCGGCTGCATTCCAAATGAGCATCTCGACATTCCCGTCAGTTACGAGTCCCTCATTCAAATGGGATCCATGATGGGCTCCGGCGGCATGATCGTCATGGACGACACCTCCTGCATGGTCAACGTCGCCCGCTTCTTCATCGAGTTCTGCATGACCGAGTCGTGCGGCAAATGTATCCCCTGCCGCGCCGGCACCGCGCAAATGTACACCATCCTGACTCGCATCTGCGAGGGCTCCGGCACCATGGACGATCTCGACCTGCTCGTCGATCTTTGCGGCACCATCAAGGAGACCAGTCTCTGCGGTCTCGGCATGACCGCGCCCAATCCGGTCTTGAGCACGCTCAAATATTTCAAGAACGAGTACATCGACCATATTGTTCACAAGAAGTGTTTGGCCGGAGTGTGCAATATTCACGCGCCCGCGCCGGGGTCTCAGCGAACCGCTTCTCCCTTTGAGGTGTTGGCATGACAACCACCAGCGTCGACGTAAAAACTCTCACCATCGATGGCCAGCAAGTCAGCGCCCGCGCCGGGCAAACCATCCTTGAAGTCGCGCGCGAGCACAACATTGACATCCCCACGCTCTGCCATCTTGACGGCCTCAGCGATGTCGGCGCCTGCCGCCTCTGCCTCGTCGAGATCAAAGGTCTCAACAAACTGCTGCCCTCATGCGTGGCCACCGTCGAAGAAGGCATGGAAGTTTCCACAGCCACCGAGCGCCTGCAGAAGCATCGCAAAACCATCCTCGAACTGCTCTTCGCCGAGCGCAACCACATCTGCTCCGTCTGCGTAGCCAACGGCCATTGCGAGTTGCAGACTCTCGGCCAGAAGCAGGGTCTCACCCACGTGCGACTGCCCTATCGCAACCCCGAGTTGCACGTTGACGCGTCGCACGAGCGCTTCACGCTTGACCACAACCGCTGCATTCTCTGCACCCGCTGCGTCCGCGTCTGCGCGGAGATTGAAGGCGCGCACATCTGGGACGTCATGGGCCGCGGCATCGATTCGCTCGTCATCACTGACCTCAATCAGCCCTGGGGCGAGTCCGCCTGCACACGCTGCGGTAAATGCGTCCAGGTCTGCCCCACCGGCGCCCTGTTCGACAAGAGCAAGGTCGGCTCTGACCACCCCAAGTACCCCGAATTTCTGCCCTGGTTGAACCTCATGAGGGAAGCGCAATGAGCAAACTGAAACTGGCAACTGCGTGGCTCGATGGATGCTCAGGCTGTCACATGTCCATCCTCGACATGGACGAGCGCCTGCTCGACATCGCCGAGTTCGTCGACATCGTCTACAGCCCCATCGTCGACACCAAGGATTTCCCGGCTACGTCGATATCACTCTCGTTGAAGGCGCCGTGGCCTCGGTGGACGACGAGAAGAAGATCCACAAAATTCGCGCCCACTCCAGGCTTCTCGTCGCCATGGGTGACTGCGCCGTGGCCGGCAACGTGCCATCCATGCGCAACCCCATCGGCCCCGAAGCAATCCTCAACCGCGCCTACATGGAGAACGCATCTGCGCAGCAGCAAATTCCATGCGTCGTCGTTCCGCAGTTGCTCCGCGTCGTCCGCCCCGTTCATGAATTCGTCAAGGTGGACGTATTTCTCCCTGGCTGCCCGCCCTCGGCTGACACCTTCCACGCAGCGCTCATTGCGCTCGTCACCGGTGCCCCGCTCGACGTCCCAGCCCTCACCCGTTTTGGTGCATGATCGCTTCCGAAGAACACGTGAATGAACTTCTGAAGGAAGCACGAATTGAAGGGTACGGGCTTCAGCCCGTACACGCACAGCATGAAACAACCGGGGCTTTAGCCCCCGGCGGAATGCAAGCTCCACCTGGAGATTGACTCATGACGCAAACCATCACCATCGATCCCGTCACCCGCCTGGAAGGGCACGGAAAAATCACCATCCAGCTCAACGGCCAGGGCGAGGTTGAAGACGCGCACTTCCACGTCACGCAGGTCCGCGGATTTGAAAAATTCTCCGAGGGCCGCCCGTTTTATGAGATGCCCAGCCTCATGGCCCGCATCTGCGGCATCTGCCCCGTCTCGCACCTCATCGCCTCCGCCAAGGCATGTGAAGCCATCATGTCCGTGCGCATTCCGCACACCGCCGCGCAGCTGCGCCGCATGTTGAACCTAGCGCAGATGGTGCAGTCGCACGCGCTCAGCTTCTTCTATCTCGCCTCGCCCGATCTTCTCCTCGGCATGGAGTCCGACCCCGCCGCCCGCCACATCTTCGGCGTCGTCGCTGCCAAGCCGCAACTCGGTCGCGCCGGCATCGCCCTGCGCCGCTTCGGCCAGCACATCATTGAGCTGCTCGGCAACAAGCGCATCCACCCCGGCTGGGTCGTCCCCGGCGGCGTCACAGAGCCGCTCGCGCCCGCCAAGCGCGACCAAATCCTGGCCATGATTCCCGAGGCCTACGCCAACATCGCCCTCGCCCTCGCCAGCTACAAGCAGATCGCCGACGCCTTCCAGCCGGAAATCGCCGTATTCGCCAACTTCCCCAGCAACTACCTCGGTCTCATCAACGACGACGAGTCCGTCGAATTCACCGATGGCGAGCTGCGCCTCATCAACGCCCAGGGCAACATCATTGAAGACGGCATCACCGCCGCCCGCTTCAGTCAAGTCATCGGCGAAGCCGTCGAGCCCTACAGCTACACCAAGTTCGCTTACTACAAGCCCCTCGGCTATCCCGACGGCAGCTATCGCGTCGGCCCGTTAGCCCGCCTCAACATCGCCCGCAGCATGGGCACCCCGCTCGCCGACAAGGAACTCATCGAATTCAAACAGCTCGCCAACGGCCCCGTGCAAAGCTCGTTCCACTATCACCACGCCCGCCTGATCGATATCCTCTACGGCATCGAAAAAATCGAGCAGATCCTCACTGACCCGCTCATCCTCGACAAGCACGTCCGCGCCACCGCCGGCGTCAACCGCCTTGAAGGCGCAGGCCAGGCCGAAGCCCCGCGCGGCACCCTCATGCACAACTACAAAGTTGACGAGAACGGCCTCATCACCTGGGCCAACCTCGTCATCGCCACCGGCCAAAACAACAACGCCATGAACAAAGGCGTGCTCCAGGCCGCGAAGGAATATGTCAAGGACGGCAAATTCACCGCGGGCGCCCTCAATCGCGTCGAAGCCGTCATCCGCACATTCGACCCATGCCTGAGCTGCTCCACTCACGCCTTCGGCCAAATGCCGCTCGAACTCACGCTCCTCGACTCCAACGGCGAATCAATCGACCGCGTAGTCCGGTAGCGAATTCACTCCGCCTGGGCTCGCGCATGCTACCATCCTGCAGGAAAGTCTGTGTGCGATCGCTACGCGCTCAGCGTCCTATCACTCGCCTCGAGGAAGAACGTCATGAATCGGAAAGTCTCGGTTTTGCTCCTCTGCGTCTCGCTGCTCCCTGCCTCTCAGGCGCTCGCCAAATCAAAGTCCATCCTGCCCGACGGCTGTGGCGACGACGGCATTCAGTTTGAAGTTTCCCAGGAAAAGGAAAATCCAGCCTTCACCCCACCGGTTGAAGGCAAAGCCGTCCTCGTCTTTTCCGAGTCCATGCCGCGCGAACAGAAGCTGCAGTCAACCACCCGCTTCGGAGTCGATGGCGCGTGGGTGGGCGCCAATCGCGGCGATTCCTACTTCACAGTCACAATCGATCCCGGAGAACACAATCTCTGTGCGAGCATGCAATCTGCTCCTGGCCGCATGAAGAAGGAGTTCACCCAGGCTCTCAGTCTCACCGCCGAACCCGGCAAGGTGTATTACTTCGAGGCGGCAATCAATGTGATCGGGAATGCCAACATCGGCATCGCCGCCTTCGGCTTTCAGCAACTGTCAGACACGGATGGAAAGTATCGCGTGAAAGCCTGGAAGTTTGCCGCATCAAAGGCGAAAAACTAGCCGGCACCCCGAAGGCGGTGTCTCTCAATGCCCAACGCCAGCCACTCCCTCATCCTCGCCTGCGGCAACACCCTCCGCAGCGACGACGGCATCGGCCCATGGCTGGCTCAATGGGCTGAAGAAAAATTCGCCGGCGACCCAGCCATCCAAGTAATCTCCCGCCAGCAATGGACACCCGACCTGGTCCAAGAAATCGCGCAAGCCAAGTCCGTCCTCTTCATCGACTGCTCCATCGAATCCCCGCCCGGTGATGTGCGCCTGATTCCCGTCGAACCATCCGCACCCGCACAAGGCCTAGCCACCCATCACCAGGGCGCGCCCGAGCTCCTGGCCCTCGCCCGCGACCTCTACAACTCCCTGCCCGCCAAGGCCGCACTCCTAACCATCGGCGCCGGCTCCACAGAGTTAGGCGAAACCTTCAGCGACCCCGTCCTCGATGCCATTCCTCGGGCCTGCAGCCTGCTGGAGCGTACTATTCTCGATCTGCTGCGCGAACAGATATAGCGCAAACTCTGGCACTAGATTTAGGAATTCATTTCCGATAATTTTGGATGGTGCGCGGTCCATCGCATTCCCTTCGTGCCCAAAATATGACTATTGATACCAAAACCGGAGATCTTGTCGTTGGAATAGAGCGCCTCGGCCCAGACTTGGCCGAGAGCGAGTTCCTGGATTCGGCTTCTGGAAAATCGGCGGCTAAGGTTCGTCAAACATCAACTACGAACTGGTATGAAACCTGGCTCGGAAACGTCGCGGGGAGAGATGTGGGCGTGGTTCTCGGATTTCCCCCAGAAGGCAGGCTACAGCGGATCAGGCTGAAGCTCGTGAGGCCGGAACTTCGCGGCCCCGGCTCCCCAGGCTGGTCGAAGGAAGTCGAGGACGAAATGAAAGCCTTCCATGACATTTGGCTTCGCAACCAAATTGGAGAACAGCCATACAATTTCCAATGGGGCTGGATTAAATCAACAATTGATCAGCACGGCTATTCAGCTGTCGTCGTCTTCGTGTATGGCCGAAAGCTAGTGTAGATATCCGGCCAGCTTGAACGAATACGCGTAATCCCCCTTCAACGGCCCGCGCAATACAATCCGCATTCCATTTGGCGGCACTTTTGCTCCTAGCTCCATCGTTGGTTCGCCCAGTTCCGTAATCGGCACTCCCAACTTCGCGGGAACATCCGGCATCGTAATCGTCTTTCCCTTCGGCGTCCCCAGCACCGTCACAAAAAGGTCATCGCCCTTCCGCGTAAACCGCAGATCATCCCCCTCCGCGCTCTTCCCCACCGCCTGCGTCCACGGCGTCGTATCATAAATCGCCTCGCCGTTCTGCTTCAGCCACGCCCCCAGCGCCTTCAGCCGCTCCATCTGCACCGGCGGAATCGTCCCATCCGCCTCCGGTCCCACATCCAGCAGCAGGTTCCCGTTTTTGCTCACAATATCCACCAGCAGCGCAATCAGCTCTCCCGGCGCAATCGTCTCCGCCTCGCCCTCCGCGCGGTTATAGCCAAAGCTGCGCCCCAGCCCGCGGCACTCCTCCCACTTCTTCGCGCTGATCGTGTCTTTCTTCTCGTACTCCGGAGAAGTGAAATCAGAATGCGCAACTCCAAACCGGTCGTCAATCACGCCATCCGGAATCGCGTTGTAATAATCCGCCTCAACCTCCAGCGCCTTGCCCGTCTTCGGCCAGTCAATGTCGTTCCACAGCAGCATCGGATGATACTTCGCAATCAACTCGTGAATCTGCGCATTCGCATAGCGCCCGTACGCCTCGCTCTCCGGCTTCACCGAGTCATAATCCGCATTCACCTCGATCGGCCCCGTATTGAACGTCCAGTCGTACCCGCCAGAGTAGTAAAGCCCCATGCGCAGTCCATGCTTCGTCACCGCGGCCGTCAGGTCGCCCACAATATCGCGTTCCGCATGCCGCTCATTCATCGGCAGCGTCGGATTCGGATTCTCGGTCGTGCTCGGCCACAGCGTGAACCCCTCATGATGCTTGCTGGTCAGCACCACATACCGCGCCCCCGCATCCTTGAAGGTCTCCGCCCATGCATCCGGGTTCCACTTCTTGCTCTCGCGGTTAAAGTCCGCCGCAAACTTGTAGTAGTCATGATGCGCCCCATAATGCTCGCGATCGTAAGCCTCCGTCGGCGATCCCGGAATGCGCGACGTATTGAGATACCACTCCGCATACGGATTGTCGCGGATATAGTCGTTATTCCCGAAGTCATGGTTCTCATGCTTCACCGCTGCCCACCCAGGCACCGAATAAAGTCCCCAGTGAATAAAAATTCCCAGCTTCGCCCCCGCATACCACTCCGGCAGCGGATGCTTGTCGAGAGACTCAATCGTCGGTTCATACTTCGCCGGCGCCTGCGCCGCGCACATAGCGCATACCCCTGCAACCATCCCGAAAGCCAATCCAAACCGCGCACTCATTCCAGCCATTTCATTTCCCTCTTCGATTCGCCGCCGTGATTCTCTTCGATTCGCCGTCGTGATTCTCTTCGATTCGCCGCCGCGACCCTCTTCGATTCGCCGTCGTGACCCTTTCGATTCGCCGCCGTGACCCTCCTTGATTCGCCGCCGTGACCCTTTTGATTCGCCGCCGCGATTCTCATCAGGGCCGGTAGGCCGGGGATTCATCCCCGGCAAATCTTCGCCCAAAAATTCAGCGGGGCTTCAGCCCCTGAGGTTTAGCTTTTGAAAGCATACCTCAGAGCCTCAAGCCCCGCCCGTCTGAATAAGATTTACGTTCGAACCGCGACTGTCTACCTCAAAAGTCCATAACAAAACTGAAGCTGTCATTCTGAGCGAACGGGCCCCAAACGTCTTTCAGTCGAAGAATCTGCGGTCGTTCTTTCGGCCGCTTTATCCAGAACCACAGAAACGAGTGGCTAGAACGCCGCCACCGTCTGCCTCAGGCTATACGAGCTCAGCGTCTTGATGTAATTCCCGCGATCAAACGGCGAAGTATCCGCCACCGACCGCCGGCTCAGGCACCCGCGCGTCTCCCACAGCGATGTGTACTCACGCTTCTCCAGCCAGTAATGCAAATCCGCCAGCACCCTGCCAATGTGCTCAATGCCGTGAATGTGCAGCGCTGAAGCCATCATCGTCGCCCCGGCCCCCGCCATAATTCCCTTCAGCACATCCTCGGCCGAATGTACGCCGCCAGAAATCGCCAGGTCGATCTTCACCTGCCCATAAAGAATCGCCGCCCAATGCAGCCGCGGCAGCAACTCTGAAGGCGTTGAAAAATGCAGCGTCGGCCGCACCTCCAGCGCTTCAATATCAAAGTCCGGCTGATAGAAGCGGTTGAACAGCACCACGCCCTTCGCGCCCGCGGCCTCAAGCCGTGAAACCAGGTGCGGAATGCTGGTGAACGACTGCGAAAGCTTCACCGCAACCGGCACCTTCACCGCACCGATCACCGCGCTCACCAGGTCAAGCAGCTGCGCCTCAAGCGCAGCAGAATTCTGGCTCTTGTCCGTCGCCAGCGCATACGTGTTCAGTTCAATCGCGTCAGCGCCCGCCTGCTCCACATCTTTTGCATAGCCAACCCAGCCGCCCGTCGTCGCCCCATTCAGGCTGGCCATGATGGGAATATCGACAGCCGCCTTCGCCCTGCGCAGGTGCTCCAGATACACCTCCTGCGTCATGCGATAGTCTTCCATCTCTGGCAAATATCCCAGCGACTCGGCAAACGACTCAGTGCCGCGCGACAGATCCTCATCCAGCGCGCGCGACTCCAGCGCCAGCTGCTCCTCAAACAGTGAGGTCAGCACAATCGCCGCCGCCCCCGCGTCTTCCATGCGGCGAATGCCGTCAATCTGCTCCGACAGCGGCGTTGACGACACCACAAGCGGCCCCTTCAACTTCAACCCAAGATACTTCGTGGAAAAGTCGATCATTCTGCATCTCCGTTGGCCGCAGCCACTGGCTCTGACGGCTTTTCTCCCGGCGCAATATGCGGCGTTTCTCCGCGGCCAGGCATCGACGCCCGCGCCGAGTAGACGCGCCACTGGCGCTCCACATCGTCCTGCGCATCCTTCAGCAACTCAGCCGCCAGTTCCGGATTGCTCCGCGCCAGCATCGTGTAACGCGCCTCGCGATAGCTGTATTCTTTCAACCGGATCGACGGCGCCTTCGAGTCAAGCTGGAATGGATTCTTGCCCGTCTCGCGCAGCGATGGGTTGTAGCGCATCAAGGGCCAGTAGCCCGACTGCACAGCCAGCTTCTGCTGCTCCAGCCCATGCACCAGGTCGTATCCATGCGCAATGCAGCTTGAATAAGCGATGATGATCGACGGTCCGTCGTGCGCCTCGGCCTCCTGGAACGTCTTGATCACATGCGTGTCGTTCGCGCCCAGCGCCACCTGCGCCACGTAGACCGAGCCATAGCTCACTGCCTCCATCGCCAGGTCCTTTCTGCTGTTCGGTTTTCCCGCCGCGGCAAACTTCGCCACCGCGCCGCGCGGCGTAGCCTTTGACGCCTGCCCGCCCGTATTCGAATAAACTTCCGTATCCAGCACCAGCACATTGACGTTCTTGCCTGACCCAAGCACATGATCCAGTCCGCCAAAGCCGATGTCGAACGCCCATCCGTCGCCGCCCAGTATCCACACGCTCTTGCGCACCAGTGAATCCGCAATCGCCAGCAGGTTCAACGCGTCAGAGCTCGTGTTTCCTTGAAGCTTCCCGCGCATCGCCAGCACACGATCGCGCTGCTGATTGATCTCGCTCTCGGTCGTTTGCGCTGCATGCAGAATCTCCGCAACCAGCTCGACGCCAATCTCGGCAGCAAGCCGCGTCACCAGCGTCTCGGCAAAAATCTTCTGCTGATCAAGCGCCGTCCGCATGCCAAAGCCAAACTCCGCATTGTCCTCAAACAGCGAGTTGGCCCACGTCGGCCCGCGTCCCTCTTTATTGCTCGTGTAAGGAGTCGTCGGCAGATTGCCGCCGTAGATCGACGAGCAGCCAGTCGCGTTAGCGATGTACAGCCGATCGCCAAAAAGTTGGGTCAGCAGCTTGATATACGGCGTCTCACCACATCCAGCGCACGCCCCGCTGAATTCAAACAGCGGTTGCAGCAATTGAATGTCCTTCACCTGCGTGTGCGAAATCTTCGCGCGATCCACTTCCGGCAGGTCCAGGAAGAACTCCCAGTTTTCCCTCTCAGCCTCGCGCAGCGGAGCCTGCGGCGCCATGTTGATTGCCTTCTTGCTCGCGTCGCTCTTGTTCTTCGCCGGGCAAATCTCCACGCACACCGCGCAGCCGGTGCAATCTTCCGGAGCCACCTGCAGCGTGTAGCGGTCGTTCTCCATGCCCTTCCACTTCGGCTTCGCCCATTGCAGCGTCGCCGGCGCATTCGCCGCCGCATCTTCGCCGTAAACCTTGGCGCGAATCACAGCGTGCGGGCAAACCATCACGCACTTGCCGCACTGGATGCACAGGTCCTTGTCCCACACCGGAACAAACTGCGCAATATTCCGCTTCTCCCATTGCGCCGTCCCCGTGGGAAACGCGCCGCCGGCGGGAATCGCGCTCACCGGCAGTTGGTCGCCGTGTCCCGCCGCAATCTTCTCCAGCACATTGCTCACAAACTTCGGCGCCTTGCTTGAAATCGATGGAATCAAATCGAATTCGGAATTTGCCGCGCTCGGCAGCTCGACCTTATGCAGATGCGCCAGCGCTGCATCCACGGCCGCGTAGTTCTTCTCGACCACCGCATTGCCGCGCTTGCCATAGGTCTTGTAGATCGCCTTCTTGATCTGAGCAATCGCCTCTTCGCGCGGCAGCACGCCGCTGATCGCAAAGAAGCACGTCTGCATGATGGTGTTGATGCGCGTGCCCATCCCTGCCTCGCGCGCCACCGTGTAGCCGTCAATCACATAGAACTCAATCTTCTTGCTGAGGATCTCCTGCTGCGTAGTTTTCGGCAGATGCTCCCACACTTCCTCGGCAGAATAAGGTGAATTCAGCAGGAACACCGCTCCCGGCATCGCCGCCTCGATAACATTCATCTTCTCCAGGAAGCTGAAGTTATGACACGCCACAAAGCTGGCCCGCGTAATCAGATAACTCGAACGGATCGGGTTTGGCCCAAAGCGCAGATGGCTCGTCGTCATCGATCCCGACTTCTTCGAGTCGTACACAAAATAGCCCTGCGCAAAATTCGGCGTCTCGCTGCCGATAATCTTGATCGAGTTCTTGTTCGCGCCCACTGTGCCGTCCGACCCAAGCCCGTAGAACAGCGCCCGCACTGTCTTCGGATCTTCCGTTGAGAAGTTCGGATCGTACTTCAAGCTCGTGAACGTCACATCGTCCTCAATGCCGATCGTGAAGTGATTCTTCGGCTCCGGCTTCGCCAGTTCGTCAAAAATCCCCTTCACCATCGCCGGCGTAAACTCCTTCGACGAAAGTCCATAGCGCCCGCCAATCACCGTCGGCTTGATCGCAAACGGCAGGTTCGCATTCTCCGCCAGCACGGTAACAATGTCCTGGTAGAGCGGCTCACCCAGCGCGCCCGGCTCCTTGGTGCGGTCAAGCACCGCAATCGACTTCACTGTCGCCGGCAGCGCAGCCAGAAACGCGCTCGCGTCAAACGGCCGGTACAGGCGCACCTTCACCATGCCAATCTTCTCGCCCTGCTTACTCAACAGATCGACTGCCTCTTCCGCCGCCCCGGCGCCCGAGCCCATGATCACAATCACGCGCTCCGCGTCCGGCGCGCCGTAATAATCAAACAAGTGATACGCGCGGCCCGTTTGTGCCGCAAACCGATCCATCACGTTCTGCACAATTCCCGGAACCGCGGAGTGGAACTTGTTGCAAGCCTCGCGCGCCTGGAAAAACACATCCGGATTCTGCGCTGTCCCGCGAATCACCGGCCGGTCAGGGCTCAACGCCCGCTGCCGCGCATCGATGATGAACTTGTCGTCCAGCAGCGCGCGAATCGTCTCGTCGCTGATCGGCAGAATCTTTCCCACTTCATGCGATGTGCGGAAGCCGTCAAAGAAATGAATGAAAGGGATGCGCGATTCAAGCGTGGCAATCTGCGCCACCAGCGCCATGTCAGCAACTTCCTGCACTGAATTCGAAGCCAGCATCGCCCAGCCCGTCGTCCTGCAAGCCATCACGTCCGAGTGGTCGCCAAAAATCGACAACGCATGTGTGGCCAGCGTGCGCGCAGTTACGTGCATCGTCGCCGGGGTCAGCTCACCGGCAATCTTGAACATGTTGGGAATCATCAGCAGCAAGCCCTGCGACGCCGTAAACGTAGTGCCAAACGCGCCCGCCTGCAGCGCTCCATGCAATGCGCCCGCCGCGCCGCCTTCGCTCTGCAGTTCTTCCACAATGGGCAACGCGCCCCAGATGTTTTTCTTGCCTTCGGAGAGCCATTGATCGGCCCACTCGGCCATCGGCGACGAAGGGGTGATGGGGTAGATGGCGACTACTTCCGAAAGACGATAGGCCACCGAAGCTGCCGCTTCGTTGCCATCCAAAATGGCCATTTTTCCGTTCGATTTCTGTTCACTCATTCGCTTTGCCTCATGGCGCGGCCTGCACAAGATAACCGCTGCATCGAGTCTCAGCTCGTGAGCCATCAGTCGCTGTGATGTCAGACACACGGGGAAAAGAAATCCCGCCATATGAGACTCTGTTCCGCGCGGCAAGCCATCGGAAAATTGCTGTCCGCCGCCCGAACCATCGTAGATAGAATCCTCATTGTGCCGATTCCGAGAAGTTATCGCGATCCTTAACTATCCAAGGTGAGCCGTGTTCTCCATAAAGACTCTGAATGGGTTCGGCATGATCCATCGAACCGCAGCGATGGAAACGGCCGCCTCCCGGCCGGGTCTCAGGGCCTTCGTCGCGATCCATCCGCCAAAATCCGCGAGCCAGAAACCGCGCGTCGAGCCGCCGATTAAAACAGATGTTTACGAGACTTGGCGTGTCTTAAGGTTCGAAATCCCCGAAGAGATAATGAACCAACAGTTTGGCCAAAAAGACCTGATCGACTTCCAATCAGTCTCGCTGAACAACATGAAAGAGGTAGAGGACCTGCTGAGAAGTTGGGGCTTGGATTCTGCCGCGTTTGATGCCCCGTGGAATTGCGAATATCCGCTCTAGTAGCGAGCGAAGGTCAGTAAACGTCAACCAATCAGCGGGCTGTTCAACCTGCCGCCCCTTCCACCAGCGCCGCCCACTCCTCGTCCAGCGCCGCCCGATAGAACCGCCGCCCCGCGCGCTCATACCAGTAGTTCGCGTTCCCCGCCGCCCCTTCCTTGCGATGGAGATACGCATGCACCGCCATTCCCTCCTGCGTCTCCAACTCGTCAACAAGCCCATGGGCGCGCGCCCAGTCGCCCTTCGCATCCCACCAAAGCGCAGCCAGCGTCGTCGTCATTTCTTCAGCCGGTTCATCGTTTTGTAACGAAGTACGCATCTGCTCTGCGGTCATACAACCCTTCTACCACCGGATTTCCCCAAATCTCCAGCAAAATCGCCCCGCATGTGCTCCCATCTCATCCTGTCAAACATCCTGTGATATGGATCACTTCGCCCGCAGATGCCCACTGATAAAACTTCATCATCGTTCCGATGAACTGATTTGAGGGGTCCGCCAGGGGGCATTTCAAGGGGCCACCAGCCTTCCCATTTTCGGAGGTCGAACCATGAGTACCAAAGGATGGACGGATTCTGAACCCGGCGTTTGCAACCCCGACTGGAATGGTCGTATACTTAAGTCCGACCAATCCGGTCGTAGTTTGAGCGGCGTTCTTCGCGGAAGGTTACTTTCCTTCCGCCCAGCTCAGGGAGTTCGGCGGGTGAGCGTGTTGAGCGAATTGAAGATCGGCGAATGCGGAGTGCTGGTCGCGCTCGATCTGCCCGAGTCGGTTCAGAACCATCTGATGCACATGGGCTTCGTTCCCGACGCACTCGTGACGGCCCTGCGCCGCGCCCCGGCCGGCGATCCAACAGTCTATGGCATTGACGGCATGGAGATTGCCCTCCGCCATGAGACCGCAGACTCCATCCGCGTCCGCCTCCATCAGCCCCAGGCCGAACCCCAGCCAAACCCCGTTGCGACCCCAGACATCGGCACTCCCGAGCTGGCCGAGGCCCGTCGATGAGCAGTTGCTGTGAAACCCCGGCGTTCAAGCCCCCTGCGGTTCCACCGCCCTCCGGAGCTCTCAAGACCGTCGCCCTCATCGGCCCGCCGAACTCCGGCAAGTCCACCCTGTTCAACCGCCTCACCGGCTTGCGCCAGAAAGTAGCCAACTACCCGGGCGTCACCGTCGAGCAGCGCATGGGACTCATGGCCGGTGTCGGGCGGGAAGACCTTACCCTCATCGACCTGCCGGGCATTTATTCTCTGACCCCATACTCTGAAGACGCCCGCGTCTCCATCGACGTGCTGCGCGGCAAAATGCCCGGCACACCCAAGCCCGACGCCGTTCTCCTGGTTCTCGATTCCCTGCACCTCTCGCGCCAGCTCATGCTCGCAGCTCCCGTGCTATCGCTCGGTTTACCCACCATGGTCCTGCTCAACATGGGCGACCTCATGGAATCCCGCGGCGGTAAAGTCGACCCACTGCAACTGGCCCGTGAGCTCTGCGCCCCCGTCGCCCTGATCAGCGCCACCCGCGGCACCGGCCTTGACGCCGTCTCGCTCTTCCTCAACCAGCCCGGCAACGGCACAGGCGCCCATCCGCCCCTCACCCTGCCCGTGCTCGGCAATGCAGCCAGCACCCATACCTGGGCCGCGCAAGTCAGCCGCCGCACCGGCTACAAAGCCCCGCTCTCCGTTGAAGGCACTCGCAAGATCGACCAAATCCTGCTGCATCGCATCTGGGGACCGCTCTTGTTCCTCGCCGTCGTCGTCGGCGTCTTCGAAGTCGTCTTCTCCATCGGCCAGCCTCTCTCTGATGGCTTCGGCGACATCCTCGCCCGCATCGGCGAATTCGCCCGCCCGCTTCTCCCCGCGGGATGGCTGCAATCGCTCGTCCTCGACGGCGCATGGAAAGGCATCTGCTCCGTTCTCGTCTTCCTCCCCCAGATCCTGCTCCTCTTTCTCTTCATCGGAATCCTCGAAGACACCGGTTACCTGGCCCGCGCCGCGTTGATCGCCGACCGCGTCATGCGGACCATCGGATTAAACGGCAAAGCCTTCATCCCGCTGCTCTCCGCCTACGCATGCGCCGTCCCCGCCATCATGGCCACGCGCACCATTGAGAACCGCCGCGACCGGCTGGCCACCATCCTGGTCACGCCCTTCATGACCTGCTCCGCGCGCCTGCCCGTCTACATGCTGCTCATCGCGGCCTTCATCCCCAACATCGTTTACCTGCACGGATTCCTCGGCCTGCGCACCATCGTCATGCTCAGCCTTTATCTCGCCGGCTTCGTCGGAGCCATGACCACTGCCTGGCTGCTCAAAAGCTCCATCCTCAAGTCCAGCGAAACCCCGTTCATCCTCGAGCTCCCGCAATACCGCATGCCAACCATCCGCAGCCTTTCTTTGCGTTTGCTTGACCGCGCCAAGGTCTTTCTCCGCCAGGCCGGAACCATCATCCTCTGCGTCACGCTCGCCCTCTGGGTGCTTGCCCATCTCCCCGTCGTTCACGTCGCCGGCGGCGCATACTCCGCACCGGAGCTTGCCGACAGCGTCATCGGCCGCCTCGGCCACTTCATCGAGCCCGCCATCGCCCCGCTCGGCTTCAACTGGAAGATCGGCATCGGACTGCTCTCCAGCGTCCTTGCCCGTGAAGTCATGGTCTCCACCATGGGCACTCTCTACGGCGCCGACCCCGCCACCCAGGCCATGCACTTGCAAACCGCCCTCCACCACGACATGACCCTCGGCGGCGCGCTCGCGCTGATGATCTTCTTCGCCTTCGCCATGCAGTGCACCTCCACCATGGCCGTCGTCCGCCGCGAAACCAACAGCTGGAAGTGGCCCGCCGTCCAATTCCTCTACATGCTGGCGCTCGCCTGGGGCGCAGCATTTGCAGTCAACCACCTGGCCATGGCCCTCTTCGGATAGCTCACTTCGTAACCATCCCTCATCAAAAAATCACCCCAGTCATCCTGAGCGAAATGGGTCCCAAACGTTCTTCAGTTCCGGGGTCCCCGCAGACAGGTCTTCGTCTGCGGGGTGGAGTTTGGGGGTGATGAGTCGAAGGATCTGCGGTTGTTCCTTTTCTGGTGCGCATGGAATCAACCGCAGATCCATCCTTCCATCGCTGCGATATATTGGCCATGTCGCCCCAACAAAATGGAGACTCCGGCCATCGCATCTCAAACCTCACTCGCGCAGCGCGCCCGCGCAACCGCACTCCTGACCACCGTGTTGTTCATCGCGTTCGCCATCTCCCTTCCCGCCCAGCAACCCATCACCTTCGCCGACGCCGACCTCCGCGCTCAGACCCTCTTCCAGCAATCCGCCATCACCGGCATGGTCCTCGTCATCGTCCGCAACAACGAAGTCTTCATCAAGGGCTACGGCGAGACCTTCCCCGCCAGCGGCCATACCCCCGGCTCAGCCTCTGAAATCCGTCTCTGCTCCCTTTCCAAAGTCTTCGCCGCCGACCTGCTCACCCGCCTCGCAGCCGCCGGCGCCGTCGCTCTCGACGACCCCTTGCAGCGCTACGCGCCTCGTCGCGCTAAAGTCCCTGAAGGCCCCGGCAACACGCCCATCACGCTTGAAAACCTGGCCACGCACACATCGGGCCTGCCCCGCGAAGTGCTCCCCTCGCCCGCCAAAGTACCGCACTTCACCTTCCCCAACTACGCGCAGCGCTGGGCGTGGCTGCCCAACCAGACGCTGAAAGCACCTCCCGGAACCACCGCCCTCTACTCCAACGCCGGTTTCGATCTGCTCGGCGACGCGCTCGCCTCTGCCGCCCACAAACCCTACGCCCAGCTCCTGCATGAAAATATCTTGCTGCCCCTCGATATGTGGGATACCACACTCTTTCCCTCCGCCGATCAATGCACCCGACTGATGCAGCCCGCCAGCGATCAAGGTCCCTGCACGTCCACTGAAGCCACCGGCGCCAGCAGCGGCATCTACTCCACCGGTGCCGACATGGCCAAATTCCTCAAGTACCTGCTCCACGCTCCCACATCTCCGGCGCAGCCCGCCGCCGCACTTTCCGTCTATTTTGATCCGGCGAAGCTCAAATCCGTTCAGGGCCTCAGCCACGCAGGAGATCCGACCGGCATTGGCCTGGCCTGGATGCAACTCGGCGCCTCCACCAGTGCCTCCGTCATCCTCGAAAAAACCGGCGGCGGCGCCGGCTTTACCACCTACATCGCCCTCAGCCCCACACGACAGACCGGCGTCTTCCTCGCCGCCACATGGGGCAAGGGCGATCCGCAAGTCAACTTCTTTGCCGAGTCCAACAACCTCCTTGCCGCCCTCGCCAACGTCCCTCCGCTTCCGCCCAAAGTGCACATAGCCCGCGCTTCACGGCATGTTACAAGGCGCCAGCGGCCCCGGCTTTGTAATAAGGGCACGGCTTTAGCCGGGCCGCAATGCGTTGCAAAAAACCGGCGGCCTTCAGCCCCTGCAAAGCCCTAGATCGCGAAAGGATGCAAGTACGGCGCGCTTCATATCAAACTGACCAGCACGGGGTTGAAATCACCGGCAAACACTCCGCAATCCCATCGGGACGGCGCCCATCTCCTCATATATCCGCGCAAAAAAAAAAGCGCAGCGGCTTCATCGGCCGCTGCGCCAAACTGCGTCTGCTTAGAACAGGAACTTCCCGCCGAACTGGAATACGCGAGGATCATAGGTGTTGGTCGCCTGCCCGAATTGCGTGTCCGTCAGCCCCGTGTCGAGGCTGTTGAATTCGGTGTGGTTGAAGGTATTGAACGTCTCGAAGCGGATTTCCACCCGCGGGCCTTCATGAGACGTCAGAGGCACGCTCTTGAAAAGGCTCATGTTCCAGTTGAAGAGTCCGGGACCAACAACAGCGTCCTTCCCGGCTGTGCCGAAGCCTTGATTTGTACCCCCCGCCCACGGCGCCAGCGGCGTCGCAAACGCAGCGGTGTTGAACCATTGCTTCTGCGTCTTCGGCCCCTTGGCTGAGCCCACCAGATCAGGCCGGTTCACCGTTCCGCCGCCAAGGCCAAGCGTGTCCGGTCCGTTGTAGAAGGTCTCGAAAGGAGAGCCGGCCTGCGCTACCGTCACGCCCGAAAGCTCCCAGCCGCCCAGAAGTTCATGCGCCAGCAGGTTGTTTGAGGAGCTAAAAAACGGCAGCTTGTAATCGTAGTTGACGTTGAAGATATGCCGCCGGTCCAGCACGCCCGATCCACGGTCATACCTCAGGTTGAATGGGTCCGCAACGAACGACTGGCCGCCGCTGAAATTCGTTGAGCCTTCGTCGCCGCTCGATATATCGATTTCATGCGAGTACGTGTAAGAGAACTGCGCCGTCAAGCCGTGCTTGTTCTCGATGCGCAGCCCTGCCTGCAGCGAGTTGTAGTTGGAATTGGTTGCGCTTTCCGTCTGCGTGATTCCAGCGTAACCGGCATATTGTCTGTAGAGGTTTGAGGCCGAGCTGTGGCCCGACACCGTTTCGCGGTCTGCCAGATCGCCCAGCGGCAGCGTATTGATGTTGCGTTCGTCGTTCTGGTCCCAGCCGATCGAGCCAACATACTGCACCACAGCCACCACTGCAGGCTGCAGTTGCTGTTGAATTCCCACGCTGAACTGGGCCGTGCCTGGATTTGGATAGTGGAGATCAAGATTCGACAGATTTGCAGGATTGAGAGGCTGCGTCGCCTGCGCCCCGGTTGTAGCGCTCACGTTCGGATTGGAAAAATACACGCCGTTCGCCGTCGGTGAGAAGGCAAATGGCGGGTTCGAGTCCAATCCATAAATATCATTTCCTTGAACGCGTTCATAGAACAGGCCTCCGCCGGCGCGTAGCACCGTCTTCCCGGAGCCGAACAGGTCGTAAGCCAATCCGAGCCGAGGTTCAATGGTTTGATAGTCATTGTTCACCAGGCCGCGCGGAAGCCCATTCTGTCCGGCGATCACGATCCCGTTCAAGTAGAACGTCCCGCCATCCAGCGTTTGAACTCCCGGCCCGTTTACGTTCAGCGAGCCGGTGCTCGCATTCGGAACCTGTGCATCCGTGGCGCTGAAATCCGCTGGAACAAAGTTCGCTACGCGATTGTTCTTTTCGTACACGTGCGGCAGCGCGTCGTAGCGTACCCCAAGATTCAAAGTCAACCGCGGCAGCAGATGCCAGTTATCCATGCCATAAAAGGAGTAAGTGTTGTTCAGCCAGTGTGAAGTGGTCAATGTCTGAAGTTGCTGGAAGCTGTCGGCAAACCCGAGCAGGAAATTCAGATAAGAATCTCCCGACCAGTCCGATCCAAAAGCATACTGCCCTTGAACGAGGTTCTGCTGCTGCTGATTCTTGTCCACCCGCATGTATGAGAAGCCAAACTTCAAGCCATGCTTGCCCTTGTTCCAGGACAAATCGTCGCGGATTTGGTAATCGAGGAACGCGTTGCGCCACGGATCGTAATTCTCCGTCCACGTTGTGCTCAACGCGCCGGAGAACCCAACCTGCGGCAGTTCATTGATTCCCGGAAAACCCGTAAAGGGTACTGCGCTCCAGCCGCTCGGCTGCAGGTAAGTCCCGGTCGGACTCCAATCAATCGTATTCCCATTCACGTTCAAAGCTGTCTCGTTGAGCAGCGATGGCGATAGCGTCTGAGTCAACTTGATGACCGAAGCCCACGATGGATTCCCGAACACGGTGCCCACCGTGTCATAGCTGCTTCCGCTCCATTCGCTGGGGATGATCGTCTGCTGCATCTGATCGTGGATCCAATGGCCCATCAGGTGCATCCGCGGGTTAATGTCATGATCAATGCGCACCACATCCTCGCGCACATAGACGGGCTGCTTGGGCGAGCCCACAACCTCAGGGTTTGTCGCGCTTCCATTGGTCGGTTGCGGAATCGCTCCCGTCCCCATGAACAGAACGGCGTTGGGATCCAGCAGGTTGGCTGGAATCGTTATCCCGCCGCCCGTGCCCGCCGGGAACGAGTTCCCAGGTGTCAACCCATCCGCTGAATAGAGAGCAAGCTTCGCAGGGTCCGAAGTGATCGGAACGCAGGGCCATGTTTGACCTGCGTTGCAGACCCCGGGCGCCAGGCTGGCCGGCTCGTTCCACGGCACATAATTCAGAGCCGAACCCGCGGTCGGGAAATCTGCCGTCGGAACCGTTGGCGTGCTGGTTGGGTTGACGCCCGCGATATAGCGCCGCCATTCTTCGCTCTCGAAGAAGAAAGTCTTGCTGCGATCCTTGGGATAGATTTTCGGAATAAAGACCGGCCCGCCGATTTCGCCGCCGAAGATATTCAGGCGAAGTTCTGGAATCTGAGGAGCCTCACCGGCCGCGAGGGTGTTTTTTGAAAAATAGGGCACCGCATCAAAGTCGTCGTTGCGGTTAAACTCCCATAGCCCTCCGTGAAATTGCTTGGTGCCGGATTTCAGAACGACAGTCACTGTCCCGCCGGAGCTGATCCCATAGTCCGGACTATAGTTGCTGCTTAGCGTCTGAAACTCGGCCAGCACATCCGGGGAAGGCATCAGATCAAACTTGCCGCCCGACCCGCGGTCATAAGCCTCGCCGCCGTCAATGAGCCAGTCGTTGTGGTCCGGGCGCATCCCGTTAAAGCTGAGCCCAAAACCGCTGCCCTGCGCGGTAATTCCGTTAAATGAACTCAGGTTGTTTGAAACGCCCATGCCCAGTGTCGTCAGCGACACCATGTTGCGGCCGTTGGTAGCCAACTGCGTCAACTGCTGGCCCGTAATCAGGTTGCTTACTTCGTTCGTTTCCGTCTGCAGATGCAGCGTATCGGCCTCGACGCTCACCGTTTGGCTGTTCGCGCCCACCACCAGCGCAGCGTTCTCCTCCACCGTCGCGGCAACGTTCATCACAATGTTCGTCTTGTTGTAATTCTCAAAGCCCGGCGCGGTAACTTTGAGGGTATAAGTCCCAATGCGCAATCCGGAGAAATCGTAATGCCCCGATCCATTTGTCGTTCCGTTGCGAATTTCACCCGTAGCCGTATTGATGAGGTTAACTTGCGCGTTGACAATTGCTGCCCCGTTGGGGTCAGTTACAGTTCCTTCTAACTCAGCGTTCTCCTGTGCGCTTGCGATTCCGACCCATAGCAAGGCGACGAGCATTATGCCAAATACGTGTCTGGCTATCTTCATAACTCTCACTCCATAACCTCTGGTTGGCCTTCCAAACTGCGATTACTTTCAAGCGAACGCTCGCCCCTGCGCGCGGAATATACGGCACAGCCGCCCCCTATCGCGCGGACAAACTCCGCACGTTGCCGCCGCGGCATCAGCCGCAGCGCCGGTCGTCAGACAACAAGTTTTCTTGTGGATGTTTGCCCGGCTTGGCCGGACCTCAGCCCGCATCCCGGCAAACAACAGACGCAGAAAGACCCCCCACGCCCGTCTATCGGCATGGAAGCCGGAACTGGTTTACGGTGGACCGCCGGACGTGAACCCGACGCAGAATTTACCCAGAACGCCGGATCTTTCGCACCTTACATTCCGGACATTCCGGCACAAATCGACGAGGACGAAAACAAGCGTGGTCAACATCAAGGCTCTCCTGAAAAAATACCTTGCAAGTCTTTCCACGTGCATGATAAATCGCTTTACTCGTTCGCGATTTTTCGTTCTGCAACTGAGATGCAAAACTGTTTCCGAGGGTTTTCTTGCGCCTTCAAAAAATTCCGCCTCGGCGCAAACTTGGGTCACTACGCGCCTGTGCTTGACGGCCTCATGAGCGCGAACTATCATCGCTCCCCTCACCCCAGCCGGATATTCAAAGCAGCCTGGGGCCCCAAACAGATTCATCCCAGTGCCTCATCCCACCTGCCCTGAAGGAGTTCTTCGATGCCGACTCCCAGAACCATCCCTGCCCTCGCGTTCCTTTTTCTCTCCGCTCTCTTGCCTGCGCAAACGCCTCCAACCGCCTACACCATCGTTGAAGCCGTCCCCACCGCTCCCGCTGGCTCAAACATGACCATCTACCGCAGCGGAAACAAAGTCCTCATGGACATGTTCTATGCCGCCGAACCAGGTGGCGCCGCCGCCCGGCACGCGCTCACCTTCTACGACCTCGCCACCGGCACAACCCACACCTGGGATCCAGCCATCACGCCCGCCTCCTGCAGTGCCGGCAGATTTTCCGGCGACTGGGGCGACCCATTCGCAAGCACCGCCGAAATTACCGGCGATATCGCCAAAGGGATGCTCAAGCCCGCCGGCGCTGAAACCCTCAATGGAATCCCCACCAAAGTCTATGCAGGTGTCACTGACGGGGCCAACGTCAAAGCCTGGGTCGACGAGAAAGACGGCCTCGTCATCCGTGCAGGTTTCGCAGCTCCGGGCAGTCCCCTGCAAAACATGGTCGACATTTCCAAAGTCTCCTTCAACGCACCCGCGCCCTCGGTTCTCGCCATGCCTTCCTACTGCGCCTCCGTCAACCCGCCGCCAACACCCGCAGAGCTTATCGCAGCTGAAACCAGCGATGACGCCGCCAACTGGGTCAGCGCCGGCATTGGCCCTGGGTCAAAGAACACATGCTCCATCCTGCTTCACGTCGTCGCCGCCAAAACCATGCTGCCCATCAACCGCAAATACCAGGTCGCCATCGACACCACCTACGTCATGGAAAACCCGCCCCATTACACCTTCGGCGTCGGCGAAGACGGCACTTCCACCTTTTCCGGCGGCGGTCTGCACGAGATTACCGATCAGGTCCGAAACGGTATGCTCCGTGTAGACAATCCTCCTCCCTACTTCACCTTCACCGTGAACGTTCCAACACCGCATGAAGGCGCTGCCGGCGGCTTCATCTATCGCCAGTGCTTCGCTCCCGTCACCATGCTCTACTACATCCTCAAAGACCCCACCGACCCTGGAAAAGGCACCGATTTTCTCTACGCCAAATCCGGAAAATACGCCAAAGCCCCGTAGACACGGCATCTCCCTGCGCCACCCTCGCGACGTCTTTGTTTTTGCCGCGAGCGTGGCCTGCCACAAACCTCTTCCAGGCCCCGTCAAACCACCCCGCCGCAATCAAACCCCTATCTATGAGAAACTAGAAGAGCACAGCTCTTCGCGGCGCCGCCCAGATGCGCGCCATCAACCAGAATCACCCCAGCCACCTGCGGCGCATCGGGGCCCCCACCGGCAGGTCTTCGTCCGTGGGGTGATCACCGGAAACCCCGCTGCGGCCAACCCCTAGGAACCAGACCCACAATGCTTAGTGTCTCGAATGTCACCATGCGCTACGGTTCAAAGATTCTCTTTGAAGAAGTTAGCGTCAGCTTTGTTCAGGGCCGCCGCTACGGCCTCACCGGCCCCAACGGCTCCGGCAAATCCACCTTCATGAAGATCCTCACCGGCGAGCTCGACGCCCAGAAAGGATCCGTCGTCCGCCCGCGCAAGTTTGGCGTCCTCCGTCAAGACCAGTTCGCCTTTGATTCTTATCGGGTCATCGACACCGTCATCATGGGAAACAAGCCCCTCTGGGCCGCTCTCGAAGAGCGGGATCGCATCTACGAGAAGCCCGAAATGACTGACGCTGACGGCATGCGCCTCGGCGAGCTCGAAGGCGTCATCGGCGATGAAGACGGATACACCGCCGAGGCCGACGCAGCCATCCTCCTCGACGGCCTCGACATTCCCGAAGCCATCCACGAGCGCAAAATGTCCGAGCTCCAGGGCGGCCAGAAAGTCCGCGTGCTCCTCGCCCAGGCCCTCTTCGGAAAGCCTGAAGCCCTTCTCCTCGACGAGCCCACCAACTACCTCGATCTCGACTCCATCCACTGGCTCCAGGACTTTCTGCACAGCTACGACGGCACGCTCATCTGCATCTCCCACGATCGCCACTTTCTCAACAGCGTCACCACCCACACCGCTGACATTGACTACCAGACCATCATCATTTACACCGGCGGCTACGACGACATGGTGATGGCTAAAACCCAGATCCGCTCCACCCTCGAGTCGCAAATCTCGCAGCGCGAAAAAAAGATCGCCCAGCTCAACGACTTCATCGCCCGCTTCGCCGCCGGCACGCGTTCCTCGCAAGTCACCAGCCGCCGCAAAGAGGTCGAGCGCCTGCAGACCAACGAGCTCGCCCGCTCCAACATCCAGCGCCCATACATCAAATTCGACCAGGTTCGCCCCAGCGGCAAGCACGTGCTTGAGTTCAAGCACGTCACCAAGCTCTACGACGACCACAAAGTCCTCGACGGATTCACCGCCAACGTTCTCCGCGGCGAAAAAATCTGCCTCATGGGCCGCAACGGCGCCGGAAAAACCACGCTCCTCAAGAGCCTGCTCTCAAACTACGGCGGCCTCGCCGACAAAGATTTCGTGCTCGACTCCGGCTCCGTCTTCTGGGGCCACGAAGCCCACATCGGCTATTTTCCCCAGGACGTCGGCTCGCTCGTCGAGCATGGCCTCACCGTCTCCGAGTGGCTCCATCGCTGGAAACCCGACGCCCACATCGAAGAGATCCGCGGCATCCTCGGCCAGATGCTCTTCAGCGGCGAAGAAGGCGACAAGCAGACCAAAGCCCTGAGCGGCGGCGAGCAGGCAAGGCTGGTTTTCTGCAAGCTGATCCTCACCAAGCCCAACTTCCTGATCTTCGACGAACCCACCAACCACCTCGACCTCGAAGCCATCAACGCCCTCAACATAGCGTTGCAGCGCTACGAAGGCACAGTCTTATTGGTAACTCACGACCATGACCTCATCGACGAAGTAGCCACAAGGCTATGGAACTTCAAACCCGAAGGCATAGAAGACTTCCAAGGCCCCTACTCCGAGTGGAAGGGCAAACACAACTAGGAAACACGGCAAGCTAGATATCACGCAAGTTGCGCGCGAACTCGTGTCGGGGATTCCGTCGAAAATAGTCCTCCTGTGGCATACTTGCTTGCATGACAGACAACAACGTTCTGTGGTGGACCACGGGCCTGACCGTTTTGGCAATCATCGCGGCCCCGATCACCGCCCTATGGGTACAACGCAAGGGCGACGATCGTCGCGCTGCAAGAGCTCGCAAAGAAGCAATCTTTCGCACGCTTTGGACCAACCGCGCTCGGCCCGCCTATATTACCCGCGTAGACGCACTGAACATGATCGATGTTGAGTTTTTCGGGGAACGAAAGATTCTGGATGCTTGGGCCGATCTCTTTGCGCATTACAAATCGGACTATAAAGGCGAAGGCGTAAGCGAAGCCGAGCAGATTCGGCGGCATTCTGAGAAATATGCAAGCCTCCTTTACGAAATTGCACAGTCGCTCGGATACACGATGGGTAAAACGCACATCCGTGACGATATCTACCGTCCCGATATCCACAACGAGGTCGACGCAATTGATCTTCAGACACGACGGCTCACACGCGACATCATGGTCGCATTGAACTCTATGGACGCGCTGCCGGTGAGGTTTATACCGCCCAATAACGCCCCCGCGAAACCAAGCGATGCCGCAGAGATGGCCCCACCTGCGGCGCAGGAGCCAACAACACCGAAGTGAGGACAGAATGAGCAAAACCTCCGACAAGGCTGACGCATATTTCCAGACATCAGACAACGAAGATGGAACGTTTTGGATCCGGGCCTATGATCCTCGATGAGAAAGGATCTGCCCCGGCGACTGCCGTGACATTTTGCTCGGACTCGATCTTGAGCGTACGACAACAACGCAGCAAGCAGATGAACGTTCGGCCCTACTCCGCAAGCATGTAAGAAGCATTCGCCTCCAATCGATGTAGGAACGAGACGCATTTTTACCGCGACCGGGTGGGAAGCAATCAACGCTTCGCGCCCTTCGCCTGATTCCAAAAATTCGGCTACATTGCAAAAATGGTATAATTATGCATGCGATGGACCGTCGAATTCCACGACGTGGACACGAAGGCCGCGCTCGACGCCCTTCCTCTCGATATCCGCGCCAGCTTTCAACGCATCGTCGAGTTGATTCAGGCGCATGGACTCGAACGGGTACGCGAGCCTTATTTGAAGCACCTCGAAGGCCCGCTTTGGGAGATGCGCCTGAAAGGGAAAAGCGGAATCGGCCGCGCGATTTATGTGACGGCAACCGGCATGCGCATTGTCGTGGTGCATGTCTTCACAAAAAAGACACAGAAGACACCTCGCAGGGAAATAGCGCAAGCCATGAAGAAGGCAAAGGAGGTCGAATGAAGCAGAAATTCATCCCCGTGGAAGCGTCGTTCAAGGAATGGAAGAAGGATCCAAGATACGTTGCCGCCTACGACGCATTGGAAGAAGAGTTCACCCTCGCATCGGCCATGATCAAGGCCCGCGCCGACGCGGACATGACCCAGGAGCAAGTCGCAAAAGCAATGGGAACCACCCAGGCCGTGGTCGCCCGCCTCGAAAGCGGCAAAGTCCTCCCCTCCACCCGCACCCTGAAGCGCTTCGCCAAAGCCACTCGAACCCGCCTGCGCATCAGCTTCGCGCGTGAGGTTTTGAGCCGTCGTGCCGCGCGTTGAAATGCCTGCTCTCACGCCCCAAACTGCCTTAAATGATGATCGATGTGCAGATACCCCCAGCGCATCCATTCCCACTCATTCATCGCCCCAAAAATCGGATGCGCCTGCAACGCATACTCCCGCGGCCGCCGCGTGAACCGCTCAAAGCTCTCCCGCAGCCCGCGTAAATCGTCCTCCATCGCAGAAGGCTTCGTCCCCTCCCGCCGCGCATCGCACGCCGCCACCGTCGGAAAGCCATGCGGCCAATGCGTCGGCACCCACAGCGCGCACCACTTCACCACCGTGCGCGAGACCCAGTTCCCAATCGGCCGCGCGTACTTCTCACCCATGCTCACGCGCAGCGCATCGTCCAGGTGGCACACCATCTCGGCGGCCGTCATCTTCCCCCATCGCCCCTGGCTCGTCGCCCCAATCGCGCTCAGCCGCCGCAGAATCTCATCCCGATCGCTCGCATTCAACAGTGATTTCATGCGCAATCAGTGTAGCGCCCGCTCCCTGCTGTCTAGCTGTCGTCATAATCCTCCGTCAGCGATTGCAAAAACGCCACCAGCGCCGTCAGATCGCTCTGACTCAGTGACATGTTCTGGAACTCCGGCGGCGCGTTGCGCATCGCCCCCGAGCGCGCCAGTTGCGACATTGTGATGTAGTGATTGATCACATCATTGAACGTCACCGCGCTCCCGTTGTGGAAGTACGGCGCAGAGTCCTCCAGGTCGCGAAGCACCGGCGTCTTGAACTGCGCAATCGTCGAAGCCAACCCCTGGTCCACAGAGCAGTCCTTCCCCGCTGCGCACACAAATCCCGTCAGGTTGGCCTGCGGATTCGGCACATCCGGATTCAAATAGATGTTCCAGAGCCCCAGGTCGGCAAACGCCGGGTTCACCGCATCGGCTGCATGCCGGAACGCCTCTGTCGCATTCGGGTGATTCGGAGAAACCGGCATGTATTCGTCGAAGTTCGCCAGCCTCTGCGCATTGCCCGGCACAAACAGATTCACAAACGCCCCAGCCCCGTGCGCCCCATCGTACTCCTCCTGCGACACGCCGTTATTGTGAAACACAAAGTCAGAGAAGTCCGGCGCCTGGTGGCACGCGGCGCAGTTGCCCGCATGTGCATTCGCCGCTCCAGCCGCAGCCGAAGCGAGAAAAATCTTCAACCCCGCCAGCTCTTGCGCGCCAAACTGATACGGCTGGCTGTGATATTTATATGTCCCATCATTTGTCGTGATGTAAATGGGATTCTTCAGCGCCAGCACTTGGCCGTACAACCGCAGGTTATACGCTGCCTTCGTCTCGCCCGCCAACGGCTGCTGCGGCAAATGATTCACGCGCAGAAAATTGTCGTAAGGCGAGCCAATGTAGCGCCCGAACGAGTCGCGCTGAAACAGCAGGTCCTTCATGTATTGCGCAATGCAGATGGCCACTTCATGCACCACTTGCGCATCGGTCGCCGTCGATACATCGAGCCGCTGCGCCTGTGGCAACAGAATGTCTGAGGTGATGCGCGGATCGGTCCCCTTAAAAATCACCGCGTAACTCAGCCCATCCAAGCGGTCGGCCGCAAGCTGGCTGCTGCCATCATCCTCGCGAATAATCTGCGCAATATGCGCAAGCGCCTGGTTATATTGCGACGGCGCCCAGCCAAAGTTGCGCCCTGTCATCGTGCCCACCACCAGGTCTTCGCCTGAAGCAAACTCGCCGTCGAAGTGCAGAAACAGCGGCCCGCTGCGCGTGGTAAACGAGTCCACCATCTGCATCGCGTTGCGTGGCGTGTGATCAAAACCATTCGCCTGCGTGCGCGGAATCGGGCTTCGCGTCGTGAAGTCTGCATACGTACGATTTCCCGCCCCGGCCACGCCTTGAAACTCCGTCACAAAATGGCACGACCGGCAGTTGATCGCCTGTCCCGCAAACGGCCCCCGCAGCGGCCCATTCAGCGTCTGCACCTGGTTCACCACCGGATCGCCCGCCGGCAGCGGATCATTCACGCCCGTCATGTTGGCCGCAAAATACTGCCCGAATCTCGTATCCAGAAACAGCGCCTCGCCAATCGAGTCAGCCGGCGGAGTCGCATCGGATTCAGTAGGCGCGGCAGGCGCCTGACCCGATCCGCATCCCTCTACCATCACTGCAGCGGCAAACAACGCTCCGGCAAAGCCCAGCGCAATAATCAATTTTCTCTTTCTCGTTCTCATCGAAGCTCTCCTTCAGGCGCCGTGTTAACGCTGCGCAGGTACGTCACAATCTGCCATCTCTCAGGCTCGGGCAGCGCGCCCCATCCCGGCATTCCTTTGAACGCCTCGCCGTTCTTGATCAACCACGCCACTTCCCCGTCCGTTGCGTTGTGAATTCGCTCGCTCCTCAGGCTTGGTCTGTTGCCCTTGCCCTCGGCATTTTCGCCGTGACACTTGGCGCAGTTATTGCGAAACAGATTCTGCCCCGCCGCCGCAGCCCCACTGTCTCCCGCGAAAGGATTGGTGCGCCCGCGATCCGCCGCCGGCACTGATTTAAGCCACGATCCATTGGCTGCAGCCATCGCCGCCAAAGGCAAAGCCACAATCAAACAAATCAAAATCCAAACCGGCTTCATCGAGCCCTCCTGAACCAATCGCGAAGCTGCTGGATTTCATACGAAGCGCCCATGCGCCAAAGCACACCCGCGGAGTTATCGTTGAGCCCAAACTCCGGCGAAAACTTCAGCGTTACTCCATGCGGCGTGTTGAAAAACAGCGTCGGCCCCGCATACTGTTCGGTCTGCTTCAGCCCAAAGCTGTACCGCGTGCCCAGGCCGCCAAACAGCTCAGCGCCGGCGGCAAAATTCTGCAGGCAAAACGCGCACTCACGGCTCGACCCCTTCAGCGCCAGCGGCCGCGCCGCGCCCAGCGCATAGCCAAACTCCCACGCCTCGGCCTCGTTCACCGCTTTTTCCGCAATAATGTTTTCTGAAATGTTCCAGCCCTTGGCATTGCTGGAAAGAATCAGTTTCCCTTCGATCGACCGCTCCACTTCCTTGCGCAGAGCACCATTGCTCAACTGCTGCGTGGTGATGCTGGTGTTGCCCGTGATCTCAAGAAAGCTCTTGTCCGCGTCGTTTACGTCCTCATACTCCAGATAAATCACCGGATTGATCCAATACTCCCGTGGCAGCGGCCGAAACCGGTTCTCGAACCGAAACCCCGTGAACACCGTCGAGTCGTTCGTCGTCGTCTGCCCTTGCAGGTAGGCCTCCGTCGTCCACCACGCCTTCACGCCGTATTCAAACTCCACCGTTGGCGCCAAGAATGAATTCGCATTTTTCGGCGATGCGGCAATGTCCTGGTTCTCTATCTCCAGATTGCCCGGCTCCTCGAGCACCGTCGAATAGGTCACAAAGTACGGCGGTTCCTGCTGCGCCCGAGCCGCGGCGGGCAGCAAAACAGCAGCCAGTGGAAGAGAACAAGCCAGCCATGCGCACAGTTGCGCTGCCGTCTTGGCGGTCATTTTGAACATGGTTGGGCCTCCGCACAAACGTGCGATCTTTTGATATCGTTGGGTTTACGATGAACTACGACTGATTCAGTCTTATTTAAGTCAGACTAATTTGGTCCTATATTTGAGTCAAGGCTTTCATGGCTCCGAATATCACATGGCGAGACCAACCATCCATCCCTTTGCTGCGCTCAGCGAATTTGACACCCGCCCCCGACCCGTCGTGTAATTGAACCAGTTGTTGCGGCGATGGAGTTCGCCTTAACCGCTGTCCACCCCAAGGCCGGACAGATGATGACTCCTGACAGGGCGATCCTGTTGCGGAATCATGTCCCGGCGCGATCCCCAAGTTTAAGAGAATCCGATGCTCGGTGACGCAATCTATCCCTGCATCTTTGTGGCGTCGGAACCATTTCAAAGGGAGATCGCTTTGCAGAAATACCTGCTTATCGCTTTGGGCGGCGCGCTCGGCTCGATCGCGCGCTACTGGGTCGGTTCCACCATCGGCAGCCGCATGGGCATGCGCTTCCCTTACGGCACGCTGATCGTCAACATCACAGCCTGCCTCGTCATCGGCTTCACAATGACCTATTTGGGCCGTCGCGCCGACCTCAACCCCGCCTGGCGCTTTCTCATCCCCATCGGCTTCATCGGCGCTTACTCCACCTTCTCCACATACGAGTGGGAGACTCTCACCAACCTCCGCTCCGGGGCCGTCCTTCTGGCCGTGCTCTACGCTGGCGGCAGCTTCGTGCTCGGCCTCATCGCCGTCTGGGGCGGATCACTGCTCGCGGAAGCAGTCTGATCCCGCCCAATTCGCTCCGGAATGCGCCGCAACTCGATTTTGAAAGGAGCGCGCCCAGACTGAAGGTTGCAGGCTTCAGCCCGTACATCGAAATGCGCAGAATCGAAGCGGGCTTCAGCCCCCGAGGGAATGCACTCTGAGACTGCGCCACCGCTCTCGATCCGGCCCCTTTGCGAATCCCCGCTCCCCGGTGCTTCAGTCCTTTGTTGTGCGCGCGTTCGCATCAAACCATCTGCGCAGTCCACAAGGGGAGGGCCAGCCATGTTGACCTCAGGCAAAGCCGTAAAAATCACCATCTATCTCGGCGAGGGCTCCAAGCATCACGGAGTCCCGGTGTACTCCAGCCTGCTCGATTTCCTCTTCAACAACGGCGTTCACGGGGCGACCGTCCTCAAAGGAGTCGCCGGCTTCGGCGCAACTCACCGCATGCATGCCGCGCACATTCTCGAAATCTCTGACCGTCTTCCCGTAAAGATCGAATTCATTGAGACCCGCGAGAAAGTCGACGAGCTGCTCCCTGAACTCGAAAAACGCACCAGCGGCGGCATTATCGAAATCCAGGAAACCACCGTCCTCATCCCGGTGAAGAAATAACCACCCCTCCCGTGCCCCATTCTTCGCGATCTTTGCCAAGGGCGGCAGACTGCGAACCTCCTGGCGCGCGCCCCCCGTCTGTCCCGCCGCAGCTCGTCATTTCGTTGAAGAAAACGGCGAAGCCGGCAATCCCTCCCCATCAAACAAGTTGCACTGCGGACTGTTCGCCCATCCATAGCGCACCAGCTTCGGCTCCATCAATCCATCGCTCGTTACCACCACCGTGTCGCCCTCAATCGTCGCAGTACCCGGCATAAACACTCCGTCCGCGCCCGCAACTTCAAAGCCGGTCAGTTCCCCGCCCTTGGCCGCCAACCCTTTGGCTGCGCCGTCAAACCATACCCGAATCGCGCTGCCCTCCGGGGTGGCCTGGCGATAGATTGGCCCCGAATACGCTACATTCTCGCCATAACTCAGCGCCCGCGCCGCACGCGCCAGGCGGAGTCCCACATCCACCTTGTCCGTCGGGTGAACATTGTCCGGATTCCCAATGTCAATCGTCACCGCCATCGCCGTCTTGCGCACTTCCTGCATGGTCTTCAGTTGCTGGTCGCGCAGTTCCGCCCAATCCTCGCTGCCGTTCGATTTGAAATTTGAAATCTGCACAAACAAAAACGGAAAATCTCCCTGGTGCCATTCATGCCGCCAATCTTCAATCATCGTGCTGAAAATTCGTTGGTAATACGGCGCTCGCGCCAGCGCACTGTTTGATTCGCCCTGGTACCAGATCACTCCCCGAATCGCCATCGGTGTCAGCGGCGCAATCATGCCGTTCCACAACTCTCCCGGCCCCCACGTCAGCATCTGCGGATGCCACGGAAACTCCGGCGGCGGGTTGCCAGCGGCCTTCGCCTCATCCCGCTGCCGCTGCTCGTCCTTCTGCTGCGCCAGCGCATCCGTCTCCCGCTCCGTCATCTGCCCCCAGCTCACAAACAGCGGCGCCAGCGCTGCGTTCTCACCCAGCGCCGTCATCCGCGTCCACGCTTCTGCGACTGTCCCGCCCCACGTCGAATCAACCACCCCCACCGGCACGTGCTCGCGCTGTTCAATGTCGCGCGCAAAGTACCACGCCACCGCGGAAAATTCCTTCGCCGTCTCCGGCGTTGACGCAGCCCAACCCTGCGTATCCAAGTCGTCCAGCGGATAGTCCGAAGTCTTCTTCTTCACCATCAGCAGACGAATCTTCGCATTTCCCGCCTTGGGCAGATCCTCGCCCGCAGTCGCCGCCTGGCGCATGGCGAACTCCATGTTCGATTGGCCTGAAGCCACCCACACGTCGCCCACCAGCACGTCACTCAGCGTAATCGTCTGCACCGCCGCGTCTGTGCCGCCCAGCGGCGGAGTTCCCTTCACCGTCAACTCAAACGGCCCGCCCGCCTCGCCCGGCTTGAGATAAATGCTCCAGTGCCCCAGCGGTCCCGCCGCCGTCCCGCGCGACTCCCCGCGAAACGACACCATCACGCCCTCGCCCGGCGGCGCCCATCCCCACACATGCACGGGAAGATTCCTCTGCACCACCATGTGATCGGAAAGAACCTTGGGCAGCGTCACCTGGCCTGACGCCATCGCATTCCCGGCTAACCCCAAACCCGCAACCAAAATCCCGCTCAACAAAAATGAAAATCGCAATTTCAAAACCCGCCTCACTCCACACAGAAATTCCGAAAACTTTTTCCCTGCATCTCGCCGGAAAATCTCTTCGGAAATAAGAACGTTATCAGAGCCGGCCGCCCCATGCCAGCGCATCTCCCCGCCCTCAACGCACATGCGTTTCACAACGGGCCTTCAACTTTTCCGCACCTCGCGTGGATCGCTCTTCCCCTCCATCGCCAATCCCTGTCTCGCGGGCGCCATCTTCGTCTGGCCAACCGCTCCCCCTGCCGTTATCGCTTAGTTCCCAAAGATGTTCCGCTTCCGTCATCCAGTGACCTAAGTGCATTGACATCGCCCTCTCCCCCGCGCAAACTCCTCCCAGTGGGAATTCCGGCCCCCGCCGCCGCTGGTAACGTGACTGTGTTCTCGCAGCTCGAACAGGCAGCCCATCCATGCCGGAAAGAATTGAAAGGATAAGCATGAGTGATTCTGCGCCGCAGAGCTTCAAGAACCACGCACGGTTTGACCCGCCCTACCACTTCGTTCTGACTGCTGTTCTCGCCGTCAACCTTTTCATCGTTTGTTGCTTTGCCTACAAGAACCTGAACTGGTTTTCCGAATGGCTGGTGGTTCTCTCTATCGCCGTCTTCATCGCCTTCTCAAAATTGCGTACCTATCCCCTCAAGGTTCAGGACCGCGTCATTCGCCTCGAAGAGCGCCTCCGTCTCCAGGCTCTGGCCCCCGCCGAGTGGCATGCGCAGATCTATCGCCTCACTGAAGATCAGCTCATCGCCCTCCGCTTCGCCTCCGATGACGAAGTCGTAGCCCTCGCCAAAGAGGCTCTGGAACAGAACCTCACCCGCAAGCAAATCAAGGAACGCATCAAGTCCTGGCGCCCCGACAACTGGCGCGTCTGAAGCACCTCATCGCACTCGCTCATCCAACGAAAGGCCGCTCCAACGGGGGCGGCCTTTCGCTGTTATGGTCCGCCGATATACATTGCGCTGCACCATCGATTGCCGATGGTGTCTACGTCGGGCTTGAACCGATGCCGAGCGAAGATCCTCACCAGCCCGATGCCCTCTGGTGCCACGAGAACACGATCGTTGTTAGAGCCGGAGAGCTGATCCTGGATGAGGAACCGATCTCAATTCGCGCCGGTAAGAAGGCTTATTCCGCGTCAGACGGCGGGTTCATTACCTGTCAATTGAGCCCTGCCAAGCAATCAAGACCATTGAGATGGGTACGCTGGGTGAAGCCCGGCGCTGTTTATTTCATCAAAAAATAACCTGTTTTCGCCTCAATCCAACAGCCCTGTCGAATCTTGCCTGAGGATGCGTGAAGACCGCGCAGAGCGCGCACTCCACGCGTTCCGGCCGCCCTTCTATCTGTGATAATTTAGAGATTGGAGTCCTACGCGAACCATGCCTGCAATTACCTCGTTTATCAAGCACCACTATCGCCATTTCAATGCCGCCGCGCTCGTTGATGCAGCCGAGGCCTACAACAAACACCTCGCCTCCGGCGGAAAAATGTTTGTCACCATCGGCGGCGCCATGAGCACCGCCGAGCTTGGCCTGTCGCTCGCCGAAATGATCCGCCAGGACAAGATCCATGGCATCAGTTGCACCGGCGCCAATCTCGAAGAAGACGTCTTCAACCTCGTCGCCCATGACTTTTACGAGCGCGTCCCCCACTACCGCGACCTCACGCCCGCCGACGAAGCCAAGCTCCTCGCCCGCCACATGAACCGCGTCACCGACACCTGCATCCCTGAGATGGAGGCCATGCGCCGTATCGAGAATGAAGTGCTCAAGGAATGGGTCCGCGCCGACAAGGCCGGCGAGCGCTTCTTCCCCCACCAGTTCATGTACAAGATCCTGCTCTCCGGCGATCTCGAAAAGTCCTACCAGATCGACCCCAAGAACAGTTGGCTGCTCGCCGCCGCGCAAAAGAACCTGCCCATCTTCGTCCCCGGCTGGGAAGACGCAACCCTCGGCAACATGTACGCCGGCCACTGCATCTCCGGTGACGTCAAAAACGTCCATACCGTCCGCACCGGCATTGAGTACATGATGGAACTGGCCGAGTGGTACACCAACACCACCGCCAAAACCCCGCTCGGTTTCTTCCAGATCGCGGGCGGCATCGCCGGCGACTTCCCCATCTGCGTCGTCCCCATGCTCCACCAGGACCTGCAGCGCGAGCACGTCCCGCTCTGGGCCTACTTCTGCCAGATCAGCGATTCAACCACAAGCTACGGCTCCTACTCCGGCGCCGTCCCCAACGAGAAAATCACCTGGGGCAAACTCGGCGAAGACACCCCCAAATTCATCATCGAGAGCGACGCCTCCATTGTCGCCCCCCTCATCTTCGCCTACGTTCTCGGCTGGTAGCTCCCCACATAACTTCGGCCTTCAACAAGGGGTTCGAGCTTCGGCTCGAACCCCTTGTTCTTGCGCGGTCATCCTGAGTCTGGCTGAAGGATCTCCCTTGAACGCCACGGCCACAAATCTCCTGCAAGCGAATAGCGAGCATCCGCCGCACCGCAGGTGCCTCACGGCTTCAACATCAGCCACGTCACCCCATACCCCGGCAACGCAATCGTCATCCGCGCCGCCGGCGTAACAGATGTTGCCGCTGGCGCACCGCTCGCGCTGCTCGACGAATTAATGCTCAACTCACTCGCCGAACTGAAACTCCCCAACCCTGAAACATCCACAATCACCGTTCGCGGCGCCCCGCTCCCGTTGTTATCCGAAGCCGAAGCAACCGCGTGGTTATCCACCATCACTGTTACAGACCCATCTGCATTTTCTGTAGCCAGCGTCTCCACCGTCGTCGTATCTGTCGCAGTAAGTTCCAGTATGTTTTGCCCCGCCGATGCCGGCGTTGCCGGATAAATCGACGCCAGCGCCTGGTCCACCCAGTAACTCAAGTAAGTGTTGCCGCTCGAATCAACCTCGCCATATTGCTGGTCGCCGTCATAGTCCCACTGATACAAAGCCTGGTTGCCCACCTTGCCCAATTGCGAGAAAACATACGGCCGCCACGCCGCAAAAAATACGCTCGTCCCGCGGTGATCATCTACAAAAACCTGGCTCGGATTGCACGTGCTCATCCCGTTCGCGCCCTCGTAATCGGCATTCACATTGTTTTCCGTCACCCATACCGGCACGCTCGCCAGATCCGGCCGCGTCTGCAGTTGCTGGTAGAAATAACTCACATTCGCCGCAAACTGAGGCACACTGTTCATCAGGTCCGTATCGGTGTCCGACTGATCACACGAGCTATAGAAATGCGTCGAAACAATATTCACCTGCGCATTCACACCGCCAGCATTGGCCGGCGCAACAAACGTCGGCAGATACGTCATCGGATCTCCGCCATCCCCCGTGCCCAGCCCATAATCCGAATACTCAATCGCAGAAAACTTGATCGTAGGATCAACCGCCAACATCGCCGGCACCACGGTGTTATAAATCGTCACATACTGCTCGTTGCTGATCCCATTTCCATTGGGTTCATTGAAAATTCCCCACCACGTAATCGGCAAATTACTCGCCGATTGAAAATGCACGCCGCCCCAGTCAAACCCGCCCTTGTTGTAATAGCGCACCAGGTTCGCCGCGTACGCCGCAAAATCATTCACATGGTTGGCCACGTCGAGTTGTCCATTGCTCAAGCACATCCACGCCGGCGCCGTCGCTATCTGAAACTCCGGGCTATGGTCTGCTGAGGCCAGCACCGGTTGCACCGTCTGATCCAAAATCGTGAAGTCCCAATCGGTCGCCGTCCCGGTATTGGTCGACATCGCCACTCCTTGGCTCACCGACTGCAACCGAATATGCTGTGGCCCCATCGCCGTCATCGTGCTCTCCAGTGACGACGCATTGCTTCCGCCAAAGTAGTTCCCGTCCCACTCCGCCACCTGGAAGGACGTCGACATGAACTGCTTCAGCACGCCGTTGATCCCCTTCGTCGTGTCGTTCGTGCTGCCAACCTTGGCCACCACCGCGCTCACCAGAGTAAAGTTCGCCGTCGCCGTCTGTCCGTTTTCGCTTACCGTAAGCACAGCCGGATAGCTTCCCGCCGCCGCAGCCGTGCTGCCCGCAAAATACACGTTGCCGAGTGAGCCGCTGGTGGTGGTCGAGAACTGCTGTGTCACGCCCGAAGGCATGCCGGTAACGGTCACGGAAACAGTACTTAATAGCGGAGTAATGGTCACAGGCAGCGTCACCTGCGTTCCATCCTGCGGCACAATCACGCTGGAGGTGCCCAGCGAAACCGTCAGTGTCGGTGGCGGAGGCGGCGCCATGGGTCCGCCTCCGCCGCAACCTGAAAGAACCATCGCAACGCCAAAGGAAAAGATGAAATAAGGCGAACCAGACAACCTGCAGACGCGCATCAATAGCCCTCACTCGCATGGGCCCGAAATCTCAACGCTGCCAATTATAGCCGGTCCCCAGTCAGGTGCGCTGCGCCTCGCATCCACCACGCCGTTCAGCTTTTGGGGAAAACCACAAACGGCCCCGCTGTCTCAGTCGCGCCTTCAAATGCCGTCTGTCCCAGCACAGGAATGGCAATCTCCCACACCGGCCCCGCCAGCTCCGGCATCGGCCTCGCCTGGAACAGCTTCTTGCACTGCTTCGCCGTCCACTTGGCCCAACGCTTTGACTTCTTCCGCCGCGCGCTATCGGTCGAAATCCCTGTCCCGGCATACATCTGCCGGTATAACTTCGATAAAAACATGAAAGCAACTCTCGACTTCAAGTTAGGCGTGCATGCCGAGCGCCTCCAGATAGCTCCCCAGGTATAAAACGTATCCCACACCCTCTGCGTCCGCTCCCTTATCTCATCGGAGCTCATCGTCGGGTGCGGCGTAAACATCTTCGGCCGCACTTCCGTCGGAATCATCCAGTACCGCGTGATCGGCACGTCGCCAACCATGGTCGGGTTCTGCGATTGCTCCTTCTCCCAGCGTCCAAAATCCACCGTGCCCGGAAACGGCGTCATCATCACGAATTGCGCAAACGTCACGCCCGCCTTCATCGCCATTGCAACCGTTGCGTCAAACGTCGCCGGCCGGTCCGTCGGCAGCCCGAAAATAAATGAGCCCAGCACATGCACGCCATGCTTCTTAAAAGTTTGCAATTGCTTCGCCAGCGCCTCGCCGGAGTAATTCCAATCCTTGAAAACCGCCTTCAATCCCTCTGGAGTTACTGCCTCAACCCCCACCAGTGCGCCCTTGATGTTCGCCTTGCGCATGGCATCCAGATAACTCCCGTCTTCGCCGGCTTCCATCGTCATCTGCGTAAAAAACACCATGTCCTTGGGCAGCTTGGCCAGTTCATCCATCAACTGCAGCCGTTCGTTGCGAATGGCCGTCAACTCTTCGAGCTTGGCCGTGTTTCCCTGCTCCCGCGCCAGGCGCAGATCCGTAAAAGTCACCGGATAAAAGTTATCGTCCGCCAGCGCTATAAATCGAAATCCAAGTCGCCGCAGCGTAACAATTTCATCAATCACACTCTGAAACTTCCGCTGCCGCGGCTTCTGTCCATCCGTCCGCCAAACCGAGCAGAACGAGCAATGCTTCGGACAGCCGCGAATCGTCTGCACGGACGCCCACATATACTTCGCCGGATCCATCAGGTCCCAGCGCGCCGCCAGAAACTGGCTGCCTTCAATCCGTCCGCCTTCGTAAATACGCTCCAGCTTGCCCGCCACGCAATCCCTTACTGCTTTGCCCCATGCCAGGTCGCCGTCACCCTTCACCACTGCATGGCCTTCGCCGCGCTCCAGCGCCTCTTCAGGAAACAGCGTCGCGTGAATCCCGCCATATACCACCCAGGCGCCGCGGCGGCGCGCCATCCGCCCCACCTGGTAGCCACGCAGCGCATTGCCGGTATGCACGCTGATCCCCACAATGTCGCCGGGATGAATGCTCTCCCCATCAATCTGCTGCAACGACTCATCGATCAAAATCGGATCCCCGACTTCGCTCGGTGTGGCCGCAGCCAGCACAAATAGCCAGCGCGGGGTAATAACAGCAGTACCAAACGAATTATCGCTGGGATTTACCAGGTGTACGCTCATCGGATCCAACCTTTGCGCTTGCAAATACTGAAGCAGGGAAAGTGGCCGCAGAGAGCGTCTTCGAAATCGAGCGAATCTATGGCGGGAACCGTGTCCCGCATGATGGGCGATGCCGAGTATCCCGTTTGGCAGTTTCGCAGAGCATACAGACCCATACGCACATGAATCTGAGCTAGATTGCTCACATTTTCTGGTTACACGTGAAAGAAACCAATCAGGAACCGGGACCCGCGCTTCGGAACATGCCCCGCAGGTCTGGACACGTGCAGCCATGCGGTCGTGAAACCCCAGCCTGATCGCTGTTCAATTCCGAACGCCCCCGCCTGCAATCGAACACCCCCTCCCCGCCCTTCTTCCGCGGGCGCGCTGATATCCTTCTGCAAATAGGCGGCTTAGACATCGAGAGCCCTTTGGCAGGCCGGTTGCAATTCAATGGCTCACAGGTTCCATCGGAGGAATTCATCATGAGCGTGTTGGGCCAGGACATTCGTTACGCATTGCGCCAGTTGAATCGCAGCCGAGGTTTCGCCGTCGTCGCTATTCTCACCCTGGCCCTCGGCATCGGCGCCAACACCGCCATCTTTTCTGTCATCGATTCCATCCTCCTCGAGCCCTTACCCTTCCCCCATCAAGACCGCCTCGTGCAGATCAAAGCCGACGACACCGCTACGTCCTCCGACTATCCGAAGGGTTGGATAAGGGAATATCAACGCCGCGCCACCACCCTTTCCAGCGTTTCCGCCTTCACGCTCGACAGCGAGTTCAACATCACTGGAATCGGCTCCTCGGCCCGCGCCTTCGGCAGCGCCGTCAGCGCCAACCTCTTCACCACGCTTGATGTTCAGCCGGCTCTCGGCAGCTTCTTCACTTCGGCGCAGGAAGCTCCCGGCCAGGACCAGGTCATCGTCCTCTCCAACGGCTTCTGGCGTCAGCAATTCAACGCTGACCCCGCCATCATCGGCCGTACCATCCTGCTCGACGGCGTCAACCGCCAGATCATCGGCGTCGCCCCGGCACAAATCCGCTTTCCTGACGCTGACACCCAATTCTGGATTCCCATCGCCTACAAAGAAGGCAACCCCGCAGACATCTGGGGCGGCTTCATCTATCAGGCCGTCGGCCGCCTTCGCGACGACATCACACCCGCCGCATCCCAGGCCCAGCTCCGCTCGCTCCACCGCCAGATGCTCACCCTCTTTCCATGGACCATGCCCGACAGCTGGGCCAACGCCGCCGTCGTCACTCCCCTGCTCAACTCCGTCGTCGGAGATATCCGCCCCCGCCTCCTGCTGCTCTCCGGCGCCGTCGGCCTGGTCCTGCTCATCGCCTGCGCCAACGTGGCCAACCTCATGCTCGCCCGCGCCGCCGCGCGCCAAAAAGAAATCTCCCTGCGCTCCGCCCTCGGCGCAGACACCGCCCGCCTCATTCGCCAGATGCTCACTGAAAGCGCCGTGCTCGCAGCCCTCTCCGGCCTCCTCGGCGTGCTCCTCGCCGCCATCAGCCTCAACGCCCTGAAGCTCGTCCTGCCTCCGGATACGCCCCGTCTCGCCAATCTCGCCTTGCATCGCGATGTCTTCCTGTTCGCAGCCGCCGTCTCCATCTTCACCGGCATCCTCTCCGGTCTCGTCCCCGCCCTCCAGGCAGGCAACAAAGACGTTCAGGGCGCAATCCGCACCAATGCAGGCAGTGTCTTCGGCACCGCGCACCGCTTCCGCATCTCGCGCCTGCTCGTCGTCGGCCAAATCGCACTCGCCGTCGTGGTCATCACCGCCGCCGGCGTCATGCTGCGCAGCCTTTATCGCCTCGCCAACACCGATCCCGGCTTCCAGGCCCGGCACGCCTTCACCGCCCAGGTCTCGCTCGATCGCTCTGCCTGCACGCAGAAGAACGCTTGCACCGGCTTCTTTGAAAATCTGCTCAAGCGCGCCCAGGCCCTGCCCGGCGTCCAGTCCGCCGCACTCGTCGACAAACTGCCCCTCACCGGCTTTGATGATTCATTCGTCTTCGACGCAGAAGGACATCCCCGTGACCCGCGCCAGCTCGCCATGCAGGGCTCCCGCCGCTTCGTCTCTCCCAGCTACTTCGACCTCATGGGCATTCGCCTGCTCCGTGGCCGACTTCTGAACGCCGAAGACTTCTCCGGATCCACGCGCGCCATGGTCATCAATCAGACCGCCGCACGCCAGCTCTGGCCCGGCCAGGACCCCATCGGCAAACACATCGAGAACGTCGCCGACGAGCCCGCCCCCACCCAGGTCGATCTCACCGTCGCCTCCATCGTTGTCGGCGTGGTCGGCGATACTCGCCATCAAACCCTCGACACCGATTCCGGCCGCGAGACCTACGTCCCGCTCACCCCGCGCGACGAAAAACCGGTCATGAACATCCTCTTGCGCTCCAGTCTTCCCGCCGCGGACCTTGCCGCCAATCTACGTAACGTAGTCGCTCAGCTCAATCCCGCCGCGCCCGTCACCAAGGTCCGCACCCTCGAAAGCGTCATCACCGCCTCCACCGCCGCGCCCCGTTCGCTCACCATGCTGCTCTCCGCATTTGGCGCGCTTGCCATCCTCGTCGGCTCCATCGGCGTATATAGCCTCATCTCGTACACCGTTAGCTGGCGAACCCGCGAAATCGGACTCCGCCTCGCTCTGGGCGCCAACCGCCTGCAAATCGCGAAGCTCGTGCTGGGTCAAAGCCTTACCCTGGCCGTCGCCGGCTCTGCTTTAGGAATCGCAGGCGCCGTCGCTGCCACCCGTCTCATGAGTCGCTTCCTCTTTGAAACCAATCCGCTTGACCCGCTCACTTACACTTTGGTACCTGTTTTGTTTTGCATTCTCGCTCTGCTCGCCGCTTGGGCGCCGGCCCGCCGCGCCGCCAGCGTCGACCCGATGATAGCTCTGCGTAATGAATAGAAATTAATAACTCGCCGGTAAAAGATATTAAGTTCGAAGCTCGACTTGTAGCGAACTAGACCACGCAAAAATGCTCAAATGCGCGGAATTTTGAGCGATTGATTGGTCATGGGGCAACTGAGCAATTACCCTTGACAGAACACTCGTATCGGCACATGATCGAAGTAACTGGGATGATTTCTTGGTCC